>Ga0207681_10003336_pt1 | contig 10055 bp, 9 predicted proteins | sample KBSS53metaG_FD_184324 | JGI IMG/M metagenome (GOLD analysis project Ga0207681, IMG submission 184324) | Switchgrass rhizosphere microbial communities from Kellogg Biological Station, Michigan, USA - KBS S5-3 metaG (SPAdes) (version 2) | ecosystem: Host-associated > Plants > Roots > Rhizosphere >... | reverse complement strand
CTGCGAGGAGCTGACGCGCTGCGGCGTGACCGACGCCTGCACGTCCCCCGGCTCGCGCTCGACGCCAATCGTGCTGTCGCTCGCGCGCACACCCGGGCTGAGAGCGTGGTCGCACGTCGACGAGCGCGTCGCCGGCTTCTTCGCGCTCGGGCTCGCGAAGCAGACGGGGCGACCGGTCGCGATCGCCTGCACCTCGGGGACCGCGGCCGCGGAGCTCGCGCCGGCCGTGATCGAGGCGGCGCAGGCGCGCGTGCCGCTGATCGTGCTGACCGCCGACCGCCCGCCCGAGCTGCGCGACGTCGGCGCCGGGCAGACGATCGACCAGCTCAAGCTCTACGGCGGCGCAGCCAAGTGGTTCGTCGAGGTCGGGACGCACGAGGCGAGCGCCGAGCGGGTGCGCTGGATGCGCGCGCTCGCCTGCCGCGCCGTGTGGACCGCGCTCGACGGCCGGCCCGGCCCCGTCCACCTGAACATGCCACTGCGCGAGCCGCTCGTGCTCGACGGACCAGTGCCGGACGAGGACCCGTGCCCGGGCCGTGCCGACGGCCGCCCGTGGGTGGCCCATCCGGTCGTACCGGTGCCGGCCGAGCTGCCGAGGGTGCCGTTGGCGCCAGCGCCGCGCGCGGTAGTCGTTGCTGGGCGCGACGAGCGCGACCCGGCGCTCGGTGAGGCGGTCGCCGTGTTTGCCGCCGCCGCCGGATATCCGCTGCTCGCCGACCCGCTGTCGGGTGCGCGCCGCGGCCCCGCCGCGATCGCCCACTACGACGCGCTGCTGCGCGACGAGCGGCTCGCCGCCGAGCTGCGTCCCGAGCTCGTGCTGCGAATCGGCGACCTGCCGACCTCGAAGGCGCTGCGCGTCTGGCTGGCCGGTCTCGACGGCGCCGAGCAGGTGACGCTCGACGCGGAGGGCGCCTGGCACGACCCGGCTGGCGTCCTGAGCGCGCGCATCGCCGCCAACCCGCGCGCGGTGCTCGCCGCGCTGACGCCCGAGCACCGCGGCGCAGGCGATCCGGCGTGGCTGGAGCACTGGCGCGACGCCGACCGCGCGGCGGCCGGCGCGATCGCCGCGACGCTCGGGGACGAGCTCAGCGAGCCGCGTGTCGCCGCCGAGCTGGTCGCCGCGCTGCCAAGCGAGGCGACGCTGTTCACGGCCGCCTCGATGCCGATCCGCGACCTCGAGACGTTTGCCGCCGCCCGCGACGACGGCCCGCGGATCCTCTCCAACCGCGGCGCGAACGGGATCGACGGCACCGTCGCCGCCGCGCTCGGGGCAGCCGCGGCCGGCACCGGCCCCGTGGTCCTGCACGTCGGCGACGTTGCGCTCGCCTACGACCTCACGGCTCTGTTGTCCGCAGCACGGCTCCGCATCGATCTCGTCATCGTGCTCGTCAACAACGACGGTGGCGGGATCTTCGACTTCCTGCCGGTCGCGCGCGAGGGCGCGGACTTCGAGCAGCACGTCGCGACGCCCCACGGCCTCGACTTCGCGCAGGCGGCGGCGCTGTTCGGGGCGCGACATGTGCTCGCCGCCGAGCTCGACACGCTGCGCGGCGAGCTGGAGCGCACGGTCGACGGCGTCGGCGTGACGGTCGTCGAGGTGCGCACCGAGCGCAAAGCGAACGTCGCCCTGCACCGGCGCGTGTGGGACGCGGTCGCTGCTGCGTTGCGCGACTGAGGCGGACGCCGCGCTCAGGCGCCGCCAGGACAACGCGTCTGGGGCAACTGGCCAGGAACGCCCATGCGCACCCAGACGCCCGTGCCGTCCCGCAGGCGCAGGCACGGCGCGCCCGCTCCACCGAGCGAGTGAGCGCGTATCAGCAACGCTTCGCCGGGCTGCACCGCCGGACTGCGCTCTTCATCCGGGGTCACGCCGATCCTCGCGATGTACGCGAAGGCGATCAGCCCGATGTCTTCGAAGGCGCTGTCCCACCTTTCGACCTGGTCCTCCCAGCCGATCGACCGCATCCCTTCGCGACGCAGCGTCCGGAAGAAGGCCAGCACGTCGGGATGCGAGTGCGGCCCGGACACCATGTAGTTGTTGCTCGCGTAGACGATCACGCGACCGCGCGGCGGGACGCCCTCCCCATATGCAGCTCTGCGGTTGCCGGGAAGCCGCCGCGACGTTTCGCCGCCGACCCCGAACGTCGCGCCCAGATGCGCCGCGACTATCGCGCCGATCAGCAGCGTGACCGCGAACGTGCGCGGAGCCGCGGCGAGACGGACAATCCAGCTCGTTCCGAGCACCGCGAGGAAGACGATCAGCTCCATCGTGTACCGCATGTCGTGGTGCGGCATCAGCAGCAGCAGGAACCACGCGGCGCCGAGGCCGCACAGCAGCTCCAGCGTCGGGTCTGCGTGCGGCCGCGCCCTCCGCACCCGCACGATCGCCGCGCCGACGCCGACCACTGCGAACGCGAACAGCGGCGCGAACAGCAGCCCGTTCAGCGTCGCCCAGCCGTACCACGCGAGGTTGGCGAGCGACACGGTCGGCGGCGCCGCGGCAGGCGGCACGTCGCGCCCCGATCCGGCGGCTTCGAACAGCAGGCCTGCGTGCCCTTGCGCAATCTGGTGCACATACCACGGCGCACCGATCGCCAGCGCGACCGCTGCGAAGGCGAGCAGTCCCCGCCAGTTGCGCCAGCCGCCGCGGGCGAGCACGCATGCCAGCACGCCGATGACGAACGCCGGGGCGAGCTCTTTCGTCGCCACGGCGAGCCCGAATGCGAGCCCGGCGAGCGCGGCGATGCCGACGCGCGCGAAGCGGTCGCTTGCGATCAGCAGCCAGACGGTGGCGGCGACCAGCGCCGTCAGCGGCGCGTCGAGCATGAAGACGTGGAACTGCTCCGCGATCAGCGGCGCGCCGAGCGCGAAGACGACGGCCAGCAACCCGGCGCTGGAGGCCGGCGGAACGTGCGTCCTGCGGCCGAGCTGGTAGCACGAGACTGCGAGCAGCGGGACATAGACGACGTTCTGGGCAAGGACCGGCGTCGCGACGCTCGCGCCGCCAACGACCGTGGAGAGCGCGCCGAGCAGGTATGTCGCGGGCGGATAGAAGTTGCCGTACTCGAGCGCCCTCAGCAGCGCGCCGTGGTCGAGTGCGTCGCGGAAGCTGAACGCGAAGAACAAGTGCTGGGCGCCGTCGTTGTACTGGACGCTGCGATCAACCGACAGCCACCACGCCGTGAGGCAGACGAAGCCGACCGTGAGCGCGGCCGCGAGCCACGCGTATCGGTCGATGCGCCCGAGACGCCCGGCGAGCCGCGGTGGATCGGCCGTGCCACGCGTCGCCGTCGCTCGACTCCCCCCGGTCGAGTACACCCGCGTATTTTACGCGATTACGGTGCTTCGAGCCGTCGATTCCGCACCGACCGCGCGGCGACAGAAGTCGGTCAGCGCAGCGATCACCGCGTCGGGGTCGGCGTTGCCGCCTGCGACGGGCGAGAGCGGGCTGATGAGCGCCTCGACGATCCCGCCGATCAGCGCCGCCGCCGTGGTGTCCGGATCCTGATCCGGCAGCTCGCCACGCTCGACGCGCTCGCGCACGAATCTCGCCAAGTGCCGCGCGTACCCGCGGCGGTAGCGGATCCGCTCCATGTCGACCGCCGTGTCGAGCGGCTCGTAGACGAGCGCCCACGCGAGCCGCGGCCGCGACAGCGCACGCCCGGCGAACGTCGCGATCACCGCGTCGAGCTCCTCGGCTGCCGTGCGCGTCCTGGCCGCGGCATCCTGCATCGCCGTGAGCTCGGCGTCCCCGATCGCGCGGAACAGCTCCACGAACAGCTCCGCCTTTGACGGAAAGTGCCGGTAGAGCGTGCCCGTCGCCACCTCGGCACGCTCGGCGATCGCGGCTACCGACGCGGACGCGTAGCCGCCGGCCTCCAGCACCTCGGTCCCCGCGCGCAGCAGGCGGGTGCGCGTGTCCTCGCGGCGCGGCGGCGGAGACGGCGGCTCGATGACGTGGAGCTTCGGCATCGTCAGTCGAACGCCAGCGTACCGGCAACTGGTGCAAATGCGAACGCGACCGGACAGGTGGGGGACCTCCGCCGGCCACCCAGGGGCAGGACCCGCCTCCGGTGGCCACGTGGCCACCTCCGGCACCCGCTCGGCCGGGGCCCGGCCCCTCAACCCGCAAGGACCGGCAGCAGCGCCTGCAGCTTGACCTCGGTCTCGGCAAGCTCTGCCGCCGGCACCGAGTCGCGCACGACGCCGACGCCGGCGTAGCAGTGAGCGACCGGGCCGCGCAGCAGCGCGCAACGCAACGCAACGCATAGCTCGCCGTCGCCGTTCGCGTCGGTCCAGCCAACAGGGCCGGCGTACCAACCGCGGTCGAAGCCCTCGAGCTGCGGGATCAGCGGCTCGGCGACAGCGAACGGCTCGCCACCCACCGCCGGGGTCGGATGCAGCACCGACGCGAGCGCCATCGCCCCGACGGGCTGGGAGAGCTGCGCGCGGATCGGCGTCGCGAGGTGCTGGATGTTCGCGATCCGCACCAGCACCGGCTCGGGCGCGTGCGTCACCCACACAGCATGCGGCCGCAGCGCCTGCGCGATCCGTCGCGTGACGATCGCCTGCTCCTCGCGGTCCTTGTCGCTGCGCAGCAGCGCCTCACCGAGGTGGTCGTCGACGGCGGGATCGGCGCTGCGGCGCGTCGAGCCCGCGAGCGCGACGGTCGAGGCGCGCTCGCCGTCGCGCCGCACGAGCAGCTCGGGCGTCGCGCCGACAAACGTCGCCTCCCCGCGTCCGACGGCGTACACGTAGCACTCGGGAAAGGCTTCACGCAGTGCGCCGAGGACGGCGCCTGGGTCGTGATCGCGCGGCGCGTGCACCTGCACCTCGCGTGCGAGCACGACCTTCTCGAGTGCTCCCGCGCGAATGCGCTCGACGGCGCGGGCGACCGCCCCCTCATAGTGCTCGGGCGGCATCGCCGAGACGACGCGGTAGCGCCCTGTCGGCGCCGGGTCCAGCAGCGGCAGCGGCTGCTCGGCGCGCAGCTCGGCGAGGCGTGCGTCGATCCGCGCCAGCAGGTCTTCGGCCGTCTCGTCCGGTGTCGCGAGCGCCGCGACGGTCAACCGCACCTCCTCGCCGCGGCGCGCGAGCGCGAGCTCGGGCACGTGCAGCGACGCGGACGGGAAGCCTTCCCATTGCGGAGCGCGGGAGCCCTGCGGCGAGAAGGCAAAACCGCCAACCGCTACGAGCCCGGCGCCCGACGGCCCATCAGGCGGGTCGGCGACCGCCGCGGCTGCCAGCGCACGCCACTCGCGTGCGACGGCTTGGAAGCGGCCGGTGCCGCTCCCCTCGACGTTGCGCACGCAGCCGAGTCCCGCGAGCGCCTGTCCGTCGCGGTCGGGCTGCTCGAAACAGAACCACGGCTCGTCAGCGCGGCGCGACGCGACGACCGCCGCAACGGGGTCGACCGCGGGGGCAGGAACTGTCACCGCCGCGAGCGTCTCGCCGCCGGTCGCCCGCGCTCGCCGCACTGCGACCTCGAGCCGCGCGGCGAGCAGCTCGCGCGCGGTCGGGTCGAGCCACTGGCGCTCCCCCGGCCGCGTGCGCGTGACGGACATGCCCTGAGTCTAAGGCCCGCCCGCCTGCCGGGTGGGCGGGCCTTGTTCAGGTTTCGCCGCGGCCGCGGGCGATCGCGATCTCGCCCGTGCGCGTCATCTCGATCAATCCGAACGGCCGTACGAGCGCCTCAAACGCCTCGATCTTGTCGTCGCTGCCGGTCAGCTCGACGACGAGCGAGCGCTTCGAGACGTCGACGACGCGGCCGCCGAAGATCTCGCACAGCTGCAGAACCTCCGTGCGCTGCGGCCCGTCGACCGCGAGCTTGAAGAGGGCCAGCTCGCGCGCGAGCGTCTCCTCCGGCTCGAGGTCGCGGATCTTCAGCACGTTGACGAGCTTGTGCAGCTGCTTCGTGACCTGGTCGATCGGGTGCACGGCGCCGTCGAGCGTGAGCGTGATGCGCGAGATCGTCGGGTCGTCGGTCGGCCCGACCGCGAGCGTGTCGATGTTGAACGCGCGTCGTGCGAACAGGCCCGCGACGCGGGTCAGGACGCCCGGCTTGTTCTCGACGAGGATCGAGAGGATGTGCTTGCGCCCCGTTCTGAGATTGCCCGCCGCCTCGAGTTCATCGAGGCTGATCAGCTCTTTCGTACCTGGCTCGCCCATTGCTCTAGCCCACCATGTCCCGCGCGGCCTGACCGGCGGGGATCATCGGGTACACGTTCTCCTCGGCGGTGACGCGCACGTCGACCACCACGGGCCCGTCGGTCGCGATTGCCGCTTTCAGGTCGTCGACGAGCGTCGTCTTGTCCGTCAGGCGGACGCCGGTGGCGCCATACGCCTCCGCAAGCTTGACGAAGTCGGGGTAGCTGCCCATGTCGACGTGCGAGTAGCGCTTGTCCCAGAACAGCTCCTGCCACTGGCGGACCATGCCGAGATAGCCGTTGTTGACGATCACGACCTTCACCGGAATCCCGTTCTGGGCGCAGGTCGCCAGCTCCTGCGCGTTCATCTGGATCGAGCCGTCGCCGGCGATGCAGACGACCGTCTTCTCGGGGCAGCCGACCGCCGCGCCCATCGCGGCGGGCAGGCCGAAGCCCATCGTGCCGAGGCCGCCGGAGTTGATCCAGCGGCGCGGCTCGGGGAAGTCGTAGTACTGCGCCGTCCACATCTGGTGCTGGCCGACGTCGCTCGTGACGATCGCCTCACCGCCGGTCGCCTCGAAGACCGCCTGCACCGCACGCTGCGGGCGGATCTCCTCATCGGCGGTGTCCTCGTATCTGAGCGGGTACTGCGTGCGCCAGCCCTCGATCCGCTGCCACCAGTCCTCCAGGCGCGCGCGGTCAGCCGACAGCGCACGGTACTCCGTGACGAGCCGCCCGAGCACGTTTTTCGCATCCCCGACGATCGGGATGTGCGCCGGCACGTTCTTCGAGATCTCGGCCGGATCGACGTCGATGTGGATGAACTTCGCGCGCGGGGCGAACTCCGACAGCTTGCCGGTCACGCGGTCGTCGAAGCGCACGCCGATCCCGACGATCAGGTCGGCCTCGTCCATCGCGTAGTTGGCGGCGCGCGTGCCGTGCATGCCGAGCATGCCGAGCCACTGCTCGTGTGGCGCCGGGAACGCACCCAGGCCCATCAGCGTGCAGGTGATCGGGAAGCGGTCGCTCAGCACGAGCTCGCGCAGCTCCTGCGCAGCGTTCGCGTTGACGACGCCGCCGCCGGCGTAGATCACCGGCCGCCGCGCATTGGCCATCGCCTTCGCCGCCAGGCGGATCTGCTTCTGGTTGCCCTCGGTCGTCGGCTGGTAGCCGGGCAGGTGGACGTCGTTGACCGGCTCGTACGGGATGTCGGCGCGCGAGAGATCCTGGGGAATGTCCACGAGCACCGGGCCGGGGCGGCCGGTGCGCGCGATGTGGAACGCCTCGTGGATCGTGCGCGGGATCTCCAGCGGGTGCTGGATCATGAAGCTGTGCTTCACCACCGGGAGCGTCATCCCAAGGATGTCCGCCTCCTGGAAGCCGTCGGTCCCGATCAGCTCCGTGCGCACCTGGCCGGTGATGAACACGACCGGCACCGAGTCCATCATCGCGTCACAGATCGCGGTGATCAGGTTCGTCGCGCCGGGGCCGGACGTGCCGAACGCCACGCCGACCTTGCCGGTCGCCTTCGCGTAGCCCTCTGCGGCATGGCCGCCGCCGGCCTCGTGGCGCACGAGGATGTGCCGGATCCCCGCGTCGTAGAACGCGTCATAGGTTGGAAGGTTCGCGCCGCCGGGCAGTCCGAATACGACCTCGACACCCTCCGCCTTCAGGCACTCCATCAACGCGTCGACTGCTCGCATGTGCGCTCGCCTCCTTTCCAGAAAGCTCGTGAGAATGTGGAAATGGCGCGACGGAGCGCCGCGCCGTTCACGCAGTCTACCAGCGGAATTTGCCGCTACTGAGGCGAATTCGAGGCGTTCGCGCGCTGTCCTGCGTGGCGCGCGGCGACATCGGCCTCCGAGGCAATCGCAACCTCGGGGAAGTCCAGCTCGGTGCCACAGCGCGTGCAGAGCGTGTCGTGCAGCTTGACGATGCGCCCGCAGCCCGGGCACTCACGCCGCAGCTCGTTGCGGTCCCAGCGGTACAGCAGCGCCGCCGCCAGCCCGATCACCGGGACGGCGCCCGAGATCAGGAACCAGATGAAGAACGAGCTGCCCTTGATGCGCCCGACGATGCCGCCAGCGAGGGCGAAGCAGAGGGCGATGAAGACGTAGGCCATCGGGGCGCGCGCGAACCCCTCAGAGCAGCTGGTTCAGCGCCCACAGCACGGCGATCACCGCGGCGACGCCGACGACGATCCAGAAGAGTCCGGCGATCAGGCTGATCAGGATCTTGACGGCGATCACGACGACGATCGCGAGGACCACCAGCGCGAGCGCGCGCTTGGCGAGCGAGGGCTTCTCCGGCTTCTCGGCGCCTTGGAAGGAGGACATGCCGACAGCGTAGCGCTACGCGACCGCGTCAAGCGCGGCGCGCTGGCGCTTCGGCAGCCGGCGCCGCACGCGCCAGCGTGCGCCGCTGAAGGCGAGGTTGGCGACCGTCGCGAAACCCTCCTCGTCGCTGCGCAGCGCGAGCAGCAGATGCGCGACGCGGTCACCCGAGGGCAGACGCCCGCCGTCGGGATCGGTCGCTCTCACGCACCAGCACGAGACGCGGCGGTCGCTTACGAGCAACGCGCCCGCCTCCCCCACGAGCCACGTGCCCAGCCGGCCGCGCTCCGGCACGAGCCCGGTGCGCGCGTGCAGCTCGCGTGCGTCGTGGTCGACGAGGTCGCCGAGCAGGCCGAGCGAGACGCGCTCGGGATCGTCGGCGGCGGGTGTGAGTGAGCGCGTGACGGTCGCGCCGCGGCGTGCGTACAGCTCCGGGATCAGCCACGCGTGCGCGAGCGCGGCAAGCGAAACGGGGGCAGCCAACGGCGACAACGCCACCATCACGATCGCGACGACGACGAACGGCACGACGTGTGCGAGCGTGGTGAGCGTCCACAGCCGCTCGCGCTGGCGCAGCCGCTCGGCGGTCATCCGTGGACGCCAGTAGACGCTCGCCAGCTCAGGCAGCGCGCCGGCGGCCGACACGGCCTAGCCGCCGGCGATCGGGCGGCGCATGATCACGAGCTGCTCGTCGAGCGGGAGCTCGCGCACGTGCTCGGCATGACCAGGCCCGCGCGTGACCATCGCGATCGAGCCCTGCTCGAGCTCCTCGCGGAATGCCGCGACGGCTGCCTCGACGGCCGCCGGGTCGTCCGCCGTCCACTCCGCGAGCGTCGTGTGACCGCTGCCATCCATCCGGATCAGTCGGGACATCTCGAAGCCTCCTGGACGCTTGGTGCGATGGGTCCCGCCACCGTTCTTTCCAGCGTACCCCCGGCGTCCAGCGATCAGCCAGGCTGCTGCTGCTGTGACTGGCCCGGTTCGCCGGCGTAGAGGCGGATCTGCCCGACCTGGGTGCCTCTCGCGAGTTCTGGCGCGGCTCTTTCACCGAAGTTCCATATGAAGAAGCGACCCCTTCTCTGCAGTTCCTGGTAGTCGCCTTCGGTTATGTCGAACAGGACATCGCCGCGCAGCGACTCGCCCGGTCCGATGTTGCCGCTGTTCACGCGGCCGATTGCTTCTGCATGGACTGTGCGCTCCACGTCCGTGCGCTCGAGGTAGTTGTCCGCGCCGACGCCGAGCATCGTCTGACCGAAGTCGAAGCGGTGCGGCTTCTTGTCCAAGTTCTGCACCTGCAGGCTGACGCGCAGGAACGCGTCATAGCGCGGCGAGACCATTCTGCCTCCGCCCTGGTAGCCGCCGCTGACCGCGACGCCGGTGATCGTCACGGCAAGCGTCCTGAGTCTCACGACGCCGCCGTAGTTCGCGACGACGTATTGGACGCCCTGTTCAGTGCAGGCGCCGGGATAGAGCTGCGTGGAGTTGACCCCCTGGGCATCGCAGCCCTTCTTCGGGTCGGTTCTTGGCGGCTTGCCGTTCTTTGGCGCTCTCGGACCGGTCGGCGTGCTGGACGCCA
>Ga0207681_10003319_pt1 | contig 10075 bp, 13 predicted proteins | sample KBSS53metaG_FD_184324 | JGI IMG/M metagenome (GOLD analysis project Ga0207681, IMG submission 184324) | Switchgrass rhizosphere microbial communities from Kellogg Biological Station, Michigan, USA - KBS S5-3 metaG (SPAdes) (version 2) | ecosystem: Host-associated > Plants > Roots > Rhizosphere... | reverse complement strand
CAGCCCCAGTTCGCGGCAGCGTTCGAGCAAATCTTTTTTATCGTCCCACCACGCCAGTGATTTAGCGAGCTGGTCGACCAGCAATGCATCGAAGCCTAACGCTTTGCCGATATCGCGAATCGCGCTGCGTGTGCGATAGCAAATGACACTCGCGGCTAATGCTGCCCGCTCGCGGCCGTATTTTTTGTAAATGTATTGAATGACTTCCTCGCGGCGCTCGTGTTCGAAATCGACATCGATATCCGGCGGTTCATCGCGTTCGAGAGAAATAAATCGCTCGAACAATAATTGCGCCTGCTGCGGCGATACTTCGGTGATGAATAGGCAATAGCACACCACCGAATTAGCCGCGGAGCCGCGCCCCTGACACAAAATGCCTCTGCTGCGCGCAAAAATTACGATGTCGTACACGGTCAAAAAATAATATTCGTAATTTTTTTGTCGAATCAACGCCAGCTCTGCATCGATGCGTTGGCGGATATCGGCGGGCACGCCATCGGGCCAGCGCTGTGCTGCGCCGAGCATGACCTGATGGGCGAGATGCGCGTGCGCGGTCATGTTCGGCGGCACCACTTCGCGCGGATATTCGTAGCGCAGTTCATCCAGTGAGAACGTGCAATGCTCGGCGATGATGGCGCTTTGCTGCAGCAGAGGTAACGGATAAAGCGAACGCAACGTGTCGATAGTGCGCAAATAGCGTTCGCTGTTGCCATCGCGCCGATAGCCGAGTTGCGCAATCGTCGTCGTGTGATGAATGGCGGTCAATGCATCGAGCAGCATCTTGCGTTCGTTGTCGTGCATCGCCACCGCACCGCACGCCGTGATCGGAATATCGAATTGCTCCGAGAGCATTTGATAATGCGCAAACAGCTCGATGTCATCGCCGCGCAATAAATGGCTGTAACCGAGCCAGAGTCGATCCGGAAAACCGGCTTTCAATACCGCTGCAATTTTCGCATTGTCATCGTGCCGATGATCCGGTTTCCAGATCAGCAGGTTGTGGCGCAGGTTATGTTCGAGTTCGCGTAGATGCAGCACGTAGCTGCCTTTAGTACCGCGTCGGCGCGCGAGCGTGATTAGCGCGGATAATTCGCTGTAACCGGTACGATCGGTGGCGAGCGCGATAACGTGGTAGTAATTTTTTTGCGAATCGTCGCGTTGAGAGTCGTCCTGTAAATAAAATTCGGCGCCGATAATCAAATGCAAACCGCAGTCACGCGCGGCAACATGCGCTTTGACAACGCCTGCCAACGAACACTCGTCGGTAATCGCCAGCGCGCGATAGCCGAGTTGATGCGCGCGCTCGACCAACTCATGTGCATGCGAAGCGCCGCGCAGGAAGCTGAAATTGGTGAGGCAGTGCAGCTCGGCGTACATGGCTAGTGCTCGCGCAAATTAATACGGATGCAAAAAATGCTCATGCAAATAAACCATGCAGATACCATTGCCGCGTCGTGCGCTGGCAGAAAATCCAACACGTGCTGCCGTCGCTACTGCGTGCGACGTAATAGTCGCGCTCTTCCATATGCTGCTCCCACCAGTGATTGCCGATGCGCTCTGGTCCCCGCAAGAGGGTCAACATGCCGTGCCAAAATATCTCGTCGTTTTTTTGTCGCAGTAATTTCGGCTGCGGTAATAACCAGAGCGGTCGCGCCGTCGCGGGCGGCATGGCTTTGGTGTTAGAAGAGCGACTCGGGTTAAGTGATGGTGGATGTAGCGTGTAAGCCGCTTCGGGCCAATGCACTTCATGCACATCGAGTTGCTGCACAGCGGCATTGCCGAGCCGCGCCGTGAGTCGATCGAGTAGCGCATAGCCATTGGCGTGCAGCGCGTTCGCGTCTGGAAATAACTGATCGCTGGCTGGCGTCTGTTGAAAAAAATCCGCACTGCGCAGCGCAATACTGAATACCGCGACACCTTTTTTTTCGCCCTTTTTCTTCTCGTCAATGGCGGGCAGCAATTCGAGCTTGAGCCGACTCAATTCCAACAAATGACGCCAGCCGGTTTGCGTGCGCGATAGTTCGATTGAAAATTCCGCCTGCACGGTGTGCGCATCGAATAATTGCCAGCGCAATATATGACAGTGCAATTGGCGCGCACGCAGGTAATCGTCCAGTGCTTGCAGCAAACGTTTCATCGGGAATAACAGCATCGAACGCTGCTGAATGCCATCGATAAATGTCAGCCCGCGCTGAAAGATCGGTGCCGGTAAAAAAAATAATTGCGGGTCCGGCTGATGTCCCCACAGCTGTTGCAAATGATGAATAAATACTTCACCAAAACGTTTACCGAGTGCGGCCAGTGGCAGCTTGCGTAATTCACCGAGGGTATGAACGCCGGCCTGTTGTAAGGCGGTCGCGATCTTGGGATCGATATCGAGCAGCGCAATCGGTAACGCATGCATTTGCTGCCGCAATTGCGCTTTATCGAGTCGATCGTTGTGCAGCGGCAGAGCGCTTAAATCGCTATCGCTAGCGATGCCATGGTCGCCATGCGCCAGCAGCCACGCCGCCTTCGGCGTATGTGCTAAACCGATCAGCGCTTGATAACCGCGCCGCTGTAAATCGCCGCGCAATTGCTCTAACAGATTGGCTATGCCGCGATACAGCCGGCGACAACTGCCGATTTCCAGCAGCAAACTGTTATCGGCGGCGAGCACGACAGCGGGCGTGAAGCGATAAGCCCAGTCGGCAAGACCCTGCAGCCATTCCGTTTCGCGCGCACGCTCGCGTTCGAGCGCGAGCAAATCCGGATACAACGCCTGCGCGGTGGCAAGCGCGAGGCCGGGTGGCAGATCAGCGCGATTGCTGCAATGCACGCAGCGTTGTTCGATAACCGCACTCGGCCGTTCGCGAGTCCCGAATATGTCGAGCGCCAATTGCGAAAAATGCAGACATAGCCAGAGCGGGCCGTTAGTGGTCGGTTGTTTCGTTGCCGATGGATGAACCATTGCGTCGTTCATCGCAGCATCACGTGTTGTATCGATGAATGAGTTTTTTGTCATCGCGCAAACGGGAATCCATAACTATCGGCACAACATGGGTTCCCGCCTGTGCGGGAATGGCGAGCAATCGTTCTGGATCATCACTCCGCTTGACGGGCGGTGCATCTTGCATCGGTGGCGCCTGCAAGGCAGCGGGACGCGCAATCGTAATCGTTTGCCCGCTATTACCGCCGCGCTGCTTCAGAATTGTCACCGCCAGCGCGCCATTATTTTCGGCACGCAACTGCAAGCGCAGCGCAGCGGGCGAGGTTTCCAGTTCGGCGCGATTGCCGTGACGCAAAATAAAACCACTGCATTGTTCGGCGGCAACTGCCACCTGCAATTTGCGCAATTCGGCATAACGCAATTTCGCGGATGGCCAATACAACACCGCGCCGCACGCGCTGTTGCGCAATGCCTGCTCACAGGCCCATAACGATTGCCGCGCATCGGCCTGTACCACAATCAGCGTATTTAAATCGATGCCATGCTGCGCCAGCGCCGGCGCATACGGAATGAACGGCGGGTTGATCCAGAATTGCCATAGCTGCTGCGTGCCCAACCGCGCCAATAACGGCATCAACAATTGCACTTCACCGCAACCGGGCTGCGCGACGAGTAATTCGGTCAATGCCGCACGCGGCCAGCCCCCGCCCTGCAAGACGCGATCAAGCGTTGAATAGCCGCTCGGCACTCCATCGCCACGAGACGCGGAGCGACGATCGCGCGAGCGCCACACATCGGAGCGCTGCAACAGATGTTGCAAGGAGGAGGGCATGCGGATTTACCGATACTGTATATAAACACAGTATATGGAGAAGGGCGAGAATTGCAACTGAGGGGCGCTGCTATCTGGATTAATTCGAATATGGTAGAAATGGTTGGCTTAATGAGGCAGGGACGAATGAATAATAAATTTCCGAAAAGCAATCACCGATTTAATGCATTCAACCAAAAGCTGGGCGCTTATTATCCGGACGCCCTTTTAATAATTATTATGAGGCCGGCGGCTTCATTAACAGGCTGTTATATTCGCTAGGAGATGCAGAGCTTGGAATGGGTTGATGTTTTAAAATTTACCACTGCATCGATCGCATCAATCGGCGCCGGGGGAGCCCTAGTATTTTCGCTTTCATCTTGGCTTGGAAAGGTGTGGGCCAATCGAATTATGGAAGGTGAGCGGCATCAGCTTGTCATGGCGCTTGAAAAAACGAAGCGCGATTTCGATGTAATAAAAGAAACCACACTTCGCTTCCAAAACGACAAGCTATTTACATATCGCGCAGTTATCGAAGTCGTGTCTCGCTTGCTCGCTACATTTGACTCTCATCAATTCGGCCGACTCGAAGTACAAGAAGCTGGCGCACGATTCGACGAATTTAACGAGCAGCGGCTAAGAGTATATGGCTACCTTGCTATGATCGCTCCGCAAGCGGTGATGGACGCCCAGGATAATTTGATGGATTACCTATTAATGATTGCAAACGGTAATGCGCCGTACGAGTGGGTCAAGGTTCGCGAAAAAGCGATCATCATGCTGAATGTTATCCGTGAGGACGTGGGCATTGATAAAAGTCCCATCTCATACAATGGTGCGCTGTGAATATAATCATCAAAGGCAGCCGATCGCTACGCGCCGTCTGCTTTGGGCGTTATGCATCTTGAGGAAATGGCATGCAATTAGCGTTTTCACCCCAGTATTTCATGTGGCTCACTTCGATGGCCACATCGATATTTTTTTATGCATGGCCAATAACACTAACTCTGGTCGTTCTTACGGGTTTCTGTTGGTTTAACTGGGCTAAAACCACAGCCAAACCAAAACTAAATTGGGGCTGGCTTCTTGGTGTCTGTTCCATCGCACTTATTATTTTGCTTTATGGCACTTTGCATCGTGCGGGGAAAAATTGGAAACCACGCCCATATTCGGAACTAGCAAGTTACATTGTGTCAGGCTTTCTTATAACACAGCTTTGTCTTAGTGCCGTTGTGGTGCATCGCTCAAATCGTGGAGCTCGTTTAGTTAGTACTTCAGTTTTAGTTTGGGGGTTTTTCTTGTCATTGTCAGCGTCATTCATCACATTGATGTCAGTATCAGGGCAATGGTTGTAAATGCATAACAAGCACGTGCAGCACGCCATTGCCTGCGGCAACGGCTGGACAAAACGCTGCGCGTTTGGTCAGCCACTTAACACGACGTTATTTGCACCAAGAGACATAGTGGCGATATGAATCTCAGCTCAAAGACGTTGGAAAAATTGCGCGAACTTATCAATGAGGAGACTGAATACCGTTCAGGCCCAAAGCTCGTGCAATTCTTCAATAATCTGGGTTTTTCAGATTCGTACGGCCAAGGCTTCCCTTCACGCTGGATGTACACCGATCAGCGCTTAGAAGCGATAAATGGGTCTCCCGAACTCGACAAGTGTATTAGGGCTGTTTTTAATCCGGCGAATTTCATCGGGAAAATGGCCGATTTAGACGCACATATCACATCTTTCAATCAGTTTCTTGCCTTCGACAAATGGAAAGTTGTCCGTAATAGTGCGGATATCACTTTTCGAAGACTCGAAAAGGTAGAGATTGACGAACCAACACCGAAGGCAAAAGCTGAAACAGAAGACGAATTTTTAAAACGTGAATTCACAAGCGTATCTGTTTCCAAGCTCGGGCTAGAGGGCGCCGTAAGCGGAGTTCTCGATCAAAGGATTAGAGAAATTGAGAAGTGTTTCTTCGGAAAAGCATATCTAGCCGTAATCCTAATGGCCGGAAGCACACTGGAGGGCACGTTATTGGGTGTCGCCAACAATCACCCCAGATCGTTCAACACAGCGAAAGCTGCCCCGAAGGACGGAGCGGGCAAAGTCAAGCAGTTCCACGAGTGGACGCTCAGCGCTTTCATAGATGTCGCGCATGAACTACGCATTGTTCAGCACGATACACAAAAATTTAGCCATACGCTGCGAGATTTTCGGAACTATATACATCCATTTCAGCAAATGAGTTCGGGGTTTAGCCCAACTGAACATACAGCGAAATTATGCCTTCAAGTTCTGAAGGCTGCCATTTATGAACTAGGAGAGAATATTGGAAAAATACGCACATAACAAAGCGCTGTTGCCGGACAAATTTTCCGCTGCGCTTCAAATTTGCCGCAAAGCGCGGCGTTAAGTTTCAGGGAGAGTATGTGCGAGCGATCGTTTTAATATTCGTTTTGCTTTCAAGCAACGTTTTTGCAAACGAGCCTGATGATGTAGACAGTCTCAGTAAAAGGATAGAAGTTGGTTTGTCTGTCGGCATGTCAAAGCAAGAGGTTGAATCATTTTTGAAGCGAACCGCATGGAGCTACACCTATGACCGGTTTGCTAATCGGTATCAGGCCATGCCAGCTAATGATACCGCTAAGTGTAAGGGGCGTAACTTTTTGCTTTGGCTGCTCTATGATTGTGTCCTGCAAATATTTATCAATTTAGATGATACTGGCAATTACAGTGGGTATACCGTTGAGCAGACCTACACGGGTTTGTAGTAAACACTTAACCAGTACAGGCAGCGCGTAGGGCGCAATAACATTGCGCCTTTATTTGCTATTCGGCGCAATGCATTTTATTTATTGCGCCCTCTGCGCTGAATTTAAGAGTTGGCAAAAAATGAAAATTCGAACTTTCGAAGAACAAGATAAAAATGAAGTCATTGCGCTGTGGCGTGAGTGTGGTCTTGTCGTCCCTCAGAATGATCCCGCTAAAGACATAGAAAGAAAGCTCAAAGTTGACCCGGAATTGTTTCTTGTGGGCCTCGATGAGAATTCGATAGTGGCCACTGTAATGGGTGGGTATGAAGGCCATCGAGGCTGGATCAACTATCTGGCGGTTAAACCTTCCGAGCAACGAAAAGGTTATGGCCAAGCTATCATGCAGGCCGTTGAAAGATTATTAAAGCAAAGAGGCTGTCCAAAAATTAATTTACAAGTTCGAACAACGAATAGCGCAGTCATCGCATTTTACGCTGCGATCGGTTACGGCAATGACAATGTCGTTGGTTTAGGAAAGCGCCTCGAACATGATTAGCACGTAGGGCGCAATAACATTGCGCCGTTGTTGGCCATCCGGCGCAATGCATTTTATTTATTGCACCCACATGCTCGAAATTATTATTCAGGAATCTAATTCCACCCCTCATCCCGAACTTGTATCTAGAGAATCTGACGATGAAGTATTTGATCTCCTTCCCCGCAAGAGCGATGAATATCACCGATGATGATTTGCCCATCGTCGGTGAAACGTCACATGCGGTTATACGCGAGGCGAAAGCTGCAGGAGTCTACGTGTTTGGCGGTGGGATTAACGAGTCCGTCGCGCCACAGATGGTCGCCGCTGATGGCACCGTCACGAATGATACCTATCCGCAGACCAAAGAGTTCAACGGCGGTTTCTGCATTCTCGAATTACCGTCGCGCGAAACCGCGATCGCGTGGGCCGCGAGAATTGCCAAAGCCTGCCGCTGTTCGCAGGAATTACGCGAGTTTGGGTACGACCCTGAGAGCTGATCGGTGAAGGAATATCCTGGAAGCCAAGCCCCCGATTTGCTGCGCCGCTTGTTACGTGCGAAAGACAAAATGGATGCCGCTTCGCATGAAGATTGGCCCATTAAACGGCTTGCAGATGTAAGTCACGTTTCTGAAGCGCATTTCGCGCGATCGTTCAAAGACGCTTTCGGTATGCCGCCGCATCGGTATCTGCTAACTCGGCGTATTGAACGCGCGACGGCACTGCTGCGTGATAGTGATCTGCCGATTACCGATATTGCTTTTCAAACAGGGTGGAAAAGCCTTGGCACATTCGGGCGTGTTTTTCGCGACATTACTGGCGAGAAGCCGAGCGTCGTTCGAGTGAGAGCTAGGGCTGCGGCGCACAAACTCGGTAGTGTGCCCGCATGCATTGTCAGCGCCGCGCATCGCCCTGATTTAAAAACCTCAGTTTTGGAGAAGCAGCGTCGTCTGGCTGGCGATATAAAGAACGCCTCAACCAGAGGAGGTTCTAAATGAGTCAGTATGTTCAGGTAGTCGGCGTTTATGTACGGGATCAGGACGAAGCACTTACGTTCTATGTCGATAAATTAGGGTTTAAGGTCCATACCGATTCGCGAAATGGTAATTTTCGCTGGCTGACGGTACAAAGCCCGCAGCAGCCGACATTTCAACTTGGTCTGTTCATGCCGGGGCCACCAATGCATGACGCAGCGACAGCGCAAACGCTGCAAGCGATGGTGGCAAAGGGTGCAATGCCGCCGCTGGTACTGATCGTGGATGACTGTCGCGGTTCTTACGATCGCATGCGTGCTGCGGGCGTCGAGTTCACGCAAGAACCAATCGATCGATACGGTACGGTGGACGCTGGTTTTCGTGATCCGTCCGGTAATGGATGGAAAATGATTCAAGAACGTCGTTGAGATGAGGAGGTACGAATGGGCGCCTCATCGAATAATTGGATTCGGCAAAGCCACCGCTTGCTGTCTATTGTTTTTACTTTGACGGTCGTCGCGAATTTTATAGCGAGAGCGCAGGGCGTTCAGCACATGGGGCGCAATAACATTGCGCCGTTGTTTGCTATCCGGCGCAATGCATTTCATTTATTGCGCCCTACGTTGGGCCAGAAAATTCTTGTCGATCCCGAGCAATGATTTTAATAACTGGCGTGCTCACCCATAATCTCTACCTTTTAAAATCAATTTTTTCGCAACTTTTATTCGTAGGGCTGCCTATGCGCATCTGGGATGTTGATCCCGGCTATTTGAATCGCCAAAGTTTGCTCGGTGAACACCGCGAATTGCATGGCCTCGTGTCGATCGTCGTGAACGGAAAAACGGGATACGCCAAGCACCCGGAAACAATTCGCTGGGTAGGCTATGGCTGGGCGTTAAAAATGCGTCATAGGCAACTGGCGTGTGAAATGGCATTGAGAGGCTATACGGATAAATCGCCGGTCACTACACGTTCGAACAACGGCGTATGGCCTGACAAATATATCGATCATCCAGAACAGCAATTTAAGCTTCTGAAAGAAAAATACTCGAACAAAGAGCAGGGCAGAATACCGTTACCCAAAAACGAGCAAGAGCTTTGGAGTCATCATAAATATTCTGTACTCGCGCGAAATCCGGAACTCTATAAAAAAATAGGGCGCGATATTGCGCAAAAGACCGTTAAATTTGCGGAGTTAGCAATTCTATTAACGGATATTATTCGGCAGCGGCCCAGCAATGACCAGGAATTTAATTCCGTTCAGCATATGTGGGGCTATGTATCGGATGCTGCGGCGATAGAATCATCGGAATTAAATTCCTGGTCATTGCGAAAGTTATTGTCGATGACACAGAAAAAGGCAATGGAAGGAAAAGTTTCATATCTTATCAATTCAACCGCTTTGGGTGAGCTGATGGTATGGCTAAAACCGGCATGAGAAAGCGTGCAAAAATGTTAATAAGGGAAGCTCGCGCGTAGGCGCAATAAAATTGCGCCGTTTCCCCATCCGGCGCAATGCATTTCATTTATTTTGCCCTGCGCACTGCCTGCTTTTTTAGGATCAGCATCTTTATCGAGAGATAGCATGAGCGATATGAATGACGTAAAAAGCCTATCTTTCGCCAAAAGGAAATTTTGGTGTATTTCATTCGGCGCAGCGATTGTTCTAATTGTCGTAGTGGTTGCCTTCGGCGAATTCCATGTGCTCGGTTTGAAAATTGCACCATTGATTGCCCTGGCTAGCATTTTAGGCTGGTTTTACTTGCTTTATAAGTTCAGCCCCCGGTGCCAAATTTGTGGTCAGGGAATTTACTCTGTAATAGAAGTGGGTCGTGTCCCGCTAGTTGTTCGCTGGCCACACGGCGAGAAATGTCTGAGTTGCGGGAAAAACTTAAATGAATAAACATCCTTTCTCATCTGCAGCAATGAAGAATTTTAATCAGACGTTGTTCGGTTTTATATTCAAAAATATGCCGATGGTTTTTCTATAGGTCCGTTATGTACAAGGAGCCGACTGCGATTCCACAGAACGATTCAGGCGGCCTACACCGACCTAACGCTCCAGCGTTACG
>Ga0207681_10003318_pt1 | contig 10076 bp, 3 predicted proteins | sample KBSS53metaG_FD_184324 | JGI IMG/M metagenome (GOLD analysis project Ga0207681, IMG submission 184324) | Switchgrass rhizosphere microbial communities from Kellogg Biological Station, Michigan, USA - KBS S5-3 metaG (SPAdes) (version 2) | ecosystem: Host-associated > Plants > Roots > Rhizosphere >... | reverse complement strand
CGTCGCGCTCGATGGATTCGTCAGAATGTATTCCACACTGCCGCACACGGCCGACGTCGCCGACGAGAACTCGTAGGCCACCATCGGACAATTCGCGACGTCCTCGAGCACGCGCGGAATCCGCTTATTGATGTAGCGCACTCCGACAGTGGTGTTCGCCATCACCTCGCGCTCGAGGCCGAGCACGTATTCCCGGACATACGAGAGCTTCGCGTTGGGATCGATCACGTCGGCGCCCACTCCAGCCGTCTGGTAGTGGTTGGTCACACCGCCGGCCAGCGTGCCGTTGGGAATCGGGCGGGTCAGGTTGGCGTCGAAGTAGTCGGCGCGCGACGTGCCGTCATCGGCTGACAGCGCCCGCGCCGCCAGGTCGTTCGGAATCCGCGAATAGAAGATGCCGAAGTTCCCGAACGCTTTCGTCCTGCCGTCGCCCGTCAGGTCGTAGGTCGCGCCCAGACGCGGCGCCCAGTTGTTCTTCAACTGGAAGTCCGTGATGATCGACCCGGCCATCTTCTCCTGCTCGTAACGGATGCCGGGATTGATCGTCAGGCGATCGAGCCGCCACGAGTCCTGCGCGAAGAACGTGACGTATTTCTGCGTCGTGGTCCGTGCGCTGTTGAAGTTCGCGCGTGTCACCCGGTAGATCTTCCCGAACGTCGGATCGGCGATGACGTCGATGGACGCGCCGGTCGCGGTCTGGCGGCCATCTGGAGCGGTGAACGTCGGGCCGGTGCGCTGGTTGATGTTGCTGTAGGTGACGTCGTCGAACTGGACGCCGTACTTCACCTGGTGGTTGCCGATGACATTCGTCAGCTTGGCCGAGAACTGATTGTTCAGGCTGTGATTGCCGGCTTCATAGAAGCCGATGCCGCCTGAAATCGCGTTCGGTGTCACGGTTCGATCGGTCACGCGCCACGTGTTGACCGATGGCACCTCGTTGATGTCGTTCAGCGCGCGCGCCCAGAATCCCTCGACCAGGAAGTTGCTGGACAAGACACCGTCGTAACGGACGGTCTGATTGTGACCGCCGTAGGTGAGCGAGCTGAAGCTGGACGTGTCTTTGTTGAGCAGCGCGCTGCCGCGTTGCGGGCCGTTCTCGCCCTTCGACGGGTCGCCGAAGAACGAGGCGTCGAACCGGTGCGAATTGCTCAACTGATACGTGGCCTTTGCCGAGTAGGACATCGTCCGCCGTTTCCGGGCAAGGCCGTCCGGGTACGTGCTCAGGAGTGGGAAGTCGGGGGGAACGAACGACGTCCGGGATTCCCACGAGGGGTCGATGGCGCCGAAGAAGAACAGACGGTTCTTGATAACCGGACCGCCCGCCTCACCGCCGAAATCGCTGACCTGCGTCGATTTGGTGTTGATCGTGCCGTTCGGCGAGGTGATTGACGTCCAATTGCCTTCAAGGCCTGAGGGCCGCGCGTAGCCGAAGACCGACCCGTGCAGCGCGTTCGTGCCGCTCTTGGTCAGCACGTTGACCACGCCGCCGGTGGCCTGGCCGTACTCAGCCTCGTAACCGCCGGTCTTGACCTGGACCTCTTTCACGAAATCGAACGGCGTGGCGTTGCCCAGCGATCCGAAGATGATCGAGTAAGAGCCGAGCGCACCATATCCCTGATTCGTGACGTTGACGCCGTCGATGACGTACTGATTCTCCAGACCGCTCGCGCCCGAGATCGATGGGTTCGCCGACCCGACGCTGCCGCTGGAGCTGACGCCCGGTGCCATGTAGAGCGTGTCGCTGACACGCCGGCCGACCGGAACGCGATTGATCATCTCGGCGTCGAGAATCGCGCCGGTCGTCGTCGATCTCGTGTCGACGATGGGGGACGCGCCGATCACCTGAACGGTTTCGGTCACGCCGCCGATTTCCATCTTGAACGGGATCTCCACCGTCTGACCCAAGCTGACGGTGACGTTCTGCTTCTCGACGGCCTTGAACCCGGCGAGCTCCGCTCGGGCCGTGTAGGTGCCTGGTGTCAGAAATGGCACACTGAACCGGCCTTCGGCGTCGGTCACAGCGGTTTTCGCGCCCTGGGCGCCCGTCACCGTGACGGTTACACCGGGAACCGCCAAACCTTGCGCGTCGGCGATGCGTCCGGTGATCGACCCGGTGGTCCCCTGCGCGAACGCGGTCATCGTCCAGGCGAACGCTGCTACGAAAACGAAAAAGATGAATGCCGTTCTACCGAGCCTACGACTACTACCTGTCATGTGGTCCGCTCCTACGTGTTTCTCGTATCATTTGGGAAACGCTTCGACTCTTCTTTGCACCGAGCCACTCGAGTGACACCAAAACGTTGGAATCACCTTCCGATGATACTTCGCGCGACTTTTGTCAACCCGCATGTGTACAAGCGATCCCGTTTGCGATTGATCGAGAATCCAAATTTTTCGATGGTTCGACCGGAAACGGTCCCGCTTCGCGCTCGAAAACAGTCGAGCTCGCGATGATTCTTGTGCGTTGCGTCGCGCGAAACCGTCGTTCTCTGCTCGCAAGCGCAGCCGTATTTGCGGTTCAGCTCGGATGTTCGCGAGTCAATCCAGAAACGCTCAGTGCGCAACATCCCGGCGCGCCCGTGATCGTGATCTCAATCGATACGCTGCGTGCCGATCGCCTGCCGATCTACGGGTACCGAAAGGGATCGACGCCGGCGATGGATCGCCTCGCCCGCGAAGGGATCGTGTTCGACGATGTGTACAGCCATGCGCCGCTGACGCTGCCGTCGCATGCGTCGCTGTTCACCGGGCTCCTTCCCACCCGACACGGTGTTCGCGACAACATCGGCTACACCCTGGCCGCGAAGAGCGGCACACTCGCGTCGCGCTTCAAAGCCGCCGGCTACGCGACCGGCGCGGCGGTGTCCGCGTACGTGTTGCGCCATCAGACGGGTATCGCCGACGGATTCGATTTCTTCGACGATGCGATCGAGGTGGCGGGCGCCGGGGACTTGCTGGCGGATACGCAGCGCGACGGCCGGCTGACCGTCGATGCACTGGCCGCCTGGCTCGATCGTCAGGCCGACTCGAAGGTGTTCGCGTTTCTTCATCTCTACGAGCCGCACACGCCGTACTCACCTCCTCCGGCGTATCGAGGCGGCGATCTCTATGACGGCGAGATCGCGTATGCCGACGAGCTCGTCGGGCGGCTGCTCGATCGGATCAAGATACGCGGATGGCTCGACCGCGCCATCGTCGCGATCGTGTCGGATCACGGCGAAGGGCTCGGCGATCACGGGGAGTCCGAGCACGGGATTCTTCTCTACCGCGAAGCGCTTCAGGTGCCGTGGATCCTCCGATTGCCGGCTGGAGCCGGGGGCGGGCGGCACGTCGCCGGCACGCTGGGACTTGTCGACGTTGCGGCGACCCTGCTCGATCTGACGGGCCTCGACGCCGGTTCGCTCGATGGCCAGAGCGTCCGGTCCGCGCTCGCGACCAACGCGCGGGTCGATCGCAGCGTCTACTCCGAAACCTTCTATCCGCGGTTGCATCTCGGCTGGAGCGATCTCGCGTCCGCGACCGAACAGAAGTTCAGGTACATCAAGGCGCCCCTTCCGGAGCTGTACGATCTCTCAAACGACCCGGGCGAGCGCCGGAACCTGGCCGCGTCACGCGCGCAAACCACGAGTGCGATGGCCGGGTGGATCGCACGGACGACGGAGGGCGCGAAACCAAAAGAGCCGGACGCCGTGCCGGCGGATGTTCGCTCCCGTCTGAAATCACTCGGATACCTCGCGTCGTCCGGCGCGCCGCTGTCGTCGGCGCCGGCGGCGCTGCCCGATCCCAAGGATCGCATCGGGGCCTTCGAGGCGCTCAAGCGCGCGCTCGCCGTCGAGCGAGCCGGACGCCCGGCGGAAGCGATCCAGCTGTATCGCGAGATTCTGGCGGCGAATCCGCGAATGGTGGACGGCTGGGAATCGCTGGCCAAGGCGCTCGCTGCGCGCGGTCAGATGAAAGAATCCATCGCCGCGTTCGGAAAGGCGATCGAGGTCGATCCGCTCAAGCCCGAGCCACACCTGGCGCTGGCTCGCATCTACGCGATCGAGCGGCAGCCGTCGCTGGCGCGCCAGCACGCGGAGCTCGGCATTCAGCGCGATCCCGGCCAGGGGTACGAGATTCTCGCGGAGCTAATGATGGACGCCGGCCGCTTCGATGACGCGGTCGCCGCGGCGGGGCGTAGCCTGCAGGCGGATCCTTCCCGCTACATGAGTCGCTACCTCCTCGGCGTCGTCGCACAGCAGCGTGGGCGGTGCGACGAAGCGATCGGTCATTTCCAGGCGGCCATCGAGGCCAAGCGGCTCGAACCACTTGCTGTCGTCCGAAATCTGCATACCGGGCTGGCGGACTGCCTCGCCCGGACGGGACGAGAGTCGGACGCCGAGCGGGAATTCAAGGCGGAGATTGCCGTGATCGTCGATTCAGCTGAGGCGCGGGTTGGTCTGGCGACGCTGTACAAATCCCAGGGACGAGCGGCCGAGGCCCGCGCGGTGATGGCCGACCTCGTGGCGCGCACGCCGCAACCAACCGCGGACACGTACTGGACGGTCATCCACACGCTCACGGTGCTCGGCGATGCCGACGGCGCGCGCGACTGGGCCGCGCGTGCGCGCGAGAAGTTTCCGCGAGAGCCGCGCTTTCGACAGTAAGAGGTTCGCCGAACCGCTGGCCACGCCCAAATTCGGCCACAGAGACACAGAGACACCGAGCTGACGATTCGACGGGATGGCCGGCGGAGCCGGCCATCGCCGGGACCGAGCCGAGTCGCGGCGCCCGTCGAATCGATCGTCGTCTCTGCGCGTGCTCGGCGCGGTTGTCGTCTCTGTGCCTCTGTGCCTCTGTGGCCACTATGGACGTCAGCTGGCGTCAGTCAACGTCTTCGCCTCGCGACGGCATCGCGCGGCGTCTGCTGCCTGTCCCCCCGCCTCGAAACCCGCGGCCAAGGCCTCCCACACAGCCGGACGGCGCGGGCGGATCGCGACGGCGCGCTGCAGATACTCCACCCCCTGCGCGCGCTGACCGTCGAGAATCAGCGCGTGCGCGAGGACCGCGATCGCCCAGGGATGGCCTGGGTTGCGACGCAGCGCTTCAGTCGCGGCGTTGCGTGCGTCGGCGATGCGATTCGCGCTGAGGTACGCGGCAGCCAGCTCGATGAACGGTTCGGGGTCGGACCCAGCCGTCGCCTGCTGCAGTGACGCCAGCGCTTCCGGCACGCGGTTCTGCGCCAGCAGCAGGCGGCCTTTCGCGCCGAGCGCCTCCGGGTTCTTCGGCTCGCGTGCGAGGACGGACGACACGAGCGTCTCCGCCTCGGACGTTTTCTTCAGCGCCACCAGCGTCTCGGCCAGGTTCACACGCGTCCGCGAGTCGTCGTCCGACGTCTGCGCCAGCGCGATGCGCAGCTCGCGCTCGGACGCGTCGAGATGCCCCAGCTCGCGCAGCAGCTTGCCGTAGTTCTGGCGGATGCCGGGCCGATCGGGATCGAGGACGAGCGTCCGCTGGAATGCCCGCTCCGCCATCGGCAGGCTGCCGAAGCGATACGCCATCGAGGCGAGGGTGCCAAACGCGAACGGATTGTCCGGGTCGATTCGCGCGATCTCCTGCACGTCCTCGAACGCACGCGCCAGGGCTGGACCCTGGGCCGCAGTCGCCGCCTGCAGGCGGTCGTACAGCTGGACGTGCGTGCGCGGATCGGGCAGGCGCGGATCGTCCAGCGGCCGGCTGCCGCCCGATCCCGCCGTGTAGCCAAGGCTTCGCAGTCGCGCTTCCTGCTCCGGCGTAGCCGGATTCGGCTGCGCCTTATCGCCCTGCGGCGCGATGCGCTGAAGCGCGCGGCGCAGTTCCTGCGTCATCCGATCAACCCGCGCCGGTTCCTGCGAGGCGAGATTGTGAATCTCGCCCGGATCCTGCGCCAGGTTGTAGAGCTCCGCCTGACTGCCCGCGATCAGCTTCCAGTCGTCCTTCACCCACGTGCGCAGCGAGGCCCAGTGGCAGTTCAGACGCCCGAACAAACTCTCGCCGTACGACGGGTCGGCGGATACGGTGCCGTTCGCCAGCAGTGGACGCAGATCGCGACCGGCCAGCGCCGGGTCGGCGCGGATCCCGAGCAGGCCCAGCACCGTCGGCAGGATGTCGACGGTTGCGGCGCGCGGCCGCACCACCGTGCCTTTGGGAATTCCGGGGCCGCTGATCAGCAACGGAATCCTCATCGTCGACTGATAGACGAGGACGGCGTGCATCAACTCGTCATGCTCCCCGAGCCCTTCGTCGTGGTCCGCGAGCAGGACGACGATGGTGTCGGCGTCGTGATGGGTCGATCGCAGCCAGTCGGTCACGCGACCGATCTCGGCGTCGGTGAACGCGATTTCGCCGTCATACGGATGGCCCGCGAAGCGTTCGCGGTACGGAGGCGGCGGCGAGTAGGGCGCGTGCGGATCGTAGTAATGCAGCCACGCGAAGAACGGCTTGCGCGCGCGGGTCGCCGCACCGGCCGATTCCAGCCAGCGCAGCGCGGAGTCGGTCACTTCGTTGGCGCGGCGCTCGGCCCCCTGTTCGCCGGGACTGGTCTCGTGGAAGTCCTCGTTGAAGGTGTCGAAGCCCTGATTGAAGCCGAACGCGCCTGCGACCGGATACGCGCCGACGAACGCCGCGGTCTGATAGCCATCCTGCTTCAACAGGCTGGCAAGCGTCGGATACTTCGACCCGAGGGTGAACACGACGTTGCCGCGGACCCCGTGCGCGGGCGGATACTGCCCGGTCAGGATCGTCGCGTGTGATGGGCCGGTCAGCGGAACGGCGGTCTGCACCTGATCGAACCTGACACCGGAAGCCGCCAGCGCATCGAGCGCCGGCGTCGCGCCGTTGGTCGCGCCGTACGCGCCAAGATGGTCGGCACGCAGCGTGTCGATGGTGATGAGCAGCACGTTGGGGCGGTTGTCGCTGCGCGTCGCGGCCCACCACCAGACGCCCGCTGCCGCCAGCGCGATTACAGCCACCACCGCGGCAGCCCACGACGACTTACTCGACATCGACTGCGATTCTACCCCGCAAAAAAAGAAACGCCCCGGGGACGTCGATCCCCGGGGCGCTGAGTCCGTCAGAAACGGCGCGGAATCAGAACTTGAACGATGCCGTCAGGCGCAGAATCCTCGGCGAGAGGATATCGTTCAATTGTCCGAACGACGCGGAATTGACACGCCGAATGCGACCGAGCTCCGTGGCCGCGTTCATGACGTTGAACAGATCGGCCGCCACGTTGAATCTGGCCGTGCCAGCGATCTTGATGTCCTTGGCGACACGCAGATCGAGGTCCCAGAGGTTCGGGTAGCGGTTGTCGTCGACACTTGGTGTCGCCAACACTCGAAGTCCAGATCCGTCGGCACCTCCGCTCAGCTGCAGGAAGAACGGCCGCGCGTAGCCCTGACGGCCGAACAGATTGGCACCCACATCTATCCCATAGGGGAATTGGTACAGCCCGTTGGCATTGATCTGCCACTTGGCGTTGTAGAAGATGTCACCTTTCCCGGAGCCACCGGATCGGGGAGCGTATTGACCGCCGTCGACCTGCGGACCGGCCAGCGCCAGCGACGGGTTGACGGCGTCGGTTCGCGTCGGATTCTGGACCGCTCCCGCTCCAAGATGCTCAACGTAATTGTTATAGGAGAACGCCACCCTGGCGAACCACCGATCCGCGAGCCGTTTGTTCAAGCTCAACTCGAGGCCGTTGTACGCCGTGTGGAAATCCGGCCGGTTCCCCAGGATGCGGGCGCCGTTGGATGAGTCGACCTTCGCGGCGCTCGGGCTGAAAGCCCTCCCGCTGTAGCCAAGCGCCGACGTCACCGGACCAGCGACGTAATCTGCGGACGTCAACCCCAAGCGCGGATTCCATCCTGTAAGGTCGTAGCTGGTGTGGAGCGTGTAGGCCACGTTGAACGCGAGGTTCGGGATCAACTCGCGATCGAACCCGATAATGACCTCGTTGTCGTGGTTGGCGGTGTAGTCCGGATTGATCTGCTGTGGAGGAGCAGTGGCGGCTCCTGGGTTCCTGAGATCGATTCCGCTGCCGGCGTAGAGCGGCGCGAGGTTGGTCAAGACCTCGTTCTTCTGCGCCAGGTGATCGCCGTTGAGATCTCTCCACTGGTACGAAATGTAGGTGTAGTAACTGCCGACCGGACTGGCCAGCGTCACTTGCCCGGGGTTCAATTGACCCGCGTAGCGCGCGTACGACGCGCGGACAATCGTCTTCCTGGCCTCATCGAGTGCGTAGGTGGCGCTGACGCGCGGCGAAATGTCGTTCCACGAAATGCTGGGTCCGGTGCCGCCATAGTTGACCGCCGGAAGCAGGCTCGGGAACGCTGGGTTAGCGGGCGCCACGCTCGGGAGATTCTTTGCCGTCTGGCGGTCCCACCGCACGCCCACATTGAGTGTCAGCGCACCCTTGCTGATCGTGTCGCCGAAGTACAGGTCGGTGTACTGACCGATTGACGACACCACGCGATCCCGCCAGACCTGCGCCGCCTCGTCACCGGGGCCGAAATGCAGCCCGAATATCTGGTCGCCGCTGTAGTGCGTCAGCGAGTCGCTCGGCCTGCGGTTGTAGCCGAATCCGAACTTGAATTCGTGGCTGGCGCCGCCGGTTGTCTTAAACGCGCTGCCGCTGATATCCAGGAGATGCCACGCCTTCGTGTACTTGGCGGTCACGTACGAACCATAGGCGACTGAGTTGTCGAGGTCGACGGCGCCGGGGTTCGATGCGCCGCCAATCGGGTCGAAGCCGTAGCCCCACCCGTACCACGCGTACTTGCCGTTGACGAAGAGGTTCGATCCGAAGGTGTGGTTATCCTCGACCTTCCACAGGCCGTGCAGCGGGTGAAGGAAACCTTCCTCCGGATAGAAGTTGCCCTGATTCCAGGTGAATGACGCCGGCTCGTTGGCCACGTAGCCGGGATTGCGGCCGAACTTTTCCTTGGCGCCGTTGAAGTAGAACCCCGACAGCTGATCGTTGGACGTCGGCGCCCAATTGATCTTGGCGTTCGTGTTCGTCAGCACGGTCTTGTCCGTCGTCTGGACCAGCTTGACGATATCGATGTTCTGCTTGCCCCACGATACCCAGAACCAGGCTTTGTCCTTGACGATCGGGCCGCCGATATCGAATCCGCGGTTCAGAATCCTGTCCGTGTGGTTCGCCTTCTCGGCGAACCCGCCGCCCGGCAGCGCCAGCCGGCTGTCGTTCGCCAGCTCGCTCGGCCGATTGGTGGACTCGATGCTGTCGTTGCTGTCCGCAACGTACACATTGCCCTTGAATTTGTTCGTGCCGCGGCGTGTAACGAAATTGATCCCGATGCCGCCAGTCTGCTGGCGCAGATCGTTGCCGCCGGTCGAGATGTTCACTTCCTCGAACGCGTTGAAATCGTAGTACGACGACGATGCGCCACCAGAGTTCACGTCTGTGATGACCACGCCGTCGAGGTTCCACATCGTGTCGCTGATCGTCGTGCCTTTGCCGATGAAGCCCGACTGCTGGCCGCTCTCGTTGCCGCCCACGTTGACGCGGTCGACGATCACGCCCGGCACCGTCTTCAACGCGGCCCACGGATCTTTCGACTGCGGCGTCCCTTCGAGTTCCGCCGTCGTCAGCGTTGTCGACGTGCCCGACTTCTTGACGTCGACGACGGGAGACGCACCGGTGACTACGACCGTTTCCGCAAGGCCGCCGACGGCCAGCGTGAACGGAATCTGAACGTTGACGCCGGTGTTGACGATGACGTCGCGCGCCTGTTTCGTGAACCCGGGCAGTTCAACGGTTACGGTGTACGTAGCGGTGTCCAGGTTGAGGAAACGGAATTGACCACCCGTGTCCGTAACGGTTGTCCGGGGCGCACCGCCAATCGACTTCGCGACGACTGAAACCGTCGCGCCCGGCAGCACGCCGCCCTGCGCATCGGTGACGGTGCCGTAGATGTTTCCTGACGCGATCTGGGCGCCGCCCGCTGAGGCAACGCCCAGACACAGCGTGGCAATCAGCAGGACGAACCAGCGTTTCATGGAAGGCTCCTCTCGTAACTGTCCGTCAGCAACACAAC
>Ga0207681_10003316_pt1 | contig 10078 bp, 10 predicted proteins | sample KBSS53metaG_FD_184324 | JGI IMG/M metagenome (GOLD analysis project Ga0207681, IMG submission 184324) | Switchgrass rhizosphere microbial communities from Kellogg Biological Station, Michigan, USA - KBS S5-3 metaG (SPAdes) (version 2) | ecosystem: Host-associated > Plants > Roots > Rhizosphere... | reverse complement strand
GCGCACCGTATCCAGGCGCTGCTGGCAACGCTCGGCGGGCTGGACAGCATGGAGGGGTTGCGCGCCTGGCGAGACTTCCTCGTCGACACGCTCGGCCAGCGCAACTGTGCCGGCGGCTGCCCGGTCGGGTCGCTGGCCGGGGAGCTGGCCGAGTCCTTGCAGGAGTGTCGAACTGACCTCGCCGGTGGATTCGACCAATGGGAAGCCGCGATCCGCGCGGGTCTGCAGGCCATGTGCGACCGAGGCGAGCTGCGCCGCAAGGCCAACCCAGACCGGCTGGCGACGGCGCTGTTGGCTGCGGTCGAAGGCGGCATGCTGCTCGCACAGGTTCGCCGCGACCCCGCTCCCCTGGCAACGGCACTCGATGAGGTCCTCGATCGCATCGAGGAGCTGAGAACCCGACGCGCGCAGGGCCGTCAGTGAGCCAGCCGACAGGGCCTCTCATCGCAGTGGCTATCGTGGTGAATGCCTAGGCGTCACAACTGTATTCGCCAACAGCGAAGGTCTGCGATCGCCGGCGGGCCATGGGTAGCCGCCGGCTACCGAACACGCTCACCGCGGTACCCTCCCGAATGGGTGCCTCGGAGTGTTCACCCGCCGGCGAGGGAGATCCAGCCTCGTTTGATTGTGCCGCTTAGGCTGGTCGCCGTCGGCGATGCCTGATGGCCATGGCAGGGCGGCACTAGGTGGTCGTCATGGTGTGTAGGGGTCTAGTGCGGTGACGTCGAACTCGCTGTAGGGCCGGATCGGCAAGCTCGCGAGCGCCACGTCCAGGGCGTTGGCATCAGCGGCTGACCAGATGCCGATGTTCGTGCGAGTACCAGGCAACCGCCAGAGCTGCCGAATCACTCCCTGAGACAGCAGCTCTCGGCCTCTAGACCGTTCACGCTCGAGGAGAGCTGCACGTTCGTCCTCGGGTAGCTCGTAGGCGCGGGCAAAGTCCACGCGAACCAGGAAGTCCATCTTCGCTCCATCCTTTCGTTGTCGGTGCAGTTGGTGCAGCGGCACTGCTCTCGCCGATGGCCGGTCGTCAATCGTGGGGTGACGTCTGTGGAGGAGCACGGTCCCTACGTGAGGTGGGCCGCAAGCGAGTCTGCGGGTGCCGGTGGCCTTCGTTTGGTGCATTCACGGCCCGGAAGTGTTACGGACTCTTGCGTCGTCGCAGTACATCTGCGTCGCAGTGGCCCTAGCGACGAAGACTCCTTGCTAGTCGAGAACCGCGATCGCCTCCACCTCGACGAGGTGCTCGGGGACGAACAATGCGGCGACACCGATCAAGGTGCCCGGCGGCACGAACGTAGTGACACCGAGTTTGGCGCAGGCACGGGCGCGGCCCTCTTGGACCAAGGGCATCTTGTCCACGGTCCAGTCGGTCACGTAGTTGGTCAGTTTGACGATGTTGTCGAAGGAGCCGCCTACCTCGGCGAGTGCGGCGCCGACGTTGAGATAGCACTGCTCGACTTGGGCGGCGAGATCGCCCTCACCGACCAGCGCGCCGTCGGCATCCCATGCGACCTGCCCGGCCATGAACACGAGCCGGGAACCGGTGGCGATCGACACCTGGCGGAAAAACTCGACCTTCGGCAGGCCCTGCGGGTCCGTCAAGGTGATGCTCATGTGGAACTCCTCATTCTGTCGTGTGAAAACCGTTAGCCCTTCATTGCGAGAACACCTGGCATATCCACCCGATCGGATCACGGTGCCGCCGCACCCCGGCCATCGCCCCGCGTCCGAAACTAGGCCATGTGGTGACTTGTAATGCCATAGATTTCAACCACATTCATCGACGGTGCTTGACGGACAATTACCACCATCCACGAGCAATTGCCGCATTGGCTGGAACGGCGGCTTGATCTGAGCGGACTGCTCATGGGACGGGTGCCGCCTCTGCCGCGCGGTCGGCCAAGGCGTCGATCCACCGCAGCATTCGCTGGCTCTGGCGGTGCATCAGGTCGGGGTCGCGCAGCGAGTGGGTGAGCACGGCCGTGCCCTGGTAGGCGGCGACCAACGTGACCGCCAGATCGCGCGCGTCGGGTCGTCCCATCTCCCGGAACTGCGTCTCGGCCCAGTCGACTACCACACCCAGCAGCTCCTGGCTGCGAGAAGACGCGTCGATCCCAAAGCGCTTGTCCAGCTCGGAGGCGAGCGTTCCGATCGGGCACCCGTACTGCGAGATGGAGTCGCGGTTGGCGTCGAGCTCGTCAACGAGAGCCTTCAGGCGCGTGCGCGGTGTCCGTCGCCGATTCAGACGTGCGAGCAGCTCGTCACGTTCCTCGGAATAGCCTTCGACGATCGCGTCGACCAACTCGTCTTTAGTCTTGAAGTAGTAAAAGATGTTCCCCACGGCCACGTTGGCCTCAGTGGCGACGTCGGCCAACGTCGTCCGCTCGACGCCTTGGTGGTAGATCATCCGGCGAGCACCCTCGACCAGCTGCTGACGTTTCTGGGCACCCTGCGCTCTGCGCGTCCCGACCACGTTCACCGCCTTCATGAGTTGGTTGACTGACTAAAGCATAGCGCTCGACGGACGACTTCCTTCAGTTTCGGGCCGCGAAGACCGACTGAGTGGTCCTGGATGATCGGTCACCATCTCGCCAGCTGGGTTGGCTTTCAATCCGAATCGCCTCGCCACGCCCGATAGTCATCGAGATGTTAGGTTAGTTGTCCAACCAACTATTGAGGAGCAATGCTCGGATGCGTACTCGACTGCCCCACGCGTCGACCTCGTCGTCGCCGCGCGGGCGACCCACCCTCGCACTGCTCTGCCTCGACGAGCGCTCGTGTGGTCGTGGTCGGCTCAGCCTTGGGTGGGCATCGGCTGATGACCGCCTCGCACGCAATCGAAAGGCGCAGTGGTGAAGGAATTTTCGATCGGAAGCGCGATTAGGCGACGCTGGACGGTGATCCTGACGGTGCTCGTGGTGGCGGTCGCGGGTTTCGGCGTGGACCGGCTGCACGGCATCTTCGGCTCGAATGACGTGGTGTCGTGGCCGCGCGCCGACTCGATAGAGAACAGCAAGTACAACCCCAAGCAGGTCCTATTCGAAGTCCTCGGCACTCCGGGGACGGTGGCGACCATCAACTACTTGGACGAACACGCCCAACCTCAGCGCGTCGACGATGCAACGCTGCCCTGGTCGCAACTGCTGACCACCACTGACCCCACCCTCTTCGCCGACCTACGTGCGCAAGGGGGTGCGGACCATCTCACCTGCCGCATCACCGTCAACGGCATCGTCAAGGACGAAAGGTCCACCACCAACGTGAACGGCTACATCTCCTGCCTGGACAAGTCCGCATGAGCGAGCACCGCGTCGAGGACCCGGTCCAGCAGTCGCGAGTCGCGCGCAACATCCGCCGATTCGCCATACCCATCGCGATCTTCTGGGTTGCCGTCGCCGTTCTGACCAACGTCCTCGTTCCCACATTGGAGATCGTCGGCGCGAGACACACGGTGGCCCAAAGCTCGCCGGACTCGCCGTCACTGAAGGCGATGAAGCACATCGGCGCGGTCTTCGGCGAGTTCGATTCCGACAGCAACGCAATGATCGTCCTGGAAGGCGATCAACCCCTTGGCGCCGACGCCCACCAGTTCTACGCCGCCCTGGTGAAGAAGCTGGCTGGCGACCCTCACGTCGAGCACGTCCAGGACTTCTGGGGAGACCCACTGACTGCGGCCGGCTCCCAAAGCAAGGACGGCAAGGCCGCTCTGGTCCAGCTCTACCTGCGGGGCAATCAGGGTGAGTCCACGTCGAACGAATCAGTCGACGCCATCCGCAAGATCGTGGCCGACACGCCGCCGCCGCCCGGAGTCAAGGCCTACGTCACCGGTGCGGCACCGCTTACCACTGACACCTTCGAGATCGGCGGTTCGGAGAACGTCTTGATCACCGCCGTCACCTTCGGGGTCATCGCGGTGATGCTGCTCGTCGTCTACCGCTCGTTCGTCACCATGATCCTGATGCTGATGACGGTCATGGTCGAACTGTCCGCAGCCCGCGGGGTCGTCGCCGCCCTCGCCAACTCCGGGATCATCAGCCTGTCCACCTACACCACGAACCTACTGACCCTGCTGGCGATCGCCGCGGGCGCCGACTACGTGATCTTCGTCGTCGGGCGTTATCAGGAAGCCCGCTCCGCCGGCGAAGACCGAGAAACCGCTTACTACACCATGTTCCGCGGCGTCGTCCACGTCATCGTCGGTTCGGGGCTGACCATCGCCGGGGCCGTGGCCTGCCTGAGCTTCACCCGGTTGCCCTACTTCCAGAGCCTCGGCATACCCGCCGCGCTCGGCGTGCTGGTGGCGCTGGCGGCCGCGCTCACGCTGGGCCCTGCGATGCTGGTGATGGCCAGCCGCTTCGGGCTACTGGAGCCCAAGCACGCGACACGCACCCGCGGTTGGCGGCGTATCGGCACGGTCATCGTGCGGTGGCCCGTTCCCGTTCTCGTCGCATCGATCGCGCTGGCCCTGATCGGCCTACTCGCGTTGCCCGGGTACAAGACCGACTTCGATGCCCGCCCGTACGTGCCCCCCACCTCACCTGCGGCCGTCGGGTACACCGCGGCCGAACGCCACTTCTCCGAGGCACGACTGAACCCCGAGCTGCTGATGATCGAATCCGATCACGACATGCGCAATCCCGCGGACATGATCGTCCTCGAGCGGGTGGCCAAGGCCGTCCTGCACACCCCCGGCATCGCCATGGTGCAGTCGATCACCCGGCCACTCGGCACGCCAATCACGCACAGCTCCATCCCCTTTCAGATAAGTGCGAGTAGCGCCAGCACGATCATGAACCTCAGCTATCAACAGGCAAGAGCTCAGGACATCCTGAAACAAATCGACCAGACGTCCAAGTCGATCGACATCCTGCAACAACAGCTCGCCTTGCAGCAGGCCAGCGTCGCCGCGACCGACGAACAGACCAAGGCGTTCCACGACACCGTCGACACCGTCAACCAGGTCCGCGACAACCTCGCCAACTTCGACGACTTCTTCCGGCCACTGCGCAACTACTTCTACTGGGAACCACACTGCGTCGACATCCCCTCCTGTGCAGCGTTGCGGTCGGTGTTCGACTCCCTCGACGGCATCGACCAGCTCGCCGAGAAATTCGGGACAATCACAGCGAGCCTTGACAAACTCAACGCCCTGCAGCCGCAACTGGCCGCCCTAATCCCACCCCAGCTCGCCGTTCAGCAAGCCAACCGCGACCTGCTCCGCTCGAATTACGCCACGACTGCTGGCATCGACGCGCAGTCCGCGGAGGCGCTCAAGACCGCGACCGCACTGGGCAAGGCCTTCGACGACGCCAAGAACGACGACTCCTTCTACCTGCCTCCCGAAGCGTTCGACAACGCGGACTTCAAGCGCGGCCTCAAACTATTCATGTCACCGGACGGCCACGCCCTGCGCATGACCATCACCCACGAGGGCAAGCCCGCTGCGCCCGAGGGGATCTCGCACATCGACCCGCTCAGGAACGCAGCATTCGACGCACTCAAGGCCACCCCGTTGGCGGACGCCAAGATCTACATCGCTGGAACGGCGGCGACCTACAAGGACATCAAGGAGGGCGCGACGTACGACCTGATGATCGCCGCGCTGGCCGGGATGAGCCTCATTCTGCTGATCATGGTCTTCATCACCAGGAGCTTGATCGCCGCGCTAGTCATCGTGGGCACCGTCGCACTCTCCCTGGGCGCATCCATGGGGCTGTCAATACTGGTGTGGCAGTATATCTTCGGCATCCAGCTGTACTGGGTCATCGTGCCACTGGCCGTCATGCTGCTCTTGGCGGTGGGGGCCGACTACAACCTGCTGCTGATCTCCCGATTCAAGGAGGAGCTACACGCGGGACTCAAGACTGGCAACATCCGCGCGATGGCGGGTACCGGCGGCGTCGTCACAGCGGCGGGTCTGGTCTTCGCCGCCACCATGTCCTCCTTCATCGTCAGCGACCTCGTCATGCTCGGTCAGCTCGGCACTACGATCGGCCTGGGCCTGCTCTTCGACACCTTGATCGTCCGGTCGTTCATGACACCTTCGATTGCGACTCTTCTCGGTCGCTGGTTCTGGTGGCCGCTCAACGTGCGGACCCGACCGGCCAGCCAGATGCTGCAGCCATACGGCTCCCGCATCTCCGTCCGGGAGCTACTCGGCCACCAACGCCGCCCAGCCACCGGACCGACCGACAACTCCGACGACGCCGGTCAGCGGCCATGACATCGACATTCCACAAGGCCCGGCGCGGATTTCGACGTGACGTCGGGCCTGGCGGGACATCCACGATGAGCGTCACGTGGCTCGCACATACTGCCGCGTCGGCTGCCACCGCCCCCTTCCTTGCGGCTCTCGCGAATTCCGATGTCGACACCTACTGCCTCGAGCAGACACCGACATTGCAACCGGCAGCCAATGCGACTGCGGAAACGACCACCTCGGAGCAGCGATGAAAGTCGCATCAACCCTGCTGGTTCGCCGGGCCATCACAAGGTCAGTGGCGCTTGGCTTTCTCGCCGCGTCGATTATGGCGCTGGCCCCAGCCGACCTGGCCGCCGCCGACGCCACCGACGACTTCCCGATCCCGCACCGAATGATCATCACCATCTGTGATGCCGAGCAGTACCTGGCCGCGGCGCGTGATACCAGCCCAATCTACTTCGAGCGGTACATGATCGACCGGAGCAACCGCCCCGCCGACGTCCAGCAGCAGGCCTTCGACCGCATCCACTGGTTCTTCGCCCTTGACCCCGTCGGTCGCAGGCAGTACTCCGAGGACACCGCCACCAACGTCTACTACGAGAACGTGGCCACCCACTGGGGCAACTGGGCCAAGGTCTTCTTCAACAACAAGGGCGTCGTCGCCAAGGCCACCGACGTCTGCATGAACTACCCCAAGGGTGATATGTCCGTGTGGGACTGGCCGGTTACACCGTGACGAGACGCAGCAGCCCATTCGCCGTCCAAGGAGCAAGCCGGAATCGATGAGAATCGGCCGCAACGACCCAGTCTCGCTGAAGCGCGAATTCGGTTGTATAGCACGATGATTCGAGATAACTCGGACAATATACGGCTATCAACGATGTCCGGGAGTGGCCATCTGACTGGTTGGCGGCGGTCTGTTCGCCGCCGGTCTACCAAGTGCGTGTCCCTTACCGGGACTTATGGCATGCGACGGCGGTTGCGGCCTGCGACGCGCGGATATAGCCGCGGGCACTGGTCACGAACGTGATGGTCGCGCACTTCCCGACAGAGTTAGCAATGCAGGTCGACTGGGCTAACGAGGGCGCCCAGTGGTACGCCTTCACCTATGTTGATGGCGGAATGCTCTCTTTCGCTAGCTCTGCGGACGAGCCGATTCGGATTCAACATCTATGCAACGCCTGGTCCGCCATGAACGTTGAACCGCCCCGACATCAGAGGACTTCAGCGCATCGAGCTGTGCGAGCGGGGCAGTCCACTCGGTGCTACTTCGGCAGTGGAATCGGCGTACTGAACTGGGTTCTCGCTGATTTCTCGACCAATTAGACGGTTTTGCGGATACGCGACCTCAATCGGGGTTTCCACGGCGGCGGGCTGGCACGGCAAGCTGCGCCCGCCATTCGGCGTCGGTGGCGCGGAATTGACGAGCCACGGCGCCGGAGGCCGGTGGGTCGGCCCATGACGGCGCTTGAGGTTAGCCGCCCTGTAAGGTCGCGGGCGCTGTACCGGTCCGCCCACGTCGACGTCTTCGACGCGGCGAAAGCCGGCAGTGTGGGGACGAACGGCTCGCCCGCCGGTTGTCAACGGCAAGTTGGGATTGATGCCTCTGGGGGCGTGGCGGCGTCGGCGGAGGCCGTGTTGTTGGTTTGATCTGTGGGTGGTCGGTGTCGGGTCCGCGAGTACTGGGCTTGTGGTTTTGCGTGGCAACAGTGGGTCGGGAAAGTCGACGGTGGCACGTGAGCTGCAGAACCGTCATGTGCGGCAGCTGGCGGTAGTCAGTCAGGACGTGTTGCGTCGCGAGGTGTTGCGCGTGCGTGACCGCTCGGAAAACCCCGCGGTCGAATTGATTGACCTGGTTGCCCGGTTCGCGCTCGACCGCGGCATGCACGTCGTCATCGAGGGCATCTTGTATGCCGACATCTATGGCTCGATGTTGCGATCATTGGCCGCTGACCATCGAGGGGCCACCGCGTTCTTCAGGTTCGACTTGCCGTTCAAGGAAACACTGCGGCGTCATTGTGCCAAGGGCTGCAACGATTTCGGCGAGCGGGAGTTGCGGCAGTGGTGGCGCGATCGCGATGCCCTTCCCGGGTGCGCAGAAGAGGTCATCGGCGTCGATCAGAAGGTGGACGATATCGCCGATCTCATCGACACGGCGGTGCGGTGGTGATCGATGAGTAGGTGGTGCGGTCCTTGGCGAGCAGTTGGCGGCGTGTGCGGGTGCTCTAGGAGTCTCCGATCTGGGCGAGCACTTGGGCCCGTCCGCGTCATTCCCGGTCACTGAGTGTGCAAATCGGTGCCTTTAGCCTCCGAAATGCGTACTGGCGATATAAGAATCGAAACGTCGGTGGGCCGACATGGTCGGCGCCGACGCGTGCCGATAGCCCTTCGTCATCGATGAGGGCGGCAAGCGAGTTGCGGAAGCTGCGCGTGGTGATGCCGGGCACTCCGAGCCCGTTGCGAACCTTGCGCCACTGTGTGTTGAAGTTGTTGGGGTCTCGGAGTGTTCGGACAGGCGCCGTCGTGGCCGGCGACGCCGTGAGGCAACGGCAGGTGCCCGACGGCCGCTTTCTCCGGTGAGCGTGCGCCTGCAGGGTGATACTCAGAGCGTGCACGGTGACGAACACTTGACCGCCCACGATCAGCTGATGCATTGCCTGCTGCGTTCGTATCCGACCCTGGCCGAGACCAAGAGGGTCTTCGACATCACCACCGGGAAACCGAAACTTGCGCTGCTTAGCGACAACGAGGCGATCTGGGTATTCGACCCGGCCACGAACGCACTCGTCGCCTCGGCCTGGCTGGCGCAAGTAACCGCTACCCCGGCGAGGCGCGTTCCGGAGGCGTCCCGGATGTCTTCCTGGGTCGTGCCGATCCTCGTCGTATGCGTTCCAGGCTTTCGGCGACTGACGATCGGCTGTATCGACCTTCCCGCGAATCTGTTGTCAATGCGTGCCCTGGGCAGACTCCGCTTCTCGTGGTACGGGTCGGTGCAACGCGAACAAAAGGGTCCGGCGTACTTCGTCACGGGCGGAGAGTGGCTAGCGCTCGTCGAGAAGTTCGGCCTGACATCGCAACTCGAAGACAGGGATGTCAAAAGGGTCAAGAGCTACCCGTGGCGCTCTGCCACAACAGATCCGAGTCCCTGAACGGGGATGATGTCAGCTGCGGTCGGGTTCGACTGCGAAGCTGGGAGACCATCCGGGCACCGTCGGTCGACTTCATGCTCTCTGTCGAGTTGGCAAACGGGGGAAAGGCGCGCGACGCTCGAACCTGTTCTTGATTCCTTTGACAAGCGTTGGACCGATGCTGAGGGCTAACAAGCCGCCGGCAACGACTGCGCCCTGTTCGCTGTGGAGGGTGCCCTCGGCTGCCAGATAGGCATACGGCGCGACGAATGCGGAGCCAGCAAGAGCGTAGGCACTCACCTTGCGCGATGTCTTGTAGTGTTCATTGTTCGCATTTCTCGCTAAGTCGCCGATGCCCCATACGTACGGAGCGGTGGTAGCGAGTTCAATGCCTAGGAATGCGTGCCAATCGGCATGAGTGACCGGCGTTATGCTTTCCGCCACTACACCGGTCCGTGCGGCCGTGTATGCCATCAACCCAGCTGCCGCTAGGATTTCCGGGCGGTAGCGCACCAACACTTCCTTTAGCTTCCCCTTGATGGCACCTCGTTTTAGAATCCCCAACGCTTGTTTTTCTCGTTGGGCGACGTCATCCCAGTCGTTAGTCCTCATTTTGCCAACGAGGTCGCCGTAACCATAGGTATCCAAGGCCGAGAGAATTTCGTCCGACATGAGACTCGCATCGGCGCCGGCACCGAAGTACTTTACGACGCCCTCTTGGACCCCCCGATAGGGATTCTTCTTG
>Ga0207681_10003315_pt1 | contig 10080 bp, 11 predicted proteins | sample KBSS53metaG_FD_184324 | JGI IMG/M metagenome (GOLD analysis project Ga0207681, IMG submission 184324) | Switchgrass rhizosphere microbial communities from Kellogg Biological Station, Michigan, USA - KBS S5-3 metaG (SPAdes) (version 2) | ecosystem: Host-associated > Plants > Roots > Rhizosphere... | reverse complement strand
ACAGAAGATTGCTGCGAGCTTCGATCCCGGACAAAGCAGCGAAGACCGTTTGAGTGCCGTTCAATATGCGAAGTTTCATTTTGACCAGAATGATCGCGCCCCGTTTTTGGAAGGCAGTCAACCGATCTTTCTGGTAATCGACCATCCTAAATACCAACACCGCGCAGCGATTGAGGGCGAGGTTCTGTCCGAGTTGCGGCGCGATCTCCTTTAACTGTCATATCGATGAGCGACTGGAGTAGAACATGATAAGAACCACCCTACAAAAAGCCGTCCTGAGTTGTTTCGCGATCTTCTCGCTGACCCTTGCCATTTCGTTTTCGGCTTGTGAGTCAAAACCACCAGAAGAAGTCTTCCTGCCCGACATTGAACCTTTGCCCACAGGTCTAAAGAAGTATGAAGCTATGGTGACTCCGGCAAACAACCCGACGACCGCAGAGAAGGTGGCCCTCGGACGGCAGCTCTTCTTTGATCCGCGTTTGAGTGTGGACCAATCGAAATCCTGCGCCGCCTGTCACCTGTGCGAAAAGGGGCTCACTGATGGTCTTCCAAAAGCGATCGGCCCGGGCAACAAGGTACTTGCTCGAAGCAGTCCGACACTCTGGAATATCGGCTATCACAAGGAATTCTACTGGGATGGGCGGAGCGCCTCGCTGGAAGCTCAGGCAAAAGCTGCCTGGGCAGGCGGTAACATGGGCGCCAAGGATCATGAGTCTGAGATCATTGGCAGGATCAACTCTTCGGCAGGCTATCGCCAGCAATTTCAAAAGGTATTTGCAGCGCCGCCCTCAACCGACAATGTGTTCCAGGCCATTGCCGCCTATGAGAGAACCATTATCGCCGGCAATGACGAGACCGCGTTTGATCGGTGGCAGGGTGGCGATCAAAGCGCTGCGAGCGATGCGGCAAAACGAGGCTACGAAGTCTTTAAGAAAGCCAAATGTGACAATTGCCACTCAGGCGCCCTGTTGACCGATCTCCAGTATCATAATGTTGGCGTGGGAACGGATGCTCCTGAGGACAAACAGGACAAGGGCCGTGTCGTTGCCTCGAAGAATGAAAAGGACACCGGCGCCTTCAAGACGCCAACTCTGAGAGACGTGGCGAAATCAGCGCCCTACTTTCATGATGGCAGTGTGGCGACGCTCGAAGAGGCGGTGACCTTTATGACAGGTGGCGGTAAGCCGAACAAATATCTCGACACAACCAATCTAAAGAAGGCGAATTTAACTGCAGCAGAAAAGGCTGACCTCATCGAGTTTCTTCGTTCTCTTTCGATTGATAATTGTCGCGTAACGAAACCTAAACTTCCGCAATAGATGTTCGAAAATCAAATTCCAGGGAGAAGATGAAATGTTGAATGTTGGTGATACGGCTCCGGATTTTGAACTCGACAGCACGTCCGGTTCAAAAGTGAAACTTTCAGATTTTCGCGGCAAAAAGAATGTGCTGGTTGCCTTCTATCCGCTTGATTTCACGCCAACCTGCACGAATGAAAACTGCGCCTTCTCAGATGACATAACACAGTTCGAGAGCGCTAACACTGAGGTCCTTCCAGTCAGCGTAGACTCGATTCCGACGCACAAGGAATTCCGCGCCAAGCATCAAATGTCACACCACCTGCTCTCGGACTTCCAGCGCAAGGCGGCGCAGGACTTCGGAGTATTGATTCCCGAGCGAAACTTCACGCAGCGCGCGTACTTCCTCATCGACAAACAAGGAAAGGTTCGCTGGAAACACGTTGAGGATGAGCTGGCCAATAAAAGGTCAAACGAGGAATTGCTGAAGGAGATAAAGAGCCTTTCGTGAATCAACAGGCAGGGATTGAACGTCACTCGGCGAACATCCCGTCAGACTACGGCAATCCGCTGGAAGAATATGACGCGATCGAGTCGGCTGCTGGTTTGATCCGGCTCCCAGACGCGCGCGTCCTTTCAATACGCGGCAAAAACGCGGAACAGTTCCTCAACGGTCTGGTCTCCAACGACCTGAAATCGCTGGAGGCCGGCCAGGGAACGCTCGCCGCCTTCCTTGACGTCGCTGGCAAGGTACAGGCACTTGCAAGGATCTATAAAACCACAGCTTACGACTCGACTGAGTTTCTCATAGAGATCGAGTCAATAAACGCCGACAAGATATCTCGCAACCTCAACCGCTTTGTGCTCGCCGGCGAATTCTTTGTTGAGGATCTCTCGACATCTCTCTCAGCAATCTCAATTCAGGGTCCGAAGAGTTCAAGTGTCCTCGCCGAAGTCTGCGGCGAAGAAGTGCCTTCAGAAAACTATGGCCACAAACTGGTAACAATCCGGAACACAATGGTTCGAATAGTACTGCATGGAAGGTGTTCGCCGCTTGGATTTGACATCTTTAGCGCAGTGGATCAGGCCGCCAATGTCTGGGATGCTATCCTCGCTGTGAGCGAAAAGCATAAGCTCGGGGCAATGCCAATTGGCAGAACTGTATTTGAAATGTCCCGTATTGAAAATGGGATTCCAAAAGAACCTGAGGACATAACGCCTGAAAACATTTTGAATGAAACCGGACTCGAAGCAGCAGTCAGCTATAAAAAGGGCTGCTATCTGGGCCAGGAGATCGTGGCGCGCATTCACTGGAGAGGGCAGCCGGCCCGACGTCTCTCCGGTCTGATTATGGAAACAAACGATCAGGTTGAGCTTCCTGCTGCGGGAACCGCGCTTTTCACAGCAGAGGACAGAAAGGCCGGTCATCTTACCAGCGTAGCTCGCAGCTTCGCGCTTAACAGGACGATAGGGCTTGGCTACGTGCACAAATACCACATTACGCCCGGCACAAAGCTGACGCTGAAGGATGGCGATCAGATTGTCGGACAGGCTGAGGTTGTGACTCTTCCATTTGTTTCCAAATGACTGACGACTCCGAGCGCGAATTTGAAGACTGGTCTCTCGAATCCGCCGAAACGGCACTAGTTGCACTTTCGACCTACGTTGAGCACGCGCAAATTTCAGGAATGATCATTGCCGCTCTGGCCAGTCACATTTCAGAAGACAAATTGAAGCATCTCGTCGAGAGCGATTATTGGAAAAACTACCAGCAAAGCCGGCACGCTCTTGAAAGCTCACAGAAAGACATCGAGCGGCTCGCGCGACTGATCGACCGCATGAGAGGAGATTAGAAGATGGCTGCGTACGGCAATATGACAGTGGCGGAACTCAAAGCAAAGATGGATCAGGGCGAGAAAGTCAGGCTGATCGATGTACGTGAACAGCGTGAGTACGACGTCGCCCACATTGAAGGTGCAGAACTGATGCCGCTTGGCCAGATCATGCAGTGGTCACTGGAACTTCCCGACAAAAATGAACAGATTGTTCTCCACTGTCACCACGGAGGCCGATCCGGACGTGCCTGCCAGTTTTTGTCGCAGCAAGGTTTCACCTATCTGAGCAACCTCGAGGGTGGAATTGATGCCTGGTCGACGCTTATAGATCCCTCTGTTCCCCGCTACTGAATTTCGGGCGGGCCGACTTGTCGGCGCTTTTGCTTCGAGTGCCGCTCCTGACATGCGATTTCGCCTTGTGATTCTTGGATTCTGGGTTGGGGTAATGGCGCTCTTCAGTTTTGTTGTCGCGCCATCTGCCTTTGCCGTCCTTCCCTCCACTGCTCTTGCAGGAAACCTGGTTTCCCGTGTTCTTGCTGTGACTGAAATAATCGGGGTTGCAGCGTCAATTCTCCTGCTGCTTTCACTCTTCCTCTCTCGTGAGCCTCGCTCTCGATCACGCATCATCGAACTCTTCGGGTACCTGGCAACTTTGCTTGCGATGACTGCGTCGCACTTTTACTTCTCGCCACGCATTCACGCAATTCGTAGCGGCAGCGCTGCCGAGCCTCTCAGCTTTGATCGTCTTCATCAATTATCCGTAGGCTCGATGGCCCTTTGCCTCCTGGTCGGTCTGCTGATTATCGTGGTGGTTTTGTGGAACAGCAGGGCCAATGCTTGAAATTCAGGCCGAAGCGGGACGCGAACGCCTGGACCGGTTCCTGGTCGCGAATCTCCCGCACGTAAGCTTATCGAAAGTGCGCAGGATGATTGCTGACGGCATTGTGTTGATAAACGGCGAGCAGGGGCTGCCCGGTCAAAGGCTTTCGGAGGGCGACAAGATCGCGATCCATGCCTCTTCTTTGCCGGTTTCTGCGGCGACGCCCGAGCCACTTCCGCTCGACATAATCTATGAGGACGAGCACATCATTCTCATCAACAAGTCCGCCGGCATTCTGGTTCATCCATCGAACAAGGTAAAAACTGGAACGCTCACAAATGCGCTCTCTCACTACTATCTTGTATCGGGTCAGAAGAGCGCGCGAACCGGGCTTGTGCACAGGCTGGATGCTCAAACTTCCGGCATGATTGTTATCGCAAAGACGCTGCGAGCGCATCGTGGTCTTTCAAAGGCATTCCACGAGCGACACGTCGCAAAGAGTTACGTCACCATAGTGCGAGGCGTGGTAGACAACAATTCGGGAATGATCGATGCGCCGATCGGTCACGATCCCAAAACCTGGCCTCGATGGAAGGTGATGGACGAAGGCAGGCACTCACAAACCAAATATCGCGTCCTCCAACGCTTTCGATCTCACACTCTTCTCGAACTCGAGCCGCTTACGGGACGAACGCATCAGATACGCATCCATTGCGCCTTCATTGGTCATCCAGTCATCGGCGATCCGTTTTACGGTCGCTCCATAGAAGTTTCATCCGATGGACCGCATTTGAAGCATCACCTGCTTCATGCTTCGCGGATCGAGTTTCTCCATCCGGTCTCGAAGCAACAAATGTCGTTCGAGGCGCCTCTGCCAAGCGTAATGTCTGATCTGATCAAGGAGCTCAGCACAACGATTTGAACCCGACTGTCGCGATCATTGGAGGGGGCTCCGCAGGATTGAGTTCGCTCATCTGGTGCGACTCTCTGGGCCTGGACGCTATCCTCTTTGAGGCATCAGCAGAGCCAGGTGGGCAAATGCTTAAAATGTACCACCGGATTACCGACTACCCGGGATTATTACCGCGCGATGGGCGTGAATTGACTGAGCGCTTCATTGATCACATCGATCGGCTTAACCTTCGCGGGCGGTGCCTTTTGAACGCACGGATCGAAAAAATCCAATCATCGAGCCCTGGCTTCGAGATTCGATCTGGAGACCAGGCGTGGAATGTTCGTGCCGTGATTCTCGCAATGGGTGCCCACACCCGGCATCTCGAAATTCCAGGCGAACGAAAATTTGAAAACAAAGGCGTGAGCTTTTCAGCAACGCGGGATCATCCTTTGTTCGCAGGCAAAACGGTCGCAGTCATCGGTGGGGGCGATTCCGCAGTGGAAAACAGCCTCATTCTTGCGCGTGTCTGCAAGCACGTGTATCTCATTCATCGCAGCGATCGATTTCTTGCCAGACCTGAATGGCTGTCAGAGGCTCGCAGCAACTCGATCATTACAATCATCCCAAACTCAAGAGCGATCACGATTGACGGAGATTCTCATCCCACGTGCATTCAGATTGAAGATGTCACAACCGGAAGCCGGCGATCGCTCAACGTTGACGGTGTATTTATCAGGATCGGGATGGAGCCAAACTCAGGTCCTGTATCTGAACTGGTCAGCCTGGATTCGAAGGGCTTTGTTAAGGTCGATGCCAATCAGCAAACCAACATCGAAATGATGTATGCAGCGGGTGATCTCTGTCGCCCCGTTAGCAGAAGCGTCGCAACCGCAGTCGGTCACGGCGCGAATGCCGCAAAACATATTGCGACGCGACTTGGCCGAGTCGGTCATGATCCATGACCTTCGAGAGCTGAGCGTCATGATTTCGAAAAGCGGATTTTCTACTTAGTTAACAAAGGGGACATTAAATCGTCCTGACACTTGTCATAGGAGATGTATCCAACGGAATATTTCGCACTCGAAGAGTTATTCTGTGGGTTTGTCGGGCGCTGGTGCTGAAGTATAGAAATCGTTGTAGAACCGCGTCGTATAGTTCTCAATTAGTCCGTGGACTGTTTCCGGATCGTGGGAGGCAACGATAAGCCCGGCATGGAACTCTTTGTTCATACGCCACACGATTTCCTTATCGTTGTAATGCGCCGTATCAGGCACTTCCTGCTTCGCAAGCGAGATAATGATTCCTGAATAGTCTCGGCGGTAATCCTCAAGGACGTACGGGTGCTCTTTTGTCGAGGTTTCGATCTTCGCCCATTCTGCCCAGAGGTTCACGCCGGTAGCTGCTTCAACCATTTCTGCTATGTTTGCGCCACCCACGCGCGAGGCCACTTCAAGAAAATAGAATCGATGGTCCTGCTTTCCCTGAATGAACTCAGCGTGAGCGACTCCGCGGAGGAAGCCAAGACAGCGCAGCAGTTCACGATTCAGCGATTCCAGCGACTGAACTTCGGCAGATTCACGAGGCAACAGCCTGCTGGAAAAGATGCCGCCTTCGTGCATCACGGAAAATGGCGTCTGTCCATACTGGCTGACAGAAGAAAACACGACCTCAGTCTCGGACGTGATTGAATCAACGTGAAAGATATCGCCGGGAATAAACTGCTCCAACACCTGAAAAGACTGCTCATCTCCTAAGGCATCGATTGCCGACCACAACTCAACCTTGCTTTCCAGTTTTTTTATGCCGATCGCAGACGCAGATGATCTTGGCTTGAGTACCCAGGGCGCTCGCACTTCCTCTGTGAACTCGTGAATTCGAGCGTGGTTGATCACCGGCACAAACGCGGGAACTGCGACGCCGCACTCTTCAGCACGGATTCTCATCGCGAGTTTGTCACGAAAGTACCGACTGGTAGTCTCGCCCATTCCTGGGACTCGCAGATGCTCACGCAGCGTGGCGGCCGTCTCTATGTCGAACTCATCAAGTGCAACGATTCGATCGATGACTTGTGACCGCGTCAGATAGCTCACAGCATTGATCACCTCATGTCGCTTGTTCAAGTCGGGCATGAGGTGGACCTCATCAATGGCCTCGCGGGGCCAGTCTGCGCTGCCGAGCTTCTCAACGGTCAGAAGGAGCACCCTCCATCCGCGTCGCTTCGCCTCACGAAAAAACGCGCTACCCTTGAAGTAGCTCGACATGCACAGAATGGTCATTTGACGGGATTCAGACAGCAGCTAATCTCCTCTTCTGCCTGTCATCCCCGAGGAATGGGAGCTTTGTACGGTAGGTCGCCACGACGGCGGAATCGACCTCAGCCCTCACGGCGCACTCCTCCCCCGAACCTTCGGCTATTACCTTGCCAAGCGGATCGACGATGAGGCTTCTTCCAGGATAAGAAGATGTCGGATCATCACCGCACCGATTGCAAGCGGCAAGATATGCCTGATTCTCGATTGCTCTCGCACGAGCCAGCACCGTCCAATGTTCGATTCTTGGCGCCGGCCAGCTCGCCATAACGGTAAACAGCGTTGCACCGTGCCGCGTTGCTTCCCGGAATAGCTCGGGAAATCTAAGGTCATAACAGATAAAAGGCGCGACCGTGACTCCCTGCCACTCGAAGAGGGCGATCGAGGTTCCGGGATCATAATGGTCCGACTCTCCCCCTGGTGTGAACGTGCGCATCTTCGCGTAACGCGCTATTTCCTCACCGTACGGGTCATAAACCACACATTCGTTGAGTCCTCTTCCCTTCCCGTTGCGACTCACCAGACCACCCGCCACATAGACCTCACGATCTCTTGCCACTTCGGCAAGAAAGTCCTGGGTCTCATGCGATTCAGAATCTGAGATGGCGTCGACGTTCATGCTAAAACCTGTCGCAAACATTTCAGGAAGAAGGAGCAGCGAGCCCGGAGGCGGTGCCGCGCGGTCGATCAACCGCATAACGCGCTGGTGATTTGCAGCCTTTCGTTCCCAGGCTATATCAAATTGAAGACAAAAAATGTTCACAAGATACCCCCTATTCGATCTAGTTGGACTCCTGAAGCTTCTTCCAGGCCTCCATGTATTTTGCTGTCTTTGGATTCTCAGCATTCCATTTGGGGGTATCAGAACTGTTGGCAATGGCCATCAAAGCAAGGGCAACCATTCGCGTTGTCCTCGCAAGGTTCGGGTAATCGATCTTGTCCCAGTGATCGCCTCGCCCGTGATAGTCCGAATATTCAAACGCCACGCACAAGGTGTGCGCCGGGACGCCCGCATCGGCCAGAGCCTGATTGTCACTGCGTCCGAAAAATGCGTCGGAATTTCGCTCGTGCTTATAGACCTCGATTCCTACGGCTTCGCCAGCCCGCTTGAAAATAGGACCCAGATCAGAGAAATCAAAACCAGTTATTGAAGCGCGATTCACCTGCGATCCTTCAGTACTGTCACTTCGGCCGACCTGTTCAAGATTGATATCAGCTATGGTCTTCTTTAGCGGGAACACCGGACTCCTTCCGTAATATCTCGAGCCAAGCAGACCTCGCTCTTCACCGAAAAAGGTCATAAAAACAATACTACGTTTTGGTTTGCTCCTGGAAAGCGCATTCGCAAGTTCGATAACTGATACTGTCCCGCTTCCGTCATCATTCGCGCCGTTGAATATCTTGTCTCCTTCAAGTTCAGGCCGCATCCCAATGTGATCGTAGTGCGCAGTTACCAGAACATAGGTATCTTTCAGCACGGGGTCAGATCCGCGCAAAATACCAATCACATTTCGCATATTGACGTCACTCTCGCGCCTGCCGGCACCTCGAATATTCAATTTTGCAGTGGTCACTCCCAATGGCAATGCATCGAACCAGGCACCCAAACGCGGATCGTGGATGCGTATTGGAGGATTGATTGAAGCTGCGGGCTGCGGACGTGGATTAGCGGGATCTGTGAGGCGGACTGCACCCGCTCCACGGCCTGTGCCCGATGTACGATCGATAACGAGGATAGCCAACGCGTTAAGAGGTATTAACGCGGTGACAGCCGATTGAAGATTGGGACCAATTGCATCCAACACGATAACTTTGCCGGCAACATCGGCCTAAGCGGGCTTTTCAACATCAAGCTTCGACGCATCCACCTTAAAAACCGGCGCGTTGTCTATCATGAGCCGATTATCGCCCTGATAGGTTACCTGTGAGGGCTTAAGCACGATGGTGTCTGCCGCAGCAGGCCCATTGATGATCTTAAGATCGAAGTCGTCCAAAACAGGCTCAGATAACTTCCAGGTTACGGTTTGAAAATATCCATTATCGACGGCAGGTTCGATTCCCGCTCGCCTGAATTGGGCGGCAATGTATTCCGCGGCAAGGTCAAGACCTCGCGAAGGCGTTGCCCTGCCCTCGAGCAGGTCTGATGCGATAAACGAGAGGTTGCCCTTTAGAGAATCCTCAGAAATGCGTTCAATTACTGCCTTTTCTTCCGCACTGAGGCTGACGGCTGGCGCTGTCTGACTGGAGACTATGCGTGCCGGTACAAATGAAATGGCCGCAGCAAATACAAGTACGGCCAGAACTGAATGCGCTCGTTTGCTCATCGTGTAGTGTGTCCAGTTAGAAATTGTCAGATGCTGCGTAGGCGTCAATTACTGCCTGCTCACCCTCTTTTCCCGGTCGTGAATTTCCGTGCTCCATCCCAATAACGCCGGTATAGCCCCTGGAGTGTATATATTTGAAGATGTTCTTGTAGTTCATTTCGCCGGTTGTCGGTTCCTTGCGACCCGGATTGTCTCCAACCTGGAAGTACCCGACCTCACTCCACGCACGTTCAATGTTGGGGATGATGTTACCTTCTGTGATCTGCTGGTGATACATGTCAAAGAGTATCTTACAGGAGGGGCTTGCGACTGCTTTGCAGATCATAAAGGCCTGTGGAATCTTGTAGAGGAATGTTCCGGGGTGATCCTTCAGGTGATTCAATGGCTCAATCACAATTGCGACTCCGGCCTTCTCGAGTATTTCAGCCGAGCGCTTCAGATTATCAATCACCATGTTGGTCTGGTAGTCCCATTCGATTCGCTGATCATATACTCCAGGAACTACTGTAACCCATTTCGCGTTGACCCGTTTCGCGACATCCACAGAATCGCGAATATCCTGAAGAAACTTTTCGCGCACTTCGGGCTTGTCTGATGCA
>Ga0207681_10003307_pt1 | contig 10092 bp, 9 predicted proteins | sample KBSS53metaG_FD_184324 | JGI IMG/M metagenome (GOLD analysis project Ga0207681, IMG submission 184324) | Switchgrass rhizosphere microbial communities from Kellogg Biological Station, Michigan, USA - KBS S5-3 metaG (SPAdes) (version 2) | ecosystem: Host-associated > Plants > Roots > Rhizosphere >... | reverse complement strand
AGTTATTTTACGTACTTGGCAAACTGCCCACAAAATGAAAATTCAACGCGGTCCTTTAGAGGGTGATAACGAGTTTCATGATAATAATCGCGTTAAACGTTACATTGCCAAATATACGATTAACCCAGCAATTACACATGGTTTAAGTCATGAAGTTGGTTCGGTTGAAGTCGGAAAACTTGCTGATTTGGTGTTGTGGAAACCTGCATTTTTTGGGGTGAAGCCATCTATGATTATTAAAGGTGGCATGATTGCAGCAGCACCGATGGGTGATATTAATGCTTCAATTCCGACACCTCAACCAGTGCATTACCGTCCAATGTTTGGTGCCTATCCACGTGGCGTACATAACACTTGCATTACATTTTTATCTCAAACGGCGATTGATGAAAAAGTTGCTGAAAAATTAAACCTTAAGAAGTTAATTAGCCCATGTAAAAACACACGTGCAATTAGCAAAACCGACATGAAACACAACACATATTGTCCTGTTATGCATGTACACCCTGAAACTTACGAGGTGCGTGCAGATGATGAGTTATTAACGTGTGAACCTGCTGATGTATTACCCATGGCTCAGCGCTATTTCTTGTTTTGATGAGTTTTACAGATGTGATTTGCCTCATTAATTTATACACATGAATGAAATAAATAAGGAGAGAAGAGCTAAATGAAAATCTATACACAACGCCTTGAACATATTTCTCCTGATCAGACATTTGAAACGGTTGAACTGACTTTTGATACCCGTCAAAAATCACGGTTTCGAGCGGCTTTAGTGAGTGGCGTAGATATTGGTGCCGATTTACCACGTACTGGCATTTTGCGTAGTGGTTCATATATTGCAACTCCACAGGGCGATGTACTACGTGTTGATGCTAAGCCTGAACGTTTGATGCAAGTCAGCGCAGCAAGCGATTTTGATTTGCTTAAAGCGGCCTATCATCTGGGTAACCGACATGTGCCATTAATGCTGACACCTACTGCTTTATATTTTGAGCCTGATCATGTACTTGCTGAAATGGTAGAAGGACTGGGGCTTACAGTCTCAGAAACTGATCATCCGTTTGAACCTGAAAGCGGTGCCTATGCACAGCATAGTCATGATCATCGCTTAAGCCCAATCAAAGCTTTGCATCATGTCCATTCATAACGCGGCGCAATTACTTCAATTACTGACATTGTCTTCTACGGCATTGCCAGTTGGAGCATATTGTTATTCACAAGGTGTAGAAACAGCCATTGATATTGGCTTAATGCACGATGAAATATCGGCAATTGCTTATTTCGAAGAAGTGCTTGAAATGCTGTTAGTGCGCTTTGAGCTGCCAGTACTGAAACGTCTCATGCAACATCATGATGACCAAGATCAGTTTCTGGTTTGGGCAAATTTATATAGAGCAAGCCGAGAAAGCAAAGAGCTTTTAGCGGAATCTCAGCAGCTGGCATTTTCTTTAAATGCATGGATTAGAGATGTTTTAAAAAAACCTGTTGATGTTAAAAAGCAGTTTGGTTTTGTGCCTGTCTATGCACAGCTCTGTGGTCGACTTGGACTTAACGATGTTGATGTGCTCACAGCTTATACCTTTACCGTTTTAGAAAATCAGGTTCTGGCTGCGGTAAAAACCGTACCGTTAGGGCAAATGGCTGGACAAAGAATTTTATGGCATTTACATGGTTTGGTACCACAGGCGATAGAAAAAGTCTTAAAACTTAATGATGAGCAATTGAGTAGTGCTTTACCTCGTTATGCCATGCTAAGCATGAAACATGAAACACAATATTCACGGTTATTCAGATCTTAAGTTTAGGAAAAAAGGATAAAAATCATGACAGAACGTAGTCCATTACGAGTTGGAATTGGCGGACCGGTAGGTTCGGGTAAAACTGCACTTACACTTAATTTATGTTTAGCCTTGCGTAATAAATACAACATGGCTGTGGTAACGAACGATATTTATACCAAAGAAGATTCAAACTTTTTAACCCGTAACGAAGCAATGTCGCCAGATCGGATTGTGGGTGTAGAAACAGGGGGATGCCCACATACAGCCATTCGCGAAGATGCTTCGATTAATTTGGCTGCAATTGATGATTTGTGCGAAAAATTCGAAGGTTTAGAACTCATTATTATTGAAAGTGGTGGTGATAATTTAGCGGCAACATTTAGCCCCGAACTTTCTGATTTAACGTTATATGTAATTGATGTAGCCGGTGGCGAAAAAATTCCACGTAAGGGTGGGCCGGGCATTACCAAATCAGATTTACTCATTATTAATAAAACTGACCTTGCGCCAATGGTTGGTGCAAATCTTGATGTGATGGATCAAGACGCGAAACGGATGCGCGGAGAAAAGCCGTTCTTATTTTCAAATATGAAAACACAAGATGGGCTTGAAGAAATTATTCAATTTATCGAGAAACAAGGGCTGTTTAAAGCTTAAGGAGAGATTATGGACTTCATAAAAAAATGGGGCATAGGGTTCCTTGCATTGCTACCTACACTTGTAATGGCACACCCTGGACATGACCATGAACATTCGGGTTTTATGGCAGGTTTTATTCATCCATTTACTGGTTTAGATCATTTAGTGATGGCCTTAGCTTTCGGTGTTTTACTCTGGTCAGCAGCTAAACAATGGAAAATTGCGGGTGTAATGACTTTGAGTGTTACCCTAATTATTGGCTTTTTAATCGGTGCTCAAGGCTTAGTACCTGCAAATGTTGCTGAATATGGGATTGTTGCTTCTTTGATTGTTACAGCAATTGCACTATGGATAAAATCAAATCGTGTTTTACCAATTGCTGCGGCATTACTTGCAAGCTTTCATGGCATAGCGCATGGGGTTGAATTAGCACATGCAGGACATGTCGTTGCATTAGTGACAGGTATGGTTGCGGCTATGGCTTTAATTTATTGTGGTGGATTGGCATTAGGTGCTGCACTTACACGATATGTGCCTTATGGTAAAAAAATTGTAGGCGCTTGTGCGGCAATTGTGGCAGTGATTGGGTTAAGTTAATTAAAACCTTGCAAAAAAAGGTAGCTTTAAGCTACCTTTTTGGATTTGAAAAATAAAATGTGTGTGCATAAAAATATTTATACTGTTTTTACAGCAATTATTATCTTTTATAGTGGATATGTTCAGGCCTATGTTTTTTTTCAACCAGAAAGTGATTCTACTTTCCTAGATTCAGACCAGTTGTTAGATCAATCAGATTTAAACTTGGAACAAAGGCAGTTAGCCATTGAGCATGATGATGAAGTTAATAACTATAATGTGCTCAAAAATGAATTTTATTCAAATGAGCGTTGGGTGATTTATAATTATACAGCCTATGATACGGGACAACTTCAGAACAAAAACATCAATGGTTTAACGAATCATCTTAATATTCAAGACTTATCCATTTCAGTTGGATATGGAGTTAATTATAGTGTTAATCAAAGACTGAAAATTGGTTATGAATATATTTCGAGTTTTCCTTATGATCGAGGTCAACTCATACGATTTTTTACGATCTATTTATTTTGAAATACAAAATGAGAATAATCTAATTCAAATAAATAGATCCGGTAAATTAATTCATCATAAAAATGCTACATGATTAAATTTTCTGATAAAGCCCTGCGTGGACTGTACCCGCTTTGGTGGTTTTAACTTGTTGCCATGTGGCTGGAAGATGAAGCTGAGATAAATCTCGGTCAGCTTCAACGTAAATATATCCATTCTTTTTAATATGCGGCTCTGCCAAGTTCGAGAGTTCTTGCCATAAATCTAGACTATAAGGCGGATCTAAAAACACCACATCGAACTGTTCTTTTAAACGGGGTAAAGCTTGTTGAGCAGTTGCATTGATTAAATGACAGTTTTGGGCTTTTAATAGCTCAACATTATCTTTTAAAAATCGTGCCTGAGTCTTGTCTGGTTCAATCATATAAACTGAAGCAGCACCACGTGACAATGCTTCAAAACCTAATGCACCAGAGCCTGTGCACACATCAAGAACATGTGCATTTTGAATATCCCACATGAGCCAGTTAAACAAAGTTTCACGTACTCTGTCTGGGGTTGGGCGTAAACCATCAATGCTAGCAAAAGGAAGTACTCGTCTTTTCCATTTGCCGCCAATAATACGTAATTGATTTTTCATTATTCGTCGACCTCATTAGTTGCAGGACGAGCTGGTGTAGCTTGTGGTGTTGATGCTGCAGGTGCAGTTGAGGTAGTTGCTGCTGGACTAGAGCTTTCACCACCGCTAGAGAGTTCACCTGGCTTAATCCCAGCTGTCATCAGTCCACCATTGACTTGATGGTTTGCTGGTCGAATTGGATTTTTCTTACGAGTTAATAACCAATAATCAAAAATAGGTCTTGCCAGTTGGGCAGCAGAACCACCATGACGACCATTTTCCCAAATTACGGCAATCGCAATTTCTGGTTTGTCAGCAGGTGCAAATCCAACGAATAAACCATGGTCAAGTTGGCGTTCGCTTAGGGCTGATTCATTGTAACGTTTACCCTGTGCAATACTTTTAACCTGTGCAGTTCCTGTCTTTCCTGCAATTTGGTACAAAGGAGTACGAATGCCTCGGCCAGTACCTGATTGAATTACATCAATCATGGCATCGCGCATTTGAACCCAGTCTTCATCCGTTCCGTTGAAGTTGATTTTGCCATCAGGCGCATTACGTACAGTAAATGGTTTTGCACCATGAGTTGCCCGTAAAACGTGAGGGGTGACATGAGAACCATGATTGGCTGTAATTGCAGTTGCCATAGCAAGTTGTAAAGGGGTGGCTGTAAAAGCACCTTGGCCAATACTGACTGAAATAGTTTCACCCTTCATCCATTTGGCTTTGCGAGTACGCATTTTCCATTCAGGATTTGGATAAAGACCTTCACTTTCACTTGGTAAGTCGACACCTGTTTTTTGACCGAACCCAAATTGACGCATCCATTGGTTCATTTGATCAATACCCATTTGATGGGCAAGAATATAAAAATAGGTATCACATGACATAATAATGGCTTTATGCATGTTCACGATGCCATGACCAGATTTTTTCCAGTCGCGGAATTTATGAGAATCACCAGGTAAATGGAAGTAACCTGGGTCAGAAATTGCTGTTGACCAGTTTACAATCCCGTAGTGTAAACCGCCCATGGCTTCCATTGGTTTAATGGTAGAGCCTGGTGGATAGGCACCTTGTACAGCACGGTTATAAAGGGGTTGATCTAAACTATCACGTAAAGAACTATAATCTTTATGGTTAATACCAGTCACAAATAAATTAGGGTTGAAACTTGGACTAGATACTAAAGCCAGAATTTCGCCAGTACGAGGGTCGATGGCGACAATGGCACCACGACGGCCTGCGAGCTGTTGAGATGCAACCGCCTGTAAACCATAATCTAAAGATAAATAGAGGTCATTCCCGCGAGTAGGGTCTTTACGACCTAAATGGCGCAATATATTACTATGGGCATCTGCTTCAACAGACTCATAACCCGGTGTTCCGTGTAGCAGATCTTCATAGCTTTTTTCAACGCCAATCTTTCCAATCAGGTTGGTTCCCGCATATAAATCTTTATCAATACTTTTTAATTCTTTATCGTTAATACGCCCTACATAACCAATCACATGAGCAAATAACTCACCATGTGGGTAATAACGGGTCATTTGCGTTTCGATTCTTACACCGGGAAACTTATATTTAGCTTCACTGAACTTGGCAATATTGGCTTCGGTTAGATTAAGTTTAATCGCGACACGTTCAGTTTTTCGAGCAGTTTTTATACGACTTTTGAAACGGTCAATATCTTCTTGTGTTAGATCTAAAATAGGCTGTAGCTGCTCAACAACATGGTCGGCATCTTCCACATCTGTTTTACTTAAAGTTGCTGTAAAAACAGGATAGTTGTCTGCCAGTAATACACCATTTCGGTCATAGATATAACCACGAGCAGGTGGAAGTGGCTGCAAGCGAATTCGGTTTTTGTCAGATGCAGTAGAGAATTCGTCGTAGTGAAAAATTTGTAGATAAGCGTATCGGCTAATTAATACTAATAAGCAAATGATAACCAGACCTACGGCAAAAAAGATTCGTCCTCGATAAATGCGCTTTTCTTGCTGGATATCTTTTAAAGGAAAGTGCTGCTTCATAAGGATCGACTTAATGACATAGGGTAGAAAAATAGCTGCTTATTCTAACGCAAGAGAGCTTAAAATATTGCATAATTTTCAAAGTTTCATTGCATTTCCATAAGATACTTTTTGACTTTGCAGACAACAAAATTGTAGATACTTGTATATAAGAAGCAAAATAATTCTGTTAAAGTCTCTCATTCAATAGAATAGGGTTGTTCTCACCATACGATTAGGGAAAATGGAGAAAATAATGAGAAAAATTTATCCCTTACTTGCAGTTTTGACGGTAAGTAGTTGGGCTCATGCTCAAGACTATTCGTTTCTTCCAGAAGCAAAATTAGCAGGACATACGGCATCTACGTGGAATGTCGGTGCAGGTTTTACACAAAAATTATTACATCTAAACGGCGAATGGGTAAACCCTTATGGTATTGCCTATGCAAAAGTTGGTGCATTTTTGAATGGTGACAAAACTGCTGGTGGCCAAGTCGGGTTTCGCTATCCTTATTATCTTACCGGCACAGATAAAAATGGTTACTATATCGGTTTTTATGCTGGGCATCTCGATAGTAAAGAGGTAGATGGTGATTATAAATCCCGTTTAGGCGCTGGTGTCGATTTGGCCTATGTATTGTTGAATTCAGAAAGAATTAGTACTTTTAGTGTGGGTATTGGTGCGGCGGAAAAATTAACTGACCAAAATGGAAATGTTGCCGCGGATACTAAACCACAAATTCAATTTTCTTATTCTCTAAGTTTTGGTTTATAAAAAAGCAGTTTATTGTTAACTCGCCATAAGCAGAGCACAAATAAATACGAGAGTCTTACATGTTAGAGTACGTCAGCGGATTGTGGCAGACCTTTTTACACAGACCTGATTTTTGGGCCGTTTTAAGTATTATCCCAGTCACTGCCTTTGTTACATGGGCACACGTGTGGATGGCTTTAAAAATGGTGTTTTACCCAATTAAATTTTGGGGTTTCCACTTAGGTCCATTACCAGTAGGTTGGCAAGGTATTGTGCCACGTAAGGCTGGACGTATCTCGGGTATTATTACTGATAATACTTTATCTAAATTAGGTTCATTGCGTGAATTTTTAGAAGCAATGGATCCTGAAGACATGGCACGCATTATTGGTGAACAAGTTGGGTTTGAGCTTGAACATCTTATTGATGAAGTCATGATCGATCGTAATGCTGTACTTTGGGAAAACTTACCTTATTCAATTAAACGCCGTATTTATGCTCAGGCGCATAAACAATTACCAGGCGTGTTAAGAGAATTAGTGACTGAGCTGACCATGAACGTCGAGTCACTGGTTAATATGCGTGAAATGGTGGTGAGCCAGATGGAAGGTGATCGCCGTTTGATGGTACGTATGTTTTTAAAAGTTGGACAAAAAGAAATCAACTTTATTTGGCATATTAGTGCTTTAATTGGAATGTTCTTTGGTATTTTCCAAATGATTGTTTGGTTTGTCGTACCTTGGCACTGGACAGTCCCGTTTTGGGCTTCAATTTGGGGCTTTTTAACGAACTGGATTGCAATCTGGATGGTGTTTAACCCTCTTGAACCACATTATATTCGTTACCCACAGATTTTTAGGTTAACAAAAGATCGTAAGTTTCCTTGGATTGTACCGGTTCTTCGAATTGGGACCTATAATTTCCAAGGTGCTTTCATGAAGCGTCAAGAGGAAGTCTCTGATGTGTTTTCAAGCGTAGTAACAGAAGATTTGATTACGTTAAAATCAATTATGACCGAAATGATGTACGGGCCGCGTAAAGATAAAACCCGCCGCATTGTGAAGCGTCATATTAACGAAATTATGGAAACACCGTTAGTTCGTACATCTTTACAGCTTTCTTTAGGGCCAAGAGAGTACGCAAGGTTAAAGACGGACTTGATTGATCGTTCAATTGAAATTACGATGGGACCCGTATGTGACCCAGCGCTGAACGCAAGCCGGGCACAGAAGATTTTTCAAATGTTTAAAGAGCGTATTCGCGAACTGACACCAAAAGAGTTTCAGAATTTATTGCGTCCTGCATTTCAGGAGGATGAGTGGATTCTTATTGTACTAGGTGGGGTAACCGGATTTATTGCTGGTACAATACATTTGTTTGTGGCTTTCTTATAATTCGACGTCGGGCAGGATCTATTGAAGATTAATGAGACTTTTTCTGCCAGGCTTCACATTCATTGTTTTAAATGAGGATGTTTTTTATGCGCATTATCTTACTCGGACCACCTGGGGCAGGCAAAGGGACTCAGGCTCAGTTGATCTGTAAGCGCTACAATGTCCCACAAATTTCAACCGGTGATATGCTCCGTGCTGCAATTCGTGAAGGTACTGAATTAGGTCTAAAAGCTAAAAGTGTAATGGAATCTGGTGGTTTGGTTTCAGATGAACTTATTATCGGTTTAGTAAAAGAACGTATTGCTCAACCTGACTGTGCAAATGGCTGCATTTTCGACGGTTTCCCACGTACTATTCCACAAGCTGAAGCTTTGGAAAAAGAAGGGATTAGCATTGATCACGTGATTGAAATTGATGTTCCTGATGAAGAAATCGTACAACGTCTTTCTGGTCGTCGTCAGCATCCAGCTTCTGGCCGTGTTTATCATACAGTTTACAATCCACCTAAAGTGGAAGGTAAAGATGATGAAACTGGTGAAGATCTTGTTCAACGTCCAGATGACCAAGAAGAGACGATCCGTAAACGTTTAGCGTCTTATCATACAGAAACCGAGCAATTGGTTGGCTTCTATCAAAGCCGTGCTGCATCTGGTGAGAATGCGCCGACTTATGACAAGCTTAATGGTTTACGTACAATTGAAGATGTACAAACAGACTTGTTTAATATTTTAGATAAATAATTTATTTTTTATTAAAACTGCCTGGTGGTTTCATTGGGCAGTTTTTTTATATCAATAATAATTGGCGACATAATGTGTCGCACCATGTGAAAGTAGTATGTAAAAGTAGATTTAAAACATTTATAGTATGTTTAATTGTATAAACCAAAACATTGATATTAAAAAATTATTTTAAAGGGTTAAATATGTTGCTGACAATTCAGCCTGATCAGGTAGAACAGATTATTCCAGATGCAAGTTCAGCAAAATCAGCTAAGAAACTAGCAAAATTTGAAGCGTGGAATAATATTTCAGGTTCAGTTGACCAATGGATTTGGGGAGAAATTCAAGGTAGTTCAATTTATCAAAGCGCAATTTTTTTACCTGAAATGAAGTGTGAATGTAGTTGTCCAAGTTTTAAACGGCCTTGTAAACATGCTTTAGCATTATTATTTGTCTATACAGAATATCAAGATAAATTTGTTGTGCAATCAGACGAACAAAACATACCTGATCGTGTACAAAAATGGCGTGATAAAAAAACCAAAACTCTTGAGAAAAAAGAAAACAAGATTGATAAACCGATTGATGAAGAAGCTCGACTCAAACGCCAATTGGCGCGCGAGAAAAAAATGGATGCTGGGATTGATGCATTACAAACATGGCTAAATGATGTAGTGGCTATAGGATTAGGACGTTTACGCCAACAACAACACGAGAAATTCAGAGATATTCAAAGCCGGTTAGTAGATGCTCAAGTTGCAGGTTTGGTGATTTATTTAGATGAATTTTCTAGTGCATTGTATCAAACCAACTGGCAAATGGAGAGTTCATTCTGGTTGGCTAAATTACAAACGGCTATTCATTTATGGCAGAACCGTCAGCATCTTAAACCTGAGCTTTATGAAGAGGTGAAACAGTTATTTGGTATTAATTTACCAGCTGATATGTGGGATAACATATCAGTTCATAAACTTGATCTTTACGCACTAGGACAAGTGACACACGAGTTGGTCAACAGTCGGGGACGTTATCGTCGTCAATGGTTATGGGATAGTCAGAATCTGCGAGATTACTTA
>Ga0207681_10003295_pt1 | contig 10116 bp, 7 predicted proteins | sample KBSS53metaG_FD_184324 | JGI IMG/M metagenome (GOLD analysis project Ga0207681, IMG submission 184324) | Switchgrass rhizosphere microbial communities from Kellogg Biological Station, Michigan, USA - KBS S5-3 metaG (SPAdes) (version 2) | ecosystem: Host-associated > Plants > Roots > Rhizosphere >... | reverse complement strand
TTGCCATCCGAACTGCGGCGTTGGCACGGCGGTGATGGTCGACAAGGAAACTCGCGAGATGCGTCCAGTGCCGGAGTTCCTGAACATCCCCGGGCTGGTGAAAGACATGCAGAAGATCACTGACGCGGCGCGCGGCAAGTGGATGTCGAATTTGATGATGGGTCTGGCATTGCTCAAGCACTACAACCCTTACAAATCGCCGTCGCAGTTTACGCTGTACGAGCTCTTCAAGAAGTTTGACAAGTCGTTTGGCCTGACCGGGAAGGATTACGGCAAAGTCAGCGGCGATCGCTCGAAGGACGACATTGAGAAGCGACGCGCGGATCGCTGGAACTTCCTTTTTATCGCAGGCATGTGGTTCCAGGATTTGTTCAACTACGATTTCCGCCGCACTGAGATGTGCATCATTCCTTACGGCACGCAGGAAGGCGAGATTTCATTCTGTGCTTATAACACCGGCATCGGATGGAGAAACATCATCGAGAACATGCACCAGAACGCGACCGTGGCCAAGTGGTATGAAGAGCATGGACGTCACGAAATTTTCGCGCGAGGTAAAGAAGTCGAGCTGGCTGACAAGGCGCACGACATGGTCTTGAATCCAATCGACCTGACCCGGCCGAACAAGCCTGAGATGGAAGGGCCCAAGACGGCGCATGAGGAAGCGGTAGCGATGCGCAAGCTTTATCAGGAAATCGTGCTCAAGAAGCAGCTCGATACCAAGGAAGCTGATAAGCCGGTGCAAATCAAGGGTCTCAGCCGTAAGAAGCAGGAGACTGCGGAACCGGCGCTGGTCTAAAGACGGTAAGTGAATAGTAAATAGTAGTTGTGCAGTGCAACCCCGCGAGCGAGTCATGTTCGCGGGGTTTACTGCGGAGGGTGAATCGTAAATCGTAAATCGTGAATCGTGAATCGTTAGGACAATCTAGGTCGGCCCGCATTTCCACGACTATTTACGATTTACCATTTACGATCTACGAGCTCCCAACTTGACCATGGGCCGTTGCCACGTGTTAAATAGCTCGGCAAAAAACAATTCAAAGATAAGGAACGACTGAAAGCGAATGGCAATAGTTACTATTAATCAGGGTGAATCGATTGAAAGCGCATTGCGACGTTTCAAGCGTAAGGTGATGACCGAAGAGATCATTAAGGATGCGAAGAAGCACGCGTTCTTTATTCCTCCCGGCCAGAAGGCCAAACTCAAATCTGCTCTCGCTCGCAAGCGGAACAAGAAGAAAGGCCGCATGCGCACGGCTCCCCGAGACTAATCAGATTAGCAGTGTCAACCTGCGCAAACCGGCACGCCCGGCTGCGCCTCCACCGTCAACGCTCACAATCTCCGGCTTTGGTTCCCTCGGTGTGTGGATTGGATCTCTGGTTGTGATGAGTTAACTGCCAGATTGAGACGAGTTTCGCATGACGAGAATTTTGCTGACAAACGACGACGGTATTCATTCGCGCGGCCTCGTCCAACTTGAAGAGGCACTCAAGGAAGTCGGCGATGTTTACGTCGTGGCCCCCGCCTCGGAAATGAGCGGTGCTTCCCACAGTCTCACCCTCGCGCGCCCGCTTCGTATTCGCCAAATTGATGACCGGCACTGGACCGTCGATGGCACGCCTACCGACTGTGTAACTCTCGCTCTCAATAAAATTCTGCCGCCGGAAGAGTTGCCGAATATTTGCGCGTCTGGAATTAACCATGGTGGTAATCTTGGCGACGACGCCACCTATTCGGGCACAGTAGCCGGCGCTCTCGAGGCTACCATCCTCGGCGTGCCGGGTCTGGCGTTTAGTCTGGTGGCGCGGGAAGGCTTTGATTTTCGCGAGGCGGCGCAGTTTGCCGTGGTCGCAGTGCAAAAAGTTTTGGCCGAGGGGCTGCCGGATGGCACGCTGCTCAACATCAACATTCCCGCAAAAGAGATCAAAGGTGTGCGCGTGACGCGGCAGGGAATCAAGAATGCGCGGCCGGTAATCACCGAGCATATCGATCCTCGCGGCAAGCCTTATTTCTGGATCGGCGAAGAATATTTCAACAACAGCGCCGCTGCCGGCACCGATTACAATGCCATCGATCAGGGTTACATCTCGGTCACTCCGTTGCGGAGTGATATGACAGACCATCGAGCGCTCACAGCCATTGAGAGCTGGGGTTACTTGAAAGATTCGGAACTGCTCCACAAGGGTTAAGTCCGCACTTGAGTTTTCGTGCACACTACCGGTCAACAACCTGCGAATCGAAGTCAGGATTATTCCATCCCGCGCGAACGCATGGTGGAACGCCTTCGCGACCACTATCACATTCGAGATGAGAGAGTTCTCGCCGCGATGCGCTCGGTGCCGCGCCACGCCTTTGTGCCGGAAGCATTGCAGGGACGCGCTTATGGCGATCATGCGCTGCCCATCAGCGGCAGCCAGACAATTTCGCAGCCTTACATCGTGGCGCGTATGACGGAGCTGCTGGAGATCGATGGCGACAGTCGCGTGCTGGAGATAGGGGCCGGCTCCGGATATCAAACGGCGGTGCTGGCGAAAGTTGCCGGGCAGGTTTACTCGATCGAGCGCATTGCTGATTTGGCGCGCGAAGCGCAACGCCGCATCAGAGAATTGAACATTTACAACGCCACCGTTAAGTGTTTCGACGGCACGTTGGGGTGGGCCGCGAATGCTCCTTACGATGCCATCCTGGTCGCCGCCGGTGGTCCAACCGTGCCGCAGCCGCTCGTAGCGCAGTTGAAAGTTGGCGGGCGATTGGTGGTGCCGGTGGGTCAAACGCGCGAATCGCAGCGGCTGATTCGAGTTATCAAGACTGAAAGCGGCTCGAAACAAGAAGACCATGGCGCCTGCGCGTTTGTTCCGTTAATCGGGCAACACGGCTGGTCGACGTAAAAATTAAGTTTCAAGTTCTAAGTTTCAAGTTTCAAGTTCGGAGTTCGGATTCGGAGTTTAGAATTCAAGTGTCGAGTTTTATACCAGACTCGGCATGGAGTCAGTACCACTACGCGGTAGCGTGTGGGTCCTGTGCGCGGAAAGCGCTGATGGTACGACCCACACGCTACCGCGTTGTGGTACTGACCTCACCGCGCGGGTTGAAACTTGAAACCTGAAACTTGAAACTTGAAACCTGAAACTTATTTAAATGATCGCACGATTAATCGAATTCATTTCCGGCATTATCGTGGCCACTATTTCGCTGCTTGGTTACTCCGGCATCGTCTTGTTGATGGCCATCGAGTCAGCCTGCGTGCCCTTGCCGTCGGAAATCATCATGCCGTTTTCCGGTTACCTGGTTTCGACCGGTCAAATGAATCTTTGGCTGGTTGGTATCGCGGGCGCAGTTGGCTGTGTGCTCGGCTCGCTCGTTGCCTATTGGGTGGGCAGCAAAGGCGGCCGTCCCTTGATCGAAAAGTATGGACGATACTTGCTGGTGTCGCGCCATGATCTCGACCTGGCTGACCGGTGGTTCGCCACTCACGGCGAGGTCATTGTTTTCGTGAGTCGACTGCTCCCGGCGATTCGCACCTTCATCGCCTTCCCGGCCGGCGTCGCGCGCATGAATCTGAAGCGGTTCGTGATTTATACCTTTGCCGGCTCGCTGCCATGGTGTCTGGGCCTCGCTTATATTGGACAAAAGCTGGGTGAGAAATGGAACCAGGACGACACGCTGAAGACCTGGTTTCATCGCTTCGATTTCGTTATCGGAATTGTTGGGGTGTTACTGGCCGCCTGGTGGATTTGGCGACATGTCGGACATCTGCGCGACGAGCAGAAGGCGTAGCGCCCATTATTCATATAGATGGTGGCTGACATGTTAATAGATTCTGCTAACGCCCGTTTATAGATTGAGTAATCCATCCTCAGAAGTCGCGGTAGATCGCTCAGAATCGATACCAACTCACGCGGCGTTCTTATCTTGTTTATCCCGGAGACGTGAGAATGAAATTTTTGAAGGTGTTGTTGCTGGCATTGGCGCTGGCCACGGTTAGTTTAGCGCAAGGCGTGACCGACTCTGCCTCTAAGCAGATTCAGGTTGCCGCTCCCGACCTGCTGCAGCGTGCAGGCGAACCTGGTCTTTCCGTAGTTTTGATTGAGAACTGCTCAGTGACTTGGCACGGTGATTTCGGCACGGCAGACAAGGAGCAACAGAAGCGTGTCGATCCGACGACCCTGTTTCAGTTTGGTTCCATGTCCAAACCAATCACGGCCTGGGCGATCATGACTCTGGTCCAGGAGAAAAAAATTGATCTGGATGCGCCCGTAAACCAATACCTGAAGTCGTGGAAACTCAAGTCCGCGGAATTCGACCCATCCCAAGTGACCGTGCGGCAGCTGTTGCATCACAGCGCCGGCATCTCGCTGCCTTCGGTCAGCGGCGTGGATTTTGGCGGCAAGGTGCCTTCGCTAGTTGATGAACTGTCAGGAATGGGCCCGAGCAAAACGGCGGTGACGATCAGCGAAAAGCCAGGAGTTAAGTTCAACTACTCGGGCGGCGGTTACGCGATTTTGCAATTGTTAATAGAAGACGTAACTGGCGTCAGGTTCGGCGAATACGTGCGGAAAAAGATCTTCAAGCCCCTGGGCATGACGACGGCAACCTTTTCGCCGGACCGGAAGATTCTCAGCAGGACGGCGACGCCCTACGATAAAGCCGGCGCGGCTTTAGCCTTCCGCTTGTACAGTGCTGAAGGTGCTGCAGGCCTCTACGCTACAGTGGATGACTACGCAAAGTTCGTCGTCGCGCAATGCGCAGCCGGCAACAAGGTACTTAAAGCGGAGACGATAAAATCCATGTTCGAGGGTGATGTCGTGACGCCGCGATATGGACTGGGCTACGAACTCCTACCCAAACTTACTCAGAACCCAATTATCTCGCATTCGGGTTCCAATCCTGGCTGGAAAGCTAACTTTATCCTCTTCCCGGTGGAGGGCGTCGGTATCGTAGTGGCCACCAACAGCGATGTCGGTGAGGCGCGAAAGAAAGTGCTCAGCATCTGGCGCGACGTGGTACTAGCGAAGTACAAGCCAGTCGCCCGGCCTTAGGTTGATCGAAGACCCGAAGCCGAACGTGCAGCGAGGAATTGAACTATCGGGAAACTGTTCTGTCCTGCAACTTCGATAATGGTCTCACAATTGAAACGACCGCCGTTTAAGGCGGTCGTACTTTGATCTATTTGGTCGGGGCGAGAGGATTCGAACCTCCGACCTCTCGGTCCCGAACCGAGCGCTCTACCAGGCTGAGCCACGCCCCGACAAGTAGAGCGATAATAGGGAAGCGGCTACCGAGTGTCAAACAAGGGAACTTGAACTTCCGTCTTTTGGAGTGCGCTGACCTGTCAGCGCTTTGGCTCCGCTGCGACCTGTCGCAGCCTTTGCCGGTAATTTCCAACGTAACAGGTTGCGACAGGTCGCAACCGACAAAAGCGCTGACAGGTCAGCGCACTCCAAAACATGCCCCTCCTTGTCGCCCGTAGTTGACAAAATTTCTTTCGGCTTTCCTGGCCCACCACTCGTCTAATTTGTTGACTCGGGCTTCGCCAGAAATGGTATAGTTTTGCTGAACCTGGGTTGATGACCGGGTGGCCCCTCCACCAATCGTATTGGAATACCTCATAGTCGCGCGAAGTAGATTCGTAAGGTCTCGCTAAGGATCCGTAACGGAGCGTCGTCCCATGAAAACCAGTTCCACTTGCCGCTCATCCAGGCAGAGTCTTGTCAGTTTTCTTTTTCTCCTAGCCGCGGTTTGCGGCAGCGCTGCCAACGCCTCCGCGGCAAACGCCAAGGCTCCGGTCCTGATTAGCGAAGCGGCTTCCACGCGCGCCGTCGCCATGGAATCGGTGACCTTCAGGGGCGAGCCCTTCCCACTCACGTCAAGTGTTGCTTTCAGCTCCGACACGCGCACGCGCATCTGCGTTTTCGCGATGAACCTCGAGCTGCTGCCGGGTGAGGGCGCAAACGCTTTCACAGCCGACATCGAGGACGCTGCCGGCAAATTACATCCGCTGCAAATTGAGTTCATGGGCGCGGTGCCAAACTTTCCCGGCATCACGATGTTCATCGTCAGGCTGGCAGACGACATTGGCGACGCCGGAGACGTTCTCTTCCGTTTGAATTTGCATGGCATGGGTAGCAACCGCGTGCGCATGGGCATTGGTCATATTGGTGGTGGGCCGGCCGATGATGCCGGCGCCGTTGCCACTCCCGCGCCCGCGACGCCGCCGCCAGCCGATCCACCCCTCGTGCCGGATTCGTTCAGCGGTCCCGCAAGTGATGCCGACGCCGTTCGTTTCCTCGAGCAAGCCACTTGGGGACCAACGGCCGCTGACGTTGCTCACGTTAAGTCGGTGGGGTTTCTTGCTTATCTCAATGAGCAGTTCAGTGCTCCGGTAACCAACGTCGCCAAAGGTTCTGACTTTCCCGACCTCGCGTTTCCGGTTGACGATCAAGGCACCGCGTGTCCAACCAGCAATCCGGCTGATCCAAACTACAACCAGAACGTCTGCAATCGCGATAACTTCTCCATGTATCCGGTGCACCGCACGTTCTTCAGCAATGCGCTCTATGGACCAGACCAGTTGCGCCAACGCGTCGCTTTTGCCCTCCACCAGATTCTGGTTGTGTCGGCGGCCAGCGAAGTTAACCGTCCGAGTTGGATGACTGTTTATCTGCAGGCGCTTGATCGAAATGCTTTTGGGAATTACCGCACCCTCCTGCAGGAAGTCACGCTAACCCCCGCGATGGGTGAATATCTCGACATGCGGCTCAGCACGCGAACCAGTCCCAACGAGAATTTCGCGCGAGAAATCCTGCAGCTATTCTCGATTGGAACAGTCGCGCTTAATCTTGATGGCACGCCGCAAGTAGATGCCCAGGGCCTGCCGCTCGCTTCGTATTCGCAAACCCAGGTTAATGAATTCACGCGAGTATTCACCGGTTGGAACTTAAACCCGGCAATCCTGGCGACGGGAACAACCAACTGGCGCGATCCGATGATTCCGCGGGGCGGTACCAATCACGACGTGGCCGCGAAGACTCTGCTCAACGGGGCGGTAGTTCCCGCTTGCACTGGAACAAACACTGCCTGCGCGCAGTCTGATCTAACCGCAGCGCTCGATAACATTTTCAACCATCCGAACGTTGGCCCGTTCCTCGGCAAGCAGCTCATTCAACATTTGGTCACCAGCAACCCGAGCCCGGCGTACGTCGAGCGCGTCGCCAGGGTTTTCAATAACGATTGCTCGGGCTTGTATCCGCAGGGTTGCGCTAATGTTCGCGGCAATTTGAAACTCGTGGTCCAGGCAATACTGCTGGACCCCGAAGCGCGTGGCGACGTCAAGACCGATCCGAATTACGGAAAACTTCGCGAGCCCGCTCAATACGTCAACGGATTTCTGCGGGCCTTCAACGTCAAGTCGGCTGACAAGACCAGCACCAGCGACGGCGTCCTTGGTATTCGTTCCACGCCAGTCGACTTCACCGGCACGCTGGACCAACCTATCTTCCAACCGCCGACGGTCTTCAGCTATTACCAACCGGCCTACGAAGTTCCGGGGACAAAAATACTGGGACCGGCGTTCGGCATTCTTTCGACCTCTTCCACCCTGCGGCGCGCTAACGATATCAACACGCTCGTCTACACCGGGGTCACCGCAAACCCGACGTCGCCGACTGCCGCTAGTCCCGACCGGCCGCGTGGCACTTCGATCGATATCGCAAACCTCGAAGCACTCGCAGGCAATCCCGGCGATATTGCCGACGCGTTGAATTCGTTGCTGTTCCACGGAACGATGTCTGCGCAGATGCGCACGTCGATCATCACAGCGATGAATGCGATCAACGATGCCACCATCGCCACACGCAATCAGAAACGCGCGCGCGTGGCAGTTTACCTGGCGGCAACGTCTTCGCAGTACGACATTCAGAGATAACCGAGACTAATCCCGAGACAAACCAATGTCACAAACACGCAGACAATTTCTTCGCAATGGCGCCTGTGCCCTCGGCAGCATGGCCATGGTGTCACAGCTCGAAAACTTTGGTCTCGTCCACGCCCTCACGCCGCAGGCCGCGACTGACTACAAAGCGCTCGTTTGCGTTTTCCTAAACGGCGGAAACGACGGCAACAACATGCTCGTTTCGCTCGACCAGTACACACAGTACTCCAGCGCGCGCTCGGCCTCGCAACTTGCCTTGGCCCAGGCGAGTCTGCTTCCGGTGTCGCCGGTCAGCGGCGGCTCTTACGGGTTTCATCCGAACATGCCGGAGATGAAAACGCTCTTTGACGCCGGCAAGCTTGCGGTGCTTTGCAACAACGGGCCCCTCGTCGAGCCGTTGACGCGCACGACCTACCAGAACGGGACCGGCAAGAAACCTCTGCAACTATTCTCGCACTCCGATCAGGTTGGACTTTTCCAGACGTCGATTGCGAACTCGGTTAGCCAAACGGGCTGGGGCGGCCGGCTGGCTGATAAGACGGCAGCGCTCAACGGCATCGCCACGTTTCCCAGCAACGTCTCCATCGCGGGAATTAATTTGTTTCTAACCGGCGTCGATACGCGCCAGCTAGCCGTCGCGGATTCGAATACTTCGCTCGCGAATGTTTTGGTGCTCAGCAACGCGCCGAACAATCCAACGACGGCGGAGATCAATTCACGGTTGACGGCGTTCAATGAAATTCGCGGCTACGACAACAACTTCAAACTGATCAAAGCCGCCAGCGAGATTCGCTCGAGCGCCATCACGACAGACAACGCGTTGTCTAATTTGGTTTCGACCGTGTCCACACCGTTTCCAAACACCTCATTAGGCCGCCAGCTTCTGCAAGTGGCCCGACTCATTCAGGCAAGCTTTGATCCCGGCATCAACATGAAGCGGCAAATATTTTTTGTGCAACTTGGCGGGTTCGACACGCATTCCGCTCAGCTTGGTGGCCAGGGCACGCTGCTGATGCAGGTCAGTCAGGCCATCAACGCTTTTTACAACGCAACCGTGGAGCTTGGACTTCAGGACAAGATCACGCTTTTCACCATGTCTGATTTTGGACGCACGCTGCAGCCGGCGGGATCGGGTGCAACGGCGGTTGGCAGCGATCACGCGTGGGGAAATCACCATCTGATAGTTGGCGGGGCGGTTCTGGGCCACACGTTGTACGGCACTTACCCAAATCTTTCGCTTGGTGGACCAGATGACACCGATGGCGGCACCAGCCCGCGCGGTCGTTGGATTCCGACAACCTCGGTCGAACAATATGCGGCTACGCTCGCGACCTGGTACGGATTGTCTTCGGCGGATCTGCCGGCAGTGTTTCCCTTGATCAGCCGCTTCGCGACGCCGAACCTTGGATTCTTAGCATGACCAGCCTGCAGAGCAGGCGTTAGAGTAAAGCCTGGGGTGAAGCGTAGCGGAACCCCAGGATCACAAATTTGAAAAGACTAAAGCCCGCGGAGCGGGCGACAGCTTCTTATTTCCGCAGCACTGTCGCCCGCTTCGCGGGCTGGCGTTATCGCTACGACATAACCTGGGGTTCCGCTACGCTTCACCCCAGGCTTTACTCTTAGGCCCGCTTCGCAGGCTGAGATTTTCCAAGGGACCTTGGCAATGAAAGACAGTCTACCAACGTCCAGGGCGGAGAAGGCACGACTAATAATCATCCCGGCACTCCTCCTCGCTCTCATCGGATTTTTGTTGTCCAGCAAAACCGCGCCACCGGTCCATGCCTTCTCGGCAGGTCCACCTGCCGGTTACACTGCCGCCCCCGGCGAAGAGCCCGAGGCCTGTGCTGAATGTCACGTGCCGTCCGATGCCGGCACGGGCCACATCACCATCACCGCTCCGCAAACATATGTTCCCGGACAAACCTATCCGATCACCGTTACTCACACGAATGCCGATCCCACCCGACTGCGCTGGGGATTTGAACTGACTGCGCTCGACACATCCGACGAAAAAGCCGGCACGCTGCAGAACACCGATAGCTTCACGCAAGTACTCAACAACGCCGGCCCGGGCAGCGCTCGCCAGTACATCGAGCACACGGCCGCCGGCACTTTCATCGGTCAACAGAACGGCGCCAGCTGGACCTTCAACTGGACCGCGCCCCCAACAGATATCGGCATCGTG
>Ga0207681_10003289_pt1 | contig 10121 bp, 6 predicted proteins | sample KBSS53metaG_FD_184324 | JGI IMG/M metagenome (GOLD analysis project Ga0207681, IMG submission 184324) | Switchgrass rhizosphere microbial communities from Kellogg Biological Station, Michigan, USA - KBS S5-3 metaG (SPAdes) (version 2) | ecosystem: Host-associated > Plants > Roots > Rhizosphere >... | reverse complement strand
GGGCACTACGACCAAATCCGATTCGGGCATACCCGGCGGCCGTGGCATCGGGTTGGCGCTGTCGCGACAGCTGAGTCGAGGGCTCGGTGGCGAGTTACGACTGTCGAGCGCAGGCAATTCCGATGTGCGGCTGTGCGGCGCCGAGTTCATCGCCCGCTTGCCCGGCGTGATGATCGTCGACGACATTCCAGAGGACATCCCAGAAATTGATGAGCACCTCGAAGAGGAGGCCGAGTGGACGACGTAGACCTGACCGTGCTGGTGGTCGATGACGACTTCCGCGTCGCCAACATGCATGCCGGAATCGTCAAGGCCCTGCCGGGATTCACCGTCGTCGACACGGCGACCACTCTGGGTGCCGCCCGCAAGATTGGCCCCGTCGACCTCGCGCTGGTCGACGTCTACCTACCGGATGGTTCGGGTGTCGACTTCGTCCGGGAATTGGAGGGTGACGCGATGATGTTGACCGCCGCCACCGAAACGCGAACCGTGCGAGCCGCTCTCGCCGCAGGTGCGTGGGGTTATCTGGTGAAACCCTTTCAGCCAACGGAGTTGGCGTCGCGGTTGGCCGGCTACGCCCGGTATCGCAAGATCCTTGCGGCACAGACGGTCAGTGCAGCCGGAATCGACGCGGCTTTCGCGGCACTCCGCCCGAAGATCGCCCCGCCTCCCCAGTCGACGGCCGCGCCGTCCCCCACCAAGAAGCTGGTACTGCAGGCCTTGGGCGAAGCAGAATCCGCCATGTCTGCTGCGGAAGTAGCCGAGGCCATTGGGGTTTCGCGGGCGACGGCGCAACGCTATCTTTCGGCGTTGACCACTTCGGGCGAGGTGACGGTGGGCTTGCGGTACGGCACCACTGGGCGCCCGGAGCAGGAGTTCACGACAGCGCCGACACCTCCAGAGCGACTTCGGCGTGGAAACGCTCGCTGACGGGGCGAACGGCTCCACGCCGAAATCACTAGGCGAAGACGGGCTCAACGCCCTGGCGCCGGTCCAACCAACCGATGATCCTCGGGATGAACCCGGCCGCGACCACCATCGTGACGAGCCTCAAGATCTGCAACGTCACGACGATTGGGCCCGAGTGGACTTCGTTGGCGATGGCAAGCACACCGTAGATGCCGCCGGGCGTGGTGGCGAGGTAGGCATCCGCGAGGGATACCGAGGCCCAGTGGCTGACGACGACCGCCACACCGAAGCAGCTGCCGATCGTCATGGCGATGAAGGCCAGCGTCAAGGGGATCAGTCGCACGAACCTCCGCAGCACGTCGATGGCGAACCCACCGCCCGCCTGCCATCCGATCACAACGTAGGCGACGTTGGTGATCAGTGTGTTCGGGCTGACGAGCGACGCCAGCGACGGATCAGCGATCGCGAGGATGGCAGTTGCGACCAGCGGCCCCAACAGGAACGGCGCGGGCATCCTGACAACCTTCGCGACGTGACCGGCAACGAGGATCAGCGCCGCCATGCCGAGCAGTCCCACGATGCTCCACTGGTCGTGGGCACCGACAGTCAGCGGTTCGGGATCATGAGTTCCCAATGCGCCCAGCACCATTGGCATGGATAGCACCACGATGGTCAGGCGTAGGTACTGCGAAAGCGCGACATAGCGCTCGTCGGCACCGAGTTCGCGGGCCATGCTCGAAATCGTGCTCGCGCCGCCGGCGATCAGCGACAGATTCGCCGTCGCGGTGCCAAGACCACTGGCCAGCCGGGCCAACGCCACCCCGAAGACGACGCTCAATCCCAACGTGATGGTGACCGAGAAGGCCGCGCACCCAGCGAAGTGCACGAGGTCACCACCCGTCAGCTTGGTCAACGGCTCGACGGCCACGACGCCGATGACTCCTTGGGCCGCGGACATCGCCCTTGCAGGGGGCGTCAACTCGCGGCGGGAGGACAGGGCGATGATCGCAGCGCCGAGCATGCCTGCGATCAACCACCCAGCGGGTAGCGCGATCGACGTGAACAAGGAGCCGAGCGCGACGACGATCGCTGCCGCGGCAATCCAACGTGTGTGATTCTTCATGATTCTCATCCATCTCTTGAAGTTATTCGGCTGCCCCTCTTGAGGTCTCGCTTCGAGCCTAGGAGGGGTCGGGGTGGTGGTCGTGGTCGTGCTCACAACCCGCGCAGTGCTCGAAACCCATCTTGTGCGCATTGTGCTCAACAAGCGGCGGTCGGATGCACTTCGACGAAAGCGTTGCCGTCGAACAGCTTCCGCGCAGTCGACGTGATGGTGGCACCGATCGGCGCATCGCCGTGCAGAGCGATCCCGAGCTCCAGCACGCCGCCCGGGTGTTCGATGCCGATGCTGCGATCGCCTGTCGTGGAGCGAGATTCGTGCGCCACGGTGCCAGGGATCGACACCGCTGACGCCAGGTTGATGGCACCGGTGACCGCGTGTGCGGGATGGCACGACGTCGGGACCAGGTAGCGCGACCTGATGTCGGCGCTGGATCCCGCCGACGAGTCCGACACCAGCATCACCTTGGGAACTACCCGCCCACTGACGTCGCCCATGCCCATCAGCTCGCCAGCCTTGCAACGAATCCGCTCGACACGCTCGAGGAGGGCGCCGTCGCCATTGATCTCTGCGGGGGTCTCCGCTCCGGACAACCCGAGGTCGGCGGCTCGCATGATGATGGCGCACACGCCTGCGTCGACGCAGCTGACCTCGACGCCGTCGATGTGGTCGACGCGGTTGCCTGTTGGAAATAGGGCGCCCGTCGTGCCGCCCGCGAAGTCGGTGAAGGTCAGCCGAACGGGAGCGGCGCTGCCGTGGACGCCCGCGATCGCCTGATCGCCGCCATACTCGACGGCGCCGCTGGGGGTCTGTACGGAGGCGACGACACGGGCTCCGGTGTTGACCAATCGGATCCGCACGTCGGTGCTCGCACCTGCGACCGGTACAAGTCCGCGCTCGATCGCGAACGGTCCTACGCCAGCGAGGACGTTGCCGCACGTGGGGGTCCAGTCGACGGCACCGGTCTTCGGATCGACCTGGGCGAAGAGGTAGTCGACGTCGACGTCCTCCTCGTCCGAGCATCCGACGATGGCGACCTTGCTGGTGGTGGTGGCATCCCCTCCGAGGCCATCGACCTGGCGAGGTGCGCCGCCCATGAGCGCCGACAGCACGTCGTCGAGCGAATCGGCATATGCGGTCAGGTCGTCGCGCAGAAGGTACACACCCTTGGACGTCCCTCCGCGGATCTGCATTGCTTGCAGTGAGATGAACATTTCGAACTCCGTTTCGTAGGTCATTTATGCGATCTACCTGCGAAGTTACAAATGAGCGATGCTGAAGTCGCGCTTGTGTGCACAAGCCGCGCAACGATCGAAAACCGCCTTGTGCGCATTGTGCGCAGGGCGGGAAATGGGCATTCGGACACTGCCGGACACGCGTTCTATCGATCTGCACCAGCAGAATGGGCCATTCGCCGAATTCGAGTTCTGCTGACGTGGCGTGCAGGAACAGTCGATTCTCGCAAACAGACGCACAGCTGGTGGTGACCGCTTAGGATACTGACGTCTCTGTTAGTTAGCTTTAGGCGATTTCAAGATCGCGTGCTCGACGCCGGGGGGTGATGCGCCGATGATGCTTCCACGCCTTAACGTTTCGCGTCCCGCGGCGGTCATCCTGGACCGGGCTGCCGACAACCAACGAACGCTGTCGCGGATCCGCAAGTCATCCCCAAGCCCGGCACGCGAATGCGCGCGGAGATCAAGCAAAGCCATGCCAATACGGCTTGACCGCCCCAAAGACTGTCAGCAGAAATAGCGCCAGCCGTGCGCCCAACAAGGAGGAAGTCATGAATTCTTCGAATTATGTCGGGCGCGTGGGTGGTCTAGCGGTGGCGTTGGGCGTGGGCGCGGCGATATTCAGCGGCGCAGGGACCGCTTGGGCCGGACCCGATTCGTCGGCCCCACCTGGACCGTCGACCACCGACGGGTCCGGCGGCCGCGCGTCCGACGTGGGATCCGCCATCCGAAAGGCCGTGAAGGATTCCCTGTCGAACGTCGCGGCAGTGGGTGCACACGTACGGGACCTTGGCAACGGCACCAATCTGCGCACCAACCTTCACGACCTGGCCGACAACCTCGGCGCGCACCTGACCACCGCCACCACGACGCCGCTACAACAGAGAGCGTCCGGCACCAACAAGCCCGTGGTGAAGACGCCGTTGGCCGCGAGGCCCCTGCCAACCCTCGGCGCTGTCGAGCCGCGACTCTCCAGGGTGACCGAAGCGCTGTCACCAGGGGCAGCTGCACAGAACCTTTCGGAGACATTGGACTCGATTACCGCACCGCTGCGAGTCACGTCGAACACGGGAACTGCAACCACCGGCGTCGCGGCCGCCGTTGCCGCCGTGGCCAACCAAGTACTGCAGCCATTCACCCACGACGCCCCGAGCGCGCCGCCGCCGGCGGTCCCACTCACCGGCTTGACCAACTTGGTTCAGCTTGCCGGCCTGCGCCGCGGAATGTCGGGCGCCGCCACCACTCTCGACCAGCCGACCGCGTCGGCAGTCAACCCGACCTTTGTACTCAACGGCTACAAGATCGTCGCCGATCCGGAGTCCCCCGAAAAGGTCAAGTCGTTCTACGGGCTGTTCACGATCGGTCCGGCGGGGCCGGGCATGGTTCAGGGCGAGCAGGAATACGACGTCGTCGATTCCTCGGGCACCACCGTCGGCAACTTCAAAGCCCTGGTGAGCAATTCGAACGCCTTCATCGTCTTCGGCGGCGGGCGGTACCAGGAATTCGTCGTCACCGAAACAGACGGCATCGGCGCTCCTCCGGTTGGTACGTTAGTGGCAACGAGTAGGTCGCCGCTCTTCGGCCTGTTCGGAATCCTCTACACCTCGACACCCACGGGCGTCGATGAGCGAGAGGTGTCGTTGAAGTTGTTGACGCCCTTCGGGGACGTCCCGATTCCCCTGAAATACGATGCCGCTCAAGTCCTTACGGCTGTCAACGAGCCCATGCAACTCGAAAACGGCTACTACATCGCTCCTGCACCCGGTCACGACGAAATACCCGTCTCGATCAGCGGTGTCGTGCCGCTCTTCTCGTCCTATCAAGGGGAACAGGTATTCAACGTCTACCAAACCGGCAACCCCGAACCGGTTGGGAGCTTCAAGGGGTACGTCACCACCACGTCGGACGCAATTGGCGGGGCCACCGAGGCAATCTACGTCACGGAATACATTTCAGGTCCCACCGACGTGATTCCCGGGCCCGGTTCGGTGTACAACGTCTTCCGCAGCAAGCGAGCCGTGTACTCAGCAGTCGTCCCACCCGGCGGCGGGCCCGCGGTGGTCACGTTCAGGATCGGCACGCCGCTCGGCACCATCAACGTTCCGATGCCCTACGACGCCACCGACCCTCCGACACACGACTCGTTCTCGGTCCCAGGCAAGTACAGCTTCGTGCCCGCTTCCGAATTCGTCCCAATTGGCGTCAATGGACTCCCGCCACGGGAAGTACAACTCCAGGGCTATCAAAAATTCAAGGTCCTCGATTCGAGCGGGAACGAGATCGGCACGGTCGACGCCGACGTCACGACCCAGTGGGGCATCACTGGCACCTACGTGGAGTCAATCCTGATCACCAATGTCACGGGCGTCCCGGAGGGAACCGATCCCGCAAGCGTGCCAACGGTCGGCTCGCAGTACAGCCAGGTGTACTACCCGGCGAGCGGCTTCGGGCTCCTCTACACCTCGATTGCCTCACCTTCGGGCGACAAGAACACCTACACGTTGTTGACGCCATTGGGGAACGTGAACGTCCCGATCTCCTTCCACGACCCGGTCAAGGGCCTTGGCCCTGACAACGTTGACTACTTCGTTCCGTAACGTCGAACCGCAAGCCGCGCAGAGGGATTTGAGTTCGGTGGTCTATGAGTCGTCGTCGACGATCTCGAGGAGCCTACGCAAGCGACTGGCCACCGCCTGCCTGTCGCTCGCGTCGATCGACGGCAGCATTCCCTCGAAGTCGTCGAGCGCGTCTTCGAGTGCGCTATTGCTTGCACCGGCCCCACCGAGCTTGGCGGCGAACAGATTGGCGAGCGCCGCCGGAGTCGGATATTCGAAGATCAGGGTGGGCGCTAGGTCGAGTCCCGTTGCGGCGTTCAGCCGGTTGCGAAGCTCGACGGCACTGAGTGACTGAAGCCCGAGTTCCTGGAAGGGCTTGTGAGGATCGACGTCGTCGGCGGAACGCCCGAGGACCGCCGCTACCTGCGACCGGACCAATTCCTCTAGCAGATCACGCTGCTGGTCGTCGGTCAGACCCTGCAGGGATTGAGCTAGTGCCAATCGTGAAGGATCGCTCGCATCACCACTGTCGGGCGATGCGGGCGGAGCATGCTCCGAAGCCTTCGGCTTGGGAGTGACCGACTCGGGGCCTACGACACCGCTGCCCGACGACTTTGACTGAAGCCAAAAGCGTTGTCGCTGAAAGGCATAAGTCGGCAACTGTACGATGCGAGCATCACGACCAGCGAACACCGCCGACCAGTCCACGCCGACTCCTGCGGTGAACAACCGGCCGACGGCAGCAACTAGCGCTGTGGACTCAGCAAGCTCTTTGCCCAGTGCCGGCACGACGGCGGCGGCCGTCGATAGGGATCCCTCGATGGCTACCGACAATCCCGCTCCAGGGCCTGCCTCGACGAACCTGTTGGCCCCCAACGACTCCAGGAGCTGCACGCTGTCGGCGAAACGCACCGGCCTGCGGACGTGGTCCGCCCAGTACTGCGCCGAACCGTAGCCGGGACCTGCCAGTTGACCGGTCACGTTCGACACCACGGGAATCTGAGCCTCGCCAACCGTCGCGTCGGAGGCGATTCGGACGAACTCGTCGAGCATCGGCTCCATCAACGGGGAGTGAAACGCGTGTGATACCGCCAACTGATGAATCCGGCGGCCCTTGGAGGCCAACGCATCCGCAACGGCGGTCACCCCTGCTTCCTCGCCGGAGAGAACTACCGAGCCTGGCGCGTTGACCGCCGCAATGGTTACGCCGTCGACGAGCAACGGCAGTACTTCCTCTTGGCTCGCCGCAACTGCCGTCATCACCCCGCCCTGCGGCAAAGCCTGCATCAACCGGCCGCGCGCGGCCACCAGGGCTGCGGCGTCGGCCAACGACAACACCTGGGCCACGTACGCCGCCGTCAACTCGCCAACGGAATGGCCCATCACGAAGTCAGGGCGAACACCCCAGTGCCGCAACAACTCACACAACGCCGCTTCCACCGCGAACAGCGCCGGCTGGGCGAACTCGGTGCTGGCGACCAGAGCTTCGTCGTCCCCCCAGATGACCTGGCGCAAGGGAATCCGCAGATGACGATCCAATTCGTCGGCCACTTCGTCGAACGACTCGGCGAAGACCGGGAACTCCGCGTGAAGTTGTCGGCCCATTCCCAGTCGTTGGGCGCCCTGGCCGGGGAAGACGAACACGGTCTTGCCCGTGGACGTCGCTCGGCCGTTGACGACGGAGGGGTCGGGTTGGTCGTGGGCAAGCGCATTCAAGCCGGCCATCAACTGGTCACGGTCAGCGCCGAGGATCACCGACCGATGCTCGAACGCCGATCGCGTCGCCGCCAACGACCATCCCACGTCGACTGGATCCGCCTCCGATGACTTCGCCAAGAACTCCGACAACCGGGCCGCCTGGGACGCCAAGGCTTGCTTCGACTTGCCCGACACCACCCACGGCACAACCGGTAACGGCGAAAGACCCTCCTCGCCAACATGATCGCTGCGGTCGGGCGGGTTTGGAGCCTGCTCCAAGATCACGTGTGCATTGGTGCCACTGATGCCAAACGACGAGATCCCCGCCCGGCGCGGACGGCCGTCACCGTCCCAGTTGCGCGCCTTGGTCAACAACGACACCGAGCCCGCCGACCAGTCCACGTGTGGCGTCGGCGCATCGACGTGCAACGTCGCGGGCATCACCGCATGGCGGATCGCCTGCACCATCTTGATCACGCCGGCCACTCCTGCCGCCGCCGACGTGTGACCGATGTTCGACTTGACCGACCCCAACCACAACGGCCGTCCCGCCAACCGATTCTGCCCGTAGGTCGCCAAAAGTGCTTGGGCCTCAATGGGATCGCCCAACACCGTCCCCGTGCCATGCGCTTCGACCACGTCGACGTCTGCCGGGGTCAACCCAGCGTTGGCCAACGCCGTCTTGATCACCCGCTGCTGCGAAGGGCCGTTTGGCGCCGTCAATCCGTTGGATGCGCCATCCTGATTGACCGCGCTGCCCCCGACCACCGCCAACACCGGATGCCCAAGTCGCTGCGCATCCGCCAACCGCTCCACCGCGAGCACGCCGACGCCCTCGGCCCAACCCACGCCGTCCGCGGCAGAGGCAAACGCCTTGCATCGTCCGTCCGGAGCCAACCCCCGCTGCCGGGAGAACTCGACGAACGCCGTCGGGGTGGCCATTACGGTGACACCTCCGGCCAGCGCCAAGTCACACTCTCCGGATCGCAATGACTGTGCTGCCCAATGCAACGCCACCAGCGAAGAGGAGCACGCCGTGTCCACCGATACCGCAGGTCCCTCCAAGCCCAATGCGTACGCGACACGCCCGGAGGCCACGCTGGTTGCCAGCCCGGTCAACCGATAGCCCTCCACTTCGGCCGAATCATGCTGTCCCAGACCGTAATCGGGATTCATGATCCCGACGAACACACCGGTGGCCGACCCTCGCAGGGAGACCGGATCGATCCCGGCCTGCTCCAACGCTTCCCATGCGGTCTCCAACAACAACCGTTGCTGCGGATCGGTGGCCAGCGCCTCGCGAGGTCCTATTCCGAAGAACCCCGCGTCGAAATCGCCCGCGTCATACAGGAATCCGCCCGATCGGGTATACGACTTGCCCGCCGCATCCGGATCTGGGTTGAACAGTTCATCGACGTCCCAGCCGCGATCTCGTGGAAACTCCGAGACCACGTCGCGACCGGCCATCACCAAGTCCCACAGTGCTTCCGGGGTCGTCACTCCACCGGGATAGCGGCACCCCATGCCGACGATTGCCACCGCGTCTTCGACGTTTGCCGTCGGGGTGTCGACGGCCACCGAGGTCTCGATGGTCACCGGTGCCGCCGCCGCCTCGTCCGCGGCCACCAGCGCAGACAGCCGTTCCACGAGATATCCGGCAACGGCCGCGGGGGTCGGATGGTCGAAGACCACGGTGGGCGGCAGCGCGATGCCAGCAACGTTTTTGAGTCGGCCGGACAAGACCACGCCCGTCAGCGAGTCAAACCCCAAGTCTTGGAACGCCTGGTGGGGATCGATGCCATCGGCGTTCGGATGACCCAACACGACCGCCGCGTTCGAGCACACCAATTCCTGGACGAGGTCCTGTTGCTGTTCGGCAGTCAGGGCGCGCAGACGCTGCGCCAGCGCCAGTGCCACCTCGCTAGCCATTCGGCATCGAAACCACGGACTTGCCGATCAGCGTCGGCCGGTCGGTTACCAAGGCCACCTCCCCAAGGATGCCCATTTCGGCGACCGACCGAATCCACGAGATCCGCCACCGACCCATCAGCGGTACAGTAATCCATCCAATATGGGCGCGCTCACCCTCCCAATACGTGCGAGCGCCAGCATGACTCACGTCGTTAGCTGTCTGGAGGCGGGGCAACCTCGCGCTGGGAGGTTGCCCACGGTTAGGCTGCGGCGTGCTTGGCGACGCGTGCATCCCCGGTTGTCCGGACCACCGGGCGCCGCTTCCGGCCCATCGATGATCCGAACCAGGGAACGCAGGATATGACACACAACCCCGACTCTTCTCTCGTGGCCGTGTTGCGTGAGCGCGCCGAACAGCGGCCCAACCAAGTGGTGTTCCGATACACCGACTACGAGCAGGATTGGGACGGCCTCACTACCGACCTGACCTGGGAACAGCTCTACAGGCGCAGCCGCAATCTCGCGCACGACATCATGCGGAAGGGGGCGGTCGGCGACCGGGCCCTGATACTCGCTCCGCAGGGACTCGACTACATCGTCGCGTTCCTCGGTGCGATCCAGGCGGGGTTGATCGCGGTTCCGTTGTCGGTTCCGGCTGCGGGCAAGCACGACGACCGAGTCAACGCCGTTCTC
>Ga0207681_10003287_pt1 | contig 10121 bp, 21 predicted proteins | sample KBSS53metaG_FD_184324 | JGI IMG/M metagenome (GOLD analysis project Ga0207681, IMG submission 184324) | Switchgrass rhizosphere microbial communities from Kellogg Biological Station, Michigan, USA - KBS S5-3 metaG (SPAdes) (version 2) | ecosystem: Host-associated > Plants > Roots > Rhizosphere... | reverse complement strand
GGTCATCAGCTGCATGATGATCGAGGCCGAGATGTACGGCATGATGCCCAGGGCGAAGATGGTGAAGCGCGACAGCGCGCCGCCCGAGAACATGTTGAACATGCCGAGGATGCCGCCCTGCTGCCCCTGGAACAGGTCGGCGAGCACCTTCGGGTCGATGCCCGGGCACGGGATGTGCGCGCCGATGCGAAACACGAGCAACGACGCCAGCAGGAACAGCAGGCGCCGCTTCAGGTCGCCGTAGCGCGCGCCCTTGCCGACGTTGGGAAGCGCCGTCGCCATCAGGCCTTGGCGCCCTCGGCGCCTTTCGCGCCTTCCTCAGCTTCGGGCTTGGCCTTCTTCTTCTCTTTCTTCGGCTTCTTCGGCGCCTCGGGCTTGGGCGTGATCTGGATCGTGCCGCCCGCGGCCTCGATCATCGAGCGCGCGCCCTTGGTCACCAGAATTTCCTTGAGCGCGACCTTGCGCTCGAGCTTGCCCGAAAGAATCACTTTCGCGGCGAGCGCCTTGCGTGACACGATGCCGGCCGCCTTGAGCGCGGCGAGATCGATTTCCGCGACCTGCATTCCCTGCAAGTCGCCGGTGCGCACCTCGGCGACGTCGTCGCGCGTAGGCGAGTTGAAGCCGCGCTTCGGCAGGCGCCGGTGCAGCGGCATCTGTCCGCCCTCGAAGCCGACCTTGTGGAAGCCGCCGGAGCGTGCACGCTGGCCCTTGTGGCCGCGGCCCGCGGTCTTGCCCCAGCCCGAGCCGATGCCGCGGCCGACGCGGTGACGGTCCTGCTTGGCGCCGGGCGCCGGTTTCAGAGAGTTAAGTCGCATCGACGCGCACCAGGTAGCTGATTTTCTCGACCATGCCGCGCACCGCCGGGGTGTCGGCCAACTCGACCGCGTGATTGATCCGCTTCAGCCCGAGCCCGCGCACCGTCGCGCGATGTGTGCGCTTGATGCCCACGAAGCTCTTCAGCAGCGTGACCTTGATCTTCTTCATGGGGTGATGATCTCCTCGACCTTCTTGCCGCGCCGCGCCGCGATCTCGGCCGGCGTGCTCATCGACTTCAGCCCGTTCAGCGTCGCGCGCACCACGTTATAGGGGTTGGTCGAGCCGAAGCACTTGGCGAGCACGTTGGTGACGCCCATGACCTCGAATACCGCGCGCATCGGGCCGCCGGCGATGATGCCGGTGCCTTCGTGCGCCGGCTGCATCAGCACCCGGGCGGCGCCGTGGCGCCCCTTCAGGATGTGATGCAGCGTGCCGTTCTTCAGCTTGACCTTGAAGAGTTTCCGGCGTGCCTCTTCCATCGCCTTTTGCACGGCGACCGGCACCTCGCGTGCCTTGCCCTTGCCCATGCCGATGCCGCCGTCGCCGTCGCCGACCACAGTGAGCGCGGCGAAGCCGAGCACGCGGCCGCCCTTCACCACCTTGGTGACGCGGTTGACCGCGATCATCTTCTCGCGCAGGCCGTCGCCGCGCTCTTCGTGCTGCATTCTCGGTTGGATCTTTGCCATGATTTCTCGCTAGAACGTGGCGCTTAGAACTTCAATCCGCCGGCGCGCGCCGCGTCGGCGAGCGCTTTGATGCGCCCGTGGTAGCGGTAGCCGCCGCGGTCGAACGCGACTTTCTCGATGCCCTTTTCCTTGGCTTTCGCGGCAATGCGCTGGCCGATCAGCTCCGCCGCCTTGCGGTTGCCGCCGTGCTTGAGCTGGCTGCGCAGGTCCTTTTCCAAGGTCGACGCGGTGGCGAGCACCTTGTCGCCGGCGGGCGAAGTGATTTGCGCATAAATGTGCGCGTTGGTGCGATACACGGTCAGACGCACGGCACCGATCTCGGCGATCTTGAGGCGGGTCTGGCGCGCGCGGCGCAGTCGGGCAAGGTTCTTTTCGCTCATGATGGTCGCTACTTCTTCTTCGTCTCTTTAAGCACGATGACTTCGTCGCGGTAGCGTACGCCCTTGCCCTTGTAGGGCTCGGGCGGGCGGTAGGCGCGCACTTCGGCCGCCACCTGTCCGACGAGCTGCTTGTCCACGCCGCTGATCACGATTTCGGTCTGGGTGGGAGTGGCCACCTTGATGCCTTTCGGCATCTTGTGCACCACCGGATGGGAGTAGCCGAGCGAGAGCGACAGCGACTCGCCCTGCGCCTGGGCACGGAAGCCGACGCCCACCAGCGCGAGGCGCTTCTCGAAGCCCTTGGTGACGCCGGTCACCATGCCCGCGACCAGCGCGCGCATCGTGCCGGACATCGCATTGGCGTGGTTCGAGTTGCCGAGCGCCTTGAAGGTGATGCTCTCGCCTTCCTTCTGCACGCCGACGTTGGGATCGGCCGCGCGCGCGATGGTGCCGAGCGGCCCTTTCACGGAGATGCTGCCGCCGGCGAGGTTCACCTCGACGCCCTTCGGCACTGGAACGGGGTATTTGGCTATCCTGGACATGGCACGCTCAGGCAACGATGCAAAGGATTTCGCCGCCAACGCCGTCGGCGCGCGCCTTGCGGTCGGTCATCACGCCGCGCGAGGTCGAGAGAATCGCCACGCCGAGGCCGTTCATGATGCGGGGAATGTCGTCGCGCCCGCGGTAGACGCGCAGGCCCGGCTTCGATACGCGTTCGAGGCGCTCGATCACCGGCCGGCCGGCGTAGTACTTGAGGCCGATGCGCAACTGCTTTTTCGGACCTTCGTCGCGCAGCGCGAAGTCCTCGATGTAGCCCTCGTCCTTGAGGACCTGGGCGATGGAAGCCTTGATCTTGGACGCCGGCATCGCCACTTCCGTATGCCCCACCATCTGGGCATTGCGGATGCGAACCAGCATGTCCGCGATCGGGTCGCTCATGCTCATGCAGGTCTCCTTACCAGCTTGCCTTGATCACGCCGGGCACCTCGCCGCGCAGCGCGAGGTCGCGCAGCTTGTTGCGCCCCAGGCCGAACTTGCGATAGACCCCGCGTGGCCGGCCGGTGAGCGCGCAGCGGTTGCGCAGCCGCACCGGGGAGGCGTCGCGCGGCAGCTTCTGCAGCTTGTCGCGCGCCTCTTCCCGCGCTTCGTCGGAGGCGCGCTGGTCGTAGATGATCTCGAGCAGTTGCGCGCGCCTCGCCTTGAATTTCTCGACGGTCTTGCGGCGCTTCTGGTCGCGGAGCTTGAGTGCGAGCTTGGCCATGCGTTCTCTCTCAGTGCTTGAATGGGAAGCGGAACGCCGCAAGCAGCGAACGCGCCTCGTCGTCGGTTCTCGCCGTGGTGGTGATGGCGATATTCATTCCCCGCAGGGTGTCGATCTTGTCGTACTCGATCTCGGGGAAAATGATCTGCTCCTTGAAGCCGAGGCTGTAATTGCCCCTGCCGTCGAACGAGCGGTTGGACACGCCGCGGAAGTCGCGGATGCGCGGCATCGCGATGTTCACCAGGCGGTCGAGGAACTCGTACATGCGCGCGCCGCGCAGCGTCACCATGCAGCCCACCGGGAAGTTAGCGCGCACCTTGAAATTCGCGATCGACTTGCGCGTCTTGGTGACCACCGGCTTCTGGCCGGCGATCTTGGTCATGTCGGCCACCGCGTGGTCGAGGATCTTCTTGTCGGTGGTGGTTTCGCCCACGCCCATGTTGATGGTGATCTTGCGCAGGCGCGGCACCTGCATGACCGTCTTGTAGCCGTGCTTCTGCATCAGCTCGGGTACCACTTTTTCGCGGTAGTAAGTGGCGAGACGGGCGGGCGGCGCGGGCTGCTCCGGCGCAGCGGGCGCCTTGGGCGCCGCATCCTTCGCTTCCTTCTTCGGCGCCTGTTCCTTCTTCGGCTTCGCCTGCTGCTGTTGCTGCGGCGGCGCCTTCTTTTCGGGTTTCTCTTGCTTCGACTTGTCTTCCTTGGCCATTTACGCGTCCACCTGCTCGTCGTTTGCCTTGAAGATGCGCACCTTGCGGCCGTCCTGCAGCGTCTTGCTGCCGACGCGGTCGGCCTTCTTGGTCGCGGGGTTGAACAGCGCCACGTTAGAGATGTGGATCGGCAGATCCTTATCGACGATGCCGCCGGTGATGCCCTTCATCGGGTTCGGGCGCTGATGCTTCTTGGTGCGGTTCACGCCCTCGACCACCACGTGGTCGGTGTCGACCCGGCGCAGCACGGTGCCGCGCTTGCCCTTGTCGCGACCCGCCAGCACGATGACTTCGTCGCCCTTGCGAATGCGTTGCATCACAGCACCTCGGGTGCGAGCGAGACGATCTTCATGAAGCGCTCGGTGCGCAACTCGCGCGTCACCGGCCCGAAAATACGCGTGCCGATCGGCTCCATCTTCGGCGTGAGCAGCACCGCGGCGTTGCGGTCGAAGCGGATCAGCGAGCCGTCGGCGCGGCGCACGCCCTTGGCGGTGCGCACCACCACGGCGTCGTAGATCTCGCCCTTCTTCACGCGGCCGCGCGGCGCCGCTTCCTTGACGCTCACTTTGATCAGGTCGCCGATCGAGGCATAGCGGCGCTTCGAGCCGCCCATCACCTTGATGCACATGACCGAGCGCGCGCCGGTGTTATCGGCGACGTCCAGCACGGACTGCATCTGAATCATGTCTTTTCTCCACTCTCCAACTTGCAGGCCGACGCGGCCGGCAGTCTTGGACCCCTAGTGCGGGGACCGCGATTCTAGCTCAAAAACCAGGTCAAACCGCCTTTGATTTCTCGACCAGGCGGGTCACTTTCCAGGACTTGGTGCGCGAGATCGGCCGGCACTCGGCGATCTCCACCAGGTCGCCCTCGCCGAACTGCCCTTCCTCGACGTGCGCGTGGTATTTCTGCGACCGGGTGATGGTCTTGCCCATCAGGGTGTCGCGCACGCGGCGCTCGACCCGTACCGTTACCGTCTTCTGCATCTTGTTGCTCGTGACCCGGCCCACCAGCGTCCGTTGGTTGCTCATTTCCCGACCTTCTCTTTCATGATGGTGCGTACGCGGGCGATGTCCCGCTTCACCTTCTTCAGCTGGCTGGTGTTGGAAAGCTGCTGCGTGGCGACCTGCATGCGCAGGCCGAACTGGGCGCGCAGCAGGCCTTCCAGCTCCTTCTGCAGCTCTTCGCCGTTCTTGCCGCGCAATTCGCTCGGTTTCATCGGATCGTTTCTCCTTATCCGCCCAGCATGCGCTGCACGACGATGGTGCGGAACGGCAGCTTGGCGGATGCGAGCGCGAAGGCCTCTTTCGCCAGCGGCTCGGTGACGCCGTCCATCTCGAAAATGATCTTGCCCGGCTGGATCTCGCACACGAAGTACTCCGGGTTGCCCTTGCCGTTGCCCATGCGCACCTCGGCGGGCTTTTGCGACACCGGCTTGTCCGGGAACACGCGGATCCAGATGCGGCCGCCTCGCTTGATGTGGCGCGACATCGCGCGGCGTCCGGCCTCGAGCTGGCGCGCCGTGAGACGGCCGCGCGTGGTGGCCTTGAGGCCGTATTCGCCGAATGACACCTTCGCACCGCGCGTGGCGTTGCCGGTATTGCGGCCCTTCTGCTGCTTGCGGTATTTGGTTCGTGCAGGTTGCAGCATGACTATTCCTTGGTTTCTCCGCCGCCGCCGTCTTCCTTGACGATCTTCTTCGCCTTCTTGACGGTGGTCTTGGGCGCGGGAGCGGCTGCCGCGGCGTCTGCCTTCCTTGGCGCCGGCTTGCGGTCGCCGTCAGCGCGCGGCCTGGCCGGCCCGCGCTTGGCGCCGGCTTTGGGGAACGGCTTCTTCGCGCGCTTGGGCTCGGACGGTGCCTCGGGCGCCGGGGTCGGCGTCGCCGGTGCGGACGGCAGCAGCGCGGTCTCGCCCTTGGGCACGATCTCGCCCTTGTAGACCCAGACCTTGATGCCGATCACGCCGTAGTTGGTCTTCGCCTCGCCCATGCCATAGTCGATATCGGCGCGCAGGGTATGCAGCGGCACACGGCCCTCGCGGTACCACTCGGTGCGCGCGATCTCGATGCCGTTCAGGCGGCCGGCGCTCATGATTTTGATGCCCTGCGCGCCCAGGCGCATGGCGTTCTGCATCGCGCGCTTCATCGCGCGGCGGAACATGATGCGCTTCTCGAGCTGCTGCGCGATCGAGTCGGCGATCAGCTGCGCGTCGATCTCGGGCTTGCGGATCTCTTCGATGTTCACGTGCACCTGCTGCACGCCCATGATGCGGCGCAGCTCGGCCTTGAGCGCTTCGATTTCCTCGCCCTTCTTGCCGATCACCACGCCGGGACGCGCCGAGAAGATGGTGATGCGCGCATCCTTCGCCGGGCGCTCGATCAGCACGCGGCCGACCGAGGCGTGCGCCAGCTTCTTCTTCAGGAAGTCGCGCACCTTGATGTCCTCGGCGAGCATCGGCGCGAACGTGCGGCTGTTCGCGTACCACTTCGAGCTCCAGTTGCGGTTGACCGCGAGGCGGAACCCGACCGGATTGATCTTCTGACCCATCAGTCACCCACCGTGAGGTAAATGTGGCACGAGTGCTTGAGCACGCGGTTACCGCGGCCCTTGGCACGCGCCTGGAAACGCTTTTGGAATGCACCGCGCTCGACGTAGATGGTTTTCACCTTGAGCGCGTCGATATCGGCGCCGTCGTTGTGCTCGGCGTTGGCGATCGCCGACTCGAGCAGTTTGCGGATCAGCACCGCGCCCTTCTTCGGCGTGTAAGCGAGAATGTTGATCGCCTGGTCGACCGGCTTGCCGCGGATCATGTCGGCGACCAGCCGGCCCTTCTGGGCCGAAAGCCGCGCGCCGCGCAGACTGGCTTTGGTTTCCATCATTTCTTCCCTGCCGGAGCCGCAGGCGCGGCCGCAGGCGCGGCGGCTGCGGGTGCGGCGGCGCCTGGCGCGCCCGCTCCTGGCGGGCCGCGGCGGTCGCCGCCGACCGCCTCCTCGGTGCGCTTGCCGACCGCCGAGTGGCTCTTGAAGATGCGCGTGAGCGCGAATTCACCCAGCTTGTGGCCGACCATGTTCTCGGTGACGTACACCGGCATGTGCTGCTTGCCGTTGTGCACGGCGATGGTCAGGCCGACGAACTCGGGCACGATGGTCGAGCGCCGCGACCAGGTCTTGATCGGACGTTTGTCGTTCCCGGCGCGCGCCTTGTCGACTTTGGCCATCAGGTGATGGTCGACGAACGGGCCCTTCTTGATTGAGCGTGCCATGGTTACTTCACCCTTCTGTCGCGCACGATCATCACTTGCGTGCGCTTGTTGCGACGAGTCTTGAATCCCTTGGTCTGCAAGCCCCACGGCGAGACCGGAGGCTGGCCCGCGGCGGTACGCCCTTCGCCGCCGCCGTGCGGATGGTCGATCGGGTTCATGGCCACGCCGCGCACCGTCGGACGCACGCCGCGCCAGCGCACCCGGCCGGCCTTGCCGATCGACTCCAGGTTGTGCTCGGCATTGCCGGCTTCGCCGATGGTCGCGCGGCAGTCGATGTGCACCTTGCGGATTTCGCCCGAGCGCAGGCGCAGCTGGGTATACGAGCCTTCGCGCGCCAGCACCTGCACGTGCGAACCCGCGGAACGCGCGAGCTGCGCGCCCTTGCCGGGGAGCATCTCGACGCAGTGCACCTCGGTGCCGACCGGGATGTTGCGCAGCGGCAGCGCATTGCCGGGCTTGATCGGTGCCTCCGGCCCCGACATCAGCTCGGTGCCGACCGTCACGCCTTTCGGCGCGATTACGTAACGGCGCTCGCCGTCGGCGTAGAGCAGCAGCGCGACGTGCGCGCTGCGGTTCGGGTCGTACTCGAGGCGCTCGACCTTGGCGGCGATGCCATCCTTGTTGCGCCGGAAATCGATCAGGCGCAGGTGATGCTTGTGGCCGCCGCCCTGGTGACGCGTGGTCACGCGACCGTAGTTGTTGCGGCCGCTGCCGCGCTTTTTCGCCTGGGTGAGCGGCCAGAACGGGTCACCCTTGTGCAGTTCAGGGTTGACCACCTTCACCAGCGCGCGTCGGCCGGGCGAAGTCGGTTTTACTTTGACGAGTGGCATCGGTTACTCCGTCGCCGCGAAATTGATTTCCTGGCCCTCGGCGAGACGCACGTAGGCCTTCTTCCAGCTGCGCTTGCGGCCGATGGTCTTGCCGAAGCGCCGCTCTTTGCCCTTGACGTTCAGCACCGTCACCGAGTCGACCTTGGTCTTGAACATCAGCTCGACCGCGGCCTTGATCTCGGGCTTGGTCGCGCTGTCGGCGACGCGGAACACGTACTGGCGGAACTTGTCGGCGACGAAGGTGCCTTTCTCCGACACCACCGGCGCGAGCACCACGGTCATCAGCTGATCGATGGCGTATTTCTTCATTTGAGCAGCTCCTCGAGCTTCGCCACCGCGCTCTTGGTGATCAGCACGCGGGCCGAGCGCACCAGCGCGAGCGGGTTGGCGTTGCGCACCGACATCACCTGCACGTTCGTCAGGTTGCGCGAGGAGAGCATCAGATTCTGGTCGAGCTCGTCGGTGAGCACCAGCACCTCGTCGAAGCCCAGCGCCTTCACCTTCTGCGCGAGCATCTTGGTCTTCGGCGCGTCGACCTTGAACTCATCGACCACGCGGAGGCGGTCTTCGCGCGCGAGCTGCGACAGGATCGACGCCATGCCCGCGCGGTACATCTTGCGGTTGACCTTGTGGGAGAAGTTCTCGTCCGGCGAGTTCGGGAAGATCTTGCCGCCACCGCGCCAGAGCGGGCTCGAGGTCATGCCGGCGCGCGCGCGGCCGGTGCCTTTTTGCCGCCAGGGTTTCTTGGTCGAGTGGTTGACCGCGCCGCGATCCTTCTGCGCGCGCGAGCCGATGCGCGCGTTCGCCTGGAACGCGATGACGACCTGGTGCACCAGCGCTTCGTTGTAATCGCGCCCGAACACCGCATCGTTCGCCTTGAGGGTGCCGCTGTCGCCGATGAGTTTCAGTTCCATGTTCAGGCTTTCGGCGCCGGTTGCGGCTTGGCCGCCGGCTTGGCGGCGGGCTTCGCGTCAGCCTTCGGCGCGGCCTTGGGTTCTGCCTTCGGCGCGGCCTTGGGCGCCTGGGCCTTCACCGGCGCGCGCTGGCCCTTGGCGGCGAGCTGGACCACGACATCGCGACCGCTGGAGCCGGGCACGGAGCCCTTGACGAGCAGCAGCTGGCGCTCGGCGTCGATGCGCACGATCTCCAGCTTGGAAATGGTGCGACGGACATTGCCGAGATGCCCCGGCATGCGCTTGCCCTTGAACACGTGCGCCGGGCTCTGGTTCTGGCCGGTCGAGCCGGGAACGCGGTGTGAGATCGAGTTGCCGTGCGAGGCGTTCTGCCCGCCGAAGTGGTAGCGCTTGATGACGCCGGCGAACCCCTTGCCGATGGTGACGCCCTGCACGTCGACCAGCTGGCCGACCTTGAAGAGCTGCTGCACCGGGATCTTGGCGCCGGGCTTGAGCTCGCCCAGCTCCTCGGGCTTGGCAATGCGGAATTCCTTCAGCACGCGCCCGGCTTCCACCGCCGCCTTGGCGAGGTGGCCGGCGAGCGGCTTGTTGACGCGGTTCGCGCGGCGCTTGCCGAACGCCACCTGCACGGCGGCGTAGCCATCCTTCTCGGCAGTCTTGATTTGCGCGACGCGGTTGTCGGAGACATCCAGCACCGTCACCGGCAGCGTATTGCCGTCGTCAGTGAAGATGCGCGTCATGCCGACCTTGCGGCCGACCAGTCCAATCGTCATACGTTCCTCTATCTATTGATCCCCGCCTTCGCGGGGACGCCGGCTGCAATTGGCCGGCCCTTCACCTTGTGCTTCGGTACTACTGAACCTTGATCTCCACGTCGACGCCAGCCGGCAGATCCAGCTTCATAAGTGCGTCAACGGTCTTGTCGGTTGGGTCGATGATGTCCATCAGCCGCAGATGCGTGCGGATCTCGAGCTGGTCGCGCGAGGCCTTGTCGATGTGCGGCGAGCGCAGCAGGTCGAAGCGCTGCTTGCGCGTCGGCAGCGGCACCGGGCCGCGCACTACTGCGCCCGTGCGCTTCGCCGTGTCCACGATCTCAAGCGCCGACTGATCGATCAGCCGATAGTCGAAGGCCTTGAGACGGATCCTGATGCGTTGGCTTTGCATTTCTTTCTCTTACTCGATGATTTTGGCGACGACGCCGGCGCCGACGGTCTTGCCGCCTTCGCGGATGGCGAAGCGCAGCCCCTGCTCCATCGCGATCGGCGT
>Ga0207681_10003286_pt1 | contig 10121 bp, 8 predicted proteins | sample KBSS53metaG_FD_184324 | JGI IMG/M metagenome (GOLD analysis project Ga0207681, IMG submission 184324) | Switchgrass rhizosphere microbial communities from Kellogg Biological Station, Michigan, USA - KBS S5-3 metaG (SPAdes) (version 2) | ecosystem: Host-associated > Plants > Roots > Rhizosphere >... | reverse complement strand
GCGTCGGCAACTCCGACGGCGACCACGAGATGCTGATGTGGACGACGCTCGGCGGCCCCGACGGGCTGCCGTCGTTAGGCGTGATCGTGCATCACACCGACGGCGATCGCGAGTTCGCGTACGACCGGCAGCGCGTGCCGAGCGGTCAGCTCGATGAGGGCCTCGACGAGGCGCCGCGCTTCGGCTGGGTGCTCGCTGACATGAAGCAGGATTGGAACAAGGTATTCCCGACATGAGGAGAACCTATGCTTGCCAACATTCTCTCTCGCTACTGGTGGATGATCCTGCTCCGCGGGCTGGCCTGGCTCGCCTTCGGCATCCTCGTCTTCGCACAGCCCGCGATCTCGCTCGTGACACTCACGCTGCTGTTCGGCGCGTTCGCGCTGGTCGACGGCATCACCAACACCGTGAGCGCGATCGGGGGACGGCGGGAGAACGAGAACTGGGGCGTCTTGCTACTCGCCGGGCTGGCCGGCATCGCCATCGGGGTGCTGACGTTCTACGACCCCACGATCACTGCGCTCGGACTGCTGTTCTACATCGCGGTCTGGGTCACAGGCACCGGTCTGCTTGCAGTCGTCGCCGGGATCCGGCTGCGGAAGGAGATCGAGGGTGAGTTCTGGCTGATTCTGTCCGGGCTCGTTTCGATCGCGTTCGGCGTGTTCCTCGTGGCGCGACCGGGTCAGGGAGCGCTCTCGGTACTCTGGGTCATCGCGTCGTACGCGATTCTGTTTGGCATGATCCTCATCGTGCTGGCATTCCGGGTCCGTTCCTTCGCGAATCGAGTTGGGGGCGCGATCGGGAGCTGACCGGTCTGCCGGTTCCACGCCCGTGTCATCGCGATGGCGGGTCTTGGTGGACGTTCCCCCTCGACGACGATCCATCGACGCGGAGCGCGAGCTCGCGGCGGTCATGGCGCGACCATCACGTGCGACGGCGCGCCGCTACGGCAAACGCGAGAAAGTAGCGGCGCAGCCCCTCCGCCGATGCCGGCGCCACGTCGGGTGCGTGAAACAGCCGGCAGAACTCTTCGCGCGCGCGGAGGATCTCGCGTCGCCGCGCGCCGCGCCATCGTGAGTCGATCGCGGTCAGATCGAACAGCTCGAGCGCTCGCGCCTGCGCATGCTCCCACCGCGTCAGGTTCCCCGCCGCATGCGCACGAATGGCCCGCTCCACTTCACTGCCGACATTCGCGAGCTGGTCGACGAGCGCCAACTCGGCCCAGCGGCCGGCCGTGTCCGCATGGATGATCGTATCCACGTTAGGCGTCCCGGATCAGCGAGGCCACGACCCGCCGGATGGCGTCTCGAATGGAAGGATCCTCGACATCGCGACTGCGGTTGCCACGCGACGGGCGGACGTTGCCCATCGAATCGAATTCGATCCACTCAGCGCCGGCCTCGGCGGAATAAAGGTTGATCCCCCACAGGTCCGCCTGGCGTGAGCCATCATCGAGCAATGCCGCTTCTTCATCGGCGTGCATTTCGCCCCCGATCGCCAGCACGGCCCGTTCAACGTCAACGACCGCCTTCACCATGTCTCCGAGCTCGGGCGCCAATGCCAGCAGCGTCGAGCGGTCGATGGCGTCCTGAATGATTCGGAGGGGCACAAAGGGGAAGTGATGGCATGTGAGACTGGCAGCCGACGCGCCGCAAGATGACGCGGCGGTCGTCGTGCCTCAATGGCCTCGCGGCCAGCCCGTCCGCGCGAACACCGCTCTGTGCCCGGCGTCGGCGGTGTGTCCCTTGGTCCAATATCTCGCCGTCGTGGGCCGGCGCTCATTTGTCCCGATGCGGGAGGTCCGATGAGAATGCTTCTAAGGGTTGTCGCCTGTGGCATCGTCATCGCCGGTTGTCGTGGCAAGAGCGACAAGCAGTCGGCTGGGGACGCAGCGGTGCCGCCACCGGGATCGGCCGCGGCGACTGCAATGCCCGTCACGCAGGCCTCGTGGGGGCCCGACGCGTTGGACGAGTTGGTCGCGCCGATCGCGCTCTATCCCGATCAGCTCGTCGGTCAGATTCTCGCGGCGTCCGTGAACACTCAGGAAGTGCTCGATGCCGGCAACTGGCTGCTGCAGAATGAGTCGCTCAAAGGTGACCAGCTCGACGCGGCGGCACAGAAAGCGGGGTTCGGTCCCGCGACTCGCGCGCTGGTGCAGTTCCCGACCGTCGTCGACATGATGTGTCAGGAGATCGACTGGACGAAGCAGGTCGGAGCGGCGTTCACGTCCGATCAGAAGGGCGTGCTCGACGCGATCCAGCGATTGCGCGCGCAGGCGGCGGATGTCGGGAACCTGAAGACGACGCCGCAGCAGGTCGTCGAGCACAAGAAGGAAGATGGCAAGGAGATCGTCGAGGTAAAGCCGGCGGACCCGAAGGTCGTGTACGTGCCGCAATACGATCCGACGATCATTTACACGACTCCGCCGCCGTCGCCCGCCCCTGCGCCAGCGCCCGCACCCGCACCTGCTCCGCCCCCGCAGGAGAGCACCGTGAGCACCAGCAGTGCGATAGGCGGCGCGCTGCTCGCGTTCGGCGTCGGGGTGCTGGTCGGCTCTGCGATCAACAACAACGACTACTACTACCCGCACTACGGGCCCGGCGCGGTCTACTACGGACCTCGCCCCTTCTATCCTCCCGCGTACGTCTACCGCCCCGTGTACGGACCGGCGTTTCATCCCGCGTACCGCTACGCGCCGCCGGCGGGGTATCGCAATCGCTACAACAGCCCCACGAACGTCGTCATCAACAACAACAACTATTACAATCGGTTCAACAACAACAACAACATCCGCGTCAACAACCAACGCAACAACGTCGCTGCGGGGAATCGCGTTGGGCAGCCGGGGAGCGCGGCGCGAGGACAAAACTGGAAGGGGCAATCGACGTATGCCGGCGCGCGCCCGGGCGGGGCGAACGACAGGAAGGCCGGTGCCAACAACAGGACGCCTAACGTCTCGGATCAGCGAGCCACGACACCGGACCGCAAGGCGACCTCGCAGCGGAATCAGCCAGCCGTCGCCCAACGACCCGCCGGAGGCTCGAAGACGCAGGCACGCGGGGGGCAGCGACCTAACGAGGTAGCGTCCGCCAACGCGCGCGACCGCGGTTACGGAGCCGCACAGGGCGGAAATCGCGATGCGCCCAATCGCCAAGTGGCCACGGGCGAGGTGGCAACTCGCGACGCCGGCGCCGCGAAACGCCCGCAGCCCAAGGCTGACGTGTCGAGCGCGCCGCGCGAGAACGCGCTGTCGGGAGCGAGCCGCGAGGGGAGCGGCTCGTTCGATCGGGCGGCGAGCGCCCGGGGTAAGGCCAGTGCATCGGCGGCGCCGCGTCCCGCGCGCGGCGGACGCAAGCCGTAGGAGGTCGCATGCATCGATTCTTCCCTGGCGTCGCGAGACTGGTATTCGTCGGTTCGGTGCTGACCGCGGCGGCGTGCGCGAGGCAGGAGACCGACGACGCCAACCAACTGTCGTTCAGCACGCCCGACTCGGCCGTGTCAGCGCTGGCGGCGGCGCTCGAGAAGCGCGATCTCGTCACGATGCGACGACTGCTCGGTCCTGAAACCGAAGGGCTGATGTCATCCGGAGACACGGCTCGCGATCGGAGAGACCGCGACGGGTTCCTCGCGCGCTATCGCGCGCGCCACGAGGTCGTCGCCGGCGGGCCTAACGATGCGATGCTGCAGGTCGGCGACGACGAGTGGCCGTTCCCGGTGCCGCTGCTGCGCTCCAACGGACGGTGGCACTTCGATGGTGACGCGGCGGTGAACGAGCTCCTCGCGCGGCGCATCGGTGCCAACGAGCTCCGCACGATCGACGTGATGCGCGGGTTCGTCGACGCGCAGGAGGACTACGCGTCCGTCGGACATGACGGCGCACCGGCAGGCATCTACGCGCGCGTGCTGCGCAGCGATCCGGGGCGCCAGAATGGGCTGTACTGGCAGGTGTCAGCCGGCGAGGCCCCGAGCCCGGCCGGACCATTCCTCGCTGCCGCGACCGCGGAGGGCTATACGGGATCCCCCGGCGCGAGCGCAGGAGCACCTGCGCCCTACCATGGATACGTGTACCGCATGCTGTTCTCGCAGGGCGCCGCCGCCGAGGGTGGAGCGCGCGAGTACGTGGTCGACGGAAAGCTGACCGGCGGGTTCGCCCTCCTCGCGTACCCGGCGGATTACGGCGAGAGCGGGATCATGACCCTCATGGTGAATCAGGACGGGCTCGTCTGGCAGCGCAACTTCGGGCCGACGACGGCCGAGCTCGCGGCAGCCATCACGCAGTTCGATCCGGACAGCAGCTGGACGGCAATCCCGCGCGATGGAGCGCCGTGAACCACCGGCCGCCTAACGTCCGAGGTCGGTCGTGCCTAACGCGGCACGAACGGTCTGAACGTGCGGGCCAACCATGCTGCGAAGGTCCAATGGACCGTTCCCGTCTCCGGCGCATTTGTCAGCGAGTTGATGGCACTATCGCGGAGGGGCGCGGCAGACCGCGGTCCCCGGATGGGCCCGGTTCCCTCGCAAGGTATAAGGAGGAGTCATGCACGTCACACGAAGCACGCCGATCGCCCTCGTATTGACTGTCCTGGCCGCAAGCGTTGGAGGCGCGCAGGCGAGCGGATCCAAACCGGCGGCAGCGCCCGCGCCGTCCGCCGCGCAGATCGATGCCGCAGCCGCTCAGTTCAAGTCGCTCGGCCTGTTGGCTTACCCCGCGAAGGGACAGTCGGCGGACAAGCAGAAGAAGGATCAAGCCGAGTGTTACGCCTGGGCACACGATCAGACCGGCTTCGACCCGGCAACCGCGGCCGCTGTGAACAAGGACTCGATAGCCAAGGCGGCTGAGGCACAGACCGCCGAGGCAACAAAGGGGACCGCGGTGAAAGGCGCCGCGAAGGGCGCAGCGGCCGGCGCACTCATCGGCGCCGCCGCTGGTGATGCAGGCAAGGGCGCTGCAGTCGGCGCCGCCGCGGGTGGGGTTGGGGGACGGTCCGCGAAGAAGAAGGCGGACAAACAGGCTGGGGCCAATGCCGCCAACTCGGCCACCGCTGCGTCGAACGAGCAAGTGGACGGCTTCAAGAAGGCAATCGGGACGTGCATGACCGGCCGAGGATACACGTTCAGCAAGTGATGCGAGTCGCCGGTGACGCGACTCGCCGGTGACGCGAATCGCCGGGACGCGATCGCAAAGGCATCTGACTGATGGCACTGATGGCAGCGCGGCCTCGCATAGCGAGGCCGCGTGTCGTGGCGGGGCCTTCCGGGAGCAACGATGATGCATTGGCGGGTGGGACGACATCTGCCGGCGATCGCGGCCGGAATTCTCGTGCTCGCGAGCACCGCGGCAGCGCAAAACCAGGACACCACGGCGCGATCCACGGGACTGCCGAAACAGGTTCAGTGGAAGTTCAACTTCGACGCCGGTCTCGGAGCGTTTGGCTTCGGAAATTCGCTCTACACCCAGGCACACCCCGACCCGTCCGGGAACCTCGGCGACGACTGGATCGAGAGCTACGCGAAACCTGCCCTTTCAGCCGTGTACCCCCTGAAAACCGGCTCGGTGTACGGCGCGGCGAGCGTGGTTGGCGAGCGCACGTTTGCCGCGCCTCCGTCGGCGGTCGGCGAGGACGCGTCGTCCTTCCAGGTCGAAGACCTCTACATCGGATGGCGCTCGGGCAAGGCGCTGAGCATCGGTGACGACGCCCTCGACGTCCAGGTCGGCCGCATGCCATACAAGATCGGCCGGGGCTTCCTGATCCAGGACGGCGGCGGCGAGGGTGGCTCGCGCGGTGGCTACTGGAGCAACGCGCGAAAGGCGTGGGAGTTCGCGGAAGTGATCACGTTCAAGCCGAAGCATCACACCTTCCAGGTCTTCTACCTCGACCGCGCCGAGGTGCCGGAAACGAGAACGGGGACGCGGCTGTGGGGAGCGAACTACGATCTGGCGTGGGGCGAAGCCAACACGGTTGGCGCAACCTTCATCGGCGCGATGTCCGACTCGCTGCCTAACAGGGATGGCATGTCGGTCGTGAACCTCCGCGCGTACGTCTCGCCATTCAAGCGGCTGCCGTTCCTCTCGTTCGGGGCGGAGTACGCCAACGAGAGCAATGGGAGCAAACTGACGTCGAACGCGTGGATGGCCGAGGCGGCGTACGAATTCGCGTCCGTGGCGGGGAAGCCCAAGGTCAGCTACCGCTACGCCTTCTACCAGGGGGACGATCCGTCGACCGAGAAGAGCGAAGCGTTCGATCCGCTGTTTCCCGGATTCTACGACTGGGGCACGTGGTGGCAGGGTGAGATCGCGGGCGAGTACTTCCTGTCGAACTCGAACCTGGCCTCGCACCAGGCGCGCGTCCACTTCACGCCGACAGAGTCGTTAGGCACCGGGTTGATCGGCTATCTCTTTCGCAACGACCACCCCGAGTCGTTTGGCCCTGGCGTGACGTCCAAGAACATCGCGAGCGAGGTGGACGCCTACGCCGACTGGAAGGTCAACCGGAACTTCAGCCTGAGCTTCATCCTGGCGTACGGAAATCCGCAGGAAGCGCTGGCCCAAGGGTACCAGCGAACGCAGAATTTCACGTACGGGATGGCGTACGTCACGTACTCGTACTAACGCGGGTGCTGGTCGGGACGCCTAACGAGCACCGCGGCCAGCTGTTCGACAGGCATGTACGTGGGATCGCGCCAGCGCCACGAACGCTGGAGACCGCTTGCGGCCGCCGCTTGATAAGCCATTGGGCCGGTAACACGAAGGCCCAATTGTCCAGCACGCAGCCGTCCTTGATCGTGCGACGCGGGCCGAAGCCCAGGCCCGCAGAGCAGCGAGACCCACCCTAGTCCGGAGAGCCAAGCAATGCCCGACGACGTGGCAACCCTCCTCAATCGCATCGATGCCGAGTTCTCCGCACTCGACGCCAAGATCAAGGCGGCACAGGGAGAGAAGCAGCAGGAGCATCGCGACCGCCAAACCCGCCTCGCAACGTTCGAAAAGGAGCTCGAAACGCTGCCCGAGGTGTGGAAACCGCGCCTCGAGGCGCTGGTCAAACGGTTTGGCGACCGCGCCAAGGTCGCTCCGCGCATCGACCCGTCCAATCGCGCGGTGACCATGGACTTCCAGTCCGAGCTCGCGCGCATCAAGCTGCGGCTCTCCGCCGCGACCGATCAGGACGTGCGCAACCTGATCCTGAATTACGACCTCGAGATCCTGCCGACCCTCATGCAGTTCGATTCGCATCAGCAGGCCCAGTGGCCGCTGGACGCGATCGACAGGAAGGCCATCGGCCAGTGGGTCGACGACCGGATCGTTTCCTTCGTCAAGACGTACCTCTCGCTCCACGAGAACGAGTACTACCTCAAGGAGCACATGGTGCAGGATCCGGTGGCCGGGGTGCGCTTCCCGAAGTTCGCTGCGGCGGCGAGGGCCGAGTGGGGTGGCAAGACCTACTACTTCATTGGCGACGAGACGCGCCGGGAGTTCGAGGCGAGCCACGGGGCACCGTCGAAATGACGGCCTGAGTCATCGGCACCACATATATCACCGCGATCGGAGGCTGCCCCGTGGACGCCGAACATGCCCGCCTCGAGGAGGCTCGGGAAAAGAAGCTCGCCTGGAAGAAGTGGGGCCCCTATCTGAGCGAACGGCAATGGGGCACAGTCCGAGAGGACAACAGTGCTTCCGGTGACGCGTGGAACTCTTTCAGCCACGATCAATCGCGTTCTCGAGCGTATCGATGGGGCGAGGATGGCCTCGCGGGGATCTCCGATGACCAGCAACTCCTCTGCTTTGCGCTCGCGCTGTGGAACGAGCGCGATCCCATTCTGAAGGAGCGGCTGTTCGGCCTAACGAACAGTGAAGGCAACCACGGCGAGGACGTGAAGGAGTACTACTTCTACCTCGACTCCACGCCCACGCACTCGTACATGAAGTACCTGTACAAGTATCCGCACACGGCCTACCCGTACGGGGACATCATCGAGTCGAACGCGCGGCGAGGGCGGGCGGGCCTGGAGTACGAACTGCTCGATACCGGCGTATTCGACCAGGACCGCTACTTCGACGTGTTCGTCGAGTACGCCAAAGCGACGCCCGAAGACATCCTCATTCAGGTCACGATCGAGAACCGCGGACCTGACGCCGCCTCCATTCACGTCCTCCCCACGCTCTGGTTCCGCAATACGTGGTCGTGGACTCCGAGCGCCGCGCGGCCCAGCCTGTCCGCAATCGGGGGCGACGTCATCGCGGCGTCTCACCCCGTGATGGGGAAGCGATTTTTTCAGGTCGAGGACGCGAACGCGCTCCTCTTCACCGAGAACGAGAGTAACTCCGAGCGGCTGATCAACACGCCAAACCGGACTCCGTATGTCAAGGACGCCTTTCACAACTATGTCATCCGGGGCAACCAGGCCGCGGTGAATCCCGAGCGGTCCGGCACCAAGGCGGCGGCGTACTATCGGCGCGACATACCCGCCGGCGGGTCGACTGTGATTCGACTCAGACTGAGCGACCTGGAGCCGAGTGGTCTGGTGACGACGGGGCAGAACGGCAGCGCACGGTTCGACAAGACGTTCGGGACCACGTTCGCCCGCCGACGCAAGGAGGCAGACGAGTTCTACGCGTCGATCATTCCGTCGTCGCTCAACGACGATCAGGCGAACGTCATGCGCCAGGCGCTCGCGGGCATGATGTGGTCGAAGCAATTCTTCAACTTCGATGTGGATCGGTGGCTGCACGAACGCGGCAGCGACGTGTTCACGGCGCGCCGGCGCGATACGCGTAACGCGCACTGGCACCACATGAACAACGCCGACGTCATCTCCATGCCGGACAAGTGGGAATACCCGTGGTATGCGGCATGGGACCTGGCATTCCACTGCCTCGCACTCACACTGGTGGATCCCGACTTCGGTAAGCAGCAGCTGGACCTCATGCTGGACGCGCGATACCTGCACCCGAACGGCCAGCTGCCCGCTTACGAATGGAATTTCGGCGATGTGAACCCGCCGGTGCATGCGTGGGCCACGATCTTCACCTATCGCCTCGAGAAGGCGCGAGGCACAGCCGACGTCGAGTGGCTCGAAGGAGCGTTCCTCAAGCTGCTGCTCAACTTCACGTGGTGGGTGAATCGGAAGGACCGGTCCGGCAGCAACGTCTTCGAGGGCGGATTCCTGGGACTGGACAACATCGGCGTTTTCGATCGCTCCGCACCTCTCCCGACCGGTGGGTATCTGGAGCAGGCCGATGGCACAGCGTGGATGGCGCTCTTCTGCCAGAACCTGCTCGAGATGACGGTGGAGCTGGCACAGGTCCGGCCGGCTTATCTAGGTCTCGTCGAGAAGTTCGTGGAGCATGCGCTCCTGATCACCTCCTCGATGCTCAACGCCGGTGGCGGCACCGGCATGTGGGACGACGAGGATGGGTTTTTCTATGATGTCCTCCGTCTCCCCGACGGTCAGGCGCATCGCCTGAAGGTTCGATCCATGGTCGGGCTGCTGCCGCTGTGCGCGGTGACCGTGTTCGAGGGTGAGATCAGGAAAATCGCTCCTCAACTGAACGATCGCCTGCACGCGCTCCTGGCGGATCGTCCCGAGCTCGCGGCCTTCATCCACGATCCGATGAAGCTCGGAAAGGGTGGGCGCCGGATGAGCGCGGCCCTGAACGAAGAGAAGCTGCGGCGGGTGCTGACGCGGATGCTCGACGAGAACGAGTTCTTCAGCCCCTACGGCATTCGCGCGCTGTCCCGTTTTCATGCGGACCACCCCTACGTGTTCCACGTCGGTGGGCAGGCCCACACGGTCTCGTACCTGCCGGCCGAATCGGACAGCGGCATGTTCGGCGGGAACTCCAATTGGCGCGGACCGATCTGGATGCCGGTGAACGGTCTGATCATTCGCGCGCTGCTCCAGTACTACCTCTACTACGGCGACGACTTCACGATCGAATGCCCGACGGGCTCGGGACATCGGATGAATCTCTACCAGGTGGCCGAGGAGCTCGGGCGGCGCCTAACGAATGTGTTTCTGCGAGGGAAGGACGGGCGTCGGCCGGTGTACGGCGAGACGGCGAAGTTCCAGGAGGACCCACATTGGCGCGACTACGTGCTCTTCTACGAGTACTTTCACGGCGA
>Ga0207681_10003275_pt1 | contig 10134 bp, 7 predicted proteins | sample KBSS53metaG_FD_184324 | JGI IMG/M metagenome (GOLD analysis project Ga0207681, IMG submission 184324) | Switchgrass rhizosphere microbial communities from Kellogg Biological Station, Michigan, USA - KBS S5-3 metaG (SPAdes) (version 2) | ecosystem: Host-associated > Plants > Roots > Rhizosphere >... | reverse complement strand
GCATTTCGCGCGCTAGTCCCGCACAAAATTTCGGACTGGCTTGCAGGCCTTCCATTGTTTTACAGGGAAGATGATTATTTTTTTGTCCACGCCGGGATCAAGCCAGGCGTGCCTCTCGAAGACCAGGATCCCGCTGATCTGCTATGGATCAGGGAACCGTTTCTCAGCAGTTGGCGCCAGCATCCGGCCTATATCGTCCATGGCCACAGCGAAACGGACCATGTCAGTATCAACACCAACCGCATTGGCATTGACACGGCCGCCTATCGCACTGGCAAATTAACGGCTCTCGGCCTTCAAGAAGATCAACGCTGGACAATAAGCACGGCTGAGCCACGCCTTGCCGAAACTCATCACCTTGAGAGTGCAATACTTTGATCCTGAATTGCGCTCAGACCGCGTCGCGCGACGAGACGCTTCCACACCCCAGGCCAAGCTCGTTTTTCCCAGAGACAAAGTTGCGGCTAAAAGGCTTTTTGAGAAGCTCGAAGCAAAATACTGCCATCGCTACAACAGTGAGCAGTAACCAGCAGGCCAACAAGACGGCTGACGCGCATTCTCGCGAGACGGCACGACTAATCCAGCCCCAAAGCGGCGACGGTGAATCCTCTTCAATCATGCCAAATCCTGCTGCGACCAAGTTTGTTGGCGAATCGGATGCCCCCGAATCGCACTGCGAACGTACAAAATGCGCGCTCCCGAAACGAATCATTTTTCGTGCCATTTTGAAACAGACTGAAAATCAGGCTAAGCGCCTGTTTGATTATGAGAATCTTGATTCCCCGCCTTTGCTTAGCATTGACCTTCAGAGGTTGATGAAAAAACTCTTCGCTATTCGTACCAAATGTCTCTGGCTGAGCCAGCTAGACATAAGTCGATGGCCTAACCGGCCGTGCGGTTGGTGATCCGGTCCAACCCTGCGTCACCAACCCTGCTTCTTGATCGCATCAGGCTCATCACGGGCTTTTCGACAATGCGCCAGCTGAGCCACCCACATGCACAGGCGCCGAGGAACGTGAGGGTGCCTACGAGCGCCAAATCCATTGTGGGCCACCACCAATTGATCAATTTCGTGATCGGCCAGCCGTAGAGGTAGACGCCATAGGATATGTCATTGTCGTTATTGATCCGCGTCAGCCATGTATCACCGCTGAGCGTAGCGACGCCGAAGATGAAGAACCCTAGGCAAATTGCGACGCTCGTATCCGGCATCACGCGTATCGAAAGGGCGACCAGCATCGTGAAAAATGCGGCGATCGTGCCTAACTCTGTAAAGTGGATCTTGTCTCGATACAGGAAAAAGGTCGATCCCATCAGGAAAATCCCAATGAACCGCAAATCCGGAAGAATGCCGCCTACGACAAGGTCGGAATAGGGGATCTTCTCAAGTTGCGCCATCTGGGCCGGGGGCAGCACATGAAAAAATATCATGCACAGCAGCGAAAGAGAGGGAATGATCCACTTTCTCTTGAATGCGCCGGTCACTCCGAGAATGATCACCAGAACATAGCAGCGAAATTCATAAGCGATTGTCCACATCGCGCCATTCAGCACGGGAATATGACTGCCGGGAAAAGCTGGCAGATCCGGCGGCAATAGCGCGAGCAGCCTGACAATCTCATGGGCATAGGCTTTCGCCGTGAACTGGGTCGCGCCTCCAAGAGGTGCGACGAGAAAGACGCAGATGATGAATGCAACGATGAAGGCTGGGTATATCCGCACCACCCGCTTGCGAAGATAGGAGATGATCGAAGCACTGCTCAGAAAACTGGCGGAGATGAGATAACCGCTAATAATAAAGAATCCAGTAACCGCCAGCTCTCCAAAGCTCAGCGTACCAAATATTTTTGTTAGAATTTCCCGATGGCGATCGCCGTCGGCAACTTCAGCGACATGGGAGATGATTACGAGGGAAGCAAATAAAAGGCGGAAGAAACCCAAAGCATTATTGTGGTGATTCTCGACTCGCCCTGGCGTGCTCATGCTGTTTGAATCCGAAGTGTCTCCGCAATGTTTGCATGCCCCCCATAATCAGGCAAGCTGCACGACCGGCCTGCTGTCCAAAACGGGACGCTCCAGGCAGATGCAATCCCTGTTCAGCCTCCGGTCATTAAATGTCAGTGATACGGCCCAAAGCTCTTACCTGCGGGGTCAGCGATGGCATCCCAATGCCCATTAAAAAGCCGATTTTCATGGCACTGGCGAGCATTTGGGAGCTATGTGAAATCAAGCCAGCGGACCCTATATTTGTGATAGGGAATTCTAAGACTCGTTTGCCGTCCCTCCGGCGTGGGAAATTTGCGTAAGTGGAAATTGAAGCCATTCTCCTAGGGGCATGCGGCGTCGGATTTTTCGGTTCGGCCGCCTTCCTCATCAAGATGATCCTCGATGCGAGACGGGAACGACGCCGCAAGGCGCGTAGGTGGCATTCCTATTATCACGACCCCCGCCGTAAATCCCGCGGCGGAAACCGCTACTAAGTCCTGGGTTTCTTGAAGGCTGAAAAATAAAGCTCTGTCGTTGTGGATCATTGCAAGCAATGGGCGCTGCTTACATTGACGCCTGAAGCAGCAATATTTTGGCTTGAAATACTTCGGCGTCGCTACACTATGAGAGATGGTCTCTTCGAGTCGCTTCTCGTGAGCTCGGTTCTCCTTTCGCATCAGCGACTGGCGATCGATATTTTAGATATGTAGTGTTGCAGTGGGGGGCCAATGCAAAATCTGAAGATATGCCTCGCGTCAGATTTTAATAATGGGCGCCATCTCTACAATGGTCTTTGCTGGGAGGCAGTCCAAGCCATTGCGTCGACCGGCGATTCAACCATTATATCTCTTGCTGACCGCGCGCGTGGAAGACTGTGGAAGATCCGGTCAGGCGTGGAGCGGCGCCTCACCGGGCTGCCCCGGCTTTCGGTCGACGAGATCAGCATTACGGATAGGTTCGATTGTTTTGTCTATGTCGGCATGAACCCCGAGAATCTGTTGATGCTCAAGGCCCTCAAAGGGTGGCAGGAGTGCGCACCGAGGTCAGCCGTCTTCCTTTTCGAGAGTTGGAGTTCAAAAGCGCATCAGGACCGCCAATATCTCAAGCTGCTTGATGATTTCGATCATGCCTTCCTCTTCAACGCCGCTGGCGTTCAGACGATTCAGAAATATACGTCGACACCATGCAGTTTCCTGCCGGCCGCGGCCGATTGTCTCAAGGCGACGCCCTACCCTGCCCCCGAAAATCGCAGCATAGATATTTATGGCATGGGCAGAGGCCTCGAGCCGGTCCATGAGCAGCTTGTCGATATGACGCGTACCGGCGAGCTGTTTTATCTATGGGACCATCAGCCAGGACCGGTGTCAAATGGATATGAGGCCGCGCGGCTGCGCACGCATCATGTCATCCGCCACAGCCGCTTTTTTATGAGCTTTGGGTTTGCCGCAGCAGCCAAATCCTCTTCAGCATCTGTGGAGGATGCTCTTCCCACGCGCTTGTTTGAGGGCGCTGCAGGCGGCGCCGTCCAGATTGGCAGCGCTCCAAAGGTGGCCGAGTTCCAACAGCTCTTCGACTGGCCGGACGCGCTGATCGAAATGCCTTTGGATCCGTTGGATGTACGCGGCTTCTATCATGAGCTGCAGAAGGATCAGACGCGCATCAGCCGAGCGTCGACCCAGGCCGCCATGCATGCCTTGCGACGCCATGACTGGGTGTATCGCTGGGCAGAAATGCTGAAAACGCTTGGACTTTCCGAAACGCCTGGGGTCATGGCGAGACGGTCACGGCTCTCTGAGCTGGCGGCGATCGCCGAGGCCGATCTGAAGATCCCGACGGTCGGGCGGAAGGCCCCCGTCCGAACAGGGCGCAAGCGCTCCCTTGCGCCACGGTCCCTTGTCACATCAGGCAAGCGGCATCTTGCTTTCACACCGCTGGTGCAAAAACTCTGCCTCAAGCTCATGGTGCTGACGATCTGGTCACATCATATGATCATGCTTCAGACCTGAGCAGGCGTCAGTTCGCATCCGCATCTGCCCGACAGGCGCCAACCCTTTAGAGCGCCGCGCGCTGAGGGCCGACCTTGGCGACTGGCGCGTCCAGCTTTCCCATAAACTGTGCGAAACTTGGATATAGCAGATCATTGCTATAGCCGCTCAGATGATCGGCATCGAAGAAAAGTGGGGTCTTCCCAATAACCGACGGGCAGACAGACGTCGGGCAGAGAGTCGGCATCGGGTCCCAAATTGCCACCCCCTCCACATTTCCGGCGACCTCCTGCATCGCTGCGAGCACTGGCGCACGAAGGTCCAAAATCTCTTGCCGCGGCATGGTCAAGCCAGGCGCGCAAATGGGATTGCTTCTGTTGAACCAGTCAGAGCAGCGGAATGGGGGAGATCTAAAGAGCGGTGTGGGCGCTTCGAACACGATCCGTACCCCCTTCGCGCTCAAAGTCCGCAATAATTGCGTGGCTTCGGCGACGGCATCGCCGCGCTGCAGCGGCGGCGATTTCTCCACTTTCGTGGCTGGAAGCTCGACCCACTGATCCTCGATCCGCTGGATCCTGAGCGAGGGCAGGAAAAGTATATCCCCTCTCTTCAGGCTTTTCTGCAATGCTGCCGTTGAGGCTGCGGTCGCCGCAGCACAGCGCGCATTTTTCGCCATCGGAATGTTGAGCGGAAGAAACGAACAGCCGCCATTATACATGAGCGCCACCCGGCGTCCCGTCGCCGCAGCATATTGTCTGAGCATTGGATCATAGACGATCGCATGAGAATCGCCGATGGCGACCAGCTGTCCCTGCTGCGCGGGCATCTGGCAATGGTTCGGCACAAACCGGGCGATATGGCCCGCAGCGCCAAATTCATCGTTCCGCGCAATCTCACATTTGCTTAACTGCGGGGATAATTTCTTATATTGATCGGCATACCACAGGGAGAAGTGCGCGGTTTCGCTGAGCGACATCTTGCCTTTGAACCGTACCATTCCAAAGCCGAGCGTCGTGCAGATGAGAATGACGGCCACACTTGCGGTAACGATCCTGCCACGCGGCATCTTGATGATCATGGGGTGTTCGCGGGTTGGCTGCTCGACAAGCATATAGGATAGGCATCCGGCCAAAAGCGCCACTACGGCGCCAATGATCATGAGCAAGGGCGTATGAAGCCCTGTCGTCCAGCGCATCAGCACGAAGACCGGCCAATGCCAAAGATAGATGGAATAAGAGCGCTTGCCCAGGCCCACCATCAGCGACGTGGATAAGGATCGCGATGCAATACCTTCATTGCGCGCGACAAGAATAGCAATAAGAAGAACCGTCGAAAGCGTTGGCAGCAATGCCATGGGAAACGGGAAGCGATCACTCTCGGGCATGGCGAATGACACGAGCAGCCCCGCGCTAGCGAGCATTAGCGCGAGAGCTGCAAGGGACGCCGGCGCGGCGGCAAGAAGGGGACGCCATCGCGCCACCGAAAGGCATAATAGCATGCCAAGGCCAAGCTCCCAGAACCGTGGCGGCATGAAGTAAAAGGCGTAGCGCTGCAGGTCACCGGAAAGCCAGCCGCTTAACGCCAACGATGCAACGCTGATGAGCGCGATCACACTTAGCGTCGCGCGGTCAAAGTCCCTGTGCTGCTTCCTCGCTTGGTGCCAGTAAATAAGGAAGGGAAATATGAGGTAGAACTGTTCTTCAACGCCAAGCGACCAGGTATGTAGGTAGGGATCGAACGCATCGGCAGGCGCGAAATAGGAGTCGCTCCGCAAGGCGAGGGTGATGTTGCTGACGCCGACAAAAGCCGATTTTCCCACATCGTCGGAAAAGCCGCTAAGCCAGCTGCTTGGCACAAAAAAGTTGGAAAGCAGCATGGTGGCTAAAAGCATCACCAGAAGCGCAGGCATGATGCGCACAAGCCGCCGGGCATAGAAAAACAGAATGAGCTGTTTCAGGCTATTGAAACGACGATCCATCAAGGATGCCGTCACGACAAAGCCAGAAATGACGAAAAAGACATCCACCCCGACAAATCCGCCAGGAAGCAAGGCCGATTTGAGATGAAAAAGAAAAACCGAAACAACGGCAATGGTACGAAGCCCGTCGATCGACGGAATATAGCCAATGGCTGATCTATGGTCTGAAACGCTCACCAGATCCCCCTATCCTTCTGCGAACGCCGTGCGTCGCGAGATAAAGACATGCCAAGCCTCTCATCCAGTTATTTTTCTTGTCAGGAATCCAGCGACCGCGCCGCCAAGGAAGCGTACATCATCAAAAAAGGTCATCATTTGGAACATGAGGATCAACAGTCCTCCCATGAACAGAGGTTCGTGCCGGACGCTCGTCTCCATCAAAATGTTCACCGGTCGCGCCGTCAGGAAGCGCGCGCGCGCCAAAGTGAGCACCCAGGCGGTGCCAAGTACCGCGCCACCAACGAGATCGAAGAAAAAATGCCATCCGCCATAGAGCCGCACAAAAGCAACCACGCATACGGCCCAGCCTGTGGCGATAACACCCAGGGCAGGCGAAGCGCGCCAAATGGAGACTGCGATCGCAAAGGCTAGCGTGGCATGTTCGCTGGGAAAAGAACTGTAGTCCCGCATGATTTCGTGCGGTCCAAGACCCGAGGGAAGCGTGAACGGCACGGTTGGATCAAAGGCGGGTCTTGGATGATGTGGTCCTAGATAGCCGATCAAGCGGGACGTCATGATAGCGCAAAATGCGCCAATAAGTCCTTCAAGCGCAATCCTACGATACGTCTCCATCGGCTTCATGAAGAAGATCGCAAACCAGAGCGTCATGACTGGAAGAAAATTATAAGTCGTGCGGTTAAGGATTTCGATGACGAAAAAATCGAAGGGCTTGGTATGGCTACCATGCTGATTCACGAAGAGCGTAATCCAGAGGTCAATATCTCTGATCATCATTCCCCCTTTGCATTCCTGCTCTTCGCTACTGTCACGATGCAAGCGTCGCCACCAGCCTTAGTCGCATGCCAATTCCGCCACTTTGTCACGTCAATGCGTCAAAATGGGAAATTCTGTCCGCCCCGTTACGAAGGTCTGGCGATCTCCGCGCACACTAAAAACTCGCGTAGGGAAGAGATGCCGCCGGCTGAGACTTATTGTTTTAGGAAATCCAAGGCAGCGATCATGCCGTCTGATAATATTTGGTGTATTTGCGAGAATAGTACATCGCGCCGATCGCTTCGGAATTTGCGTCGACCATGGTGAAAATCGCACCCCTCACGAGCGACAAATCACCCTCAAACCGCGCTAGGGCTGCATGGACGGAGCTTGCTGGCGTGTTGTTCCACTTGACCAGCAAAATTGCAGCATCGGAAAAATCAGCCAGCGCGCGGGCATCCGCAACACCCAATAGCGGCGGACAATCCAGAACGATGCGGTCATAGCGCAGCAGCAAAGATTTAAGCAAAGGCTCCATCTTGCCCTGTTTTCCAAAAAGGTCCTGGGGCGTGAACAATGGCGCCGAGATGGAAATGACATCAAGACCCGGTGCGCGATCCGGATAGATTGCTCGATCGACGTCCACTCCATCCTGTAAAATCTCAACCAGGCCCGTTCGCCCTTCCCCGCCTACAGCGCGGGTCAGACCGATCTGACGAAGATCGCAGTCCATGAGCAGAACCTTCTCTCCACTCATCGCCAGCACTCGGGCAATGGCGAGCGAGCAGGTAGTCTTTCCTTCGTCTGGCAGCGTCGACATCATCGAGATGATGCGTGGTTGCGTTGTATCTGTGCCACCCGATAGCAGCGTGCTTCGCGCGATGCGGAATGCTTCAGCGAAAGGCGATACGGGGGCATCGATGATGATATCCGCCGGACTCGTGCCCGCTGGACTGGTGCCTTTCAACTTGGGAACCGAAACGATGAAGGGGATGCCCAGTTCATTTTCAAGATCAGCGGGCATCCGAAGTCCGGTGGCAAGCGCCTCCTGCGCCCCTATAACGCCGCTGCCCACCACCGCTGCAAATACAAGACCGATAACAAGATAGAATGGCTTGTTGGGAGAGCTTTTCACGATCTTCGCGCTCGCTGGCTCCACGATGGTTGCCTGAGACATCGTGTTATTGGCCAATTGATTGACCTGCTGAAATTGCTCCCGCTCGCGATTATAGGCCTCACGGTCGCTGTCTGAGCGAAGCTGGAGGCTGGTCGCCACGACAGAGGCACGCGTATTGGCAGCCTGCTGGCCCCGGAGGGCTGAAAGCTGACTGCGTAATGCCGATGCGCGTGCGGAGGTCGCTGCAGCATCGCTCGAAAGGCTCGCCAATATGCGGCGCCCCTCATCACTGATCTGCTGATCGATACGGTCTGCCCGTTCTTTTGCCATGACCGTAACAGGGTGGTTCGGACCATAACGGGAATGCGAATCTCCCAGTTCCCGCGCAACTTCCGCCCGCTGCTGACGCAGAGACGTGACGACGGGAGAATCCAAAACATTGGCAATGGAATCCAGTCCCCCTGCCGCTACCTGGGCCCGGGCCGAGGCTAGCTTAGAGGCCGCCGCAGCGGCTTCAGACTCGGCTTCTGCGACCTGCGAGGTGAGCGGAGCGACCTCCGCATCCGTCACCGTGCCTGAAAATCCATCGCCGCCCCCCCGGCCTGCCATTACGCCTGCCTTGGAAGCATATTGAGCAAATTGCGCGTCAGACTGCTCTAGCTTGTTCTTGAGATTTGCGACGCTCTTTTCCAGAAATTTGGCCTGCTGCCCGGCCGTACCTGTGCGCGAAGAGAGACTTTGTTCAATATAGGCGTCTGCAAAACCATTGGCTATTCGGGCCGCATCCGCTGGCTTTTTGGCTGTGAAGGAAAGCCCTACAATATAGGTTCCCTTCTCGCGCTCCACCTCCAGATTGGCGAGAACCCGATCCGATACCTCGTCCAAAATCACATTGCGTGCGCCAGGGCTTGTTATCGGCGCGGAAGCAAGGGCGCCGGCAAATTCCGGATTCTTGTCAAGTCCGAGCTTTGCGACAACCACGCGGGCCACATCGCGCGACTTCATGACCGAGACCTCGGTATCAACGAGCACCTGGTCTGGTGCTTCCGGGCGAAGCTTCTGCTCGCCCGCGGCCAAAGCATCACGCGTCGGATCAAGCTTTACCTTTGTCGTCGCGATCGACTTGGGCGTCATCGATACTATGGCGGCTGCGAGAAGCATAAACACGACCAACGTGACGACGGTAAAAACACGGCGGCGACGCTTGAACACGTCAAGCATTGCCTGGCCTGCCTTGGGCGCACTGAATTTTTTGGTCCAGGGCCCGCCACCATCCGGAGCATCATAGCGGATCGACGTGTTGTCTTTCAAAAGAGTCTCCGTGGGATCAAGTGCAGCCAGTCCAGATCACCTTTCCGTCATGCACAAATTTGGCGACTGCAGCAAATTCAAATTGCGCACCCTCAAGGACAGTTTCGCGTTTTTTCGAGACAAACTCCGCGAATCGATAATAAATCCCGCCACTAACTTGCAGCTCCGGACGAAATTAACAATGAACGTCAATGATTGCATGGATCAAAGACAAGTGCGGATAATGCCCGCAATTGCAGCAAAATCAAGGTGTCAGCAGGCTGGACAAGCCTTGGAGATGCGTCATGCGCCGCTGCAGATGTGTGTGTCTCAGTGTCGGCGATTCAGGACACGCCCCCCTTTTCAGACATTGATCTTCAGCCACTATCACGGGACTTTATGGGACGAAGGGGTCTCGGATTGGCCGAATCGCCCGATGAGCTTCAGTCTGTTGCCATCGTGTCAAAGCGATCAAAGGAAATCTGCATGACTCTCAGCTAATGACGTGAAGAGTGCGCAGGAGCTCAACTTGACATGTTGAATAAATAAACGAATGCCCGCTCGGCGTTCATTGCCCCTATCAAGATGCAAAGGGATTTGATGAGGATTTCTCTTGTAACCTCGACGCTGAATCGGCCGGGTCAAATCCGGGAATTACTGGACTCCCTGCAAGCCCAGTCTCGTCAGCCGGATCAGATCATCATAGTCGATCAAAGTGATAATGACGGAACCAAGGTCGTGGTTGAGAAATTCATCAACCGATTGCCTATCGTGTACATCAAGGATCCGAGGCGTGGGCTGTCAAAAGGCCGAAATCTCGGCCTGCGGCAACTGGTCGAGAGATC
>Ga0207681_10003269_pt1 | contig 10149 bp, 6 predicted proteins | sample KBSS53metaG_FD_184324 | JGI IMG/M metagenome (GOLD analysis project Ga0207681, IMG submission 184324) | Switchgrass rhizosphere microbial communities from Kellogg Biological Station, Michigan, USA - KBS S5-3 metaG (SPAdes) (version 2) | ecosystem: Host-associated > Plants > Roots > Rhizosphere >... | reverse complement strand
GCTGCGGGTCCGTCGTTGAACACGATCATGGTCGAAGACGACATGAACAAGACCACCCTCAGCGTCAGCGGCACGCCTTACAACAGCTGGTACACCTGCCCTCGCGACAACAAACGTACCTGTCTGATTGATCCTTACGCTGACACCGTGGGCGGCAAGGAAATGCTCATGACCACCATTTCCGTGCCCCTGCTGGTGGACGGCAAGGCCATCGGCGTGGTCGGTGTCGACATTGCCCTCGACGCCCTGCAAGCGGCGGCCGTGGACTCTCAGCGTGACCTGTTCAACAGCGCCGGGCACATGCTGATCGTCTCCGGCAGCGGCGTGCTCGGTGCCTACAGCGCCGATGCCGGCAAGGTCGGCAAGAGCATCGGCGACACCCTCGGCGCCGAGGGCAAGGACGTGCTGCAACTGCTGAGTGCCGGCACACCGAAGATTCTCGAACGGGGCGACCTGATCCGCGCCGTGTATCCGGTCAACCCGATTGCCGACTCCAAGGCCTGGGGTGTGGTCATCGACCTGCCGAAACAAGTGCTGCTGGCCGACTCGGTCAAGCTCCAGGCAGTGCTCGACGACGCGCAGCAAACCGGCACCATTACCGCCCTCGCAGTTGCAGTGATCGCCGGCCTGATCGGCCTGCTGCTGATCTGGCTCACCGCCTCCGGCGTGACCCGTCCGATCAACAGCGTCGCCGAGATGCTGAAGAACATCGCCAGCGGCGAAGGCGACCTGACTCAGCGTCTGAACTACACCAAGCAGGATGAACTGGGCGAACTGGTGAACTGGTTCAACCGCTTCCTCGACAAGCTGCAACCGACCATCGCCCAGATCAAACAGAGCATCACCGAGGCTCGCGGCACCGCCGATCAATCGTCGGAAATCGCCCGCCAGACCAGCGAAGGCATGCAGGTGCAGTTCCGCGAGATCGATCAGGTAGCGACCGCCTCCAACGAAATGAGCGCCACCGCCCACGACGTCGCCAACAGCGCCTCGAACGCTGCCAACGCCGCGAAAGGCGCCGACCAGTCGGCCAAGGACGGCATGTCGATCATCGAGCGCAGCACCCGTGACATCAATCAACTGGCCGATGAAGTCAGCAAAGCGGTGACCGAGGTCGAAGAGCTGGCGGTGAACAGCGAGCAGATCGGTTCGGTGCTGGAGGTGATCCGCAGCATTGCCGAGCAGACCAACCTGCTGGCGCTGAACGCCGCGATCGAAGCGGCCCGTGCCGGCGAAAGCGGTCGTGGTTTTGCCGTGGTGGCCGACGAAGTCCGTAACCTCGCCAAGCGCACCCAGGATTCGGTGGAAGAAATCCGCGTGGTGATCGAACGCATCCAGACCGGCACCCGTGGCGTGGTCGCGACCATGCATTCGAGCCAGACCCAGGCCCACAACAACGCCGGGCAGATCCGTCAGGCCGTGGATGCCCTCGGCAAGATCAGCGACGCGGTCACCGTGATCAGCGACATGAACCTGCAAATCGCCAGCGCCGCCGAACAGCAGAGCGCCGTGGCCGAAGAGGTCAACCGCAACGTCTCGGCGATCCGCACCGTCACCGAAACCCTGACCGAACAGGCCACCGAATCGGCGGCGATCAGCAGCCAGCTCAATGCATTGGCCAGCCAGCAGATGAAATTGATGGATCAGTTCCGCGTCTGAAAATCACCACTGCCCGCTCCCACAGGGGCCAGTGCTTGTACCAGAGCTTTCATCTGCCCAAACTTTGTTTTGCACTATCATCGCCCTCTCGTCCCGGAGGGCCTTCGATGACTGATCTGCTCACGTCCATTCAAGCCGCGCTCGGCTTGTCCCGCATGCCGATTCCGTTCACCGGCGAGGGCGCCCTGCCCTCGGCGTTTGCCGTCACCGACCTGGCCTGCGCAAGCATTGCTGCTGCCGGGCAAGCGGTCGCCGAACTCCTTCAGCAGCAAACCGGCCACTTGCCCGAAGTTGAAGTCGACCGCCGCCTCGCCTCTTTCTGGTTCGCCACCTCGCTGCGGCCGATCGGCTGGGAAGTGCCGCCGCTGTGGGATCCGGTGGCCGGCGACTACGCAACCCGAGACGGCTGGATCCGCCTGCACACCAACGCCCCGCATCACCGCGCCGCCGCTGAAAGCGTGCTCGGCGCCTGTGCCGACCGCGCGGCCATGGCAGCAAAAGTCGCGCAATGGGCCAGTGCCGATCTGGAGCAAGCTGTGGTCGAGGCCAAGGGTTGTGCGGCTGAAATGCGCAGTTGGGAACAGTGGCAGAAACATCCGCAAGGGCTGGCGGTGAATGCCGAGCCCTTGGTGCATTTCAGTGACGGGAAAGAAGAAAGTCATCAACCCTGGCAAGGCTCGGTGGCGCAGCCATTGGCGGGGCTCAAGGTGCTCGATCTGACTCGCGTGCTGGCCGGCCCGACCGCCAGCCGCTTCCTCGCAGGGCTGGGCGCCAACGTCCTGCGCATCGACCCGCCGACCTGGAACGAACCCGGCGTGGTGCCGGAAGTGACCCTGGGCAAACGCTGTGCGCGACTGGATCTGCATGCTCCGGCAGATCGCGCAGTGTTCGAAAGCCTGCTCAAGGATGCCGACATTCTGTTGCACGGCTATCGCGCCGACGCCCTTGAACATCTCGGCTTCGGCGTTGAACGTCGCCGGCAACTCGCGCCGGGGCTGATCGACGTTTGCCTCAACGCTTACGGCTGGAGCGGCCCGTGGCAGAACCGGCGCGGCTTCGACAGTCTGGTGCAGATGAGCAGCGGGATTGCCGAGGCCGGGCAACGCTGGAAGCAGGCTGACAAACCGACGCCGTTGCCAGTGCAGGCGCTGGACCATGCGACGGGGTATCTGATGGCGGCGAGTGTGCTTCGGTTGCTGGCTGAACGGTTACGCAGTGGTCGAGGTGGATCGGCGCGGTTGTCGCTGGCGCGGACGGCGAAGTTGTTGGTTGAGCATGGGGCTGGGACGGACGAAGCTCTGAGTCCAGAGAATCCACAGGATCAAAGCTTGCTGGTGGAGCAGACACCGTGGGGACCGGCGCATCGGCTTCAAGCGCCGCTTCGTATCGCTGGAACGCCGTTGCAGTGGACTTTGCCGGCGACCGAGTTGGGCTCACATCCAGCGCAATGGTTTTGAAGGCATGCGGATATGAATCCGCACGACTCAAAGACGCCCACAACACCTGCGCCGCATACACCCGAAACGGCCGCCACGCTTCAGCGCGGGCAGACAACTCCCGTGCCGTCATCCGCTCCCCTTCCAGCACCTCCAACGCCCGCAGCAACCCCACATCGCCAGTCGGAAACCCGTCCATGTCCCGCAACTGGCGCAAGGCAATGTACTGCGCCGTCCAGTCGCCAATCCCGTGCAGCGCCAGCAACCGCGCCGTCCCGGAGGCAAACAGCAGCGGATCCTCCATCGACGCCTGCGCCACCCCGGACAAGGTGCGCCCGCGACTTTTCGGCATGCCCAGCGCCGCCAGATCAGCGTTCGCCAAAACCTTTGCCTGAGGAAAGACGTGAGTCAGGCCCGGCACTGCAGAACGCAAAGGCTCGCCATACTGCGCCACCAGTTTTCCCGCCAGCCGAATCGCCGCGACCACGGTGATCTGCTGCCCCAGTACCGCCCGAAACGCCAGTTCCAGACCATCCCACGCCCCCGGCACCCGCAACCCCGGCCGCTCGGCGATCAGCCGCGCCAGCAGCGGATCTACCGCCAGATGCCGCTGCATCCTGGGTAGATCCGCATCCAGATCAAACATCCGTCGCAAGCGCACAACAATCTCGGGAACCGCCGACGGATCCGGGAAATCCAGCTCCACCTCCAGCGCATCAGCGTCACCGGGCCAGACCGAAACCGTGCCGTGAAACCCGTTCAACCCGATGCTGCGCGAATACACGCCATCGACCACCGTCTCCATCCCCGCCACCGCCCGCGCTGCCAAAAACCCGAGCATCGCCGGCCAGTCGCAAGATCCGTGATAGTCGAGCCGTAACCTCACAGAGACAACACGCCGCTGTACAACCCATACGCCGCAAGCCCGGCCCCGGCGATCACGCAGGTGAAAATCCCCTTCTCGAGCGTGGTGAACAACGGCTCGCCCTGCTCATGCTTGGCCTTGGCGAACAGGATCACCCCCGGCGCATATAGCAGCGCCGACAGCAGCAGGTACTTCACCCCGCCGGCATACAACAGCCACACCGCGTAACACAGCGCGATGCCGCCGATCAGCAGATCCTTGGTGCGTTCGGCAGAGGCATGTTCATAGGTTTCTCCCCGCCCGCTCAACAGCACCGCATAGGCTGCCGACCACAGGTACGGCACCAGAATCATCGACGAGGCGAGGTAAATCAGACTGGTATAGGTGCCGGCGGAAAACAGCGTGATCAGCAGGAAAATCTGGATCATCACGTTGGTCAGCCACAACGCGTTGACCGGCACATGGTTGGCGTTTTCCTTTTTCAGGAACGCCGGCATCGTATTGTCCTTGGCGGTGGCGAACAGGATCTCCGCGCACAACAGCGCCCACGACAGCAACGCACCGAGCAACGAAATGGCCAGGCCCACGCTGATCAGTAGCGCGCCCCATGGCCCGACGATGTGTTCCAGCACCGCGGCCAGTGACGGGTTCTGCAAGGTCGCCAGTTCCGGCTGACTCATGATCCCCAGCGACAACACATTGACCAGCACCAGCAACGCCAGCACACCGATAAAACCAATCACTGTGGCGCGGCCCACATCCGTGCGCTTCTCCGCCCGGGCCGAGTAAACGCTGGCGCCTTCGATACCAATGAACACGAACACGGTGACCAGCATCATGTTGCGCACCTGATCCATCACCCCGCCGAAATTCGGGTTGCTGCGGCCCCAGATGTCGCGGGTAAAAATCTCGGCCTTGAACGCCACGGCGGCAATGACCACGAACATGATCAACGGAATGATCTTGGCCACGGTGGTCAACTGATTGATCAGCGCCGCCTCCTTGATCCCGCGCATCACCAGAAAATGCACGGCCCACAGCAACACCGAGGCGCAACCGATGGCGATCGGCGTATTGCCTTGGCCGAACACCGGAAAGAAGTAGCCGAGGGTGCTGAACAGCAACACGAAATACCCGACGTTGCCCAGCCAGGCACTGATCCAGTAACCCCACGCCGAAGAAAAGCCCATGTAGTCGCCGAACCCGGCCTTGGCGTAGGCATACACGCCGGAGTCCAGTTCCGGTTTGCGATTGGCCAGGGTCTGGAACACGAAGGCCAGGGTGAGCATGCCGATCGCCGTGATGCCCCAGCCGATCAGGATGGCGCCGGCATCGGCCCGGGCTGCCATGTTCTGCGGCAGGGAAAATATCCCCCCGCCAATCATCGAACCCACCACCAGGGCGATCAGTGCGCCAAGGCGCAGCTTTTGCGTCGGTTGCGACATTCCAGCGTCTCCAGGTTCCCGAGGTCGGCATTGGCCGCCCATGGTCATGTAACCGGTATTAACCAAACGGTTAGAGCGTAAGTACGTTTATTGAATAACGCCAATTAACGTCTTTTATATATAGCGGATGGCACTAATGCGTAGCACGGATAGGCAGTTTTGTGTGCGAATCCTGATAATTCGATTCTGTACTGAAAACAGAGGCGAAAAATTTGCAAAACCTTGAAAACGGACTAGCGTGATAACTCGAAAGTAATAGGAAAAGTTCCCAACTACATATGCCCAAAAGCCTCCGGGACAGGCCTTACAGGCAGAAGCCTTATGCCATCAGACGTTTCATAAGTCATTCATTAACAATGGAATGTGACCATGCACTGATCTAAGTCAGCTATTTGAATAGCTAACAGAACTACGCTGTGAACTCTTCTCTCCTGCAATGGAGTCATGCAATGTCTGAAGCTCCCGGAAAACTGCGACTAGGTGCACTGGTTGCATTGGTAGTCGGCTCAATGATCGGTGGCGGGATATTCTCTTTGCCACAAAACATGGCCGCCAGTGCCGACGTCGGCGCGGTACTGATCGGCTGGGCCATCACCGCTGTCGGCATGCTCACCCTCGCTTTCGTCTTTCAAACCCTCGCCAATCGCAAGCCTGACCTGGACGGCGGTGTCTACGCCTACGCCAAGGCCGGTTTCGGCGACTACATGGGTTTCTCCTCGGCCTGGGGCTACTGGATCAGTGCCTGGCTGGGCAACGTCGGTTACTTCGTTCTGCTGTTCAGCACCCTCGGGTATTTCTTTCCGGTTTTTGGGGAAGGCAACACCGTTGCTGCCGTGATCGGCGCCTCTGTGCTGTTGTGGGGCGTGCACTTTCTGGTGCTGCGCGGGATCAAGGAGGCGGCGTTCATCAACCTCGTGACCACCGTCGCCAAGGTCGTGCCGCTGCTGCTGTTCGTGCTGATCGCGATCTTCGCCTTCAAACTGGACATCTTCACCGCTGACATCTGGGGCGTGAAAAACCCGGATCTGGGCAGCGTGATGAACCAGGTGCGCAACATGATGCTGGTCACCGTGTGGGTGTTCATCGGCATCGAAGGCGCGAGCATCTTCTCGGCCCGGGCGGAAAAACGTTCGGACGTCGGCAAGGCGACCGTGATCGGTTTCATCACCGTGCTGCTGTTCCTGGTGCTGGTGAACGTGTTGTCGCTGGGCATCATGACCCAGCCGGAACTGGCCAAGCTGCAGAACCCGTCGATGGCCGCGGTGCTGGAGCATGTGGTCGGTCACTGGGGCGCGGTGCTGATCAGCGTCGGTCTGATCATCTCGCTGCTGGGGGCGCTGCTGTCGTGGGTGCTGCTGTGTGCGGAGATCATGTTCGCCGCCGCCAAGGACCACACCATGCCGGAGTTCCTGCGCAAGGAGAACGCCAACCACGTGCCGGTCAACGCCCTGTGGCTGACCAACGCGATGGTGCAGCTGTTCCTGATCATCACTCTGTTTTCGGCCAGCACTTACCTGTCGCTGATCTACCTCGCCACTTCGATGATTCTGGTGCCGTACCTGTGGTCGGCGGCCTACGCCCTGCTGCTGGCGGTGCGCGGCGAAAGCTACGAAGGCTTCGCGGCCGAACGGCGCAAGGACCTGATCATCGGTGGCATAGCCCTGATCTATGCGGTGTGGCTGCTCTACGCCGGTGGCGTGAAGTACCTGCTGCTGTCGGCACTGCTCTATGCCCCCGGCGCGATCCTGTTCGCCAAGGCCAAGCTCGAACTCAAACAACCGGTTTTCACCAACGTCGAGAAGCTGATTTTCGCCGCAGTGGTCGTGGGCGCCCTCGTGGCCGCCTACGGACTGTATGACGGCTTCCTGACTCTGTAATTGCCCAACGTTTTCACTCTGGAGGATCACTGAAATGACCACGGAAAAAGTCAAGTACGGCGTCCATTCCGAAGCCGGCAAACTGCGCAAAGTCATGGTTTGCTCCCCAGGTCTGGCCCATCAGCGGCTGACCCCGAACAACTGCGATGAACTGCTGTTCGACGACGTGCTGTGGGTCGCCCAGGCCAAGCGCGACCACTTCGACTTCGTGACCAAGATGCGTGAGCGCGGGATCGACGTGCTGGAAATGCACAACCTGCTGACCGACATCGTCGCCATCCCTGAAGCGCTGGACTGGATCCTCGAACGCAAGGTCACCGCCGATTCGGTGGGCCTGGGCCTGATCAACGAAGTCAAATCCTGGCTGAAAAGCCTGGAGCCGCGACACATCGCCGAATTCCTGATTGGCGGTGTGTCCGCCGATGACCTGCCGGACAGCTTCGGTGGCAAGACCATCCAGATGTTCCGCGACTTCCTCGGCCACTCCAGTTTCATTCTGCCGCCGCTGCCGAACACTCAGTTCACCCGCGACACCACCTGCTGGATCTACGGTGGCGTGACGCTGAACCCGATGTACTGGCCGGCGCGTCGTCAGGAAACCCTGCTGACCACCGCCATCTACAAATTCCATCCGCAATTCACCAACGCCGATTTCGAAATCTGGTACGGCGATCCGGACAAGGATCACGGCAGCTCGACCCTCGAAGGCGGCGACGTGATGCCGATCGGCAACGGCGTGGTGCTGATCGGTATGGGCGAGCGCTCGTCGCGTCAGGCCATCGGCCAACTGGCGCTGAACCTGTTCAAGAACAAAGCCGTGGAAAAAGTCATCGTTGCCGGCCTGCCGAAGTCCCGCGCCGCGATGCACCTGGATACCGTGTTCAGCTTCTGCGACCGCGACCTCGTCACGATCTTCCCGGAAGTGGTCAACCAGATCGTCGCCTTCACCCTGCGCCCTGACGAAAGCAAACAGGGCGGCATCGACATCCGTCGCGAAGAAGGCACGTTCCTCGACGTCGTGGCCAAAGCCCTCAACCTGCCGAAACTGCGCGTCGTCGAAACCGGCGGCAACAGCTTCGCCGCCGAACGCGAGCAATGGGACGACGGCAACAACGTGGTGGCCGTGGAGCCGGGCGTGGTCATCGGCTACGACCGCAACACCTACACCAACACCCTGCTGCGCAAGGCGGGCGTGGAGGTCATCACCATCAGCGCCGGCGAACTCGGTCGTGGCCGCGGCGGCGGCCACTGCATGACTTGCCCGATCATCCGCGACCCTATCGATTACTAAACGACCATCTCCCCGGCCGCACCTATCCCGTAGTGGCCGGGCCGATTACCGAATCCAAGGAGAATCATCATGGCGTTCAACATTCACAACCGTAACCTGCTCAGCCTGGAACACCACACCCCACGCGAGCTGCGTTACCTGCTAGACCTGTCCCGCGACCTCAAGCGCGCCAAGTACACCGGCACCGAGCAGCAACACCTGAAGGGCAACAACATCGCCCTGATCTTCGAAAAAACCTCGACCCGCACCCGCTGCGCGTTCGAAGTCGCCGCTTATGACCAGGGCGCCAACGTCACCTACATCGACCCGAACTCCTCGCAAATCGGCCACAAGGAAAGCATGAAGGACACCGCCCGCGTGCTGGGTCGCATGTACGACGCCATCGAGTACCGTGGCTTCAAGCAGGAAATCGTCGAAGAGCTGGCCAAGTTCGCCGGCGTGCCGGTGTTCAACGGCCTGACCGATGAATATCACCCGACCCAGATGATCGCCGACGTGCTGACCATGCGTGAGCACGCCGACAAGCCGATCCACGAAATCAGCTACGCCTACCTGGGCGACGCGCGTAACAACATGGGCAATTCGCTGCTGCTGGTGGGCTCCAAACTCGGTATGGACGTGCGCATCTGCGCGCCGAAAGCCCTGTGGCCGCACGACGACCTGGTGGATCGCTGCAAAAAATACGCAGAGGAAAGCGGCGCGCGCATCACCCTGACCGAAGACCCGAAAGCCGCGGTCAAGGGCGTGGACTTCATCCACACCGACGTCTGGGTATCGATGGGCGAGCCGGTGGAAGCCTGGGCCGAGCGTATCCAGCAACTGCTGCCGTATCAGGTCAACGCCGAGCTGATGAAAGCCACCGGCAACCCGCGCACCAAGTTCATGCACTGCCTGCCGGCGTTTCACAACAGCGATACCAAGGTCGGCAAACAGATCGCCGAACAGTATCCGCACCTGAAAAACGGCATCGAAGTGACCGACGACGTGTTCGAGTCGCCAGCCTGCATCGCCTTCGAGCAAGCGGAAAACCGCATGCACACCATCAAGGCGATTCTGGTGTCGACTTTGGCTGATCTGTAACCCACTGAGGGAACCGCCTCCCCATGTGGGAGCGGGCTTGCTCGCGAAAGCGGAGTGTCATTCAACAGTGATGTCTACTGATCTGACGCCTTCGCGAGCAAGCCCGCTCCCACAAAGGATCCTGGTTTCAACGTGGACACGAGTCGTTTGCCATTCCTCTGTACAAGAAGGACATGCACCATGCGTATCGTCGTAGCCCTGGGCGGTAACGCCCTGCTCCGCCGTGGCGAGCCGATGACCGCTGACAACCAGCGCGCCAACATCCGCATCGCCACCGAGCAAATCGCCAAGATCCATCCCGGCAATCAACTGGTCATCGCCCACGGCAATGGTCCGCAAGTCGGCCTGCTGTCGTTGCAGGCAGCGGCCTACACCTCCGTCACCCCTTACCCGCTGGACGTGCTCGGTGCCGAAACCGAAGGCATGATCGGCTACATCATTGAACAGGAACTGGGCAACCTGCTGGACTTCGAAGTCCCGTTCGCCACCCTGCTCA
>Ga0207681_10003265_pt1 | contig 10155 bp, 3 predicted proteins | sample KBSS53metaG_FD_184324 | JGI IMG/M metagenome (GOLD analysis project Ga0207681, IMG submission 184324) | Switchgrass rhizosphere microbial communities from Kellogg Biological Station, Michigan, USA - KBS S5-3 metaG (SPAdes) (version 2) | ecosystem: Host-associated > Plants > Roots > Rhizosphere >... | reverse complement strand
GATCGTGATAGGCCCGTTGGCGGGGCTGGCCAGGATTTTTGACGAACTGGCTTATCGCGCAACGGGAGATGCGTTCACGCCGCACTGGAAAACTTTTATTCCGGGCTATCAAACAATCGATCTGAATTTTATCAACTACGACAACGACAATCGCTATTACGTTTATGTCTATGCGCACACGCGCCGCGAAACTTTGCGAATGCTTGACGAGATAAACAAAATTGCCGCGCGCACTCATCAGGGCGAAGACACCGGAATCACCATCGTCTCCCCAGACTACTGGCCGCTTCCCTGGTACCTGCGCGATTACAAGCGTGTCGGTTATCACGGTCACATGAGTACTTCAAATGAACCTATCATCATCGCCAGGCAGGACCAGGCGGCCGACGTGCAGGCCACGTTTGGCGATCGCTACCAACAGATTCCCTCGGGCTTTAATACGGCGGGAAGTTTTGCGTTGCGACCGGGAGTTGATCTGCTGTTGTATACGCGACGCGAGCTTAGGTAGGACAGGCATTCCTGCCTGTCCGAATTCAACCTGGAAGTGCAACCGACCTTGTTTGTCGCTCCGCTGAAGCGAAAACGAACTCAACTCTTGCACCATTGTTCAACGGGCTTTTCTTGCGATTTTGTTTTTGTTTGAAGACTAATGATCGCGTAAACTTGCCTCGCCAATCCCTCAAGTATTTCTCAACCGGCCCGCGCTAAAACTTCCCCATACTCGTTTCCCCAAATTTCTATCGCTGTTCACTCCGGGAGGTTTCATGCGAACGCGAGACACGACTCATGGTCTTCAGAAACGCAGCAGGGATCGCAGACGTCCTGTCTGCAACAGTTGGGAGCGCAGACATCCTGTCTGCTTCAATGTTCGTGGCCACGCAGCAGCAGGCAAGATGCCTGCGCTCCCAGCCTGGCGAGCTCGTTCGCTGTTTATTTTCGTGGCGCTCGCGTTGGCCGCTTGTTCCTCTTTATTCCTCTTCAACACTCGCGCGGCGAATCCAGGCAGCGGCAGCATCGGGCCGACGATTGGCGGAACGCCGGTGACCTGGGTTGGCGACGTGACGGGCACCGGCGCTGAACTGGGCGAGGAACAATGTATCGACACCGGGCCAGCGAAGAATTGCGACAGCTTTGCGTTGACCGTAACCGGCAACCAGTCCGACTGGGTCAGCAAAGTTCTTCGAGTGCGTATTAATTGGACGCTGGGCGCGAACGACTACGACGTCTACATTCACAAAGGCGATCTGACCGGACCGGTAGTTGGAAAAGGACCCGGCGGCAGCCAACCAAATTTAGAGGAGATCGCTTTCCTCAATCCTTACAACGACGGCGTCGGACTCTACACAGTCCATGTCGCCTATGCCGCGGTCGCGCCGAATTCGGATCAGTATCACGGCACCGCGTCGGTGATTCCCGGCGTCGCTCCGGCCGTTCAGGGAACCGGGCTAGCGCCGAGATTTCAAAACTTCTACCCGCAGCCCGATCTGCTCAAGACCGGAAAGGGAACTGACGCCGGCGAACCTTCAATCGGTGTCAACTGGAAAACCGGCAACGCAATGTTCATCTCATCGCTGACGACGTTGCGCGTCGGCTTCAATGATTCATGTCCGACATCGCCAGTCTCAACCTGGCTCGACAAGAGCGCGCCTAATTCGCAGGAGAGCCTCGATCCGATCCTGTTCACTGATCATGGTTACAACAACACTGTCCCTGAAACCGGGCGAACAATTGTTTCGCAGTTAACCGGTCAAGACAGTCTTTCTTCCTACACCGACGACGACGGCGAAACCTGGATACCGAGCCAGGGCGGCGGCATACCTTCGGGCGTGGACCACCAGAGCGTCGGCGCCGGTCCATTTCATACGCCGCTCGTTGGCACCGTTTATCCGCATGCGGTCTATTACTGTTCACAGGACATCGTGGCCTTCGCGTTTTGCGCGCGCAGCGACGACGGCGGCTTAACCTTCGGGCCCGGCGTGCCGATCTACTCGACTGAATGCGTCGGCATACACGGCCACACCAAAATTGGACCGGACGGAACAGTCTACGTTCCGAACCGCGACTGCGCCGGCAACGAAGCAGCCGTGGTTTCAGAAGACAACGGCATGACCTGGAGCATTCGTCCGATTCCCGGGACGATCAGTTCGAGCAGTGATCCGGCGCTCGCGATTGGTCGTGGAGACGTAGTTAAGACGATTACGAATCAACCTATCGGCCGGCTCTACGAAGCCTTCGGCGGCGGCGACAGCATTGCCGGCGTCGCTGTTTCAGACGATCGCGGTTTGACCTGGAAGAATGGATTTGATGTCGGAAGTCTGGTTGGTATTAAGTCAATCGCTTTTCCCACGATTGTCGCGGGCGACGATAACCGCGCCGCGTTTGCTTTCCTCGGTTCAACTACCGGCGGCGCACCGGATTCCCGAGACTTCGCCGGCGTTTGGCATCTTTATATTGCCAACACCTACGACGGTGGCGGCACCTGGCTCGTTTCCGATGCGACGCCGAACGATCCGGTGCAGCGCAATGGCATTCACCTCGGAGGCGGTTCGCCACCACACCGCAACCTGCTCGACTTCATCGGCATTGACATCGATAAAGAAGGTCGTGTGCTCGTCGCATACGCGGACGGATGCACCGGTGACGGCTGCATTCAGGGCACTGCTGCGACTACCGGCAACTCCTACACAGATGTAGCGGCAATCGCGCGTCAAACTGGAGGCCGGCGATTATTTGCGGCCAATGATCCGGCCGAACCGACCTTACCCGGCGCCTCGTTGTTAACTGTCGGCCGCGACGGCGGCGTCGCTCATCTAACGTGGTCCGAGTCGGACAACGGCGGCTCAGCCATCACGAACTATGCGATCCTGCGCGGCACGGCTAGTGGAGCGGAAACATTTCTGGCGAACGCGGGCACGGCAAATAAATACGACGATCTCACCGCGCTCCCGAACGTCGATTACTACTACAAAGTCACCGCGACGAATTCACTCGGAACTTCGTGCGGCAGCAATGAAGTGTTGTCCAAACCGATCGGCGATTCACAATGCGCCGGTTTGCGAGAGGTGCAGGATCCGGCCGGCGATCAGAAGAGCGCGCCGGGCAATGCCGATCTCGACGTTTTAGAGGTGAGGCTGGCGGATTACGTCAACTCGGGTAACAAGGTAGTTTTCAAGTTGAAGGTGGCCGACCTGAGTACCCTCGTGCCCAACCGGCAGTGGCGCATTCTCTGGAACTACCCCGTACGCGCGACGAATATTGCCGCCGCGGATTTCACCGGCACTTACTACGTCGGTATGAACACCGACGCTTCGGGCGTTCCGTCTTTCGAATACGGAACGGTCACAACTGTTGAAGCGGTACCAGCAAACACGAGTACGCCGCACCGCATCGGCGACGCCGACAGCGGCTCGATCGATCAAGCGACCGGCACGATTTCGATTGTGCTTTCGTCAACCAAGATTGGCGACCCGGTTGCCGGCGACGTGATCGGCGCGCTCATCGGCCGAACCTTCGCGGGCAACGGCAACGATACGGTCCTGTCAACTTCCGCGGTCGATACGACCAGCCGCGCCATTCAAGATCCTTATACCGGCAACAGTTATAGGTTGGTCGGCAACAGCCCGTGTTCGGCCGCGACGCCGACGCCAACACCGACGCCAACCGCGACACCAACACCAACCGTTACGCCGACGCCGACGCCGACAGCTACGCCAACGCCAACCGCAACGCCGACGCCCACACCAACGCCCGGCGTTACGGTGCAGTTTAGTCAACCTGTCTACACCGTTACCGAAGGCTGCGTGCAAACCATGATCACGATCGCGCGCACCGGCCCAACGAATTCCCCAACGGTCGTTTATTACATCGCGAATAACGCCACCGCTACCCAGCGCGGCGATTTCACCTACGCAGAAAACTACGTAGTTTTCAACGCCGGGGAAACCGAGAAGGCTTTCCCGTTGTTGATTAGCGAAGACGGGTATGGCGAGGGCACGGAGTCAGTCACCGTGCAGCTAACGTCAGCGCCCGGAGCAACTATCGGCTCGCCCAGCGCGGCGTCAGTACAAATCGCCGATAACGACTTTCTGGCGGTTGAGATAAATCCGATCGACGATGCCGCAACCTTCGTCGGTCAGCATTATCACGACTTCCTCAATCGCCAGGCTGATTCCGAAGGCCAGGCATATTGGACCCAGCAGATCACCTCGTGTGGAACCAACGCTGCTTGCCTCGATGAAAAACGCGCGAACGTGTCGGCGGCGTTCTTCCTGTCAATTGAATTCCAAAACACCGGCTACTTCGCCTTCCGCTTCTATCGCGCTTCGTTCACCGACAGCGCCCAGCGGCCGCGCGGCGTGCCGCGTTATCTGGAATTCCTGCGCGACGAGCAGACGCTGCAACGCAACGTCGTAGTTGGACAAACCAACTGGGAATTCAATCTGGAACAAAACAAACAAGGGTTCGCGCTCGATTGGGTTGATCGCGCCGACTTCCTGGCCGAGTATCCGACATCGATGACGCGCGACCAGTACATCGACAAATTGTTTGCGCGGTCCGGCGCCACGCCCACCACGCAGGAACGCAACCAGGCCCTGTTCGCCTACGACAGCGGCTTTAGTCTGAAAGAAAAACGCGCCAAGGGAATCAGGGCGGTGATCGACACCGGCGCGGTTTACAACGCGCAGTACAACCCGGCGTTTGTGTTGATGCAGTACTTCGGTTACATGCGCCGCAACCCAAACAATCCGCCGGACAGCAACTACGACGGCTACGATTTCTGGCTCGCCAAGATGAACCAATACAGCCTGCCCGGAGAAGACGTGCGTGATCCGGACACAGCTTTTGCACGCGCCAAGCGGGCCGAGATGGTGAAGGCGTTCATCGTCTCGACTGAGTATCGTGGGCGCTTCGGCGGCGATCCTTCGCGCGGCCAGCAGTACGGAACAGTGGCATTCGCAAGGCCGGTGGAAAACTGGGGCCATGAAGTTTTGGCGAGCGTTGTTTGGATCTTCAGTTTGGTTTGACGCTCGACGCTTGTGGTTTCCGGGGCAGTAGCCCGACCGTCAGGGAGGGCTTAGTTCGAGGCCACGAATACCAAGCCCTCCCTGACGGTCGGGCTACTGCCCCGAAAGAGCTTTGATAGTTTTTCAGAAAGGACAAGGAAGTGAAATATCTCGCCCGGACATTGCGAATACAGCAAGCGCGGTTGAAAAATCGACTTTTGATTTTCACGGTCTTAATCTTCGTTGCTTTGATAAGCGTGGGTTTACTTGCCATCTTTCCGACGCGGCATGTGACCGCCGCGAATCCGCCGTCAGGTGCGATCGCACCGACCGGTCCGGTACCAACCTTCACCGGAAGTTGGACCGGAACGGCCACCGGCACGGGAGCCAATGCGACGGAGGTGGACTGCGTCGAAGGCGTGAGTTGCGATACCTTCAGGCTGACGGTGGCGCCGGGCGTGTGGACCGCAAAAATTATCAACGCGAAGATTCAATGGACGGTGCCGGCCAACGATTACGATCTTTATATTCACAAATGTCCCTCCGGCGTCTCGACCAACGATCAATGTAATGCCACGCCGACTGTCGGCGAGTCTCACGGAGGCGCGCCACAGACCGAAGAGAATTCCGCAATCGATCCAAACAATACGGGAACCGGCGACTACACGCTGCGCGTGGTTTATTCAGCCGTTACGCCAAACGTGGATCAGTATCAGGGGAGCGTCAGCGTTGCCGCTCAGGTAGCGGGACGCACCGCTACCTACGTTTCTGGCGGCATAACTTTCAGTCCCAGCGTTACCGCGCGCGCGCCCGTGGCGCCGCGTGATGGCGAGCCCAGCAATCGGACCGACAAGTTGGGAAACTTTTATATCGCGGGCATTCGCGGATTTCCGGCGGGCGTGGATCTTTGGTACGTGGATTTGCAGCCGTCGAGCGGCTCGTATGATCCGTTCATGCGCAATCCGATTTATCGCGGGCAGCCTGATGCGTTCAGCCCCGACGATGCTGCCGACCTCGGCGGCGACGGCGGCGGCGACGTTGACCTCGCGCTGGGCATGCCTGACCCGACGACCGGCACATTAACCACGCCGCCTCGTCTGGCGTCGTCAAGTTTGATCGCGGCAAACATCTCCACGCAGATCTCAACCGACAAGGGACTGACGTTTACCAAAAACAGCCTGGGCAATGCGACCGGCGGTGTTCCAGCGGACGATCGTCAATGGGAAGAATTTTACGGGCAGAACACCGTCTACTTGCTCTATCGCACGCTCGCTCCGGCCGTCACGCAAATCCAACGCTCGACCGACGGCGGCCTGACCTTTGGCCCGGCGCAAACCGCCGGCGCGATCGGCCAGGTTGGTTACATCGACGTCCATCAAAAGACGGGCACGGTTTACATCAGCGGATCAACCGGCCAGGTGTGCCATAGCACAGTGACGCTTCCGACCGGCGAGGCAGCTGTTTACCAGTGCGTGCAAGCGGCAAATGATGCCAGCGGCGTGGGCCATCTCTTCTTTCCCGTGAAGGTGGCAGACGACGGCACACCCAATGGCACCGTCTATGTTCCTTACTCGAATGGCCACGACATCTTTTTAGTCCATTCCACCGACAAGGGTGTGACCTGGAGCTTGCCGATACGCGTCAGCAACGGCGCGGATACGAAGACTAGTTTGTTCCCGTGGTTGGAAACCGGGCCCACGCCGGGTTCGGTTGGCATTGTCTGGTATGGCTCCTCGAGCGCTACCAATGACGACAATGCAAACTGGGAGGTGTTCTTCGCGCAGAGCTTCAATGCGACTGCCGCGAGTCCCACCTTCCGCCAGGTGAAGGTTAGCGACCACATCATCCACGGCAGCAATGTTTCTGAGGGCGGCCTCTGCGTGGCTCCGGCGATGCAGTGCAAAAACCGCAACCTGATCGACTACTTTCAGATTTCTTTCGACCCAACCGGCGCGGCGGTTGTTGGCTACACCGACGATCACAACGATTTCGACGGACATGTTTACCTCGCGCGCCAAATCAGCGGTGAATCGATCAACGGCGGCAAGGCTGTAGTGCCGAATCCGGGTCCCTCGCCGACGCCCGCTGACGGCCCACAACCGTCGGCTGCCAGTGTTGGCGGCTTAGTTGGGTCGCAGGTTACCGACTTTGCGCAGGACGCAGCTACGGGACGAGGTCTCACCCGGATCAACGCCAACGATCCGTTTGACATTCTTTCCGTGAAGTACGGCTGCGAAGTTGGCCCAGGCGGAGAAATTGTGATCAGCGCCGTGATGAAGGTGTCGGATCTATCGGCCGTCCCGCCCGGTTCAGACTGGCGCATGAATTTCACGGCCAACGCTCCGTTCACGGGCATAAGTCCGGTGGGCGACTACAGCTTTGCGTTGTCCGATCGCGGCGACAACTTCTACCTGCGCGCCAGCACCGAAACCAATCCTGCCGGCACGTTCACTTATGGCACCGCGGTCAGAGGTTCAGACGGCGCCTTTACCTATACCGATCGCGGCACCGCTGATTGCGGCTCTTTTGATACGACTAACAAGTTGATAACGGTGAAGGTCGCGGTGAGCAAGCTCAATGCTCTGGTAACGCATGGTCCGCCCATCGCGGCCGGGTCGGTGTTTGCCGGTCTGCGCGCTTCCACCTTTACTGCTTCCAGCGATGGACGGCGCGACATCACGCGCGGCGGCACGGAATTCGTCGTCGGCAATTGCGCGTCGGTTGGTTCGTTAACTTGCGCGGCGCCAAGTGGCACGCCAACTCCGACGCCGACGCCAACTGCGACACCCACGCCGACACCGTCGCCTACTTCAACTTTCCAGTTTAGTTCGGCAGCCTACCCGGTCCAGGAAGACTGCACCTTCGTCACCGTGACGGTGACGCGCGCCGGCACGACCACCGCGCCGGCTAGCGTTGATTACACCAGCGTTGATGGCACGGCCAGGCAGAAAGGCGATTACATCTACGCCACCGGGCGGCTTACGTTTGCGGCCGGGGAGACGCAGAAGTCCTTCCCGGTGCTAATCAACGAGGACGATTACACTGAAGGTCCGGAAACGGCGAATGTAATTCTTAACAACCCTTCATCAGGCACGACCCTCGGCGCCCCGGCAACAGCTACGATTCAGATTGCCGACGATGCCACCGAACCGGGGACCAATCCGATCGACAATCCGCGCGGCTTCGTTTGTCAGCAGTACCACGATTTCCTCAACCGGCAGAGCGACCAGGCTGGCGAGGATTATTGGACCAACGAAATCACGAGCTGCGGAACCAACGCCGCCTGCATCGATGAAAAACGCACCAACGTGTCGGCGGCCTTCTTCCTTTCCATCGAATTTCAAAGCACCGGCTACCTGGTAATTCGCGCGCACAAAGCCGCGTTCGGAAGCGACAAGAGCAATCCACGCTACCTCGTCTTCCTGCGCGACCAGCGACAGGTTAGTGACGGCGTCATCATTGGAACGCCGGGCGCAGGTACGCGCTTGCAGCAAAACATCGACGCGTATTTCACGGAGTTTGTGCAGCGACCTGAATTTCTGACGCGCTTTCCGCTGGGAACGCCCGCTGCGACTTACGTCGATACGCTTTTTGCCAACGCCGGTGTGACTCCGACAACCGCTGAGCGCAACGCGGCAATAAGCGCCTACGGCAGCGGTGACGTCGCCGGTCGCGCAGCGGCGCTCAAGAGCGTGGCGGATAGTAATTCCGTTTTCCAGAAGCAGTACAACCCGGCCTTTGTGTTGATGGAATACTACGGCTACATGCGACGCAACCCCGATGATGCGCCGGACAACACTTACGACGGCTACGATTTCTGGCTCGCCAAAATGGACCAGTACAGCCAGCCCGGCGAAGATGTGCGCAATGAAACCGTGGCGCTGGGACGGGTGAAGCGAGCGGAAATGGTGAAGGCGTTCCTCGTCTCCGGCGAGTATCGCCATCGCTTCGACGGCAGTCCGTCAGGCAATCAGGAAGGCGCAATGATCGATGCGACGGACGGAGCCGGTAGTTTCATGAGACGTCTGTTCGCAAGTTTACCAACTCCCGGGGTAATTAAGTTTCTCACCCCAGGCGGCTCTTCGGGTTAGCGTTTCGATGGTGACCAGCTATCGAGACTTGACCCGAAGACAAGAGGGTGGCACTGGGCGAACGGCCAACTTCGCCCGTGTGTCACCCTTCCGTTTTGTGCGCTGTGTTAAATTACGACTTGTTATAGACGGCGGTGATTAGCGAGTTGCCGATTGCGCTACCTAAGAAGTAGCTCGACACCGGAACCGAGACGGTAGCGATCGGCGAACTAATCGATGCAAAAACTTCGTCCCTTCTTAATCATTGGCCCCGTGATGGCTGTGGCAATCATCGGCTCCACGTGTTGGCTGCGGTCGAATCAGAACGGAGCTCGGCGTGCTTCATCGCCGTTCGTACAAACGGAGCCGGGTATTCCCGCGCAGACGGTGGTCACGGTTGAGGAGTTTGGCGACTACCAGTGTCCGCCATGTGGGCAACTTCATCCAGCTCTCAAGCAGTTGAAGGAGAAGCAGAGTGCGACTGTGGACCTCATCTTTCGCAACCTGCCGCTGACTACCATCCATAAAAATTCTCTGGTAGCCGCCCAGGCTGCCGAGGCCGCGCGCATGCAGAATCGCTTCTGGGAGATGCATGACCTCTTGTATGAAAACCAGGAGTTATGGGGCGAGGACATCAATCCGCGGACGATCTTTCTTAAATGGGCCGCCGACCTCGGCCTTGACACCACCCGCTTCGCCGCCGACATGGAAGGTAAGCAGGTGAAAATGAGGATTGAGGCCGATCAGGAAGCGGCAGCTGAATTAGGTATCAACGGCACCCCCACCGTTCTGGTCAATGGACGGCAGCTGCGACCGGAAACTACCACAGCTGAAGGGATTCAGGCCGCCATCGACTACGTAACTAAAGGGAAGCAGGATTAGCCGCGGATTTACGCGGATAAACGCGGATTAGAACAAATAGAGACCAAGCCCTGCCAAACCCCCAATTTAATCCGCGTCCATCCGCGTTAATCCGCGGCCTCATTTCTTTGATTCGGTCGCCTGCCTCTTAAGCAATCCGGTTAACTTTGCTGACTGCATCATTAAAGTTACCTAACCTCAAGTTTTGGTTGACATTCTAA
>Ga0207681_10003264_pt1 | contig 10158 bp, 8 predicted proteins | sample KBSS53metaG_FD_184324 | JGI IMG/M metagenome (GOLD analysis project Ga0207681, IMG submission 184324) | Switchgrass rhizosphere microbial communities from Kellogg Biological Station, Michigan, USA - KBS S5-3 metaG (SPAdes) (version 2) | ecosystem: Host-associated > Plants > Roots > Rhizosphere >... | reverse complement strand
CGCCGGCCTGCGGCTTCCCGGCGCGTCTACGCTCGTCAACACACGACTTCGCGCCGCCGCGCCGCCCGTGACGGCCGGCGCGACCTACGACCTTTGGCGCGACCCTGACCACTGCGCGAGCGCGGAGCGACCCTCCGTCTCGGGTGAATATGTCGCCGTCGGCGCTGGGCGTGCGGCGCGCGGCGGGTAGTCGTGGGTTGACTACCCGACGGGCGGCGAAACACGCCCTCGACGACACGCTTGGCGACACCTGAACCCGAGACGGAGGTCGCTCCGCGCACTCATGCACGTACCCGCCGACACGCCGGGCGGCACCTGAGCCTGCGGCAGATCGCCCGCTCCGCTCAAGGCACAGGAATCAGGAACAGGAATCGAATCGGCCGCACAAAAAAGGAACCCCGCGATTCACATCGCAGGGTTCGAGGCTGTATCAATCAGGAGGAAGAAACTGATACAGAAGGAGACACACCTTCCATATGGAGACCGCCTGGGATTATTCAAGTTCCCCTGGGCGGACCCGAAAGGCCGCGCCGGTGGTTTGACGCACCGGCGCGTTGCAGCAGGAGGCTACTTACGCAGCCTTGCGGCCCTTGACGGTCTTCGAGGCGTTCGCGGCGGCGCGGCGCACGTTCGCGTCGGCCAGGCTGACGACTTGCTTGCCGGCCTTCTGGAACTGGTCGAAGGCGGCGGTCGTCGCGGCGATCGTCGACTTGAACGCATTGATGGCGGACTCGGAACCGGCCGGGGCAGACTTGCTGGCCTGGTCGACCCACGACGCCATGCCCTTCGTGTAGACGGCGAACACTTCTTCGGCAAACGCCGAGTAGCCGGCTTGCGCTTCCGTGGCGATCTCGTACAGGTGACGCGAGTAGCCCATCGCGTGCTGGACTTGGGCCTCGGCGAGCTTGGTGCGCAGCGCGAGCAGGTCTTGCACGTCCTTGACCGTCGACACGGCTTGCGCGCCTTCGACCGACTGGGCAATCGCCGCCTTGGTGGCTGCGAGGTTGAACTTCACGAGCTTCTCGGCGTTTTCGAGCGAGAGGGCCGCGAACTTCGTCGCCTGGGCGACGTTGGTCTTGTTGAATTCAGCGAATTGTTCGGTAGCGTTGTACATGGCAGGTTCCTGTAAAAAAATGGTTAGCAGATCGTCTTCCGTTGCCCGCCGTTCCCGGCAAGCCCACCACCCCCGGCTTCCGCCCGCACTTCTGGGGTGCTTGAGCGGCCCGGTAAATCCGAACGAACCGCCCGCGGCCACAGTTTTCGCTCGGTCCCCATCGGGCTTCCTCGCTATTGCTGCACCGCACAAATCCAATTCTATGGACTGTACTGCCCCAAGTCAAGGCTTTTTTTGTGCATCGCACCAACGCGGCCCGACGGTCGGCGGCAGGAAAGTCAAACGTTCGATAAATCAGCGAGTTATAATGACGGACTTACTAGCAGGAGCCCGCTTTAATGACTGATCCGGTACGCACTATCAAGAAGTATCCCAACCGGCGGCTGTACGACACGGCCAACAGCGGCTACATCACGCTGGCCGACGTGAAGCAGATGGTTCTGGAGAACATTGAATTCCAGGTCATCGACGCCAAGTCCGGCGACGACCTGACGCGCAGCATCCTTCTGCAGATCATTCTCGACGAGGAAGGCGGCGGCGTGCCGATGTTCAGCCCCGAGATGCTGTCCCAGATGATCCGTTTCTACGGCAGCGCGCAACAGACGATCATGGGCCAGTACATGGAGCAGAACGTGAAGGCGTTCCTGACCATCCAGAAGAAGCTGCAGGACCAGGCGAAGCAGGTCTATGGCGACAAGATGCTGCTCACGCCCGACCTGTGGAAGCAGTTCATGCAGATGCAGGCGCCGGCGATGCAGGGAATGCTCGGAAACTACCTCGAACAGAGCGCCAAGCTGTTCATGGACATGCAGCAGAGGATGCAGGACCAGACTCGCGGCATGTTCACCGCGTTCCCCTTTCCCAACTTCGGTGCACCGCCGCAAACAGGCGCCGAAGACGATTCCAAGCGTTGATCCGGCGGAGCACCGCAACATAGTGATTTTGTTGCGGCGCGTTGCTGCATTGCGCTAGCGCATGTCGTCCTCCCCTCGAGCCATCAAGGATCGTCGCAGCGCAGTCGCGCCGCGCGTCGGCTTCGTGTCGCTGGGATGTCCCAAGGCGCTGGTCGACTCCGAGCAGATCCTGACGCAACTGCGCGCGGAGGGCTACGCGATCGCGCCCTCCTACGACGGAGCGGACCTGGTCGTGGTGAATACCTGCGGCTTCATCGACGCCGCCGTCGCGGAATCGCTCGACGCCATCGGTGAAGCACTCGCCGAGAACGGCAAAGTGATCGTCACAGGGTGCCTTGGCGCCAAGGACGGCGGCACGTTCGTCCGCGACGCGCACCCGAAGGTTCTCGCCGTCACCGGGCCTCACGCGACGCAGGAAGTGATGTCGGCCGTGCACATGCACCTGCCACAGCCGCACGACCCGTTCGTCGACTTGGTCCCGAAGCAGGGAATCAAGCTCACGCCGACGCACTACGCGTATCTCAAGATCAGCGAAGGCTGCAATCACCGCTGCACGTTCTGCATCATCCCGTCGATGCGCGGCGACCTCGTTTCGCGGCCGATCGGCGACGTGTTGCAGGAAGCCGAGAATCTGGTGAAGGCGGGTGTCAAGGAATTGCTGGTCATTTCGCAGGACACCAGCGCGTACGGCGTCGACGTGAAGTACCGCACCGGCTTCTGGCAGGGCCGGCCGGTGAAAACGAAGATGGTCGAGCTCGCCAAGGCGCTGGGCGAGATGGGCGTGTGGGTGCGTCTGCACTACGTCTATCCATATCCGCACGTCGACGACGTCGTGCCGCTGATGGCCGAGGGCAAGCTGCTGCCGTACCTCGATGTCCCGTTCCAGCATGCAAGCCCGCGGATACTGAAGCTCATGAAGCGACCGGCCAATGCCGAGAACACGCTGGCGCGCATCCGCGCGTGGCGCGCGATCTGTCCGGACATCACGATCCGCTCGACGTTCATTGCCGGCTTTCCCGGCGAGACCGACGCCGAGTTTGAACAGTTGCTCGCGTTCCTGGACGAGGCGCAACTAGACCGCGTCGGCTGTTTTGCCTACTCGCCGGTCGACGGCGCAGCGGCAAACGCCCTGCCCGACCCTGTGCCGCAAGAGGTACGCGAGGAGCGGCAGGCGCGCTTCATGCAACGCCAAGCGCGCATCAGCGCCGCGCGGTTGCAGCGCAAGATCGGGAAGACGATGCAGGTGCTGATCGACGGGATCGACGGCGACGTTGCGCTTACGCGCTCGTCCGCGGATGCGCCGGAGATCGACGGCGTCGTTCGCGTCGAAGGCGGCGCGAAGCTCAAGGCAGGCGCGTTCGCGCAGGTTGTCGTTACGGATGCCGATGCGCACGACCTGACGGCCCGCCTCGCGCAGTAAATTGTGACGGTATGTAACCGTCTTCTGGACCGCGACGCGGGAAGCAGCTAGCATTCGGATTCCCTGCATGACGCCAGAAGGCGCCCCAGCAACAGCACTCGCTACATCATTGAACCTGCGAGGCCTCGATTGCGAAGGCGCGCAGATGCACACAGGCCCGGAGCCCGCATGACGAGTCCTTCTCATCGCATCGCCATCACTGATCGTCGCAGCCGGAGCTGGCTCGCCATGCTCGCGGGTCTGATCGCTCTCGTGTTCACGTTCAATGTCGCGGCGCAAGCGCCTGCGGCGGAAAGCGGTGCAGCGCCCGCGCTTTCGGCGGAGGAACTCGACAAGCTGGTCGGGCCGATCGCACTCTATCCTGACGACTTGGTGGCGATCATCCTGCCGGCCTCTACATTTCCGATCGAGATCGTGCAGGCGGACCGCTTCCTGGACAAGCGGAAATCTGATCCGAAGCTTGCGATCAACGAGAACTGGGACGACTCGGTGAAGGCGCTGGTCAACTATCCGGACGTCGTCAAGAAAATGAGCACCGACCTGGATTGGACCACCGACCTCGGCGAGGCCGTGGTCGCAGATCAAAAGGGCGTGATGGACGCCATACAGGTGTTTCGTCGCAAGGCACAGTCGGTCGGAAACCTGAAGAGCGACGACAAGCAAAAGGTCGAGGTCGAGAAGGAGATCATCACGATCGTCCCCGCCAACCCGGAAGTGATCTACGTTCCGCAATACAACCCCACTACCGTGGTCGTGAGCGGAGGGTACTCGAGCTGGGGCTATTGGCCGTCGCCTTATCCGGTTTACTACTATCCCTACCCGCCGGGCGCCGCATTGGCAACCGGGCTGATCTGGGGCGCGGCGATCGGCGCCGCCTGGGGAGGCGGCCGCTGGGGCACCAATTGGGGCGGCAACGACATCACCGTGAATCGCAATACGAACATCAACACCGGCAACATCAATCGCGGCAACATCAATTCAGGCAATCGGCCGTCGCAAGGTGCGGGCTCCGGGGGCAGCGCGTGGAAATCCAACAAGCAGCCCGGGCAGGTGAGCAGCGGCGCGGGGCGCGCGTCCAACACGTCGCGTGTGGGTGATGCGCGTGGCGGTGCAGGCTCGGGCAGCGGGTTTGGCGGCGGCGGTGCGGGTCGCCCCTCGACACAGCCTGGGGGTGCCGGCGGATTGGGCGGCGGCGGCGCGTCGCGTGCAGGTGGCGCCAACGCGTCCACGCGGGATATGGGTGGCGGCGCATCGCGAGCGGGTAGCGCCAGCGCGTCGCCGCGCGATAGTTATGGCGGTGGAAATGCCAACCGCGGCGGTGGCAGCAGCGCGTTTGGCGGCTATGGATCCGGCAGTTCCGCGCGTGCCGACAGTTCGCGCGGTGCGTCGAGCCGAAGCTCGATGGGCGGCGGCGGTGGCGCCTCCCGTTCGATGTCGGGTGGCGGCGCGCGTCCGAGCGGCGGCGGAGGACGCGGCGGCGGCGGCGGTGGACGAGGCGGAGGTGGCCGTGGTCGATAACGTGAACACCATGATGACCGCATCCGACGCAATCGACAGGACGGCTCCGCGCATGAACGTCGCACGACTTGGCACGCTGTTCCGGAGGGGCGCACTCGCTCTGATATTGGCGATTCCGCTCGTGGCGATCGCGGCCCCGCAGCAGACCTTCGCCACGCCGGAAGCCGCGGTCGACGCATTGGTCGCCGCGCTCAAGGCCAACGACGACGCGGCGCTGATCGCGATCTTCGGCGAAGACCACAAGAGTCTCGTCGTCAGTCCCGATCAGGCGGCAAACAGTGCAACGCGCGCAAAGATCCTCGCGGCGATCCAGGCCTTCCACGTGCTCGACGATCCGTCCAAGGACCGGCGCATCCTCGTCGTAGGCGACCAGGCGTGGCCTTTACCCATCCCCATCGTGCGTGCCGGCGACCGCTGGCGTTACGCGACGGAGGAAGGCGAGGACGAGATCGTCAACCGGCGTATCGGCGGCAACGAGCTCAACGCCATCGTGGTGTTGCGCGCTTACATTGACGCGCAACGGAAATATGCTTCGCGCGATCGTGACGGCGACAACGTGCTGCAATATGCGCAGAAACTGGGCAGCACGCCCGGCAAGCAGGATGGCCTCTATTGGCCCGCCGACGCGACCAAAGGCGAGGAGGCGAGTCCTTTTGGACCGCTGGTCGCCGAAGCCTCGCCCTACCTCAAGGGCCATGCGGCAAGCGACCCGTATCGTGGCTACTACTTCAAGATCCTGACACAGCAGGGCAAGAGCGCCCCCGGTGGCCCGTACAACTATGTCATCAACGGCCGAATGATCGCCGGGTTCGCAATGGTTGCCTATCCGGCCCGATGGGGCGAGAGCGGCGTGATGACGTTCATTGTGAGCAACAACGGCAAGGTCTACCAGAAGGATCTGGGCAAGGACTCCACGGCGATCGGCGCTAAGATCACGACCTTCGATCCGGGCCCAGGCTGGAAGGAAGTGGCCCCGTAAGAACGCACAGGGCGCCGGGCCCGGCAAGGGCCCGGACGCATCACTTCGCGCGTGCCGGATTATCCACGACGCGCGCGCCAAGGTCCTTCAGCAGCCGCTTGAATTCCGGCGAGTCCATGATGATGGTGCCGCTCGCGGCGCGCAGTCGATCCACGGCCTCGGGTTCCAGCACGAATGTGGTCGGCTGCTGGTTCAAATATTCCAGTTCCTTCTTGTCCTTCAGCGCCGAGAACGACACGTCGATCGCGTAGATCTCGGCGGCTGGGACGCGCAAGGCCTTGACCACCGCAGGGTCCGTGCTGGCGCCAAAGGTGGCAGACTCCCGGAGCAGGCGCATGGTCTGCCAGTGGGCAGCCGTATCCCTCAAAAGCTCGATCGTCTCGTAGGAAAAAGCGTCGATCGGGGTTCCGGCGGACTTGAGCAGGATGTCCACCGTGCCCGGAGGATTGGGAGACTCGTCCCAGTTGGTCGGCGGTGACGACAGCGAATTCACGACGAACACGATAATTCTCTTCGCGCTGTCGAGCGGTGTCGGCAAGCCCGCCTCGTGCAGCGCTTCAAGCACTTCCAGTGCATCGAGTACGCCACGCATGCCCACGTTGTCCGAGACGCCGCCGTCGACGAGATGCAGATAGGGGCGGTGCGCCCCGTCGCCGTACGCCTGGAGGTTCTTGAGCGAGCGTATCGCGCGCGCGGCGGGCCTCGGCGGGTTGTCGTTGTCGATGAACATCTTCGACCAGGGAGGCGGAGTCCAGTTGCACGTGCCGCCATAGTTCTTGATCGTGATGGACGAGAGCACGACCGGTACGGCCGACGAGGCCGCAGCAGCGCGGGATAGCGGCACCGCGTTGAGGTCGGAGCAGATGATGTCGAACGTGCCCTGGTTGAAGACGAAACGCGAGCCGGTCGATATGTCGGTGGCCGACGCCAAGATCATCGGGCCCTTGCCGCGGTTGAGTTCGCCGAAGGTGGCACCGTTGAACAGGATTTCGTCGTACAGCTGGGATGCCAATTCGGACCGGCCCCACCCCTCCGAGGAAAGGTCGCCCCAATAGCGCGGGCTGAAGGCGCGGGAAATGAGTTCGCCCTGGACGTTGCGCTTCAGGAAGCGCTGCTCGTAGTCGTCGAAAAGCTTGTCGCCATACAGGCCATAGGCCAATGCGGTGAAGCTGCCGCCCGACACACCGGTGATGACGTCGATGGAATCGAGCAGGCGGGCCTTCGCCCCGTTCGGTCCGACGACTTCAGTCCGACGCAGGAACTCCAATACGCCATAAGAGAATGCGGCTGCCCGCGTGCCGCCACCCGAAAAGGCGAGGATGACCAGATTGTCCTTGCTGTTCGCGCTCACCGCTTGGCGCGTTTCGAACCTGTATCCACTCTGAAGGTCTGCCTGCGCGATCGGCGGGTTGACCGGACGGGTGGCGCAACCGCCGAGCAGAAGCAACGACGCAACTATCCATGCTGGAGCGAACGATGCACGGACGGGATTGCCGACGCGGTCCATCCTTGATATCCCTCGAATCGATAGCGCTGGTGTGGCGCTTGCTTGATTAACTACTTAGCCGAGTGGCTGCGCCATTCAATACGCGCTCGCGCACACGCTCGGTCAGAAGCGCTCCGGAACGAACTTGTACGGGTAATCGACGGCCTTGTAGCGTCCTATCTTGCGCTTGGGGAGCTTGACCTTGGCGACGGGGACCGCCTTGTAGGGAATGGTCTTCAGCAAGTGGCTGATGACGTTCAGCCGTACCTTTTTCTTGTCCTCGGAACGCGCGACGTACCAGGGTGCCCACGCGTTGTCCGTCGCCGCGAACATCTCGTCGCGCACCCTCGTGTAGTCGTCCCATCGGTCATAGGACTTGACGTCCATTGGCGACAATTTCCAGGTCTTGCGCCCATCGTCGATACGCGACGCCAGGCGCCGCGTCTGTTCCTCGGGGCTCACTTCCAGCCAGTATTTGAGCAGGATGATGCCGGACTTGACCATCACCTGCTCGAAGAGCGGCGCCATTTTCAGGAATGCTTGCGCCTGTTCCTCGGTACAGAAGTTCATCACGCGCTCGACACCCGCACGGTTGTACCAGCTGCGGTCGAAGATCACCACCTCGCCAGCCGCGGGCAGGTGCGGCAGGTAACGTTGTATGTACATTTGCGATTTCTGGCGCTCGGTCGGCGCGGAAAGCGCCACGACCCGGAACACGCGCGGGCTGACGCGCTCGGTTATCGCCTTGATGGTGCCGCCCTTGCCGGCCCCATCGCGTCCCTCGAAAACGATGACGACCTTGAGACCCTTGTGCACCACCCACTGCTGCAGTTTCACCAGCTCGACGTGCAGCTTCTTGAGTTCGCGGTCGTAGTCCTTGCCGGAGAGCTCCGGGCTCGCGTGGGGCGTGGCGCGCTTGTCCACTGATGCCTTGGAGTCGACGCCGCTGCCCTTCTTGGTTTTCCCGCTTTTCCCACCCATCGTCATCTCCATCGATTCAGCACTTCGAAAATTACATCCCGTGACCTGTCTACGCCATGATGTTCACGCCGCCATCGACGTACAGCGTCTCGCCGGAAAGCCGGCGCGCGTAGGGTGTTGCAAGATACGCGCAAGTAAAACCCACGTCCATTATGTCGACCAGTTCGCCAACCGGTGCGCGCTGCTCGACTTCCGTCAGCAGCAGATCGAAGTCCGTGAGCCCGGATGCCGCGCGCGTCTTCAGCGGACCCGGCGAGATCGCATGCACGCGGATGCCCTTGCCACCAAGTTCGTAAGCCAGGTAGCGGCAGCTGGATTCGAGCGCGGCCTTCACCGGGCCCATGACACTGTACGTGGGAATCACTTTGGTCGCGCCATGGTAGCTCATGGCAAACATCGTCCCGCCGCTTGTCATGAGCGGCGCCGCAAGCCGCGCCATCCGCACGAACGAGTGGCACGATACGTCCATCGCCTTCGCAAAGCCGGCGGCCGAACAGTTGATGAGGCCGCCCTGCAGGTCTTCCTTGGGCGCGAATGCAATCGAATGCACGACGATGTCGAGCCTGCCCCATTTCGTGGAGATTGCATCGAAGACCGCTTCCAGCTGGCCGTCGACGCTCACGTCCAGCGGCAGGAACAGCGGCGCCTCGAGGGCCTTCGCCAGCGGCTCGACGTAAGGCCGCGCCTTCTCGTTCAAGTAAGTGATCGCAACCTCGGCGCCAAGCTCGCGAAAGGCCTTCGCGCAGCCGTATGCGATCGAATGCTCGTTCGCGATGCCGACGACCAGGGCCCGGCTGCCTTTGAGCGCCGGACGCGGAACTTCCAGCGTCATGTTTGTTTCTCCCTCAGGGTGCAAGCGCGACGGGCGAGATCAACGCGCGTCCTTTTCAAATCGGCGTTTCATCGTAGTTCTCCGGTCAACAATCTTCGCGTGTGCCTCGCGATCATCAGTTCCTCGTTGGTGGGGATGACCCATGCGGATGTTCGGCTGCCTACGGCGCTGATGCGCGGCCCATTGCGCGCGTTGGCACCGGTATCGAATTCGACGCCCAGCCATGCGGCTACGCCGCACACGCGCTCGCGCAGCGCGCGGCTGTTCTCGCCGATGCCGGCTGTGAACACGATCGCGTCCAACCCACCCAGCGCTGCGGCAAGCGATCCCAGCTCGCGACCTATGCGGTAGATGAAGACGTCGACCGCGCCTTTTGCCTCGGGCGCTTGGCTGGCCTCGAGCGTGCGCATGTCGCTGGAGATGCCGGACATGCCGAGCAGCCCGGACTGCTGGTAGATCAGGTTCTCGATGGCCCTTGCGTCCATCTCGAGCTCGTCCATCAGGTACAGCATCACGCCAGGGTCCAGGCTTCCGCAGCGCGTGCCCATCGGCAGGCCGTCCGCCGCCGTGAATCCCATTGTGCTGGCGATGCTGCGACCACCGGCGATCGCGCACATGCTGGAGCCATTGCCAAGGTGAAGGATCACGGTCTTGCCGCGTGCAGCGCGTTCATCGAATCTCGGCAGCACGTCGGCAATGTACTCGTAAGAAAGACCGTGAAAGCCGTAACGGCGCACGCCGCGTTCGGTGACCGCCTTGGGCAGCGCGAACGCCTGCGAGACAGGAGGCGCACCGCTGTGAAAGGATGTGTCGAAGCAAGCCACCTGCGGCAGCTGCGGAGAGCGTTCGAGCAGTGTCCTGATCGGCGCCAGGTTGTGCGGCTGATGCAGCGGCGCAGCGGAATGTATTTTTCG
>Ga0207681_10003261_pt1 | contig 10162 bp, 12 predicted proteins | sample KBSS53metaG_FD_184324 | JGI IMG/M metagenome (GOLD analysis project Ga0207681, IMG submission 184324) | Switchgrass rhizosphere microbial communities from Kellogg Biological Station, Michigan, USA - KBS S5-3 metaG (SPAdes) (version 2) | ecosystem: Host-associated > Plants > Roots > Rhizosphere... | reverse complement strand
TGTCCGGAAGGTTTAGCGTGGCTTTATAGTCGGTCATTTAAGGCTCTTCATTAGCGATGGGCGCTAGGTGCGGCTAGTGCACGGGCGGCGGCGACATCCGCGCTGATCGCCGTTTTCAATGCCTCCAGGGAGGCGAAACGCTGCTCTTCACGCAGCTTCTGGTGGAAAACCACCGTCAAACGCCGGTCATACAGATCGCCGGCAAAATCTAAAAGATGGACTTCAAGGTGGGCCTTGCCATCACCTTGGACCGTGGGCCGCACGCCGATATTGGCGACGCCGGGCCAGGTCTTGCCGTCGATGTCGACGTCGACCAGGTAAACCCCGGTGAACGGCACGCGACGGCGTTTCAGTTGAATATTCGCCGTGGGTGTACCCAGTTGGCGGGCCAGTTTCTGGCCATGCAGCACGCGGCCGGCAATCCGGTACGGACGACCGAGCAGACGTTCGGCCAGCGCGAAATCGGCGGCGGCCAGCGCGTTGCGCACCTGAGTGCTGCTGACGCGAATGCCGTCCAGCTCGACGGTTTGCGCGGCTTCGACGGTAAAACCGTGAACCTGCCCGGCCTGCAACAGGAAATCGAAATCGCCGAGGCGGTCGCAACCGAAGCGGAAATCATCACCGACCTCCAGATGCTGCACGCCGAGGCCATCGACCAGGATGGTATCGACGAACTCGCTGGCGCTGAGCTTGCTCAAGCGCTGGTTGAAGGCCAGACACAAGACCCGGTCGACACCTTCGGCGGCCAGCAGTTGCAGCTTGTCGCGCAACCGGGCCAGACGCGCCGGCGCGGTCTCCGGGGCGAAGAATTCCCGTGGCTGCGGCTCGAAAATCACCACGCAGCTGGGTACGCCCAACTCGAGCGCACGCTCACGCAGTCGGGCCAGGATGGCCTGATGACCACGGTGAACACCGTCAAAGTTGCCAATAGTGGCGACGCAGCCCCGATGCTGGGGGCGCAGATTGTGGAGGCCTCGAACCAGCTGCATAACGCGCTTCTTGCTCATAAAGTGGCCGATTATAACCACACCCGACGGCCGACGACAGGCAACACCGTAACCCAAAGTGATCGAGCCGACAAAACTGCCGGCTCGCGCCCGTCTTTCAGGGGTGAAACCTCAGCTCAAGGCCTTGCGATTGAAGTCGCGCAGGCGGAAACCGAGCAACAGCAACATGCCGAAATAAGCAACCACGCCGGCAACCACCAGCACCCCCAGGCGCAGGAAGCGTTCAAGCATGTGGCCCTGATCCCACGCGGGCATGAAATGCATGCCGATCAACAGCACCGCCGACATCACCGCCACCGCGACCAACAGCTTGGAACCGAACTTCAGCCAGCCCGGCTGCGGTTGATACATCTGCTGCTTGCGCAGTTGATAGAACAGCAGTCCGGCGTTCAGGCAGGCACCGGCGCTGATCGCCAACGCAAGGCCAGCGTGCGCCAGCGGGCCGATCAACACCAGATTGAACAACTGCGTGACCACCAGAGTGAAGATTGCGATTTTTACCGGTGTACGGATGTTCTGTTGCGCATAGAAGCCCGGAGCCAGCACCTTGATCACGATAATCCCGAGCAGACCGACAGAATAGGCAATCAATGCCCGCTGCGTCATCTGCGCATCAAAGCCGCTGAACTGGCCGTACTGGAACAGCGAAACGGTTAACGGTTCGGCCAGGATACCCAGCGCCAGCGCGCATGGCAGCACCAGCACGAAGCACAGGCGCAGACCCCAGTCGAGAATCCGCGAATACTCGTGGCGATCCTTGCTCGCATAGGTCTTGGCCAATGTCGGCAGCAGGATCGTGCCCAGCGCCACACCGAGCACACCGGACGGCAGCTCCATCAGACGGTCGGCGTAATACATCCACGACACCGAGCCCGCCACCAGGAACGAGGCGAAAATAGTGTTGATGATCAGGGAAATCTGGCTGACCGAGACGCCGATGATGGCCGGCAACATCTGTTTCATGACCCGCCAGACACCGGTATCGCGCAGATTCAGGCGCGGCAGTACCAGCATGCCGATCTTTTTCAGGTGCGGCAGTTGGTAGAGCAACTGCGCGAGGCCGCCGACCAGCACTGCCCAGCCGAGGGCCATGACCGGTGGATCGAAGTACGGCGTCAGGAACAGCGAAAACACGATCATGCTGACGTTGAGAAGGGTCGGCACGAATGCCGGTACCGAGAAACGGTTCCAGGTATTGAGGATCGCCCCCGCCAGGGAAGACAGGGAGATCAGCAATATATAAGGGAAGGTCACTCGCAGCAGGTCGGAGGTCAGCTGGAATTTTTCCGGGGTATCGGTGAAACCCGGCGCCGTGGCCCAGATCACCCAGGGCGCGGCAATCATGCCCAGTGCGGTGACCAGCGCCAGCACCAGCGTCAGCAGACCGGAAACGTAGGCAATAAAGGTGCGGGTCGCCTCTTCGCCCTTCTGGCTTTTATATTCGGCCAGGATCGGCACAAAAGCCTGGGAAAATGCGCCCTCGGCGAAAATCCTGCGCAGCAGATTGGGCAGTTTGAAGGCGATGAAGAAGGCGTCGGTCGCCATTCCGGCGCCGAAGGTGCGGGCAATGAGCGTGTCGCGAACAAACCCGAGAATCCGGGAAAGCATCGTGATAGAGCTGACGGCGGCCAACGATTTGAGCAGATTCATTGAAGGAATGTGTGCCTGTCGATAAACAGCAGGCGAATAACGCGCCCACTTGTGCGATACTCCGCGCCGCAACAGCACAGAGCCAAAGCTCGCGAGTTTACAGGTCACACGCCGGAAAGAAATATCCCGTCGCACCACGCCTACCACTTAGCGGAACGTTTCAAGCGCCCTTGACAAGACTTCAACTCATCGGCATGATTCGCGGCCTATTTTGTTTGCTATTTCCTAAAAAGTCTTTCGAGGAGCTCGACGGTGGCCAACTCACCTTCCGCCAAAAAACGTGCAAAACAGGCTGAGAAGCGTCGCAGCCACAACGCCAGCCTGCGTTCCATGGTTCGTACCTACATCAAGAATGTAGTTAAAGCCATCGACGCAAAAGACGCTGAAAAAGCTCAAGCTGCATACGTTCTGGCTGTGCCAGTTATCGACCGCATGGCCGATAAAGGCATCATCCACAAGAACAAGGCTGCTCGTCATAAGAGCCGTCTGAATGGCCACGTCAAGGCACTGAAAGAAGCTGCCTAAGCGACGTAGTCATTAAAAAACCGACCTCAGGGTCGGTTTTTTATTGCCTGCGATTTGCTGAAATCAAGGCCCAAAAAAGAGGAGCCAATCGGCTTGCCAATCGACTCCTCTTTTTTTACGCGTGATTAATGAGCTGACGCCCACGGCAGAATCGGAATCGCCGTCACCGCATTCTGCGGGCTACCCTCGATCAGACGATCACTGTAGACCAGATAGACCAGCGTATTGCGCTTCTTGTCGAGGAAGCGCACCACCTGCATGGTCTTGAACACCAGCGAAGTGCGCTCCTTGAACACCTCTTCACCATCCTTCAACTCGCCCCTGAAGTTGATCGGCCCGACCTGGCGGCAAGCAATGGACGCTTCGGCACGATCCTCCGCCAGACCCAACCCACCCTTCACACCACCGGTCTTGGCGCGCGACAGGTAGCAGGTCACACCCTCAACCTTCGGGTCATCGAATGCCTCAACCACAATCCGGTCGTTCGGCCCGACAAACTTGAACACCGTCGACACCTGGCCGATTTCCTCGGCCGAGGCCAGCAACGGCAACGCCACCAGCAAGCCCAACAATCCTTTTGCCATACGCATCGCGTTTTTCCTTACACCAGAATCAGGTTGTCACGGTGAACCAGTTCCGGCTCAGCCATGTAACCCAGCAAACCGACAATCGCATCCGACGACTGACCGATGATTTTTTGTGCTTCCAGCGCGCTGTAGTTGGCCAGGCCACGGGCAATCTCTCGACCGTCCGGCGCCACGCACACCACCATTTCGCCGCGACGGAAACTGCCCTGAACCAGCTTGACCCCGACTGGCAGCAGGCTTTTATTGCCCTGAGACAGAGCGGAAACCGCGCCATCATCCAGCACCAGCGTGCCACGGGTTTGCAGATGACCGGCCAGCCACTGCTTGCGCGCCGCGAGCATGCCGCGCTCAGGCGACAGCAGCGTACCGATGCGCTCACCCGCCTTCAGACGATCGAGCACGCGCTCCAGACGCCCACCAACAATGATGGTATGCGCCCCGGAACGTGCCGCCAGCCGCGCCGCGCGCAGCTTGGTCTGCATGCCGCCACGACCCAATGCACCACCAGTACCGCCCGCCACCGCATCCAGCGTCGGATCATCGGCGCGCGCTTCGTAAATCAGCTGGGCGTCAGGGTTATTGCGCGGATCGGCGTCGAACATACCGTCGCGATCCGTCAGGATCACCAGCAGATCGGCCTCAACCAGGTTGGCCACCAGCGCCGCGAGCGTATCGTTGTCGCCGAAACGGATTTCGTCGGTGACCACGGTGTCATTTTCATTGATCACCGGGATGACTTTCAGCTCGACCAACGCACGCAAGGTGCTGCGGGCATTCAGGTAGCGCTTGCGATCGGACAGGTCGTCATGGGTCAGGAGAATCTGCGCGGTGTGCCGGCCATGCTCGGCAAAGCTCGATTCCCAGGCCTGCACCAGGCCCATCTGACCGATTGCAGCGGCGGCCTGGAGCTCGTGCATCGCACTGGGTCGCGCGATCCAGCCGAGGCGACTCATGCCCGCCGCCACTGCCCCGGAGGACACCAGCACCAGCTCGACGCCGGCCTCGTGCAAAGCCACCATCTGCTCGACCCAGACACTCATTGCCGCGCGATCCAGCCCCTTGCCATCCGCCGTCAGCAAAGCGCTGCCGATCTTCACGACCCAACGCTGCGCACCTGTCACCTTGCTCCGCATCATCTTCAACCTTAGCTTGAGGGCAGCGCAACCTGGCACTGCCCGTGACGTTATTCGTGGTTCTTCGTGACCAACAATCGATTTCCAGATACTAAAACGCCGCTCGATTGAGCGGCGCTTAAGTTTACTGCAACGAATCAGTCGCGCACGTAAATGATTTCCGGACCGTCTTCGTCATCCACATCTTCTTCGTCCCAGTCATCGTCGCCGATGTCATGGACCGACTTCACGCCGCTGCGACGCAGGGCACGCTTGTCATCCAGCGCCTGCAACTGCGCACGGGCTTCGTCTTCGATGCGCTGATCCAGATCGGCCAGCTCTTCCTTGTAGGCCGGGTCATTGGCCAGGCGATCGGCACGATCCTCCAGATAACGCATGATGTCGCGCGTCAGGCGCTCGGTGCCTTCTTTGGCGATGGCCGAGATCACGTAGACCGGACCGGTCCACTCCAGACGATCGACGATTTCCTTGACCCGCGCTTCGTGCTCTTCTTCGAGGATCTGGTCGCACTTGTTCAGCACCAGCCAGCGATCACGCTCGGCCAGCGACGGGCTGAACTTGATCAGCTCGTTGACGATCACTTCAGCGGCGTCCGGCGCGCTGCTTTCATCCAGTGGCGCCATGTCGACGAGGTGCAACAACAAACGGGTACGCGCCAGGTGCTTGAGGAAACGAATACCCAGGCCGGCACCGTCGGAAGCGCCTTCGATCAGACCCGGAATGTCGGCGATGACGAAGCTTTTCCAGCGATCGACGCTGACCACACCGAGGTTCGGCACCAGGGTGGTAAACGGGTAATCGGCAACTTTCGGCTTGGCAGCCGACACCGAGCGGATAAAGGTACTTTTACCGGCGTTCGGCAGACCGAGCAGACCGACGTCGGCCAGCACTTTCATTTCCAGTTTCAAGTCGCGCTGCTCGCCCGGCTTGCCCGGCGTGGTCTGGCGCGGCGCACGGTTGGTACTGGATTTGAAACGGGTGTTACCCAGACCGTGCCAGCCGCCCTGCACCACCATCAGTTTCTGACCGGCCTTGGTCAGGTCACCGATGACTTCCTGGGTGGCAGAGTCGATCACGGTGGTGCCGACCGGCACGCGCAGGATCAGGTCTTCACCCTTCTTGCCGGTGCAGTCGGTGCTGCCGCCGTTGGAGCCACGCTCGGCATCGAAGTGCCGGGTGTAACGGTAGTCCACCAGGGTGTTGAGGTTTTCGTCGGCCATCATGTAGATGGAACCGCCATCACCGCCATCACCACCGTTCGGGCCGCCGTTTTCAATGAATTTTTCCCGACGAAAACTCATGCAGCCATTGCCGCCGTCGCCAGCCTTTACGCGGATCGATACTTCATCAACAAACTTCATAACCAACGCCTCTCGCCGTACGGACGAGCCGAAAAACAATCAAGACATAAGACTCTTGCAAAAATGAGCGCAGCGACCCCAATCCACGACCTGCATCGCACGCCGGCAGCCCATACAAACAGCTTTGCAAGAGACTCACCCCACAAACGAAAAAGCCCCGTCGCAAGACAGGGCTTCTCCAGCACTCTCGCAGTTAGGCTGCGACAACGCTCACGTAACGACGACCGAAGGCGCCTTTTACTTCGAACTTGATCACGCCTTCGATTTTCGCGAAGAGGGTGTGATCTTTACCCATGCCAACGCCGTAGCCAGCGTGGAATTGGGTGCCGCGCTGACGCACGATGATGTTGCCGGCCTTGATGACCTGGCCGCCATACATCTTCACGCCAAGGCGTTTGGCTTCTGAGTCGCGACCGTTACGGGTACTACCACCAGCTTTTTTGTGTGCCATGAGTTCAATTCTCCTAGTGAGGAATTAGGCTGTAATTAAGCCTGAATACCGGTGATTTTGATCTCGGTGAACCACTGGCGGTGGCCCATACGCTTCATGTGGTGCTTACGGCGACGGAACTTGATGATGCGGACTTTATCGTGACGACCTTGGGAGATCACTTCAGCCTTGACGGTTGCGCCAGCAACAACAGGTGCGCCGATGTTCACGTCGTCGCCGTTGGCGACCAACAGAACGCGGTCAAAAGTCACGGATTCGCCAGTGGCGACTTCCAGTTTTTCGATCTTCAGGTATTCACCTTCAGCGACCTTGTATTGCTTACCGCCGGTAACGATTACTGCGTACATGGTATTTCTCCGATAATCCTGCTCACCCAGCTCTTTATAAGAAGAGGTATTGGCTGGCATGGCTGCATGGGGCTGGAACGGCCCAAGTGCAATTGCGTAAGGCAGGTGCTGCCCAGGAAGTTCAGGGTGCGCGATTGTACGCAAGCCTTCGAAGTCATGCAAGGGGCCGTCCATCGCGCCTTGACAGGCCCGGACGTGGGTCCTAGCATGCCGCGCAACCCTTCTGGAGCACCTGTCGCTGATGCAACCCCAAGCTTTCTACCGCGCGGTGGCGGACGATTTTAGCGCCGTCGACGGCATCATCAAGAAGCAGCTGACTTCCCGAGTGCCGCTGGTATCGAAAATCGGCGATTACATCACGTCGGCCGGCGGCAAACGCCTGCGTCCTTTATTGGTGCTGCTGTGTGGCAAGGCCCTGGGTCGCGAAGGCGACGACATGCGCCTGCTGGCCGCCACCATCGAATTCCTGCACACCGCCACCCTGCTGCATGACGACGTGGTCGACATGTCCGGCATGCGCCGTGGCCGTTCCACCGCCAACGCCATGTGGGGCAACGCCCCGAGCGTACTGGTGGGCGACTTCCTGTACTCGCGCTCGTTCGAGATGATGGTCGAACTGGGCTCGATGCCGGTGATGAAGATCCTGTCCCAGGCCACGCGCATCATCGCCGAAGGCGAAGTGCTGCAACTGTCCAAGGTTCGCGACGCCAGCACCACCGAAGAAACCTACATGGAAGTCATCCGCGGCAAGACCGCGATGCTCTTCGAGGCTTCGACCCACAGTGCCGCGGCGCTGGCCGGTGCCACCGCCGAGCAAAGCGAAGCCCTGCGCACCTTCGGCGATCACCTGGGCGTGGCGTTCCAGCTCGTCGACGACCTGCTCGACTACAAGGGCGACGCCGAAACCCTGGGCAAGAACGTCGGTGACGATCTGGCCGAAGGCAAGCCGACCCTGCCGCTGATCTACACCATGCGCGAAGGCACGCCAGAGCAAGCCGCACTGGTACGCCAGGCAATCCAGAAAGGCGGGATCGAAGACCTGGAAAGCATCCGCATCGCCGTGGAAGCCTCCGGTTCGCTGGAATACACCGCGCAACTGGCCCGTGATTACGTGGCCCGTGCGATCAAGTGCCTCGACGCGCTGCCGGCCAGCGAATACCGCGATGCGCTGGTTGAGCTGAGCGAGTTCGCGGTCGCCCGCACGCACTGATCAGCATCGCGTCATCTAAAAACCGCAGCCTCCGTTGGAGCCTGCGGTTTTTTGTTGCCTGCCATCGGCGGCTAAAACCCTATACAATGTGCGACTTTTAGCGATCCCTCTCCAAGGAGCCTTAGTGAGCACGTTGCCACCCTGCCCGAAATGCAATTCCGAATACACCTACGAAGACGGCACCCAACTGGTGTGCCCGGAGTGCGCCCACGAGTGGTCTGTCGGCGGTGAAGCCGAAGTGGCGTCCGATGACGCCGTGAAGAAAGATTCGGTCGGTAACGTCCTGCAGGACGGCGACACCATCACCGTGATCAAGGACCTGAAGGTCAAGGGCACCTCGCTGGTGGTCAAGGTCGGCACCAAGGTCAAGAACATCCGCCTGTGCGATGGCGATCACGACATCGACTGCAAGATCGACGGCATCGGCCCGATGAAACTCAAATCCGAGTTCGTCAGAAAAGTCTGAGTCTGCTGTCTTCCATCCCGCGCCCGCCGTGGGATGGAGCTTCGCCCTCCTCCGCAATCCCCAACAAACCCTCGCGATAGCCAAACGCCAGCCGTTTTGACCTTACGCAATCTTCACCCGCAAAAAATCACAAACCGCCAATAGGCGCTTGCTATTTGACGAATAAGAATTATTCTCATTGAAACCTTTCAATGGAGATTAGACCCATGACTTATTTGATCGACGCCTGGCTGGATCGCCCGCATCCGTACCTCAGGATCCTGCATCGGGAAACCGGTGAAGTCTGTGCCGTACTGGAAGAAGAAGCCCTGCATGAATTGCAGGATCAAGGGGATCTTGACGTCAGCGGCCTGAGTTCCAGCGAGCCATTGGTGCTCAAGGAGCTGGTGCGCAATCTGTTCCTGTTCTGCTATGCCCGGGCCTTGCGCCCGACCAGTGAGCTGCATCACAAGATCGAAGTATGAGAACGGCGAGGAAACCCTGCACAAGCAACGCTTGTGCAGGGTAACGGGATTACAGAACGTCGAGCAGCTCGACGTCGAACACCAGAACGCTGTGCGGCGGGATGCTGCCAACGCCTTGAGCGCCGTAAGCCAGCTCGCTCGGCACATACAGACGCCATTTGCTGCCGGCATTCATCAGTTGCAGGGCTTCGGTCCAGCCAGCGATAACGCCGCCAACCGGGAATTCAGCCGGCTGGCCACGCTCGTAAGAGCTGTCGAACACGGTGCCGTCGATCAGCGTGCCGTGGTAGTGAGTACGCACGGTGTCTTCACGGGATGGCTTGGCGCCTTCACCTTGAGTCAGCACTTCGAACTGCAGGCCGGAAGCCAGCGTGGTGATGCCTTCTTTCTTGGCGTTTTCAGCCAGGAATGCCAGGCCTTCGCCAGCGGCCGCTTCAGCTTTGGCAGCGGCTTCGGCTTGCATGATCTCGCGGATCACCTTGAAGCTGGCGGACATGGCTTCCTGGCTTACACGGCTTTCCTTACCGGCGAATGCGTCGGTCAGGCCGGCCAGGATGGCGTCCAGGCTGACACCCGGTGGCGGGTTGTCGCGCAGCTGGTCACCCAGCTGACGGCCGATACCGTAGCTGACGCGGGTTTCGTCGGTGGACAGATTTACTTCGGACATGACACTGCTCCGCTGTGCGGACGGCCTCAGGACCTGCCGTGCGTACACAGCGCGTCCCGGCGCGCCCGGAACCAAAAGGGCGAGCAGACTAGCACAGATGTTCCGGCATTGATCAGGCCCTCGGGCCTACAGCGCGGATCGCCAGGCCAGCGGCACCTTCAGGCTTTCTTCGCCACTGGCGCCAAGACCGCACATTTCATCGTGCACCGAGGTGTGCACCAGGTTGAACGGCAGCACCGGAAAGTTATGCAGCACATCCCGGGCATGCTCGACCGAACGCAGCATCAGCATTTC
>Ga0207681_10003258_pt1 | contig 10173 bp, 9 predicted proteins | sample KBSS53metaG_FD_184324 | JGI IMG/M metagenome (GOLD analysis project Ga0207681, IMG submission 184324) | Switchgrass rhizosphere microbial communities from Kellogg Biological Station, Michigan, USA - KBS S5-3 metaG (SPAdes) (version 2) | ecosystem: Host-associated > Plants > Roots > Rhizosphere >... | reverse complement strand
CGATGTCGATAGCCGCAATTGTTGTATTACTCATTTTGCCTTATCTGCATCTTGACAACCAGGCAAGGCTCTTGCGTACCACCGTTTTTGCGATCGTGCTCGGATTGTTCTTTTCAAAATTGATTGGTTCCGTTTTTTTCCTGATAGATGACGTGAGGAGGCTAGTTCAATGGGCTGCCGGCGAACTATTTTTTCAGAATACTGAAGGCGAACAACTGCAGGAAGGAGAAAAAATTTCGCGTTCGGTTTTCCTGAGCTGGGCTGGAATGATTGCTGGTGGCGGTTTGTTCGCAACGCTCATCAATGGTTTCGGTAATAAATACCAATACCAGGTGCGGCGAATACCACTCACCTTTGGCAATCTACCGGCTTCCTTCAAAGGACTAAAAATTGTTCATATTTCAGACATTCATTGTGGCAGCCTGACTGATAAGAATGCCGTAATGAAAGGCGTGGAAAAAATAATCAACGAAAAGCCCGATCTGATCCTTTTTACGGGTGACCTGGTCAACAACAGGGCAGATGAGATGGAAACTTTTATGAACGTATTCAACAAGCTGACCGCTCCTTTAGGTGTCTATTCTACCTTAGGAAATCATGACTATGGTGATTATGTTCATTGGGATACACGGCAGGACAAAATAAACAACCTGGAAAGACTGAAACAGGTTCACGCCGACCTCGGTTGGAGGCTACTTATGAATGAACACGTGGAGCTACAAAAAGATGGGGATAAAATTGCGCTGCTGGGCGTGGAAAACTGGAGTGCCAAGGCAAGATTTCCAAAATATGGGAACCTGGCGAAAACATACGCCGGTTCAGAACCTTACCCTTTTAAGATTTTGATGAGCCATGATCCGTCTCACTGGGATGCAGAGGTGCGAAGCAAGTATGCGGATATTGACCTGATGCTTTCAGGACATACTCACGGAATGCAATTTGGCGTTGAAGTACCAGGATTTAAGTGGAGTCCCGTTCAATACGTTTATGAGCAGTGGGCAGGTCTTTATGAGGAAGAATCCCAAAAACTCTACGTCAATCGCGGGTATGGGTTTATAGGCTATCCAGGTAGAGTTGGCATACTTCCTGAAATCACTGTATTGGAATTAAGTTGATTATATACATTTTAAACCTTCATATGAACAATGAGTCTAAATGCAGCCTCCCGATCCAAAATTTTGGCCCACCATTATGATTAAACGCTACTTAATTATATTTTTTTTCTTCCTATTATCCGTTCCCGGCTTTTCACAAACAACCGGGGATACAATTCCTGTATCGACCATTAAGATTCCGGATGTCGATACCAGCCTTAATTATGACGAACTGATGAACGAGCTGGATTTATTCCTTGATTCCTTGCTAAAACCTAAAAGTTTCTTCCTCGTTAATTTTTCGCTGGGCAGTAACTATTTCAACTATTGGAGAAGAAACCTGACACAGCTCGAGGCGACAAAAAGAGGCATCTTTTCAACCATATTAGGATACTATCATAAATCAGGTTTGGGACTTACGGTATCAGGTAATGTGACGGATGACGAGGAGAAGCTTAACTTATACCAGTTTTCAATCAGTCCATCATACGATTTTATATCAAACATGGATTGGACCGCCGGATTTTCATATACGCGGTATATAACAAAGGACTCTTTAAATTTTTATACATCTCCATTACAAAATGAACTCAATGCCTATTTTACGTGGAGAAAATCGTGGCTTCAGCCTGGAATTGCGCTCAGTTATGGTAGCGGTAGCCGCACGGAATACAAGAAAAGAGAAAAGTTAATAGAACAACTCCGGAGAAGGAGGCGTTATCCTGTTATCATCAGTCAGAGTGATGAATCGGTCGCCGATTTCCTGGTGACCGCCTATGTTCGACATAGTTTTTATTGGATGCACATTTTAAATGGGAAAGGCCATATTAAACTCACACCGCAGGTATCTTTTTCAGCCGGCAGCCAGCAATATGGTTTTAATAGTACTAATGGAATATACTCGGTCAACCGGCGCAATGCTGCTACGCTCTTATTTAATATGGGCGACATCACTGTTGACGACCAAATGAAATTTCAACCTGTCTCGCTGACGATGCACCTGCGCCCCGAATATTCCGTTGGAAAGTTTTTTATACAACCGCAGTTTATTCTTGACTACTATTTTCCTTCTGAAACTCTCACCCCATTATTTTATTTGAATACAGGATTTATTTTTTGATATTCAATCAACGCTTTGTTCATAGTCAATAATGCAATGGGAGCAAGGTCAATTTTGTTGCTAAAGAAGGGAGTTATAAAGAAAGGCCATCTATTCCCCTATTATTTTGCCTTAATAATTTACTACAGCAACGATAACAATTCTTTAAATAATATCTTTGTGTCTTCTATAGGGGTTACAACCTCTTCCGTTGTCAGATTAAAGTGTAATGCCAGTTATAAGACCCGGAAGTCTTATGCGTGGGGCAAATGGTCAGCCTTTTCGGTTTTTTAACTTTTACGTGGTAAACCATTCACCTTATGCGACTGTCTGTACTTCCGGACTGGTGGCGGTTTTTAGATAATCTTCACATTGATGCTGCAATATTTGATTTTAAAGGATGTTTTAGCGTCAGGACATTATTTGGATTCGCCGCACCCGGATGGCATCATACCACTCATTTTCTGAACAAAAAAACAAAATGTATGAAATGAGCTATGAAAATTATTGAGCAATTTATTAGAGCTGCGGTAATAAGTTTTATAGCAAATTCCATTTGTCCCCTTAACAATAAAAATTAATCAAATGAAAGCTAAATTCCTTCTCCCTTTTCTTGTAACCCTATTTGTCTCGTCTTCGCTCATGGCCCAGTTTCATATCGGATTCAAAGTTGGTAGTAACATCACCAAGATTGATGGATATGCATTTGATGACAAATTCAACTATGCCTATCATATAGGGGGCTTTGCTGAAATCGGCCTTGGTGAAAAATTCGGTTTACAGCCGGAGGTTTTATTCAACCAGTACTCATCATCTGTAGATAGTAGCTTCAGCGATATTTACCAGGATATTTTTAGTTCTGACCAGTATAAGGTGAAGCTGAATTACCTGTCTATACCGGTTTTGCTGAATTATAAACTGTTGGGGAATTTTCTTTCGCTCCAGGCAGGTCCACAATTTAGTATCCTGATGAATTCGGACAAGACCTTGCTTCAAAACGGGACCGAAGCATTCAAAAATGGAGATTTTTCTATGCTGGGCGGTGTGGCGCTTAAATTCAGTGCTATTCGTATTACAGGAAGATATGCAATAGGCCTGAGTAATATCAGCGATTTAGGCAACAAAAGCGAGTGGAAGAGCCAGGGCTTCCAGGTTTCATTGGGATTAGCGCTTTAAAATCCAGTTTTTATAGATTGTTGCCCTCCTGTACTTGCAGGAGGGCTTTTTTTTACCGCTTTGTCAGTTTCTTTGCCGCGGCACGAAACTTGACAACTACAGTTTCGCACTGTATTTTAGCGCCACCACAGGGGCTATGACAGATTGTCCAAAGGAAATTGTTTATGAATTTTGATCAAATTTTTATGAGGGCCGAAGAAGAAACGGATTTTATGCCCATTATTCCTCTTGCTGAAACTGACCAGGAGGATGGCAACGGCGTGGAAATTCCTGCCGAGATTGCTTTATTGCCATTACGTAACACAGTGCTTTTTCCCGGCGTTGTTTTACCTATTACCGTTGGCCGCGATAAAAGCATCAAGGCGGTAACCGATTCGTATAAAGGCGATAAGCTGATTGGTGTGATTGCCCAGAAAGACAGTACAATTGAAGATCCGGAAGTAAAAGACCTAGAGAATGTGGGTACCATCGCTAAGATTGTTAAGCAAATAAAGATGCCCGATGGAGGTACTACTATTATCATCCAGGGTAAAAGCCGTTTTAGTATCGATTCGATCGTGGGAGAAGATCCCTATTTTAAAGCAAAGATCAATAAGATCTCTGAACAGGAAATACCAAAGGATGCCGATTTCGACGCTTATGTTGCCAACATAAAGGACCTGGCAACCGAAATTATCCAACTTTCACCCAGCCTGCCTGCGGAAGCTTCTATCATTTTACGCAATATTGAAAACCCTTCTTTTCTCATCCACTTTGTATCCAGTAACCTGAATACAGATATTAAGGAAAAACAACGCCTGCTTGAATTAAACAATATACGTGCACGCGCCGACCTGCTCATGCAACTCCTCCAAAAAGAGCTGCAGTTTGCGGAATTGAAAAATAAAGTAACCACAAAAACAAGGACTGAATTAGATAAGCAGCAGCGGGAATACTTTTTACAGCAGCAACTCAAAAGTATCAAAGATGAGTTGGGCGGCGACAGTAACACCCAGGAAGTAAAAGAAATGCAGAAAAAGGCCGAAGCGATGAAATGGCCGATGGCTGCAAAAGAGTTATTTAAAAAAGGTATTGAAAAGCTGGAGCGGATGCATCCCAGCACACCGGATTATTCTGTTGTGTACAATCACCTGGACCTTATGTTGGACCTTCCGTGGCAAACGTATACCGAGGATCACTATGATCTTGCAAAAGCAAAGAAGACCCTTGATGCAGATCATTACGGCATGACCAAGATCAAAGAAAGAATACTCGAATATCTTGCAGTACTGAAGTTGAAGGGTGACTTGAAGAGCCCGATACTTTGTTTTATCGGCCCCCCTGGTATTGGCAAGACGTCACTAGGCAAAAGCATTGCCAGTGCCATTGGAAGAAAATACTCGAGATTAAGCCTCGGTGGTCTCCACGACGAAAGCGAAATACGGGGTCACCGGAAAACGTATATAGGAGCAATGCCGGGACGTATACTTCAGACCCTTCGTAAAGTGAAATCTTCTAACCCGGTTATCATACTCGATGAAATTGATAAAGTCGGAAGTGATCATCGTGGCGATCCCAGCAGTGCATTGCTGGAAGTGCTCGACCCGGAACAAAACAATAACTTTTACGACAATTATCTTGAATCGGAATATGACCTGAGCAGGGTTTTGTTTATCGCAACCGCCAACAACATACAAACAATTCAGCCTGCGTTGCGCGACCGCCTGGAAATAATAGACCTCAGCGGATACGCAGTAGAGGAAAAACTTGAAATCGCGAAACGGCACCTGATCCCGAAACAAAAAGAATTACATGGGCTGAAAAGTTCCCCATTTAAGATCGCAGATAAGGTCTTAAAAAAATTGATCGAGGATCATACGCGTGAAAGCGGCGTGAGGGAACTTGACAGGCAGCTCGCCTCTATTATGCGATACCAGGCAAAGGAATTGGCGTTGAGAGGAAAATTGATTTCATCCATCACATCCGCAGATATTCAAAAGATCATTGGCAAGCCCCGTTATAATAATGAGATCTATAAAACCGCGAATATGGCGGGTGTTGCGGTCGGACTTGCATGGACTTATGTTGGCGGGGAGATACTTTTTATTGAAACCACAATCAGTGAAGGTAAAGGAGAACTAAAGTTGACCGGCAACCTGGGGAACGTGATGAAGGAAAGTGCAAGCACGGCGTTGACCTATCTGCAATCCAATGCAAAAAGGTATCATATAGATCACAAGTTGTTTGACAAAAGAAATATTCATATTCATGTCCCTGAAGGTGCAGTTCCTAAAGATGGGCCCAGCGCCGGTATTACCATGATGACGGCAATTGCTTCGGCATTGACAAGTAAAAAAGTCAAGCCTTTTCTAGCAATGACCGGGGAGATCACTTTGCGTGGCCAGGTATTACCGGTTGGCGGCATCAAGGAAAAAGTGCTTGCAGCTAAAAGAGCCGGATTAAAGGAAATAATTCTTTGCTGGCAAAATGAAAAGGATGTGCAGGAAATCGAATCGTCGTTTATTAAAGGTATTGGCTTCCATTACGTAAAAACAATGAACCAGGTATTGGAGCTGGCCCTGGTATAAAAGTATTGTCTGCAACCATCTCCTACATGACTTCAATATCAGTCATTCAGTGACGTGCTAAGCCCCGGGATGTTATCTTCGTAGCGGTTTGCGTTTGCCCTTTTTCATATTGATTGTTACATGCTGTGTGCAGTTACAGGCACAAACGCTGGGAGGCAATACTGTTTTCAATTTCCTCCGGCTACCGAGCACGCCTGAGCTTACTGCGTTGGGTGGAGTCAATATTTCACAAATCTCTGCAGACGCGGGCCTGGCATTCAATAATCCTGCGCTGCTTACTTCACGCATGCATACCCAGATGAATGCAGTGTTCAACTCAATGTATGACGGCATACAATCGTATCATCTCTCTCTTGCTTATCATCACAGGAAGATCAATACAAGTTTTCAGTGGAGCTTAAACTACTTGAATTATGGCAGTGTTGAGCAGTCAGATGCCGCGGGCAATCTTTTCGGACAATTTCGGCCAACTGACTGGGTGATGCAACTTTCTGCCTCGCGCAGCTACCTTTCGAAGTGGAAGTACGGTGCCACTGTCAAATTTATTAATTCGAATTATGGACAATACCGTTCCAATGGTATTGCCATTGACGTCGGTGTATTATATCATGATACTACAAAGCTTTTTTCTGCTTCGGTGCTCGCGAAAAATATGGGTACACAATTAAAAAAGTATGACGGCACCGATCCTGATGATTTACCATTTGATTTGCAGGTAGGCCTCACAAAACGCCTTGAAAATTCACCCTTCGGTTTTTCTTTCACTGCCCATCACCTCCATACGTTTGATATCAGGTATAGTGACCCCGCTTTCAATACCGACAACGGATTTGAAGAGGACAGTACAAAAAAATTCACGATCGATAAATTATTCCGTCATTTTGTGCTGGCGACAACTGTTTATATAGCAGGAAAAGTGGAGATTGCTGCCGGATACAATTACCTGATGCGGCAGGAGCTGAGCATCGAGAACACGAGTAATGGGCTTACCGGCTTTTCGGTTGGTGTGGCTTTGTTGCTTAATAAAATGCAGATTAGATATGCCCGGTCGCAGTATCAAAACAATACGGCCTATAACCAGTTTGGCATCAGCATGACGTTGAACCAGTATTTTGGATTGGGTAATTTCGGCGAAAAAATCGGGTGGTAAACTATGAAAGTGCGTAACCAGCTGCTATGAGTAATTTTTTAAGGACTGTAAACAATCTTCTATCTCATAAACGGGCTTCATTTTACATCATTGTACTGTGCATTCTTTCCAAGTCAGTTCTAATCAGTTTCTATTCGTACACAGGAAAAGACAAAATTTATAGCCTTTCCGCCAGTTATAACCTGCTTCATGGAAAAGGCTGGACAAACAGCTTTTTTTATCTTAATGACCTCGATACAGAAGTGCTGGAGCCTTTTTGTTTTTGGCCGCCTGGTTATGGATTGCTCATTACACCTTTTCAATTTTTTTTTGGGACTGATATTTTCCTGGCAACTACTTTTTTTGAGATATGCTGCTTTATCATCTTTATCCTTTTATGCCGCGCCATCTTAAAAACCCAGGGCTTGTCACGATCATGGCTGAACATAAGCACGGTGCTTCTTGCTTTTTCATCACATGATTTTATTGAGGCTTCCCTGGGAACCGATCTGCTTGCCCTGGATTTTATCCTTAGCTTTTTTTATGCGGCGATCAGGATATGGAGCAACACTGACAGGCAATCAGCAGGAAAATTTGGAGTAGTGGCAGGACTTTGCCTCTTTCTTGCCGGCTTCACGAGGTATGTTTATGTGCCCGTATCGCTTTTCACTATCGTGGTTTTGTTGGTCCTGTCTTTTGTAAAAAAGAATAAATGGGCCGTGCGGGGTTATCTGGTCTCTTCGATCATTTGTTTTGCCGGCCTGCTTGTTGCGATGATCTTTCAGCAAAATTTATGCGGAAGTCCATTTTATACCGGTGTGGACACGAAGGGTTTTTTCCCGGCGCATCTCAGCTATTGGCACCCGGCTGTCATCGCCGCATTTGTTGATCTCAACCTGGTGCCGGTACAACTTGGTAAATACACCGCCGTTTCTTACTCGTCATGGATGCAATTATTTAGCTGGGTTAACCTTATGTTGTATGTAACGATACTTATCGTCGCTTGTAATTTTTTCTACAAAAAACTAAGATCTCAAAAAGGTGATTTGCCGGTATTTATTGCCGGGGGTTTCGTTCTTTCCGCGTCCATCGTCGGGGGGCTTGCACTGCTGAGTCTTACCCACGATGTAAAGTACACGTTGTCGGGAAATGCATGGAGTTTTATTATGGAGGGCAGGTATCACGCGTTTCCGGTGTTGTTTATCCAACTTTTAGCGTTAACTATTATCGCGAAAAAAAATGATTTGCTCCGTCTGAAAGGCTTTCCTTTAATTATTATTTCAATACCGTTTTTTCTGCTTTTACTGAATTCGGTTCACCAGGTCTATTACACAATAAAGGTTGCCTCACACTACAATACGATGAAGAAAGCAGCTGTGCGGGAACAGGATTATGTGTACTTTGAATCCCTGCTGAAGCAAACCATAAAGGATAATCCTGGTAAAGAGATCGTTGTGGCCTCATCGGATAAATACTATCCGTTGCTTGCGTCCATGCACACGCAAAAAGGAATCGGCAATCCATATGACCTGGACCGCCAGTTTCCCATTGTAAAGAAACCGACTGTTCTTTTTACAGTTATTTTTGAGCCTGAGAAAAGTCGCTACGCTAATTATTTAAAAGATAGCCGAGCAAGGCTTGTTAAAGAAGTAGCAGGAACAGAAATATTCATGCAAACAATCGACCCTTAGTCAGAAGATAAGTTACAGATGTACTATAGTGAGCCTTTAAGGAGGACATTTATCATTATTCCTGCTTTCAACGAGAGTAAAAGTATTGGCAGGGTAGTGGCGGAACTGCTGCCATTGGGCTGTAGGATTGTTGTGGTGGACGACGGTTCGCCTGAGGAACTTAGAACTGAATGCGAAGGGAATAATCAAATCTATTATATCCGGCACAAGGTGAACCTTGGCCAGGGTGCGGCCTTGCAAACAGGTATTGACTTCGCATTAAAACAGGGAGCTTCATGGTTTATTACATTTGATGCCGATGGACAGCACAGCGCAAAAGATATCCCTGCATTACTCGCCCCATTATTTATGGAGCAGGCCGACATTGTCCTGGCTTCGCGTTTTTTAACCAAAGGCTCGCATAATGCGCCCATCATAAAGCAGTTAATATTAAAAGCAGGACGCTGGATAAACTATTTGTTTACCGGGCTCTATCTTTCAGACGCGCACAATGGACTGCGGGCCATGAACCGGGTCGCGGCCCATTCAATACGAATCACTGAAAACAGGATGGCGCACGCTACCGAAATTGTAGCTCAGATAAAAAGTCAGCATCTCCGGTACAGGGAAGTTGGAGCAGCCGTGCTGTACACACCGTATTCAAAAAATAAAGGGCAGTCTTCGTTAAACAGTCTTAAGATCTTTTTTGATTTAGTTTTACAAAAATTGTTCGGATGAACGGAATACAAATCGTTTTAATTACGGCAGTAGTATTGGTAGCTATCTATTTTTTTGTACGGCTGCAAAACTCTATACTGGATTTTCTACTATTGCTTGCCATGGTGACCGCGGCGCTGGTTTTTATTTTTTTACCTGACCTCACCAACGCCATTGCCCACAGGATGGGGGTAGGGCGGGGAGCCGATCTCATATTCTATCTGAGCATCGTGATTTTTTGGTTTGTCATAATCAAACTCTACGTACGCATACGAAAACTGGAGAAGATCGTTACCGATGTGGTAAGAAAGGACGCGCTGAATGAAGCGGCCCGGGAGCATGCCGGGTAACTCCGTTGCGAACGCAATATTTGTTACAAATAATTCAGATTTGTTTTTGGTGTCAACACAAGCAATGTTTCGTACATGAGTTGAATGGTATTATTGATGTCATCCCGGTGCAGCATTTCCACGGTAGTATGCATGTAGCGAAGCGGGATAGAAATAAGAACGGAAGGGCAGCCATCGTTTGAATAGGCAAACGAATCAGTGTCGGTGCCGGTGCTTCGGCTTAGTGCCCGCCATTGTACGGGTATCTTCTTATTTGCAGCTACTTTCTCTACCAATGCAAGCAACTTGTTGTGCACGGCCGGTGCATACGAAAGCGAAGGTCCTTTTCCGCATAACACATCCCCCTCAATATTTTTATTGATCATCGGGGT
>Ga0207681_10003251_pt1 | contig 10191 bp, 9 predicted proteins | sample KBSS53metaG_FD_184324 | JGI IMG/M metagenome (GOLD analysis project Ga0207681, IMG submission 184324) | Switchgrass rhizosphere microbial communities from Kellogg Biological Station, Michigan, USA - KBS S5-3 metaG (SPAdes) (version 2) | ecosystem: Host-associated > Plants > Roots > Rhizosphere >... | reverse complement strand
GAGCGGCGGTACATCCAGAAGGGACACATCTGGTGCTTCAAGCTGACCAACCGCACGGTGATTGACGCCGGCGTCGGCGGCAACGTCGCACGCTTCATCAACCACTCCTGCCGTCCCAACTGCTACGTCCACATCGTCGATGGCACAATCTGGATTCGCGCAAACCGGAAGATTCGAAAGGGCGAGGAGCTCACCTACCACTACAACACGGACGGTGAAGGGCTGATCAAGTGCCGGTGCCGGCCGGGGTGCCAGGCGCTCCTGTGATCTTCTACCTGCACGGCTTTGCCTCATCTCCCGGCTCGACGAAGATCCGATATTTTTCCGAGCGGCTGCAAGAGCACGGCGTCACGCTGGTGTGTCCGGATTTCAACGAGCCTGACTTCAAGACGCTGACCATGACACGCATGCTCGATCAGCTCGAGCGGCAGCTGCCGGCCGCCGGGGCTCCGCCGGCGGCGTTGATCGGATCGAGCCTTGGCGGGACGCTGGCGATTCTCGCGGCCGCGCGCGCGCCATCGAGAGTCGAACGGTTGGTCCTGCTCGCGCCCGCGGTCATGTTTGCCAAGCCGGGTCATCACCTGCTGCCGCCGGAACGGATCGAGGAGTGGCGCCGGCGTGGGTCGCTGCCGTTTTTTCACTACGCCGCGAACGAGCAGCTGGAGCTCGATTACGCGTTTTTCGAGGACAGCCTTCGATACGATGCGTTCAACGCCGTCGTGCCGCAGCCGACGCTCGTCTTCCAGGGGCTCCGCGATGCATCGGTCGACCATCGGACCGTCGAGCAATTCGCCAACGCGCGCCCGAACGTCACCCTGTCGCTGCTCGACGACGACCACCAGCTGATCGCGAGCCTGCCGCGGATGTGGAACGACATCCAGCCGTTTCTGGGGCTGGCCGAATGAAGCACGCGCTGATCGCCGCGTGCGTGTTCGCAGTCACAGCGGGCCCGAGGACTCGCGGGGCGGCGCTCGATCGGCGGTACGTAGCGCAGCCCTTTAGGGCTGCCCCGACCGCCGATGGCAGGCCTGAAGGCCTGCGCTACGAGAGTCCAGCCCTCGCCGTCGATCACGTCCGCGTCGGCTTCCTGAATTCCGGCGGCGGCTATACGGTGACCGCGATACCAATCGAAACCTACGTGGCGCGGGTTCTTGCCGGCGAAGCCGTGCGCGACAGCCACCCTGCGGCGCTCGAGGCGTTGGCCATCACCATCAGGACGTTTGCGGCCGCGAATCTGAAGCGGCACGGCGCCGACGGGTTCGACTTGTGCGATCAGACCCACTGTCAGGTGGTGCGAGCGGCGGTGGCGGCCACCGAGCGCGCCGCGCAGGTGACGGCCGGGCGTGTGCTCCTGCGCAACGGCGTCCCGGCTTCCATCTACTACACGGCGTCGTGCGGCGGCCGCACCGAGATTCCGTCCGACGTCTGGCCCGGCGCCGAGGATCCGCCTTTCCTGCCGTCGCGCGCCGACGATGCCTGCGAAGGGTCGCCGGCGTGGACGGCGAGCCTTGCCGAGGAGGATTTGCTGCGGGCGCTGCGGGCTGGCGGGTTTCGTGGCGATCGACTGCGCGACGTCCGGATCGCGTCGCGCAACGCATCGGGCCGCGTGGCGCAGCTGACGCTCGACGGATTGCGGCCCGGCATGATCTCCGGTCAGGACTTGCGCGTCGTCGTCGGTCGCACGCTCGGCTGGCAGCACATCAAGAGCACAGTGTTCGACCTGCGGCGTCAGGGCGATTCCTATCGTTTCACCGGGCGCGGCTCGGGACACGGAGTGGGGATGTGCGTCATCGGGTCGGCGAAGCTGGCCGAGCGGGGGACAACGGCCGCCGCGATCCTCGCGAAGTACTTTCCGGGCCTCGAGATTTCCGGCCTGCCGGCTGCGGCGCCAGCCCCGACCTCTGTCCCTGGCCGCACAGCGTCTGGGATGGAGGTGATGGTGTCGCTGCCGGATGACGACGAAGGCGAACGAGCGGCGATCGTCCGCGGCACGGCTCGCGCGCGAGACGAAGTCGCCCGCGCGCTCGGTGTGAGTCCGCCTCCCCGCGTCACGCTGCGGTTTCATCCAACCACGGACGCCTACGAGAAGGCGACAGGCCAGCCCTGGTTTACCTCGGGCACGCTGGTCCGCGGCGAAATCCACGTGTTGCCGCTGGCGACGCTTCGCGATCGCGGTCTGGTCGATCGCACGATCCGCCACGAGCTGGTTCATCTCATGACCGACACCGCCCTCGCCAGGCGACCGGCCTGGGTTCGTGAGGGCGCGGCGATCTTCTATGCGGGGGATGCACCACTGGTGCCGAGCGGATCGAGACCACGTCCCGCGGTCAAGCCGGAGCCGCGGACGTCGTGTCCCGACGACATCGAGCTGCTGCGCCCGGTGTCGGTCGGTGCGCTCAGCTACGCCTACGCACGTGCTCGTGCGTGCTTCGAGAAACAGCTCGCCGCCGGGAAAAGCTGGCGAGACGTACGTTGAACGCAGAGCCCGCGGAGCTCGCAGGGTCTTTTTTCTCTGCGTGCTCTGCGAGCTCTGCGTTGATCGTCGTCACTTGGGATCGGGGACGGTCGGAACGGTGTACACCTTCTTCAGCGCCGCCTGATACTCGCCGAACAGCGCCTTGATCCCGGCGAACTCCCGCTTGACCGCCTCGCGGTAGTCGGCGTGCGTGGCGAAGTCGAACAGCACGGCGGCCATCGCCTCCGCGTCGATCGTGAACCCCTTGTGGCCGACCTCCTTGAGGTTGTCGGCGTCCATTTCGTAGGTGTGGTTCGACGCCGTCGACGACTGCGCGGTGATGCCGATGCCGGGGATGTCGCGCGACACGCTGCCGGTCTCCTCGTACCCCTGCGGCTTCCCCGGCTCGGGAATGACGTTGGTGGCGCCGAACATCTTCATGTACGCGAAGCCCAGCTCGCCGAGCGTCGCGACGCCGATGCCGTCGAGATCCTTGCCGTAGTGATCGATCTTCACCTTCGTGCCGGTCGCCAGCGCCGCCGCCTTCGCCGCGTTGTCGACGAACTCCACCACCTGCTGCAGATAGACCTCGTCGGGGTAGCGGATGTAGAAGTCCGCCACCGTCCGATCCGGCACGACGTTCGGCGCCGTGCCGCCTTCGAGAATGATCCCCTGGATGCGCGCCTCGGGCCGGATGCTGGCGCGGACGGCGTTGATGTTCTCGAAGAAGTGAATCACCGCCTCGAGCGCGTTGCGGCCGTTCCACGGCGTCATCTGATGCGTGGGCGCGCCGCTGAATGTGTACTTGGCGCCGACGATGTTCAGGCAACACGTGCCGAAGCCCGCGGCCGGCCGGGTCGTCGTGCTGACACCGTGGCTGCGCACGATGACGTCCGCACCGTCGAACGCATGGGCCTCGTGCATCACCGTCTTCGCGTTGGGGGGCATCATCTCCTCGCCGGGCGCCCCGTAGACGATGACGCTGCCCGGCGTGTTGGTGCGCGTCAGGTACTCGGCCATCGCAATCGCCGCCGCCATGCCCACCGGCCCCTGGGCGCTGTGCTGATCGCCGTGGAACGGCCCTTTGGTGCCGCGCAGCGCGTCGTATTCCAGGATGATCCCGAGGCGCGGCGCGCCGTTGTTGCGGCGATAGCGCGCGACAAACGCGGTATCCAGGCCGCCCGTGCCCATCTCGACGCTGAAGTCGTGCCTCTGCAGGTATTCCGTCAGCTTCTGCACCGAGCGCTTTTCCTGGAAGCCGATTTCCGGGTGGGTGGCGATGTCGTCCGCGAGCGCCAGCAGCTCCTTGTCCATCAGTTCCTTGACGCGCGCCACCACCTGATCGCGCGCCGGGTTTGGTCCGGTCAGCCGCGCCACCATCGCCGGTACGTCGAGCGACTGCTCGAGCGCGGCCATCTTGGCCAGCACCTCGCGCGCCGCCTGTTTTTCGGTCTCGGTTTCTTGAGCGACGAGCGCGCCAGGAACTGCGAGCAGAGCGAGGACCGCCAGTGTCGGCTTCAACATGGCCGACATTATAGCGATCGGTCCGTGCTAGTTCTGTGCAGTGGGCGGCCGGATGCCGCCGCGGCGATTGACGATCGGGCTGGACATCGCGTGGCGCTTGAGCGATTCCGCGTCGACCGCGTGCGTGGGATAGCAGGCGGCGCCGAGCGCGAAGCGGAGCACGTTGGCGAACTCGTAGTTTTCGATGAGCGTGACGAGCCGGTTGATCACGCGCTGCGAGTGCTCGAAGTCGGCGTCGAGCAGCACGATGGCGAGCGTGCCCTTGTCGGTGTGTCCCAGCAGGTCGGTATCACGCACTTCGTTGCCGATGATCTGCGCCACTTCGTGCAGCGTCCCGTCGTCGGCGGTAATCGTCATGCCTTCCCATTCGCGGCTGGCTTCGATGGTGATGAGCGTGAGGTAGCTCTGCGAGCGGACTGCGCGTTTGAGCTCGCTGTCGAGCACGAACTGAAACGCGCCGGAGGTGAGGAGCTTCGAACCCTCCTCGTAAAACGAGCCGCTGGGCATGGTGTGATGCGATTATGAGGCCTTGTCCAGGCCGTTTTCCTTGATCTTGTAGAGCAGCGCCTTGTAACTGATCCCGAGAATCTCCGCCGTCTCCTTGCGGTTCCAGCGCGTGCGCTGGAGCATCTTGAAAATCAGCTCGCGCTCCGCCTCGCGCGCGGCCGTACGCGAGATGTCTTTCAGCGAATAGTTCCCGGCTTCGGCGGCGGCTGCGGCGATCGACGCGGGCGTCGCAGCGCTCGCGGCCGGCGGCGGGCCCTGCGAGAGGCCGGTGGTCTGGCCGGCGGCGGGGCGTGGGGATGGCATCGCCATATTCTGCGCGATCTCCTTGCGAATCGCCTCCTCGCAGCCCGGCACGATGGCCCGTTTGACGAAGCTTTCGAGCTCCCGCACATTCCCTGGCCAGTCGTACTCCATGAAGACCTGCATGGTCTCGGGTGACAACTCTGTAACCGGCATGTTGTACTGCACAGAGTACTTCTTCACGAAGTGCCGCGCGAGCAGCGGCACCTCGTCGCGGCGATCGCGCAGCGGCGGCAGGTCGATGCGCGCGAGCTTCAGCCGCACGTACAGGTCCTCGCTGAACTGCCCGGCGGCCACGGCCTGTTCCAGATCGCGATTCGTCGCGGCCACCAGGCGCGCGTCGACGCGCACGTCGCGGCTGCCGCCCGGGCGCGCGAACTGTCCTTCCTGCAGCACCTGCAGCAGCCGCCGTTGCAGCGGCAGCCCCACGGCGCTGATTTCGTCGAGGAACATCGTCGCCTGGTTGGCGAACTCCAACTTGCCCGGCTTGTCCTGCATCGCGCCGGTGATGGCGCCGCGATCGAACCCGAACAGCTCGTACTCGAGAAGATCCTGCGGGAGCGCGCCGCAGTTCACTTTGACCATCAGCCTGTCGCGGCGGAGCGACAATGCGTGGAGCGCTCGGGCGACGAGTTCCTTGCCGGTTCCGCTCTCTCCACAGATGAGCACCGGCACGTCGGCGCCAGCTACCCGCTCGATCAGTTGTCGCACCTCCGCCATCCGCGGGGACTCGTCGAAGAGCATGCTGAATATCGATTGCGCGTGCAGCTGATCGCGCAACGAGGCGACTTCTCTCGTCAGCCGGTACTGCTCGAGCGCGTTGGCCAGCGGCGTTTCGAGCTCGATTTCGTCGAACGGCTTTCTGACGAAATCGGTCGCGCCAAGCTTCATCGCCTGCACGACGGTCGCGGTGCGGCCCTGGCCCGACAGCACGATGACCGGCACGTCGCGGTCGATCCGCTTGAATTCGGCGAGCGCCTCGAGCCCATCCATACTGCCGGGCATGACCACGTCGAGGATGACGGCGGCGGGACGCTCCGCGTCGTACCGTCTGACCGCCTCTTCCGCGTTGCTGAGCGTGATCGCGGAGTATCCGTGATTGTCGAGGAAGGTCTTGAGGAACGAACACATCGACAGGTCGTCGTCGACGACCATCACCTGGGGCTTACCGCTGAGATGCATGCCCGACACGCCGTACTGTCGAGCAATGCCAGTGCCAGCCTTACTTGCGGCTAATCCCACTTTCTTTGATTTTGTTGAGTAAGGTTTTATAGCTTACGCCCAATTGCTCCGCCGCGCGGCGGCGGTTCCACTGCACCTGGTTCAGCGTGTCTTCGATGATGGTCCGTTCGGCTTTCAGCGCCGCCGCCTTCGCCACGTCAGCCAGGCGTGATCCGGCCGGCGCCATCGCTACCGGCACGTCGGGCTGCGGCTCTTCGTCGGCGCCTTCGTCCGCATCGTCGGGCTCGTCGACCGTCGCCGTGCGGGTCTCGCCAGCGACGACGCCGGCGTATGCGACGCTCGTGCGCGGCGCGCGCGACATCTCGCGCACGACCAGCGACTCGTCCTGGAGGATCACGATCCGCTTGATCATGTTCTCCAGCTCGCGGATGTTCCCCGGCCAGTCATACGTCTGGAACAGCTGCGCCAGCTCCTCCGACAACTGGCGCACCGGTCGGTTGTAGCGGCGCGCGTAGCGATCGATGAAGAATTCCGTCAGGTGGACAATCTCGTTCCGCCGTTCGCGAAGCGGAGGCACGGTGACCTCGATGACCTTGAGCCTGTAATACAGGTCCTCGCGGAACTCGCCGCTCAGCATCATCGATTCGAGATCGCGGTTGGTGGCGGCGACGACACGCACGTCGACGTCAATCGGCCGGTTGCTGCCGAGCTTCGTGAATTGCGCGTCCTGCAGCACGTGCAGCAGCTTGGCCTGCAGCGGCGCCTTCATCTCGCCGATCTCGTCGAGGAAAATCGTGCCGGTGTGCGCCTGCTCGAACTTGCCGATTCGGGTCGTTGCCGCGCCGGTGAACGCGCCCTTCTCGTGACCGAACAGCTCGCTTTCGAGCAACTCGGCCGGCAGGGCGGCGCAGTTCACCTTCACGAACGGCCGCTCGCGGCGGGACGATCGCTGGTGGATGGCGCGCGCCACGAGCTCCTTGCCGACGCCGCTTTCGCCGCGAATCAGCACGGTGACGTCGCTGTCGGAGACCTGTTCGATGACGGTCGCGATCGCTTTCATGTCGGGGCTGTCGCCCCAGAAGAGGAACGCGCGGTCCTGGTCGTCGCTCAACTGGCGGCGCAGCTCGGTGATTTCCGAGACCAGCCGCGTTTTCTCGATCGCGCTCTTGATGGCCGAGTCGAGCGCGATCTCGCCGAGCCCCTCGGGGTCGTCAGGCTTGACCACGTAATCCGCGGCGCCGAGGCGGACGGCTTCGACGATGGTTGCGGCCTGCTCGCGGCCGGACAACATGATGGCTTGCAGCTCCGGTTTGGCCGCCTTGAGTGCGCGCAGTGTCTCGAGCCCGTTCATGCCTGGCATCATCACGTCCAGCAGGACGATGTCAGGCGGATCGCCCTGCTTGACCGAGGCGAGCAGCTCGTCGCCGCGGGAGTACGTACGCGAGTCGTAGCCTCTCAGTGAGAGGAAAGTACGAAGGTAATTGGCGAACGCAGGGTCGTCATCCACGATGGCGACGAACGGTTTCTTCAACTCGGTCTACTCCGTGAGGGGCAAGGTAATGATAGCGGACCCTCGTGAAACAGGATCCACCACCAGAGGATCGTGAGATTGTGCCGCGTCAGGCGCCGGGGATGTAATCCGTCCACCGTGTCCCTCGATGACGCGGCGAGCGAGCGGGAGCGCAAGGCCCATTCCGCCCCGCTTTTCGTCGAAGACGCCGCGCTCGCGTTCGTATGCGGCCTGTACGGTGGCGGCATCGCTGACGACCACCACGGCGGCGCGCGTGCCGTTCTGAGTTTCGCGCCGGCGCTCGGCGACCACGACGCACGGGCCGCCTTTTTCACGAAGAACCGCCCGGAAAATGGCATCGAACGCCGCGCGAAGCCGTGTGGCGTCGCCGTTCACGTGCGCCGCGCCGTCCTCGCCTCGGACTTCCAGCCGGACCTCGCGATCCCTCGCCTCCTGCACGTGTTCGGCCACGTCAGAGATCAGGGCGAAGATGTCCACCGGCTGACGCGACAGCGCGATGACCCCGCTGTCGAGCTTGGCCACGTCGCTCATCTCGGCGATCAACGTAACCAGGCGGGCGCACGATTTCTCGGCCTCGTCGATCATTTTCCGCTGGCGATCGTTCAGCTCCCCTGCCGCGTCGCGCTGCAGCATGCGCAAGTAGCCGCCCACGACGCTCGCCGGCGTCCTGAATTCGTGAACGGCAAGACCGAGTAGTTGCAGGTAGCTTTCAGTAGTTGAGCTGGGCATCGTCGCGTCCAACAGATGAGCGTAACATCAATCTTAGGATGTAAGGATGTTCGGATGTAAGGATGTTTGTCAGTGCTGGTGACCGTTGTCATCCCCGTTTACCGCGACGCTGGCGTGCTCGCGCGGACGTTGGAGGCAACGAGCTTCGGTGACGCCGAAGTGATCGTCGCGGGCGCCGAAGGGGATGTGTCGTTGTCGGACCTTCGCGCTGCGCGCCCCGATCTTGTCTGGGTCACCGCCTCGCGGGGCCGCGCGCGGCAGATGAACGCCGGTGCCGCGATCGCGCACGGCGGCTGGCTGCTGTTTCTCCATGCCGACACGCAGCTGCCGCGTGAGTGGTGGCGTGTCGTCGAGCGGGCGAACCGCGACCCCCGCGTCAGCCACGGATGTTTCCGTTTCGCCCTCGATTCCAGGACGCTCGCGGCGCGGCTGATCGAGATTGGCGTCCGCATGCGTGTGCGGATACTCGGCCTGCCGTACGGCGACCAGGCGCTGTTCGTCCGCCGGGAAGTTTTCACCAGGCTCGAGGGTTTCAGCGATGTGCCGATTATGGAAGACGTCGATTTCGTCATCCGGCTGCGCAAAACCGGACGGATGCTCGTGGCATCAGAGAAAGCCGTGACCTCTTCACGACGCTGGGAAGAGGACGGCTGGCTGCGGCGAACCGCCCGCCACTTGAGCCTGATCGTCCGGTATTTCGCCGGGGTGAGGCCCGAACGCCTCGTATAATTGACTTATGCTGATCAAGCGCCCGGCAGACATTCGCAGCTCCGAGATCACCGACAAGAAGGTGTATCTCAATCGCCGGCAATTCATCCAGGCGGCCGGCGGCACCGCGGCGGCGACGGCGCTCGGCGTGATCGGAGCCGACATCGGGCTGGAGGCCGCGACGCCCGCGCCGCACGGGCGCAAGCTCGAGAACGTGAAACCCAGCGCGTTCAGCGTCGACCAGAAGGTCGACAAGCCGAACCGGTGGGAAGAGATCACCACCTACAACAACTACTACGAGTTCGGCGTCGACAAGGACTCGCCGTCGATGAGCGTGGGGAAGTTCAACCCCGATCCGTGGACGGTCACGGTCAGCGGCGAGTGCAACAAGAAGGCGCCCTGGCACATGGAGGACATCCTCAAAGGCCAGACGCTGGAGGATCGCATCTACCGGCATCGCTGCGTCGAGCGATGGTCGATGGTCATTCCGTGGGTCGGCTTTCCGCTTTCGGATTTCATCAAGAAGTGCGAGCCGACGTCGAAGGCCAAATACGTCAAGTTCACGACGCTCTACGATCCGAAGCAGATGCCCGGCCGCGACTCGGGACTGCGCTGGCCGTACGTCGAGGGCTTGCGCATGGACGAGGCGATGCACCCGCTGACGATTCTCGCCGTCGGGCTGTATGGCGAAGTCATTCCAAAGCAGAACGGCGCGCCGCTGCGCCTCGCCGTGCCGTGGAAGTACGGTTTCAAGCACATCAAGTCGATCGTGAAGATCGAGTTCGTCGAGAAGGAGCCGCTGAACACCTGGCAGGAACAGGCGTCCAACGAGTACGGCTTCTACGCGAACGTGAACCCCACGGTGGATCACCCGCGCTGGAGCCAGGCCCAGGAGCGGCGCATCGGCGAGTTCTTCATGCGAAAGACGATGTTGTTCAACGGCTATGGGGATCAGGTCGCCAGCCTGTACGCCGGCATGGATTTGAGGAAGTCCTATTAAGGTTCTCAAGCCGATCGCCTTCCTCGCCGCCCTCGTCCCGTGTGCGTGGCTCGTGTGGGCCGGGCTCACGGGCAATCTCAGCGCGAACCCGCTCAGCGATCTCACCAACGAGACCGGTGTGTGGGCCCTCCGGTTCATCTGCGTCACGCTGGCGCTGACGCCGCTGCGGCGGCTGACCGGCTGGAACGCCGTGATCCGTTTCCGGCGGATGGCGGGACTCTTCGCCTTCTTCTATGCCACCCTCCATTTCCTGAC
>Ga0207681_10003250_pt1 | contig 10193 bp, 8 predicted proteins | sample KBSS53metaG_FD_184324 | JGI IMG/M metagenome (GOLD analysis project Ga0207681, IMG submission 184324) | Switchgrass rhizosphere microbial communities from Kellogg Biological Station, Michigan, USA - KBS S5-3 metaG (SPAdes) (version 2) | ecosystem: Host-associated > Plants > Roots > Rhizosphere >... | reverse complement strand
GTCATTTGGTCGGGATGCGCGGTCCGGTTGGTGTCCCCCGAGACAGGCGCCATGAGCTCGCTACGTCTCTTCGGACCGATCGTGCAGCGAGGCCGCACGTTCAAATTCCTGTCGCTTTCCAACGGGCTGTAACACGCGGGCCTACTCGCCCGTTCGAGACACCGCCTCGAACAGGTCGGGGTGTTGGCGGCATCCGAGCGCGACGGGCGCGTTACAATCGCGTTGCGAGTTTGTGACAAAACCGGGATAGTGTAACGGCGCAGTGGCTCCGGCTGAGCCACATCTGCTCTCGAACCTCGATTCCGAATGCGCCGACTCCGATCGACGTCGATCTCGCTGGCCGTGCTGTCCCTTTCCGCCCTCTCAAACCTCTTCGCTCAGGACACGACCCGAGCTCGACCCGACACCGCCCGACCGGCTGCCGATACACAGCCGTCCCCCCCACCGTCCGCAGCCGAATCTGCCCTTCCGTTCGAGTTTTCGGGGATCCTCTACGCGAACTACCAGTACGGCGGCGTAAAGGGCAACCGCGCGACAAACCGTTTCGAACTCGAGCGCGCGTACCTGACGTTTCGCGCCACCCCGGGTGAGCACTTCGCGGTCCGCATCACCGCGGACGTCTATCAACAGCGCGACACCACGCGTGATGAGTACTACCGCGGCTGGACCCTGCGCGCCAAGTACGCCTACGGTCAGTTCGACTTCATTCGCGGCACCGGAGATGAGCTCAAAGCCAACGCCCGTCTGGGCATCCTTCCGACCGTCATCATCGAGTACGAAGAGCAGCACTGGCAGCGCGGGATCTCGCAGGTCGCGCTCGAGCAGCAAGGGTTCTTCTCGTCCGCCGATGCCGGAGCGGCGCTGAACGTCGTATTCCCGAAGAAGCGCGGTGAGATCTACGCCACGATCGTCAACGGGAATGGATACACGTCGCGGGAGACCGATCGCTTCAAGGATTACGCCGTTCGCCTGACGCTGACACCGCTCGCGAACGGCGATGGTTTCTGGAAGGGGCTCTCGATCTCGCCCTGGTACCTGAACGGCAATCGGGCAAGCGATTTCGCACAGCGACGCGGAACCGTTGGACCGGTCCCCTCCGCGCTGAGGAAGGATCGCGCCGGCGTCTTCATCGGGCTGCGCGACCCCCGCATCACGCTCGGCGCCCAGTTCGCGCAGCGGTGGGATGTCTTCGAGTCGGCGGACACGACGAGCGATACGGCACCAACGGCGGTCGAGCGCGCCGGACGCCTCCTCTCCCTGCACACCACGGTACGGCCGCTCGCGTACATCAACAGCGCCCCGTCATGGCCGATCGCGCTGCTCTTCCGCGCCGACCACTTCAGGCCCGACAGCGATCGCGACCCGTACACGCGCAATTACATCGCCGGACTCCAGTGGGAGTTCAATCGACGGACGTCGCTCACGTTCGACTATCAGAATACCGCGCCGCGTGAGGGCGGAACGGGGACCGACAGCAAGGTCTATTTCATCCACCTCATTGCGGGCTTCTGACCACGGTAGTCCCGCACACGCTGATCCAACGTTGAATCGATCGGCGCATTTACCACCAGGTCACGTCGTTCACGTGGCTGCCGGTTTACCAGGATCAGACCGATCCCATCATATAGGAAGCAGGTCGTCGATCTCATGCGCGACTGGTCGAGCGTCTCGGCACCGTTCGCCGCGCCGGCGCCGCTGCCATGCAGTAGCCCGGCTCGGCGTCCCCGGCGCGTCTGTGACGTGGTCGTTACGAACTGGTCACCCCGGCCGGTTCGGTTCCTGATCAACCTTTCCAGCAACTCCGCACAGAGGATGCATTGACTCATTCGACTCTTTGGACGCTCGCGGTTGCGGGTCTCGTGTCTGCGACGGCGTGCTCCGGCAGCGACACCAGAAGTGCATCCGACTCCGCCGGGACTCCCGGGCCCGCTACATCCAGCAGCGCGGTGGACCTGACGGGGGCCGGCGCCACGTTCCCGCAGCCGATCTACTCCAAGTGGTTCTCAGACTACGCTGCGAAGACCGGCGTGAGGATCAATTACCAGTCGATCGGCTCGGGCGGCGGCATTCAACAGCTATCGGTAGGCACCGTGGACTTCGGTGCGTCCGATGCGCCGATGACGGATGCGGAAATGAGCAAGGCAAAGGGCGGTCCGATTCTGCACTTCCCGACCGTGCTCGGCGCCGTGGTGATCACGTACAACGTGCCGGACCTGACGCGGCCACTGAATCTCAGCGGCGACGTGATCGCCGACATCTTCCTCGGCAAGATCACGAAGTGGAACGACAGCCGCATCGCGTCGCTCAACGCCGGTGCCAAGCTGCCAGCGCGTGACATTCTGGTGGTGCATCGATCGGACGGCAGCGGCACGACGTACATCTTCTCCGACTACCTCGCCGCGGTGAGCCCGGCGTGGGCGTCCGGCCCGGGCAAAGGCAAGGAGTTGAAGTGGCCAGTCGGGCTTGGCGGCAAGGGCAACGAGGGCGTCGCGGGGCAGGTCAAGCAGACGCCGTACACGCTGGGTTACGTCGAGCTGGCATACGCGAATCAGAACAAGCTTCCGGCCGCGAAGGTGAAGAACGCGGCGGGACAGTTCGTTGCCCCCGCCATCCCGTCGATCACCGCTGCGGCGGCGGGCGCCATCGAGAAACTGCCGCCCACCACCGACTACCGCGTCTCGATCGTGAATGCGCCGGGTGCGGCGGCATATCCGATCTCGTCGTTCACCTGGCTGCTCGTGTACCAGCGTCAGCCTGACGCGACAAAGGGCAAGAAGCTCGTCGACTTCATGCGCTGGGCGTTCACCGAAGGCGAGGCGTCGGCGGCGGTGCTCGACTACGCGCCGCTCCCGGCGGCCGTGGGCACACAACTCATCGAGCGGCTGGCAACGATTCAGGTTGGCACGGCGTCGTGAGCGAAGCCGCCCGACCGCTGGTCACTGCCCGCCAGGACGACAGTGGCATCGCAGCCGCGATCGAAGGATCAGCCATCGGCGACTCGGTCTACCGATGGCTGACCATGGCGTTCGCGTTATGCATCCCGGTGCTGCTGCTGATCATCGCGATCGAGGTTGGGGTCGCGGCGTGGCCGGCGCTCAAGACGTTCGGGTTCGGGTTTCTGTTCTCGAGCGACTGGGACCCACCCCATAACGTCTTCGGCGCCGCGCCGGCGATCTACGGCACCATCATCTCGTCGATCATCGCGCTGGTCATCGCGACACCGCTGGCGTTGGGCGTCGCGATCTTCCTCTCCGAGTTCGCCCCGTCGTGGCTGCGTCAGCCGGTCGCGTTCTTCGTCGATCTGCTCGCCGCCATTCCAAGCGTCGTGTACGGTCTCTGGGGCATTTTCGTGCTGCAGCCCATCCTGCGAGAGCACGTCATGCCGTTCCTCTCCGGCCTGCCGGTCATCGGGCAATCGGGGCTGTTCGAGGGACCTGCGTATGGGCCAAGCATGCTGGGGGCGGGACTGATACTCGCGATCATGGTCCTGCCGTTCATCTCCGCGGTCTCCCGCGAAGTCCTCATGGCCGTCCCTCGATCGCAGCGCGAGGCAGCGCTGGCGCTCGGCGCGACGAAGTGGGAGATGATCGCAGACGCGGTCGTCCCCTACGCGCGCTCCGGTATCATCGGCGGCGTCATCCTCGGCCTCGGACGCGCGTTGGGCGAGACGATGGCGGTGACGATGCTCATCGGGAACGTGCACAAGATCTCGGCATCGCTGTTCGCACCGGGGTACACGATGGCCTCGCTCATTGCGAACGAGTTCGCGGAGGCGACCGGGGATCTGCACATTTCGGCGTTGATGGCGGTCGGCGCGGTCCTCTTCCTCGTGACGCTGGTGGTGAACGCGCTCGCCCGCTGGCTCGTGTGGCGCGTTTCGCGCGAGGCCCGGTCATGACGGCGCGTGGTCCGGCGGGCGGCGTCACGCTACCGCCGAAGCCGAGTGATCGCGGACGAAAGGCTCGGCCGTCGGGTGTTCAGCGCGCGGCCGCCGAGCGAACGCGCACGACGATTGGGCGGCGCCGTGTCGTGAACGTCGTGATGATCGGCGTGACGTTCGTCGCCGCGATTCTCGCGACGCTTCCCCTGATCTTCATCCTCGGTCACCTCATCAAGGCAGGAGCGTCGTCGATCAACCCGGCGTTCTTCACGGAGATCCCAAAGCCGCCGGGCGAAACAGGCGGTGGCATGGCGAACGCCATGGTCGGCACGCTGGTATTGATCCTGGCGGCGTCGGGGTTCGGGCTTCCCATCGGGATCGGCGCCGGGCTGTATCTGGCGGAGAATCGAGGCACCGTCATCGCAAACGGCGTTCGATTCCTGTCCGACGTGCTCAACGGGCTGCCATCGATCGTCATGGGCATCTTCGCGTGGCAATTCCTCGTGAAGCCGATGGGGAAGTTCACGGCGCTCGCCGGCGGGATCGCCCTCGGGGCGATGATGATCCCCCTCGTGACACGCACGACCGAAGAGATGATCATGATCGTGCCGGTGTCGCTGCGCGAGGCCGCTCTGGCGTTAGGCTATTCGCGCTGGCGAACGTCGCTCGTCGTAGTGCTCCGGACAGCGCTGCCAGGAATCGTCACCGGTGCGCTCGTCGCCGTGTCGCGCATTGCAGGCGAGACCGCGCCGCTCCTGTTCACCGTGCTGGGCAATCAGTTCTGGTCCACGTCGCTCCGCGAACCGATCGCGGCGCTTCCCCTACAGATCTTCTCGTTCGCGATCAGCCCCTACGACGAGCAGCACTCGCTCGCGTGGGCCGGGGCGCTCGTGCTCATCGGAATCGTCCTTGTCATCAGCCTTGCAGCCCGCTTCGCCACACGTTCGCGATTCGGCCGTGGCGGCGACTGAGTCGCCCCGCGTCCCACGCCCGTCGGTGGCTCCGAACGCGGAGGCACCGGCGGCCAACGCGCGCGTTCGGCTGAAGGCCGTCGAGCTCAGCGCGTTCTTCGGGTCGTCGGAAGTCGTCAAGAGTATCTCCATGTCGTTTCGTGACCGGGAGGTCACGGCGATCATCGGTCCGTCCGGCTGCGGCAAGTCCACTCTGCTGCGTTGCCTGAACCGGATGCACGAGACCGTACCGACGGCGCGGGTGGCAGGCACAGTCACGCTGGACGACCAGGATATCTACGCCCGCGGCGTGAACGCGATCGAAGTCCGTCGACACGTCGGGATGGTGTTCCAGCGACCGACTCCGTTTCCGACAATGTCCATCCGCGACAACGTCGCCGCTGGTCTACAGATCCTCGGCCGCGAGCGCCCGTCGAAGACGGAAACGGATCACATCGTCGAGGACGCGCTTCGCCGCGCGGCACTCTTGGACGAGGTGAGCGGACGGCTGAAGGAAAGTGCCTTCGGACTGTCCGGCGGTCAGCAGCAGCGACTGTGCATTGCGCGGGCACTGGCAACGCGCCCGGCCGTGCTCCTGCTCGACGAGCCGACGGCATCGCTCGACCCGATCAGCACGCAGAAGGTAGAGGAGCTGGTGTATGAGCTCCGGCAGGACATGACCGTCGTGATCGTGACGCACAACATGCAGCAGGCGGCGCGTGTCTCCGATCGCACGGCATTCGTGCTGGCCGGGGAGCTCGTGGAGTTCGCTCCGACGAACGCGCTATTCACGACGCCGTCCGACCAGCGTACGGAAGCGTACATCACCGGACGGTTCGGATGACGGCGACGCCGGCGGGAACCGGGAATCGGGAACCGGACACTGACAGTCGGCAGCGATCGTCGCGTCTGTCGGGGGCATCCGGTTCGGACGCTGTTGCCGAACACCCGGGCACGATCAGCGCGAACGCGTTTTCGTTCTGGTACGGGCCAAAGCAGGCGCTGTACGATGTCACCATCACGATCCCGTCCCGAGCGGTGACGGCCCTGATCGGCCCCTCAGGGTGCGGCAAGTCGACGTTTCTTCGCTCGATCAATCGGCTCAACGCGCTCATTCCAGGCGCGCGGTACACTGGCTCCATCGAGCTCGATGGTGAGGACGTGTACGGCGCGGCAATGACGCCGGTTGCGCTCCGCCAGCGGGTCGGGATGGTGTTCCAGCGGTGGAACCCGTTTCCGAAATCCGTCTACGACAACGTCGCGTACGGTCCACGCATCAACGGCCGCGCCTCTCGGCAGCAGGTGGACGAGATCGTGGAGCAATCGCTGCGGCGGGCCGCGCTCTGGGATGAAGTGAAAGACCGACTGCGCCAGAGCGCACTCGGCCTGTCGGGAGGCCAGCAGCAACGTCTGTGCATCGCTCGCGCGCTCGCGAACGAGCCGGAGGTTCTGTTGCTCGACGAGCCGGCCAGCGCACTCGACCCGATCGCGACGCAGAAGATCGAGGAGCTCCTGTACGAGTTGCGTTCCGAGCTGACCATCGTGATCGTCACCCACAACATGCAGCAGGCCGCGAGGGTCTCCGACTACACCGCGTTCTTCTATCTTGGCCGCCTCGTCGAGGTGAACGAGACCAGGCGGCTGTTCACGACGCCGCGCGAGGAGCGCACCGAGGCGTACATCACCGGGAGATTCGGATGACCCCCGAGACCCAGGGCTTTCGGCATTTTCACGACCAGCTCCAGACGCTCAAGGAGCGTCTCCTCGACATGTCGGCGCGCGCCGAGGAGCTGGTGGATCTCGCCGTCGATTCGCTGCTGTCACGCGACAAGGACAAGGCGGACGCCGTGATCGGCGGCGACCACGAGCTCGACATGATGGAGCTGGAGTGCGAGAACCTGGCGGTCTCGCTTCTCGCGCTACAGCAGCCGATGGGTCGAGATCTCCGCTTCATCATCAGCGCCATCAAGATCACGAGTGATCTCGAGCGGGTGGGCGACCACGCCGTAAATATTGCGCAGTCGGCGTTGCGCCTGATCGCGTTACACGTCGAGATTACGCCGACGCCGGAGATCGAGGACATGGCGCGCCGGGCGAGAGGCATGTTGGCCGACGCGCTCGACGCGTTCATTCGGGCCGACGGCGGGGTTGGACGCGAAGTCTGCAAAGCCGACGACGCGGTGGACGCACTGCACGACTCCGTTTTCCGTATCTTGCTGACCCATATGATGGCGGACGCCCGAACGATCAACCCGTCGTTGGAGCTGCTGCTCGTGAGCCGCAACCTCGAGCGGGTGGCCGATCTCGCCACCAACATCGGCGAAGACGCAGTTTTCTTGGCGGAAGGCAAGCAGATCAAGCATCATTTCGAGGACCAGCAGCGCGAACGTTCCGTCGCCCCGCAACCAACTGGATAGGTGGCCCTCCCCGCCCTCTCTCGCACGACCGACAGCGCAGCGCGATCGCCGCGAGCCGAACAGGACGTTCGGCTCGCGGCGATCGACATCGGTTCCAACTCCATCCGTCAGATCGTTGCCGACGTCTCGCCAGCGGGCTCCATTCGGGTCGTCGACGAGATGAAGGCGGCGCCCCGGCTCGGTGCCGGGGTGCGGGAAACAGGGCTCCTGAACGAGACGTCGATGCGACAGGCACTCGACGCGCTGAATCGCATGGCCACCCTGGCCAGACAGCTAGGGGCATCACGCGTCGAAGCGGTCGCCACGAGCGCGGTGCGCGACGCGGCCAACGCCCTGACGTTCCTGGAGCTCGTTCGCGCCGAGACGGGGCTGAAGGTGAAGGTGCTGAAGGGCGAGGAAGAGGCTCGACTCTCGTTCCGCAGCGCCGTCGCGCATTTCGAGCTCGGAGTCGGTCGCACGGTCGTCATGGACATTGGCGGCGGGTCACTCGAGCTCGCGCTCAGCGCGGATGGACTGCTCGAGCGGCTCATCTCTCTGCCGTTCGGCGCCATTCGGTTGACGGAGGAGTTCCTCGGTCCACGCACGCGGCGGAAGGGTGTGCGCAAGCTGCGCGCGGCCATCCGCGATGACATTCGGCAAACGCTTCCCGTCCGCGACTGGCGGGGCGCCCAGGTGATCGGGTCGGGCGGGACGTTCACGAACCTCGCTGGCATATACCTGATGCGGCAGGGTGTGCAGACCGCGCGCACTACGCACGGCACTCGGCTGCCGCGCGTGGAGCTCGAGCACATCCTCGACATGCTGCAGGACATGTCGCCGGAACAGCGCGCGGCGGTGCCGGGGCTCAATCCGGGACGCGCGGACATCATCGTCGCCGGATTCGCGGTCGCCGCCGAAGTGCTTGCGCGGCTCGAGTCGCGCGAGCTGATCGTCTCGGCGTACGGCATCCGCGAAGGCCTGCTTCTCGAAACAGCGCGCGTGGTGCCGACGTTCTCCGACCGCGGTGAGGCGCGCGAACGATCGGTTCGGGAGTTCGCAGAACGCTGTCATTACGAGGAGCCGCACGCCCGCCACGTTCAGCGGCTCGCCCTGCAGCTGTTCGACGCGATCGGCCCGCGCATAGGCCTCTCGGCGACGGACCGGCAGATTCTCGCGGACGCCGCCCTGCTCCACGATGTGGGCTATCACATCAATTACGAGAAGCACCACAAGCACTCGTACCACCTCATCGTCCACGCCGACATGCTCGGCATGACGCCGGAGGAGCAGGTGGCGATCGCGAACGTCGCGCGCTACCACCGTGGAACGCCGCCGAAGCGCAAGCACCCGAACTACGGGATGCTCGATCGCGGTCTCCGCCGGCGAATCCGGAAGCTCGCGGCGATTCTGCGCGTGGCGGACGGACTCGATCGCGGCCACATCGCGGCCGTGGATCGCGTCAAGGTGCGCTGGCTCGACCGCGCGGTGCGCATCACGACCGTCGCGAACAGGCGCGCACAGTCGCTGCGCCTCGACCTCTGGGGAGCAAGCCGGAAGGCGGAGCTGTTGTCGAAGGTGGTCCGGGTGCCGGTCGAGATCGTGGCACCGGACGGGACGGTCGTCGTGCCTAACATGGACGAGGCGGCGTCGGATTAGTCGCGGCGGCCCCGGCCGACCGCGTCGTTCCGGGCTCCGCGAGGCATGACGAGCTGCGCTACGACGCCCGAATCTCCGCTCGTGTAGCGTCCGGTGTTCGCAACGGCGGCCGTTCGGGAGTGTCGAGCGCCAGGGGATCCCGGAGCAGCAAGCGATGCGTCGCGCGCTCCGGCTCCTCACCTGGCGTACGCTGAACGTAGCTTCCATCTGCGCGCAGCTCCCACGCCTGCCGGTTGTCCGCGAGACATATGTCGAGCAGAGCGCGCAGACGTGGGTGAAGCGCCTTGTCTTCCACCGGCGTTACAGCCTCGACGCGACGATCGAGGTTGCGCGGCATCCAGTCCGCGGAGCCGATGAAGTAGGAGCCCTCGGTGTCGTTCGCGAAGTAGAAGAGCCTCGAATGTTCGAGAAACCGGCCGACGATGCTGATGACGCGAATGCGATCGCTCACGTCCGGAACGCCGGGGCGGAGGCAGCAGATGCCGCGCACGATCAGATCGATCTCGACACCCGCCTGCGACGCCTCGTAGAGTGCTTGGATGAGCCCGGGATCCACGAGCGCATTCATCTTCGCCACGATCCGCGCGGGCCGACCCTCGCGCGCCGCGGCCGTTTCGTTGGCGATGAGCTCGAGAAATCGATCGCGCATGTTGCCGGGCGCGACGAGCAGCTTGCGATACACCCGCTGGCGAGAGAATCCCGTCAGTGAGTTGAACAGGTCCGACAGGTCCGCGCCGATCGACGGGCTCGCGGTGAAGAGCCCGAGGTCGGTATAGGTCCGCGCGGTCTTCGTGTTGTAGTTCCCCGTCCCGATGTGCACGTAGCGACGGATACCATCCGCCTCGCGTCGAACAACCAGCACGACCTTCGAGTGTGTCTTGAGCCCGGGAAGTCCGTAGGCCACGTGCACGCCGAAGTTTTCCAGCGTGCGCGCCCACGTGATGTTGTTAGCCTCGTCGAAGCGCGCCTGCAGTTCCACGAGCACCGCCACCTGCTTGCCGCGCTGTGCCGCTTCGGTTAGCGCGCGAACGATCGCCGTGTCGCCGGACGTGCGGTACAGCGTCAGCTTGATCGCGAGCACCTGATCGTCCCGGGACGCCGCGTCGAGGAAATGCTCGACAGTCGCCGTGAACGACTCGAACGGGTGATGCACCAGCAGGTCGCGCTCGCGGATAATGTCGAAGATCGAGCGCGTCGCGTCGCGGACTGCCACGGGCACCGATGGCACGAGCGGCGGATCCCGCAACTCCGCCACGTCGAGCGTGGCGATGGACATGAGATCACCCAACTCGAGCAGCGGCCCCCTTCGTA
>Ga0207681_10003249_pt1 | contig 10194 bp, 9 predicted proteins | sample KBSS53metaG_FD_184324 | JGI IMG/M metagenome (GOLD analysis project Ga0207681, IMG submission 184324) | Switchgrass rhizosphere microbial communities from Kellogg Biological Station, Michigan, USA - KBS S5-3 metaG (SPAdes) (version 2) | ecosystem: Host-associated > Plants > Roots > Rhizosphere >... | reverse complement strand
CCGACCACACGTGCGCCAGCCAGAAGACGAGCATCGTGCCGCCGAGCGCGATCGTCATGTCGCCGTCGCTGACGTCGCCGACGTCGAGGGAGGCGACGACTCCCGCTGCAAGGATCGAGCCGTAGACCGCGGCGGCGAAGTTCCCGTTGCGGGCACCACGCCAGCCGGGTGGCCCTTGCTGTGCGGTTCCAAGGCCCGGCTCCATCGCGCGAGTATCCTTCGATGTCCGGCGGATCGCCCACTCGGTCGCGGGCTCCTCGGAGCCCAACCGTGGCAACGCGCCAGCCCTCGGGCCGGCGGCCTGTCCAGGTGACCGAGAGTGTCACGCCGCCCAGGCATCGACACAAGTCCTGGGACGTAGGAGTTCAGTGGTGATCCATGACCGGGCGGGTTGTGAGGGCGGGCCGGAAGGCCCGCCCGCCCGCGTCTCGACGTCTGCGAGCGACGTTGCCCCGAGATCAGGCGAGCGTGAACTGACCGACGAGCTGGTCGAGCTCTTCGGCCGTCTTCGCCAGCTCCTGGGCGCTGGCGGCGACCTGCTGGGTGGCGGCGGAGGTCTGCTGTGTGGAGGCGGAAACCTGCTCGCTGGAGGCCGAGGACTGCTCGGCGACCGCGGCGACCTGCGCCATCGACTCCTGCATGCGCGCGGCGCGCGCGGCGATCTGCTCGATCGACGCGGCGATCCGCTCGACCCGCTCGTGCATGTTCTCGACTGAGCCGCCGATCCGCTCGAACGAGGCCCGCGCCTGCTCGACCGTCGCTGCCCCGTCCTCCGTCTGGCGCGCGCCGTCCTCGACGACGCTCACCACGCGGCCCGTCTCGCGTTGGATCTCACCCACGAGCTCCGCGATCGAGCCGGCCGCGCGCGAAGACTCCTCCGCCAGCTTGCGGACCTCCTCGGCGACGACCGCGAAGCCGCGGCCCTGCTCGCCCGCGCGCGCGGCCTCGATCGCCGCGTTCAGCGCCAACAAGTTCGTCTGCTCGGCGATCCCGGTGATCGTGCCGACGATCCCGCCGATTCGCTCCGACTTCTCCCCCAGCTCGCGGATCGCGCCGGTCGCCTCATTGGAGACCTCGCGCGCGGCGCGCATCGCCTCCGTCGCGCGCGTCACCGTCATCGCGCCCTCCTCGGCGACCGCGCGCGCCTGCTGGGCGGCGCTCGCCGTCTCCTGCGCGTCGCCCGCGCTCTGCTGCGTGGCGGCGGCGACCTCGGCGGTCAGCTCGCGCGCCTCCTTGACGGAGCGCACCTGGCGCTCGGCGCCCTGCGCGACCTCGCCCACCGTCGTGGCGATCTCACCGATCGCCCGGCCGGTCTCCTCTGACGTCGTCGCCATCTGCTGCGAAGCGGCGGCGACGCTGGCAGAGCTGTGCGCGATCTCCCCCAGGATCGCCGCGACACGCGCGCGCATGCGGTTGTAAGCGTCGAGCGAGCTCAGCGTCGTCTCGTGGATCGAGTTGACGGCCAGCGAGACCTCGCCGATCTCGTCGCTGGAGATGCGCTGGATCGGCCGCGTCGAGGTCGTGACCTCGACGGTCATGTCGCCGTTGGCGACTGCCTCGAGCCCGTCCGCGAGCCCGCGCACGTCGTCGTCGCGCAGATGCTGAAGGCGCGAGAGCACGCGTCGTACCCGCATCCGCAGCGCGAGCGTGATCCATACGGCGACGCCGATCGCGAGCAACGCGCCGGCGATCGTCGCGGCGATGATCAGCAAGCGTGTGGAATTGACGGTGGAGTGGAAGCTGTCGTTGGCGGCGGCGATTCTCTCCGCCTCCGGGCCGAGCATCCCGGGCAGCGTTTTCATGACGCGCTGCTGGTCGGCGCTCAACTCGCCGATCGCGTGCAGCGCGACGATCGAGATCCCGAGCAGGAAGCAAACGACGCCCCCGAACGCGAGTCCAAGCTTGCGGCCGACGCTCCAGCGGATGCCCAGAAAGCCCTTCACGCCCCGTGAGTCGGCAGCGGCCAGACGAACTTGAGCGTCTATGCGCCTCCAGCAGCGATCCGTCTACGCCGTCCGGCCACGCCGCGCTGCAGGAGCTGACGCGCCATGTTCAGCAGCAGCAGCGCGAAGCCGATCCGCAACACCCGCTCCGGCAGCGCGTTCGCGAGCGCAACGCCGGCGAGCACGCCGGCGATCGACAGAACCCCCATCACGCCGGCGTCACGCAGTCTCAGGTTGCCGTAGCTGCGCTGGCGCCAGCTGCCGACGAGCGCGACGGGCACGATCGCCAGCAGCGACGTCGCCTCCGCCTCGACCTGTCCGTGTCCGAGCAGGATCGTCAGCGCGGGCACGAACAGGATGCCGCCGCCGATCCCCAGCAGGCCGGACGCGACCCCGGCTACGACGCCGATCAGTGCGGCGAGGATCACGACGAGACCGCCAGCTGGATCGCAGCGGCCACAAGCAACAGCGCGAACGCGAATGCGATCGCATCGGCCGGGACGCGCTGCTGGAGCCACGTGCCGAGCAGCACGCCGCCGACGGCCGGGACCCCGACGAGCAGCGCGTCGCCGACGTCGACGTTGCCGTAGAGCGCCTGGACGCCCGCCGCGAACGCCGAGACGATCGCGATCGCGCCGAGCGACGTGGCGGCCGCCGACCGCTCCTCATAGCCGAGCCACACCAGCAGCAGCGGCACCATCACGGCGCCGCCGCCGACGCCGAACAGGCCGCTGAAGAGCCCGCCGGCGGTGCCGATCGCGGCGAGCGTCAGCGTGCGTCGGTCTCGTGCGGCGCCGGCCATCGGCGCCGCACGTTACCGCCGACCCGTGTCAGCCGCGCGCGATCGTCGCGGAGCCAGCCCACTGCGTGCCGGTCGTCGGATCGACCCATACGACGCGCCACTGACGGCCGGCCTTCGCGCCCGCGCCGCGCTGCCAGTAACCACTGGCGGCGTAGCGCTGCGTCGCGAGCTTCTTCCAGCCATGGCCGCGGTCGTTCACCTGGAGCTCGAGCGATCCCGCGGTGCCGTGCGCGGGCCGCACGAAGCCCCACAGCGCGACGCGCCCGTGCGGCTTCTTCGTCACCACGAGCGGCAGGCGGAAACCGTAGTAGGCGGGCTTCACCTCCCCCGTCTTGTTGAGGAACAGGCCCGACTCGAACTTGCCGTGCGCGCCGGCCTCCTCCGGGTCGTCGCGCAGCAGGTACTGCGAGAACGACTTCACGCGCGCGTTGCTCCAGGCCATCTTCTCGCCGATCGAGCGGAAGTCCGACTGCGTCGGCAGCGGCACACCAAACAGCTTGTCCGGATAGCTCTGCACGCCGAACTCGCTGACGTAGACCGGCAGGCGCCGCGGAAGCGCGCCGGCGCTCGCGGCGCGGTCGAGTCCCTTCACGAGCCGCGACAACACGCCGATCGTCACGTCGTCCTGGTTCAGAGGCTGAAAGGTCGGGCCGAACTTCGGCGTGTACGGATGCATCGCGAAGCCCTGCGTCGGTACCTTGCTGCACTTCGAGGACTTGTGCCAGCGGCTGTCGAGGCACAGCACCTTGCGCAGGAACTGCAGCGGGTGGAGCGTGCCGGTGTCGCGGATCGAGTTGCCGATCGGCGCGAGCTCGCCGAGCAGGATCGGCGCGCGCACGCCGACGCTGCGCAGGCCGGAGTACGCCTGCAGGTAGAGCTGGCGGTAGACGGTTGCGCTCTGCAGGCCCTTGATCGGCTTGAGCAGCTTGCCGAGGTTCGGCTCGTTCCAGATCGACCACCACGACACCTTCGTGCCATAGCGACGCCCGGCGGCGCTCGCGAACTTGCTGAACGCCTCCGCGCTCGGCTTCGTGAGCTTGTCGCGCTTGGCCGCCGTGGCCCAGCGCGGCGCCGGGCCCGTGAGCGTCAGGTACACCTTCAGGCCCCGAGCACGGGCGCCATCAATCGCAGCGTCCCAGCGCGCCCACGCACCGGCCGGATAGGCGTTCGGGTCGGTCTGGTTGAAGGACGGCGCGCGCGTCGAGTCGGCATCCGGAGCGACGCTGCTCCACGAGAGCTGCAGGCGGATCGCCGTGGCGCCAAGGTCGCTGATCGTGCTGAGCGCGGCGTCGGGCGAGCCGCTGAACAGCAGCTCCGACGGGGCCTCGACGGTCGTGAACTGCCGGCTGTTGGCGTCCGCGGCCACCGCGGGCAGCAGCAGCGTGGCGAGCATCACGACGACGAGCAGGATCCGATGGCGCACGAGGGCGTCCTCCTTCGGCTTTGTTGGCTTGGGGGGCGCCGCGGCGCGCGGCACAGGCTTCCTAACGCAGCGAGCGGCGCAAGGTAGCGCACGTCTCCGACACGTTGGAGCTTCTTAAGGCAGCTCCTCCCCCGCTGTGGCGGGGCTCAGCGGCGAGCGCGTCGCGGCGCTGACCTCCTGCTCGCCGACGTTGAGCGGATGGTGGCAGGCGGCCAGATGACCGCCGGGATACGCGGCCAGCGGCGGCTCGACGCGCGCGCACAACTCGCTCGCGCGCGGGCAGCGCGTGCGGAAACGGCAGCCGCTCGGCGGGTCGATCGGGTTCGGCGGCTCGCCGCGCACCACGTCGCGCCGGCGAGCGCGGTTCTCCTTCGGGTCCGGGATCGGGATCGCGTCGAGCAGCGCGGCCGTGTACGGGTGGATCGGCTTGACGTACAGCTGCTCCGCGGGCGCCGACTCGACGATCTTGCCGAGGTACATGACGGCGATGCGATCGGAGACATGCCGCACGACCGACAGATCGTGCGCGACGAACACGTAGCTCAGCTTGAGCTCGTCCTGCAGGTCGTCGAGCAGGTTGACGACCTGTGCCTGCACCGAGACATCGAGCGCTGAGACGGGCTCGTCGAGCAGGATCAGGTGCGGATCGGTCGCGAGCGCGCGCGCGATCCCGATCCGCTGGCGCTGCCCGCCGGAGAACTCATGCGGGAAGCGGTTCACGTGCTCCGCGTGCAAGCCGACGCGCTCCAGCAACTCGCGCACGCGCGCGCCCACGTCGGGGCCGCCGTTGCCGTTCATGCCTGGCGGGTGGGATCCGTGTCCCTGCAGCGGCGCGCCGACGATCTGCCCGACGCGCTTGCGCGGGTTGAGCGACGCCTGTGGGTCCTGGAAGACCATCTGCAACTCACGCCGCACGGGCCCGAGCGCCCGGCGGCCGGCATGCGTGATGTCCTGGTCGCGGAAGCGAATCGTCCCCTCCGTCGTGTCGACGAGCCGCGCGATCGCACGCACGAGCGTCGTCTTGCCGCAGCCCGACTCGCCGACGATCCCGAGCGTCTCGCCCTCCTCCAGCGCGAGCGACACGTCCGAGACCGCGTGCACATGCCCGACGGTGCGGTCGAACAGCACGCCGCGCTTGATCGGGAAGTGCACGACGAGGTGCTCGACCTCGAGCATGACGCTCATGCGGCGGCGACCTCCCCGCCGGCCAGCCCGATCTGACCCGCCACCTCGCGCTTCTCGCGCTTCTCCTGCGGCGTCAGCCAGCAGCGGTCCGGATGGCCGGCGCGCGTCTCCAGCGGCGGCAGCTCAGAGCACTGCGCGAACGCGTGCGGACAGCGCGGCCGAAAGCGACAGCCGTGCGGCGGGTTCGCGAGCGACGGCGGCGTCCCGGCGATCGCCGGCAGGCGCGCCGGGCGCGGGCGGTCGACGCGCGCGATCGAGCCGAGCAGCCCCCAGGTGTACGGGTGCTGCGGGTCGTAGAAGATCTCGTCGAGCGTCCCCTGCTCGACGATCTGGCCGGCGTACATGACGGCGATCCGGTCGGCGACGTCGGCCACCACGCCGAGGTCGTGCGTGATCAGGATGACCCCGGCGCCGGTCTCCTCGCGCAGCTGCCGGACCTCCTCGAGGATCTGCGCCTGGATCGTCACGTCGAGCGCCGTGGTCGGCTCGTCGGCGATCAGCAGGCGCGGATCGCAGGACAGCGCCATCGCGATCATCACGCGCTGGCGCATGCCGCCCGACAGCTCGTGCGGGAACGCGCGCAGCCGCTCGGCCGGACGTGGGATCCCGACGCGCTCGAGCAGCCCGCGGGCGCGCTCCGTCGCCGCGTCCTTGTCGAGCTCGTTGTGCGCACGCAGCTGCTCGGCGATCTGCGTGCCGACCCGCTGGACCGGGTTGAGCGAGCACATCGGATCCTGGAAGACCATCGCGATCTCGGCCCCGCGAATGCGCCGCAGCTGCTCGTCGGAGGCAGACACGAGGTCCTGGCCGTCGAACGTGGCGCGCCCGGCGAAGCGCGCGTTCGGCGAGCGTGTGAGGCCCATCAGCGTCATGCCGGTCACCGACTTGCCGCAGCCGGACTCGCCGACGATCGCGAGCACCTCGCCGGCGTCGACGTGGAACGAGACGCCGTCGACTGCTTGCACCACGCCGTCCTCCGTGCGGAACGCGACGCGCAGGTCCTCGACCTCGAGCAGGTGATCGGCGTTGGGGGTGGGTTGGCGGGATCCCATCCTCATGAGCCTGTCAGCCGGATCCGCGGGTCGAGCAGGGCAAAGATCACGTCCGTGATCGCGCTGAGGATCACGACGGCGAACGCGCCGAGCATCACGACCACCATCACCGGCGGAACGTCGAGCTGGTGGATCGACTCGGCCGCGTACTGGCCGACGCCCTGCAGGTTGAAGACCGACTCGGTGAGGATCGCGCCGCCGCCGATCACCGCTGCGAAGTCGAGGCTCCACAGCGCAACGATCGGGATCAACGAGTTCCGCAGCACGTGGCGGACGAGCACGCGCCGCTCCGAGATCCCCTTCGCGCGCGCGGTGCGCACGTAGTCCTCGCTCATCGTGTCGAGCAGGTTGGAGCGCAGCACGCGCGAGTAGATTCCGATGAAGAGCACGGACAGGCACAGCCAGGGCAGGATCAGGTGGTAGAGCCAGTCGACGGGGTCCTGCGTGAGCGGCACGTAGCCACCGTTCGGGAACAGCTGAACCTTGAACGCGAAGAAGTAGAGGGCAACCGCGCCGAGCAGGAAGACCGGCGTCGAGACGCCCACGAGCGCAGCGACGGTCAGCGCGCGGTCAGTGAAATGGCCGGCGCGCAGCGCGCTCAACACGCCGAACAGCACGCCCATCACGAACCAGATGATTCCCGCCCCGATCGCCAGCGACAGCGTCGCCGGCAGGTCCTGCCAGATCTGGTCGAGCACGTTGACCTGCTGTGTGTAGGAGATCACCTCGCCCGTGAAGATCTTCTTCATCGTCGTCAGGTACTGCTGCCAGATCGGGTCGTCGAAGCCCCACGTGCGTCTGATCGCGGCGACCGTCTCGGGCGTCGAAAGGCGCCCCGCCATCCGCTGCGCCGGATCGCCGTTCGGGATCACCTGGAAGATCAGGAACGTCAGCACGGAGATCGCGAACAGCACGAGCACCATCGAGATCAGGCGGCGGATCACGAAGCGCGTCATCGCGACGCCTCCTCCGCGTGCTCCTCGAGCCGCACCTTCGCGCGCGGGTCGAGCGCGTCGCGCACGCCGTCGCCGAACACGTTGATCCCCAGCACCGCCAGCACGAGCATCAGGCCCGGCACGAACGTCAGATGCATCGCGCTCGGGATCAGGCGGATGCCGTCGGAGATCATCGTTCCCCACGACGGGTTCGGCGGCTGCACGCCCGCGCCGAGATACGAGAGCGCCGCCTCCAGCAGGATCGCGTTCGCGATCATCAGCGGGACGAAGACGATGATCGTCGACGAGAGGTTCGGCAGGATCTCGCTCCACATGATCCGCAAGGGGCCGGCACCGCCTACACGCGCCGCATCGACGAACTCCTGCTCGCGCAATCGCAGCACCTGCCCGCGAATCGGCTTGGCGACGTACGGGATGTAGACGATTCCGATGATGAAGGCGGGCACGAGCAGCGAGTTGCCCTCCAAGTGCAGCGGCCCGATCGAGATGCCGCCGAGCGCGAGCGACGTGCCGAGCGCGATGCCCAGCAGCACGACCGGGTACGCCCAGATGAGGTCGAGCACACGCGCGAGCACGCCGTCGACGAAGCCGCGGAAGTAGCCGGCGACGATACCGGCGATCGTCGCGAGCACCATCGTCAGCAGCGTCGCGAGCGCGCCGACCTCGAGCGAGTTGCGTCCGCCGTAGAGCAGCCGCACAGCGATGTCGCGCCCGTTCTGGTCGGCGCCGAGCAGGAATCTGCCCTGCCAGGTGGGGCCGATCGGCTGCCCGGTCGGCGAGACGACGTCCTTTCTGACGCCGCCGACGGTCACCGTTTCGGTGACGTGGTTGGCGTTCGGACTCGTGTGCGCGACGCGGTCGGCGTACAGCGGCGCGCACAGGCACAGCACCACGATCACCCCGAACAGCGCTCCGAACGCGAGCGCTGCCTTGTTGCGCCGCAGCCGCCGCAGCCCCAAGCGGTACGGGCTCAGGCCGGCCGCCGTGTCCGCGCCGCGGTCCCTGTGGGCCCCGGCGCGGACGGTGGAGTCGACGGTCGCCATCGAGCGCCTACTTCAGCTGCAGGCTGGTCCAGTCGTTGAGGTACGTCGGGTGGAAGATGGCGGCGTCGAAGTTCAGGCGGTCCGAGAAGAACTTCGGCATCGTCTCCGTCCCGTACACGACCACGTACGCTCTTCTCGCCGTGTACTGGTCCAGCGCCGACCACTCGTCGGCGACGCTGTCGAGCTTCGTCGCCGGCACCGGATTGAGTCTCTTCAGCTCGGCCTGGATGTGCGGGTCGTTGACCTTGCTGAAGTTCTGGTTGTTCGTTGGCTGGATCGCCCGCGCGTCCATCAGCAGGTAGAAGTCGGACGGGTTCGGGAAGTCCTGGATCCAGTCGGCGAAGCCGGTCTGCGGATCGGTCTTCGCGTTGCCGATCGTCGGGAAGTAGACCTCGTCGGCGATGATTCTCTCCTGGGCCTTGTAGCCGAGCTTGTTGAGCAGGTCGGTGTAGTAGTCGACGTACTCGCGCCGCGGGCTGCGCTCCTCGCCCCACACGGTGATCGCCGTGCCAGCGGTGCCGGACTCCTGCACGAGTCTCTTCGCGCCCGCGAGGTCGGGTCTGTCGAGCCCGTACGGGCATCTCGCGTCGTTGCCAGGATGGCCGACGATGCCCTCCGGCAGGAACCAGCACGTCGGCTCGAGGAAGCCGCTCGCGAGTCGCACCATCGCCTCGCGGTCGATCGCCATGTTGATCGCCTGACGCGCCTTCGCGTTGTCGAACGGCGGCTTCGTCACGTTCAGGAAGAAGTAGAACGTGGACGGGATCGGCTCGCGCGCGAAGCGGTCGCTCGCCTGGCTCTCGATCTGCGGCAGCAGCGACGGCGGCAGCGTGTCGCCGGCGTCGAACACGTCGGCGTCGTTGTTGAGCACCCGCTGCGCCTCCGACTGCGTGTTCGAGACGATCGTCACTCTGATCGTGTCGAGGTGACCGGTCGGGATGTCGGGGATGCCGAATCTCGCGAAGCGCGGATTTCTCGCGATCGTGAAGCCGCGGTTGACCGACGCCTGCGTGTACATGTACGGGCCGACGCCGGGCGGCGGGTCGTTCGAGAGGTTTCTCATCGCCGTCCCTCTCGGCACCAGGCCGGCGGACGGGAACGCGATCACGTTCGGGAAGGCCCCGTAGGGCTCCGTCAGTCTGATCGTGATGGCGCCGGTGGCGTCGTCGGTCTGGATGCCGGAGATCGAGCTTGCTCTGCCGCTGTCATATGCGGCCGCGCCGTCGATGTAGCTCGTGAAGAAGGACTTGCCGCCCCAGTTGACTCTGATCGCGCGCATGATCGTGTACGCGAAGTCGCTCGCCTTGACGGGTCTGCCGTCGGAGAACGTGAGTCCTCTGCGGAGCGTCAGTCTGTAGGTGAGGCCGTCTCTGGAGACCTCCGGCAGCGCCGTCGCGAGCCCTGGGATCAGCTCGCCGCCGGCCGTCCCACCCGCATGGCGGTACGTCACCAGCGGCGTGTAGATGATCCAATCCGGCTCAGCCGACTGCGTCGTGTAGCCCAGTTGCGGATCGAGGTAGTCCGGCGCCGTGCCCATCAGCACCGAGATCGATCCGCCCTCTTGCCCGCCGCCCGAGCTGCTTCCGGACGTGCTGCCGTTATTGCTTCCGCCGCCACCGCACCCGGCGGCGACCAGCGCGAGTGCAAGCGCCGCGACGAGCGCCAAGCCCGCGATCCGAACGCGTGCGTACATCAGAAGCCCTCCTATTGAGCTACGAAGAAGACTCCCCCGTTTTCATCTTCTTACTCACGCGAGTCGAACGTCACCTCGATGCGCTCGCCCTCGCGCC
>Ga0207681_10003244_pt1 | contig 10199 bp, 11 predicted proteins | sample KBSS53metaG_FD_184324 | JGI IMG/M metagenome (GOLD analysis project Ga0207681, IMG submission 184324) | Switchgrass rhizosphere microbial communities from Kellogg Biological Station, Michigan, USA - KBS S5-3 metaG (SPAdes) (version 2) | ecosystem: Host-associated > Plants > Roots > Rhizosphere... | reverse complement strand
ATATGGGCTACACCGCAACGTGGGCCGGCTTCGTGATGGCACCGACCGGTGTGCTCGCGATTGTGCTGATGCCGATTATCGGTCGCACGCTGCCGCGATTAAATGTTCGATATATCGCGGCGTTTGCTTTTGTCGTATTCGCGATCTGCTGTTTCTGGCGCGCGAATTTCAACACCGATGTCAATTTTGGTTACGTGCTCGGCCCGCAATGGCTGCAAGGCATCGGCACCGCGTGTTTATTCGTGCCGATCACCGCATTGATTTTATCGAACATGGCGCCGCACCAAATTGCGAGCGCGGCGGGTTTATCGAGTTTCTTTCGTATTCTCGCCAGCAGCTTTGGCACCTCGCTGACCACGACACTGTGGGATCGCCGCGCCTCGATGCATCATGCGACGCTGATGGAACACATCAATATTTACAATCCGGTTTATCTACAAAATGCCGCGCTGCTGCATGGCAATAGCGGTAATGCCCAGGCCGGCTATGCCATGCTTGAGCAAACCGTGAATCAACAGGCCTACATGCTCTCGACGGTTGATCTGTTCTGGGTTTATGGTTGGATTTTTCTGAGCGCAATTCCTATTTTATGGCTCGCGAAAGTGCGCAAGCGTCCGGCGACACCTGCGGTTGCCGTAGCGGAATAAAACCTCATGCCCGAAACAATCGTTGTCAATGAAGTCGGCCCGCGCGATGGTTTGCAGAATCAGCCGAAAATATTAACGATTGAACAACGCCTGCAGTTGATCGATGCGCTGCTCGCCGCCGGTTTGCGCAATATCGAAATCGGCGCCTTCGTCTCTCCCGCCGCAGTGCCGGCGATGGCCGGTAGCAATGATCTTGCGCGCCGTCTGCCGCCGCGCGGCGATGTGCACTTTTCCGCACTGATTCCCAATCGCAAAGGTTATGACATCGGCCGCGCCAGCGGCGTCAAAACAATGGGCTTGGTGGTGGCCGCGACGCAGCGCATGAATGAAAAAAATATCCGCATGAGCACCGAGCAGGTGATGACGGTGGCGCGCGATGTGATTGCGCAAGCACGTCGCGATGGCATCGCCATCGAAGTGAATATCGCGACCGCGTGGGAATGCCCGTATGAAGGTCGCGTCGATGCCGGCGTGGTAATCGACATGACGCGCCAATTGTTCGCGTTCGGGGCACACACCGTCATCATTGCCGACACTATCGGCGGTGCGCAGCCACGCGCTGTGCGCGATTTAATGCAGGTGTTGGTCGATGCCCACGGCAGCGAAAATTTACGTTGCCATTTTCACGACACCCGCGCGCTCGGCATGGCCAATGTGTACGCGGCGCTCGAAAGCGGCGTGCGGGCATTCGATGCGGCGATCGGCAGTCTCGGCGGTTGCCCATTCGCGCCCGGCGCCACCGGCAATATTGCGACGGAAGATTTAGCGATGCTGCTGTCGATGATGGGTTACCACACCGGCATCGATATGGAAAAATTACTCGCGGCCGCACAGTTGGCGGGCGCATTAACCCAAGCGCCGGTTGGTGGGCGCGCCACCCCGTGGCTCAGACGCAACTTTGTGGGTTGAGCCAAATTTTACTGAATTGACGTTAAGCTTAATCCCCATATAATCGACGCAAACTATAAATCGGGGCGCTCAATGATCAGCGCTGCCCGTACCCTCGTCGCTGTCGCAAGCAACTATTCATGCGGTGGCTTCCACCAATACGTCATCACCCACGCCTGTTTTGGAGGCTTCAATGAGCAGTACTGATAACAACAAGACCCAACCCACCATGGAATCTGCGGTAGCGGCGCTCGATCCAATCGTCGCCCTGCTGGCCCTGGTCCAGATGACCGGCGACCGTACCCTGCTCCATAAATACGGCCCCACGCTGGATGGCACGCAAAACACCACGCGCGAAGCCTTTGTCGCTATCACCGGCGAAGTGGCGCACGCAGAAGCCGATCAGAACATCGCCAATGAAGTCCGCCAGCTTTTATTAAATGAATTGAAAAGCAATCGCCCGGCGCTGCTGCGCGACCTCGACCCGCCGCTGTTTCACGAGATGGCGCGCCTTGCCCTCGGTCTCGAGTTACCGGAAATGTCGATGGAACCTGCTTATCAGCACGGCGGCTTCACCACCGATACGCGCATTCGCGTGCCGTCGAAACTGCCAGCACCGGATTTCAAAGTACTCGTGGTCGGCGCCGGCATGGTCGGTATCAATGCTGCCGTCAAATTGAAACAGGCCGGCTTCAATTTTCAGATTATCGAAAGCCGCGATAATGTCGGTGGCACCTGGTTGGTCAACACCTATCCTGGCGCGGCGGTCGATACCCCCAGCATCAACTACTCCTTTTCGTTCGAACCCAATGCATCGTGGACCAAGTACTACCCGAATGGTCCGGAGTTCTTTTCGTATTTGAGCAACGTCACCGATAAATACAACGTGCGCGATCGCATTGATTTCAACACCTTCGTCAAGAAAGCCGAGTGGGACGAGGCGCGCAATCTCTGGGTGGTGCACGCAGTCCGCAACGGTAAAGACGTGGTTTACGAAGGCAACGTGCTGATCAATGCGACCGGTCCGAATGCTGATCCGAAATACCCGAACGTGAAAAATCTCGATGCCTTCAAAGGCCCGGTGATTCACTCGGCCGCCTGGGACAACTCCGTCGATCTGAAAGGCAAGAAAGTGGTATTGGTTGGCGCTGCATGTAGCGGCGTGCAGGTTGCCACCGCGATTGCCGACACCGTCGGCGATCTCAGCATTGTCATGCGTCAGCCCGAGTACCTCATTCCCAATCCACAGGCGCATGCACCGGTTGATGCGCTCGAACGCTGGGCGATGGAAAATATTCCGTTTGTGGCGCAATGGCGACGTTTGCAAGGTCTGTCGAGCCAGCTGCAGGACATGCGCGGCATGATCATGATCGACGAAGAGCATCGCGCCAAAACCGGCGGCGTCTCACCGCTGAACGATGGCATCCGCGAGATGTGCGTCAACTACATCAAGAGCCATTTCCCGAACGATCCGCAAATGGTCGAAATACTCACGCCGGATTACCCCGTGTTTGCGAAGCGACCCATTCTCGACTGCGGTTTCTACGAGACGATCAAAAAGCCCAACGTTCACCTGGTGAAAGGCGGTCTGGCTTCGTGCGAAGCGAATGCCGTGATTCTCGCCGATGGCACGCGTATCGAATGCGACGTGTTGTTGTTGTCGACCGGTTACAACATGTATTGGGGTAATGCTTTCGAAATCGTCGGCCGCAACGGCAAAACATTGCAGGAGGCGTTTACCCCATCGCCGCTCTCGTACGAGGGCATGCTGATACCGGGCTTTCCGAATTTTGCGCTCACCGGTTGCGGGCCTTACAGCTTCCTGGTCGCTAACCATGCCGTGGTCAGCGAACAACAGATTCACTACGTGCTCGAGCTGCTGCAAACCATGGTCGACGAAGATTTGAGCGCGGTCGAGGTGAGCAAAGAGGCGTGCAGCAAATTCGTCGAAGAGGCCGACCAGGCACTCACGCATACCACATGGGTGAACAAAGGTACCGCGCACGGTTATTACCGGCATGCCAGTGGCAAGGTCATCATCGCCATTCCCAAACACAATTCGCAGATTTGGCACGACCTGCGTCAGCCGCGGATGGAAGACATGGTGGTCACCAAACGCAAAGACGCCAAACCCGCGCCTGTGCGCGAAAAAACCGCGTTATCGATCTAGACCAACCACTCGATCGATTTCATAACATCACTTTTAACGAAAGAAAGGGTAAATCATGGATACAGCACGTCCCTACGGCGCCACCCAAGACGCGCAATACGGCTTCAGCAAAATTTTTGTGCACGATCTGGAGGCGATGGCCAAATTCTATGAATCCGTATTTGGTCTGGTCCCCCTCAACCGCCATGAGGACGTGATGCTCGGTCGCAAGATCGATGAAGTCACTTATCAGGCGACTTATCCAGGCGGCAGTTCACTGACGTTGATCAAGTATCTCGACTCCACCGGCCCCACTGTCGGCGAATCGGTGCAGGGCTACACCACCACGAATATCGAAGCATTGGTCCAACGCGCGAAAGCAGCGGGCGGCTCCGTTCCAGAGCCAATCCGCCGTATCGAATCGTTCAAGATCCATGTCGTGTTCGTGCTGGACCCGGAAGGTCATATCAACGAAGTGGTTCAACTCGACGCTTAATAAATGCAGTAAGCAGTAATGCGTTAAAGCTACTTGGCGATGGGAATGTGCATAGCCAAGTAGCTAACATTTAACGACAACGATTTAATTGCAAGAAAGCCCCTTTCCACTCGTTCAATAGATCTGTAATCGACACATTACGCACGTTCGCGCAATGCCGAAGAGGTCCATCCGATGAACGACTCCGTCAATTTCGATGATCTTCCCGATGTGCGGGACGGGCTCAATAAGAAAGAGCGCGCCATCCTCTACTGCCTGCAACAAGCACAGCAAGAACGCGGTGATCGCAACGTGCCGACCGTGATGCTGTACGGACGCGTAGTGGAGCTGGTCGATATCGGCCCCGAGGAATTTCAAACCATTCTGTCGCGCTTTGTCGGATTGACACGTTTGTCTGGCGAATAGTGGACAGCATCGCGGTGACCACTAATCGAGTTCATTGCAGCTGATTGGCTGGGGCAGCATTATTGTGCTTGAATCATTCCACATAACACTCGGCGCATTTTTGAGCACTGTGCTTCCAGCCTTTCGAAACAGGGAGTTACGAACCAATGAATTTTTCCGAAAAATTAAAATGGCTGACCTTTTAATAATTATTGTGAGGCCGCAGGCCTCGTTAACAGACTGTTAAGCATAAAGGAAACTCGATGCACCGCGAGCTCTTTAGAAACTTGCCGGGAAACTCAGAATGGGAAGGCTCATTCTACGAGAGCCTCACCGAATATGGGGTTTGGAAAATGGATGAGTTTTGGAGACTGCACCGCGATCTAGTTAATATCGCGTCATCTAATCGAGACAAATCTCTTATAGACCGAGATCTCGCTTCGTGTGTCGTAACGCTTCACCTAAAAATCCAAAGCTTGATTGCAGCTCACTACAACTCAAGCGATATTTTTAAAATTTAAAATCTATCTACAGAACAGCTTTATCAATTTCAGGAGCGGCTTCAACATGCGGTGGCCTCAGTATTTTCCGGAGAGATTCTGCCTGAGTCAGCATATGACCTGGTCAATCCATTGCTGCAAAATGCTTAACAAGGCAATGGTGTGGGACTGCCTACACTCCGCTTTGCTGCGTTTCGGCAGCCCCACATTTTGTCGTTATGCGCACGGAAACTTATGATCTACATTCAAGAAAAGGATTTTGAGGCGCAGCTGAAATTGCTTGGCTACCTTGCAAGCGAAGAAAGCTATTTGCTTTGTGCATGGCTCTATCCGGAGTCAAAGGCATCGACAATTTCAGGCCAGCCCCTTGAGAACTCTAACTTAGAGCCCATCACCAGTTACGGTGACGGCACTATTCCGCGCCATACCTGCTTGGCGAACTGTACTAAAGAACGATTGCAGTTATTTTCATCATCGCATGCAGAGATTGCTGCCAACTGTGACAGTCTCGCCCTATATAAAAGCGGGGCAACAGCGTGGTCTGCTGCAGCCATAGGCCACGAAGGTATATGCCTTGTCAAAGACGAAGCAATGCTAAGTAAAATTATGTCCGCAGGTTTTAATGCATCACTAAAGGAGCCTAGCTGGTGGTAGCGCATAACAAAGTGTTCAAGTTCGTTCGTTGCGCTCACTGGGACTGCCAAAACGCTGCGCGTTTCGTCAGCCCCTTAACACGGCATTATGAGCAAACAATATCGAGCCTCTTTAATGATTAAATATGCTGGATTAGCGATATTTGCTTGCATATGTTTTTTAGGAGGTTTCTTTACCGGTCAATGGACAACTTTTAGAGGGCCTATGGTAGATGCGGCGCTGGAGAGACAGTCGCAATTTTTTCAGAGATACCATGACGTAGAAATTCACACGAACTCACATATAGTTCTACGTGTAATACGAAAAATCACAACAGAAAATCACGCAGAATTTGACAGAATATATTCCGATCAGGTGAAACACGATATTGCTAGTTTAGAAACAATGCTCGCGGACTCTGCGTATTTTCCATATGAATCAGTCATTAAAATGAACATTGAGCTTTTGAAATCCACATTAGAGATTAAAAATGGCTCATAACAAGCAACAGCAGCCGATCGCTGCCGCGTCGGCTGAGTAGATCGTTAGAGCTCTCGATGAGTATGCGAACTTTAGCTTTTTTATCCGCTCTTTCGATCGTCTCAAACGTTGTCGCAAGTGACGGCTATGAAACTTATATAAATGAGCGCTACTACTATCGCATCTCCTATCCATCGGACTTTTTGCCCCAGGGGGTTCCAGACTCTGGTGACGGCCAAGTTTTTCTCTCACCAAAAAACGATGCAGAGCTACGCGTGTTCGCAAGCACCTGTGTGGAAGACTCCGACGCCACTCCAGAGCAGTATATTGCTGGTTACAAGAAGGCGGCGAAGGCCAAGCAATTGATACTTTCCTATCAACGGGCGGGCAAAAATTTCGCGGTAGTCTCAGGCCATAAGAAAGACCGCATTTTCTACAACAAGATCATCATCAATGAAGATTGGTGCACACAATTCACTTTTGAGTACAGCGAAAGCGAGATGGAAAAATACAATGCAGTCACAAATCGCATTTCATCGTCGTTCAAGCGCTAACAAAAAATAGGGACAGATTTATTTCCACCCAACACACTCTTCTTTATCTTCTAATAGGAATTTAAAATGAATTTTCGCTGGATCGTTGCCACCGTGTGTTTGATATTGTTTACTGGTTGCGCAGCAACCGTAAAAAGAAATCCTGCAGATACAGCATTATCTGAAATACCAAAAAGCGCGACATCCAGATTGGTTTTGAATGTTTCTGGTTCGAGCGAAACAACCAGTGCCACAGATTGGGATGGATTCAAACTAGAGTGGAAAGAAAATTTCGCCGAACAGGCAGCATCTGCTGGTGTTGCATTCGAAATGCAAGAAGGTGCGCCACGGGCCACCGGCGAGGACGGCGTGTTGCTGTACGTATTTATACAAGATTATCGTTTCATGAGACCCGGAACGCGCTACGCGATTGGAATATTGGGAGGAAATGCCTTTATCGAGTCCAAGCTTACCTTTAGCGATTTGCGAACTGGAAAGTCCTACGGTTCGCAGGAAGCAAATACGTCGTCCTCAGCGCGAGAAGGCGTTTTCTCGGCCATGACGAATAAGCAAGTCGAAGCAATCGCCGTGGATGTTCTCAAGCAAATAAAGTCGGCGGGGAACTAAAGCGCGACGCCTCACCCGTGGGGCGTGCAACAAATGAAATGCATTGCGCCGTTTTTCCGAAAGGCGTATTACGCTACTCGCTAATACGCCCTACGTCTTTCTCCAGAATTCTTCCGCAACAACTAAAAAAAATCACTACCGTGGCACCGATAGCCGCACCGCGCGCGACGTTAAAAACTCGTCGTTCAAAATAAAATTCAGTTGCAGTTTTCCGCCGATCGATCCGCGCGCTAAAGTTTCCATGACAAAACTTTTAGTACCGCGATCGCCGGATATATCGACCGACACTTCGGCCAACACCTCGGAATCTCCCGGAACGCCAAGACGCGTAATCAACGTCGCCTCATCGTTAGCGTCAAATGCCTTATCGAAATTGCGATAACTGATTTCCACCAGAAACGCATTACCGTTATCGCGCGGTACAAACTGTCCCCCCGCCATCGTGCCCGGCGTTACTGTCACTGTGCGAATTTCCGGTTTCGACGATGACGCACTTTCAGTGGTTTTTTTAGCAACGTCTGTCGAAGAATTAGCGGCAGGCGAAATAGTTTTTTGCGATGGGATCGCTGTCGTTACTGGTGTTGATGGCGTTAATGGCGTCGATGATACTGTCGACGTGGATTCGGGTTTAGCTGTCGGTTCAGCTTTTATCGGGCGATGGATGTAGCCACTTCGCGCAACCAAATACTTGTACCGCACGCTATCCGCCAGCTCCGGAAATAATCGAGCGACAATCTCCAGCGATTTAACCGCGGTAGCTTCGTCGGCGTTCGCAATGATCGCTTCCAATTCGGATAGGCTTTGCGCTTGCAATTGGTTGAGTGCGGTCCGCGCCGCCGCGTCGTTGGGATCACGCTCCAATTGCGATTTATAAACCTGCACGACCTGCTCCAATAATTCGGGTCGATCTCGCAGCGATGCATCCGCCATCGGAATGGAAATCGCGCCGCCCGCAGATGTCTCGGCGATATTTTTTGGTGCGTCTGTTGATGTATCTGTTGGCGCAGCGCTCACCGACAATGAATTCGCTGCCGGCGATGAATGAGTGGGCGCATCAGGTGCTGGCGTTATCGGTGAATGTGAAAGAGTGTCGTTAGTTTTGTGGGGGACGCGCCCTAGATCGGTGAACTGCCACGCGATGACTATCGCAATACCCGCCGCGATCAGCAAAAACAATACGAGAAAAATCGCTGAATCAAAGCGGCTGGCCTTGCGCCGATAAGTGTTGTAATCGAGGACGTGCCGATCATTGGTGCGATTTGCCGCTATATGCGTTTGGCGGCGATAGGCGCGTGCGGCATCCGCCGCTAGTTGTCGCTCGATGGCGGTAGGCCCGGAACTCGTCGTTTCACTGGGACGCTCTGCATCCTCAGCGCGACGATCTGCCACATTATTGCCGTCGGTGTCTGTCGATTCGGTGTATTCCATATTTTCTTGCATCCGAAATATTGATGTGCCTAAGCATCGTGACAATGAGTTCGCACATCAATTCCATCTGTCGCCAATTGCTATCGAGGACACAAATTCAGCAAGGCACATGCCATATCCTTTTGTTAAAGCTGTTTTGGCTCCTTCATTTTGCTATCCTCGGCCAGTCTCAGCGTCATTAATGGTGCCTGCTCGCTTATCGAGACCCAGTGCTCCGCATGGGCTTGAGCTCAGCCCGATGGAAAAATTTCTCAATTGATGCGGCGTAATGGAATGCGTTGCGATGAAGGCGTATTAGCTTCTCGCTAATACGCCCTATTTTGAAGTCGAATAATAATTAATTCGCTTAGTAAACCTGTCCGATTCCACCATCGTGATAAATCGACGCGCCGGTGACGAAACGCGATTCATCGGAGGCGAGATATATAAACGCATGTGCAGTGTCTTCAGGCTGGCTGGTCATATTGAGCGGACTCATGGCCGCTAATGCGTGCTCGGCGGCTTGCTTCGATTCCCACAAACCATGCGCGACATAATCGTCCAAGCCCTGATCGATCAACGGTGTCATCGTCACCCCGGGGTGAATCGAATTGACGCGAATTTTTTTCGGGCCGAGTTCTTTCGCAGCGCATAGCGTCAACATGCGCGCCGCAGATTTCGAAACGTGATAACCGATGTTGTTCGCATTCGGCATGTACGACGCCATCGAAATATTGTTGATGATCGCGCCACCACCCGGATGTCGCTGCACGGCATCCGCCAATGCGGGCGTGCAATATTTGATGCCGAGAAATAACGCATCGTGATTCACCGCCATCACCTTGCGCAGATCATGGAGCGAGGTCTGTTCGATACCGCCGTGAATCGCGATGCCGGCGTTGTTGACCAGCACATCGAGGCCGCCGAAGGTTTTGATAGTCAGCTCGATAATGCGCTGCCAATCGCTCTCGCTGGTCACATCGTGTTGCACCAAGTGAAACCGCCCAGTGCCGTACTCTGCTTCGATCTGTGCCTTAATCGCTTCAACCTGTTCAAGACGCATATCGGTAGCGATCACGCCCTTTGCCCCTTCATGCAAAAATGCCTTACACACCGCAACGCCGATATTGCCGACGCGGCCTGCGCCGGTGACGATAGCTACTTTGCCCGCTAAACGATTCATAAAAACCTCGATGATTTATTAGAGAATGGCTGATTAAGTAGTTGGCTTCCCTCTCCCCGCGGGTGAAAGGCGGGAGAAAGGCGAGAGAAGGTTGGAGTGAGGCCAGCGCAATTCTGCCCTAAGCCTCTCCCGCGAGATGCGGAAAAAATATACGCAATGCATGCCACGCTAATAATACAAGCCCACGCAGCTCGTTGAACAGATTTGCCAATTCATACGTCGCCATAAACGCAAATGCATAAAAAAGTGCGGTATATCGCGCTTCAATATTC
>Ga0207681_10003242_pt1 | contig 10201 bp, 11 predicted proteins | sample KBSS53metaG_FD_184324 | JGI IMG/M metagenome (GOLD analysis project Ga0207681, IMG submission 184324) | Switchgrass rhizosphere microbial communities from Kellogg Biological Station, Michigan, USA - KBS S5-3 metaG (SPAdes) (version 2) | ecosystem: Host-associated > Plants > Roots > Rhizosphere... | reverse complement strand
ATCTGCTCGTGACGGTCGCCCGCCCCGACGCTGCCGCGCTCGCACAGGCGCCGCTCAGCTCCTCTGCGGCGGTCCGCGAGCGCGTGCTGGCCGCCCGCGAGCGGCAACGGGCACGGCTGACCGGCACGCAAGTCCACACGAACGCACAACTCGACGCGCGTCTGCTGCGGCAGCATGTACGCGTGAGCACGCCGGTGCGGCGGACGCTTGCGCAGGCATACGACCGCGGCGGCCTCAGCGCGCGCGGCCACGACCGCGTGCTGCGCGTCGCGCGTACGCTCGCCGACCTCGCCGGTCGGGATCGCGTCGAGCTGGAGGACGTGTTGCAGGCACTTGCGCTGCGCACGCGTGAGGCGGCGGGCGCAGAGGACGTGGCCGCATGAGCGCGTGCGATTCCTGCCTGCGCCGCTCGTGGTTGATCGCGCGGCTGGCCGGTCACATCGACGTCGTTTGGAGCGCACGGCGCGGCAATGCCTCCTTGCTGTCGCTCGCCGATGCCGAGCTGATCGCAGCGCTCGGCGGCGACCAGCGCGCTGCGCTCGTTGAAGCGTACGAGCGCTTCGCTCCGGCGACGCTGCGCCGGCGGTGCGTCGAGCGCGGCATCGCGGCGCTCTGTCGCTGCGACGCGCGCTATCCGACGACCATGACCGACCTCAGCGACCCACCGGCTGTCCTGTACGTACATGGCGAGCCGGCTCGCTTCGAGCAGACGCTGCGCGCCGACCGTGTCGCGGTCGTCGGCGCTCGGCGCGCGAGCGAGTACGGGCTCCAGCAGGCGCGCGGGCTGGGCCGCGGGCTCGCCGCGGCCGGCCTGACGGTCGTCAGCGGGATGGCGCTTGGCGTTGACGCTGCCGCGCACGCCGGTGCACTCGAGGCCGGCGGCCTCACCGTTGCGGTGCTTGCGTGCGGACCGGACGTTGCCTATCCGGCGAGCAAGCGCGGCCTCCACGCCCGCATCGCCGCGAGCGGCGCGGTCGTTGCCGAGCTGCCGCCTGGGGCGCCGCCGCGCCGCTGGTGCTTTCCGGCGCGCAACCGGATCATTGCCGCGCTCGCACAGGCGACGGTCGTCGTCGAGGCGGGGGAGCGGTCGGGGTCGCTCATCACCGCGGGCCAGGCGGCCGACCTCGGCCGCGACGTCGCTGCGGTGCCGGGGCTCGTGACCGCGCCGCTGGCAGCGGGAACGAACGCGCTGATCGCCGACGGCGCCCAGCTCGTGCGCGGCCCCCACGACGTGCTCGAACTGCTGTTCGGTGCGGTGGCGCTGCAACTGCTCCCAGCGGGTCCGGACGATCGCGCGGCCGGCTTGGAGCCCGACCTGCGTGTGCTGCTCGAGCGGGTCGCCGGCGGCTGTGACACGGTTGCGGCGCTCGCCGGATCCGGCAGCGCGGTCGACGGGGTGCTCGCTGGGCTCGCGCAGCTCGAGTTGCGCGGCCTCCTCCGGCGGGGGCCAGGTGGGCGCTACACGGTCATGGCGTAGGTCGCGCGCACGGCGCCGACGCGGGTCGCGAACGCGTGCGGCGACGAGCGGGCGCTACGGCCGGGCACGCTCTAACCTGCGCGCCGTGACGACGCCCGAACCCCGCCTGCCGGCCGTGCTGTCGATCGCCGGCTCCGACTCGGGCGGCGGTGCGGGCATCCAGGCCGACTTGAAGGCATTCGCCGCGTGTGGCGTCCACGGCATGACGGCGATCACGGCGATCACGGCACAGAGCACGGTCGGCGTCGACGCCGTCGGCGCGATCGACCCCGAGCTGATCGTCGCGCAGGTGCGCGCGGTGCAGCGCGACATCGGCGTCGACGCGGTCAAGATCGGGATGCTGGGGACGGTCGAGACGATCGCAGCCGTCGAGCGGGCGCTCGACCTGCTTGATGCCGGCACCCCGATCGTGCTCGATCCCGTGATGGTCGCCGAGTCCGGCGCCGAGCTGCTGGCCGCGGATGCGCGCACGGCGCTCGTGGAGCGGCTGCTGCCGCGCGTGACCGTCACGACCCCGAACCTGCCGGAGGCGCGCGCGATCGTCGGTCAGACCGACGCTGACGCGCCCGCGCTCGCGCGCGCGATCCACGCGCTCGGCCCGCGCTGCGTCGTCGTCACCGGCGGTCATCGTGACGCCGCGACCGACGTCTTCTTCGACGGCGAGGCGCTGGTCGAGATCCCGGGCGAGCGCTTTGCGGACGGCGCCGCTCACGGCTCCGGCTGCACGCACTCGTCCGCCCTCGCGGCCCATCTCGCGCACGGCTTTACGCCGCTTGCCGCCGCCCGCGCCGCCAAGGCGATCGCCGCCGCAGCGGTGCGCGATGGGCTGCGCGAGATCGGCAGCGGTGCCGGGCCGGTCGACGTGCTCGGCGTGCGCGAGCGCCGCCCAAGCCCGCCGGCGGGCACATAATCCTCTGCCATAATCGGCGCATGAAGTTCCTGCGCATGAAGCCCGGACACGGTGAGGTGCTGATCGCTGAGGGCGACGTCGAGGTGCGTGAGGACGAGGAGCGGCTGGTGCAGGAGTTCCGCCAGCAGCTCGACGCCGGCATGTGGGCCGCCGTGCCGCTCAGCGGCGGCGGGCGGCGCACCGCGCAGCTCGCGCGCAGCTTTGCCGACGTGCCGCGCGACGCCGAGCGCGTGATCTTCTTCCCGCGTGCCGCCGGCGGCTGCTGATGGGTGCTCCGCGCGTCGGGAAAGCTGCGCGTGAGGGTCGAGTGGACGAGCTGAGCGCCGGTTAGGGATCTACCGTGCTGCTCGCGCTCGCCGCCACTGCCCTCGTCGCAATCGCGCTGCTGTGGGAGACCACCGCGCCGCGCCTTGGCGAGGCAGTGGAACGCCATCGCGCGCGCCGCAAGCTCGTCCCGGCGGCTGACTACGACCCCGGTCGCGAGCGGCGGGCGGAGGCACGCGCCCGCCAGCTGCTGAGGTCGTGCGTCAACGGCGAGGAGTGGGCGATGTACCGCGACCTCGGCTTCATCCGCGTATGGGGGATGCAGTCAGAGCGGCCTGGCCAACACGCCGCGGCGGTCGGCACGCCGTACGCGTACCTGATCTACCCGCACAAGCCGATCCTCGCGTATCTGCCGCAGACCGGACGGCTGCTCAACGAGTACTGCGTCGCCTTCCCCGACGAGACGCGCCCGTACGGCAGCGCGCGGCTGCCGGACTCCGACGATGTGCTCGCGAAGTGGATGGCGCTCACCGGCGACGAGCGGCGGCTGATCGAGACGGCGAACCTGCACTTGCCCGGCCGGCAGCTCGACCCGCGTCAGGTCAGACGCGACCTGTGGCGCCTGCGTCAGTGGGAGCGCGAGCGCTCCCGTGCGACGCTCGAGCGGTCGGCCGCCGAAGGGACCGCCGGCTCCGCCGGCGGCGGCTCTCTCCCCGGTCGATGAGCGAAGCGGCGAGCTTCGACGTCAAGCACCGCAGCCGCGCGCTCACCGACGGCCCGGCGCGTGCGGCCGCGCGCGCGTACCTGCACGGCATCGGCTATAGCGCCGAGGACCTCGCGAAGCCGATCGTCGGCGTCGCGCACTCGTGGATCGAGACGATGCCCTGCAACTTCAACAACCGCGTCCTGGCCATGGCGGTGAAGGAGGGGGTCCGCGCGGCGGGCGGGACGCCGATGGAGCTGAACACGATCGCGATCTCCGACGGGATCACGATGGGCACTGCGGGGATGCGTGCGTCGCTCGTCTCGCGCGAGCTGATCGCGGACTCGATCGAGCTGGTCGCGAGCGCGCACCACTTCGATGCGCTCGTCGTGATCAGCGGCTGCGACAAGACGATTCCCGGCACGGTGATGGCGCTCGCGCGGCTCGATATCCCGGGTCTGATGCTCTACGGCGGTTCGATCCGGCCGGGCTCCTACAAGGGCGCTGACGTGACGATCCAGCAGGTGTTCGAGGCGGTTGGCGCGCACGCCGCCGGCAAGCTCACCGAGCAGGAGCTGCACGAGCTGGAGGAGGTCGCTTCGCCGGGGGCCGGCGCGTGCGGTGGCCAGTTCACCGCCAACACGATGGCGATGGCGTTCGAGGTGCTCGGCATCTCGCCGGCCGGCTCCTCGATGGTCCCCGCCGAGGACGGCCGCAAGCGCGCGGTCGCCACGAAGTGCGGCGAGCTGGTGATGGACGTGCTGCGGCGCGGCCAGCGCCCCAGCGGCGTGATCACGAAGCCTGCCTTGGTGAACGCGATCGCGGCGGTTGCGATGAGCGGCGGATCGACGAACGCGGTGCTGCACCTGCTCGCGGTAGCGCGGGAGATGGGCGTGCCGCTGACGATCGACGAGTTCGACGCGATCAGCGAGCGCACGCCGCTGCTGTGCGACCTGCAGCCGGGCGGCAGATACGCCGCGACCGATCTGTACGAGGCGGGTGGGGTGCCGCTCGTGTTGAGCCGCCTCGCGGAGGCGGGCCTGCTCAACCGCGACGCGATCACGGTGACCGGGCGCACGATCGGCGCGCACGCCGACGAGGCTCGGGAGACGCGCGGGCAGGACGTCGTCCGTCCGCTCTCCGACCCGCTCAAGCCCACCGGCGGCTTCGCGATCCTGCGCGGCAACGTCTCACCAGACGGCTGCGTCGTGAAGCTGGCCGGCCACGAGCGTCGCCGCCACGTCGGTCCGGCGCGCGTGTTCGACGGCGAGGAGGCGGCGATGGCGGCGGTGCTTGCGAGCGAGATCCAGCCGGGAGACGTCGTCGTAATCCGCAACGAGGGCCCGGCCGGTGGCCCAGGCATGCGCGAGATGCTCGCGGTGACCGCAGCGATCCAGGGCGAGGGGTTGGGGGAGCAGGTCGCGCTCATCACCGACGGTCGCTTCTCCGGCGCCACACACGGCTTCATGGCCGCCCACGTCGCGCCCGAGGCGGTTCGCGGCGGCCCGATCGGCGCGCTGCGGGACGGCGACGAGATCGCGATCGACGTCGACCGGCGCCGCATCGACGTCGCGCTGACCGATGAGCAGATCGCGGCGCGCCTGCGCGACTACACGCCCGCGCTGCGTGCCGAGGAGCACGTCGAGGTCGCGATCCGCAAGTACGCGAAGCTCGTCGGCAGCGCCGCAGAGGGCGCCGTCACCCGCTGACCGGGACCGGCTCGGCCGGCGCGACGCGTTCGCCCGGCGCCTCGGCGAGGAATGCCTCCAGCAACGCGTTGAATTGCGCGGGACGCTCGAGCATCGCGACATGGCCGGTGTCGGGCCAGACCTCGACGCGCACGTCCGGGATCAGCTTCGCGAAGCGGCCTGCGTCGCGCACCGGGATCACGTGATCGTCCTCACCCCATACGACGAACGTCGGGCAGGCGATCTGCGGGAGCCGCTCGCTGATGCGGTGGGTGAGCACGGCCTCGAGCGCGGGCAGGAAGCCTGGCTTGCCGGAGCCGCGAATCAGCTCGTGCGCCAGTGGAGCCGACAGCCGATCGGCGTGGCGCACGATGAAACTCAGCGCGATCCGGCGCAGTCCAGGCCGTCGCGCGAGCCGCTCGTGCCGCGTGGCCGACTCGGTCGCAAGCGCCGCGACCACGCGGCCGCCGGCCATCACGGCATTGCGCTGGACCAGCTCCGCGCTGATCCCGGCGGCCGAGACAAGCATCAGGCGCTCTACCCGCTGCGGTGAGCCGATCGCCAGCTCGCTCACGATCTGGCCGCCCATCGAGTTGCCGACGACTGCGGCCGCGTCGATCGCGAGCGCGTCGCACACGCCCTCGAGGAAGCGCGCGTAGCCGGCGATCGAGATCTCGCCCTGCGGCATCGGCGAGGCGCCGAAGCCGGGCAGGTCGACCGCGACCACGCGGTGGGTGCGTGCGAAGTGGGGGAGGTTCTCGAGCCAGTTCTGCCAACAGCCGGACAAACCGTGCACGAACAACAGCGGAGGACCGGCGCCGAGCTCGATCACGTTCGCGGACACGCCGTCGACGTCGACCCAGCGCTGGTGCGCCGGCCAGTCGATGTCCAGCCAGGCCGGTCGGCCGCTCGAGCCATAGCCGTTATGGAGGGGTGAGACGTCTCGCATGGCGTCTCGGTCTACCCTGTGGCGCTCATGCGCATCGCGATCGACATCGACTCGACATTGCACCATTACTGGGACCTGTTCGCGCTGCTTGCGCGGCGCCGCTTCGGCGTGACGCTCAGCTATGACGAGCAGGTGACATGGGACATCGTGCAGCTGCGGCGCGAACAGGTGGCTGCTCTCGTCGCCGAGAGCCACCGGCCCGAGCACGTGCTCGGCGCGACCCCGTATGCGGACGCCGTCGAGACCGTCGCCGGATGGCACGCTGCCGGGCACTTCATCCACGTCACGAGCCACCGCTCGCGCGAGGCGCACGAGGTGACCGCCGCATGGCTCGAGCGCGTCGGCGTTCCGTTCGACGACCTCCACTGTTCGTGGGACAAGGTCACGCACTGCGCGGAGATCGACATCGACGTCCTGATCGACGACAGCCCGCAGAACATCCTGCGCGCGCAGGAAGCGGGCATCGTGCCGGCGACGATCGCGCATCCGTGGAACCGCGACCTGTGCGAGGAGGAGGGGGTCATCTGCGCGGTCGACTGGCGCGAGCTGGCTGCGCGCCTCGCGCCAGTACTCGCCGCGCCGCTGCGCGCCGGCTGAGCCGTCCGCGCGCGCGTTCGCGTCCGCTGGGCGATCGCGTGCAGCGCTTCTCTGAACGCCTGCACCCCGCGTAGAATCGGGCAGGAGGCGGAGTGCGCAGTCGTCGAATCGTCATCGGGTTGGCAGTCGCGGCCGTTGCGCTTGTCGTCGCTGCCGTGGGGGCGTGGGCGTACGACCACGGCAAGCGCGACACGATTGCGGAGGGCGTCCGCGTCGGCGGCGTCGACGTCGGGGGGATGAACGCCGAGCAGGCGCGCGCAACGCTGCGAGCGCAGTTGCTGACGCGGCTGCGCAGACCGGTCGTCGTGACCTTCCACGGCAGACGCGTCGTGCTGTCGGCGCGGCGCGCAGGCGTCGCGCTGAACATCGAGAGCGCGGTCGACGCGGCGCTGGCACGCAGTCGTGACGGCTCATTCGTCTCGCGCGTCGCGCGCGACATCACCGGCGGCACCGTCGACGCCGATGTGCAGCCGCGCGTGGTCTACTCGCGCCTTGCGCTCGCGCACTTCGTCGCGCAGGTCGGCGACGGCTTCGACCGGCCGCCGCGTGATGCGCGCATCGACTTCACGCCGACCGTGCTCGAGCCAGTCCGCGCGCAGGACGGGATCACCGTCGCCCGCCGGCCGTTGCGGCGGGCGATCGTCGACGCGCTCACCATGCCGGACGGCTCGCACACGGTCGCGGTGCAGGCGCGCACGGTCAGACCGAAGGTCACGACGGCCCAACTGGCGGCGAAATACCCGACCGTCATCACGGTCGACCGCGGGAGCTTCCGGTTGCGCCTGTGGAAGGACCTCAGGCTCGTCAAGACCTACACGATCGCGGTCGGAATGGCGGGCCTGGAGACTCCGTCCGGCGTCTACACGATCAACGACAAGCAGGTCGACCCCTCCTGGCACGTGCCGGACAGCGACTGGGCTGGCGACCTCGCCGGCAAGGTGATTCCTCCGGGGCCCGAGAACCCGATCAAGGCCCGCTGGATGGGGATCTACGACGGCGCCGGGATCCACGGCACGACGGATGTCGGCTCGCTCGGCAGCGCTGCCTCGCACGGCTGCATCCGCATGGCGATCCCCGACGTGATCGACCTCTACGACCGCGTGCCGCTGGGCACGACGGTGTACATCGCGTAACTACGCCGGAACGGGGCCGGCTCGCAGCTCCTCCAACGGGATCTCCTCCCAGCCGCCTTGCAGCAAAGAGGCATGGTGGTCGCCGTGGCGAATAGCGAGAGCACCAATGAAGATGCCCCGCTCACGCTTGCGCAGCACCGCGTACCACATCGTCGTGGCGTCGTCGCTTCCCTGGATTCGCAGCCACGGGCGCGAGGGCAGCTCCGTCTCGCTCGCAAGACCGCTCTCGATCAGCTGCCGACGCGTCGCGACCTGACCCGTGTCGGTGTCGATGAAGAACACGGCCATCGCGCCTGAGCCTAACGGCGAGCGGCCGCGTGAGGACGGCTGGCGCCCAGCGCTAGCGCTGCTCGAGCAAGATCTGCGGCGCCGCGGCGCTGCCGAGAAGACCCGCCATGCGTATGCGGTCGATGCGCGCCAGTTCGTGTGGTGGGCGACGGCGCAGCGGCTCGCCCCCGCCACCGTCACGCCGCGACTGCTGCGGCGCTACGCCGCGGGACTGACCGAGCACGGGCAGGCAGCGAGTACGGTCGCGCGCAAGCTGGCCTCGATGCGGGCACTGTTTCGCTCGCTCGTCGAGCACGGCGTGCTCGAACAGAACCCTGCCGACCTGCTGTCGGCGCCGCGCCGTGAGGATCGGCTTCCACGCGTGCTGAAGGCGGCTGAGGTGGCTGCCCTGCTCGATCGCATCCCTGCCGACACTGCCCTCGCGCTGCGCGACCGCGCGCTGTTCGAGCTGGCGTACGCGTCCGGGCTGCGCGCCGAGGAGCTGGTGAACCTCGACCTCGACGCGATCGAGTGGGACGACGAGCGCGTGCGGGTGGAGGGGAAGGGCGGCAAGACCCGCCTCGTCCCGACCGGGGGGCCCGCCCTGAAGGCGATCGATCGCTATCTGAAAAGTGGCCGGCACGCCCTCGCGACCGCCGACACGGCGCAGGCGCTGTTCATCTCGAAGTCCGGTCGGCGCCTGTCGACGTCAGATGTCCGACGCCGTCTGCGCGTGTGGGCGCGGCAGGCGGTGGGCGTCGCGGGCGCATCGCCGCACACGCTGCGGCACTCGTTTGCCACACACCTGTTGGACGGCGGGGCCGACCTTCGCTCGATCCAAGAGCTGCTGGGTCATGCCTCGATCTCTACGACCCAGGTCTACACTCGGGTAGAGTCCGCGCGGTTGAGATCGGCCTACGCACGCAGCCATCCGCGGGCCTAGCAGGGAGGCGGCGCTGGAAACCAACGTCAAAGCGATCGAGCTCAAGGACCTCTGGCGCCGCTACAAGGCAAGCGGCGACGGACGCGCCCGCGAGCGACTGGTCGTCGCCTATTCCCCCCTTGTGAAGTACGTCGCGGGCCGCATGGCCTCGGGACTGCCTGCGCACGTGGAGGAGGCAGACCTCATCTCCTATGGACTGATCGGCCTGATTTCGGCGATCGAGCGCTTCGACCTCGGTCGCGAGATCAAGTTCGAGACGTACGCGATCCCGCGCATCCGCGGCGCGATCATCGACGAGCTGCGCTCGCTCGACTGGGTCCCGCGCAGCGTGCGCGCCCGTGCGCGTGAGATCGAGCGCGCGAACGCGAAGCTCGAACACAAGCTGCAGCGGGCGCCGACCGACGAGGAGATGGCGAACGAGCTCGACATGTCGATGGATGAGTTCCAGGACGCGCTCGTGCAGATCTCCAACTCGACGATCGCCGCGCTCGACGAGCTGTGGACCGTCTCGGACTCCAGCGGCGACCAGATCTCGCTGCTCGACACGCTGCACGACCCGGATGCGCCGGACCCGGAGAAGATCGTCGACGCGAGCGAACTGAAGGATCGCGTCGCCGACGCAATCTCACGCCTGCCCGAGCGCGAGAAGCTCGTGATCGCCCTCTACTACTACGAGAACCTGACGCTGCGAGAGATCGGCGAGGTCCTCGGCGTGACCGAGTCGCGCATCTCCCAGCTGCACACCAAGGCCGTGCTGCGCCTGAAGTCCCGGCTTCAGAGCGACAACCTGCGCGACTAGCGGTAGCTTTCACCCCTCGGACATATCTCCGAGGGAGAGAGAGGTATAGGCAATGCCGCACGCCGCAGACAGGATCCGCAACGTGGCCCTAGTGGGCCACCGAGGGAGCGGGAAGACGTCGTTGCACGAGGCACTCCTGTTCGAGGCCGGCGCGACGACGAGGCTCGGCTCGGTGGCTGACGGGACGACGATCTCGGATTCCGACGAGGACGAGAAGTCGCGGGGCATGTCCATCTCCGCGTCGCTCGCTTCGTTCGAGTGGCGCGACACGAAGGTCAACCTGATCGACACCCCGGGCGAGCCGAGCTTCATCGCCGACTCCCTGGGCGCGCTGCGCGTGTGCGAGTCCGCGATCTTCGTGGTCAACGGCGTGATGGGCGTCGAGGTCTCCACGCGGCGGCTGTGGGAGCGCGCGCAGGAGCTGCACGTCGCGCGCTGTGTCTACGTGAACATGCTCGACCGCGAGCGAGC
>Ga0207681_10003241_pt1 | contig 10203 bp, 8 predicted proteins | sample KBSS53metaG_FD_184324 | JGI IMG/M metagenome (GOLD analysis project Ga0207681, IMG submission 184324) | Switchgrass rhizosphere microbial communities from Kellogg Biological Station, Michigan, USA - KBS S5-3 metaG (SPAdes) (version 2) | ecosystem: Host-associated > Plants > Roots > Rhizosphere >... | reverse complement strand
TGTCGTCAAACCGACATGCGCGAACATGTGTTTGTACCTCATCGGAGGGAAATCGTTACACCGAGATGATGCAGAGGTCGTAAAACGCCTGTGAAGACGGCGTTCAGGCGCTCAAACGGCGGGGAACGCCCGTTCGTCCCAGCCACTGCAGCGGAGTGTCCAGCTCCGCGGTGGACGGCAGCATCTCCGGACCGATCCAAACGCGGTTGAGCGCCTCCACGCCAGCTTCGCGCACGACCGTGTCGCAGAAGCGCTTGCCCTGCTCGTACTGCCGCAGCTTCATCTCGAAGCCGAGCAGCCGCTGCAACAGGCGCGCCGGCGCCGACTGCGACCTGCGACGCGCCTCCAGCGCCGCGCGCAACTTCGGCAGCGACGGCAGCAGCGGTGCGCCGACCGTGTCCATCACGTGCTCGGCGTGGCCCTCGAGGACGGCCATCGTCGCCTGCATCCGTTCCAGCGTCGCGCGCTCCTGGTCGCTCGCGACGAGCGAGACGATGTCGCCGCTGCGCACGGCGGCCGCGAGACGCCTGAGATCGTCGGTGCGCGGCATGCGCAAGGCCCTTCTGGCATCAATGCGGACCTCGGCGTGCGACAGCAGCTCGCGCACCATCGCAGCCATGTGCGCTTGCAGCCATGGGACGCCGGCGAACTGGACCGCGTGCGTCACCTCGTGCAGGGCAACCCAGCGCAGGAACTCATGCTCGTCCGCACCGAACGCGCGGCCGGCGGCGACGAGGTTCGGCACCACGAACAGCAGTCGCGGCGGCCGGTCTTCCGGCGTCGTGTCGAGCAGCACGAGCTCGTACTGGCCGAGCACGCGCTGGGCGAGAAAGCCGAGCACGACGCCGACCTCGGCCGTCAGTATCACGCCGGCGCCAAGCCGCACCGCGTGCTTCGTCGGCCCGAGGCCCTGCCCGACTCTCGACAGCGGCGGGTCGAGCAGCGCCCGCATCGACCCGACGTTCGCGGCGATCCACTCCGCCCGTCCGATGCCCTCCGCCGGCGGCAGCGCGCGCGCCGGCGTCACGCCGGTGTAGGCGATCACGCGCTCGGCGCTGTCGTCGGCGAGCGCGCGCAGATCCACTCTCGGCGGCTGCGTCTCGGGCTCGCCGGCGACGGAGCGCGCGAGCCGTTGTGCGAGGAACCAGTCGACCATCGTCCTCTCACTATGGCAGCGGTGGCTCGTCGGGCTGCCGGGTCGGGGTTTCGCTCCGTTCGGACGCGGCTGTGGTGCGTGGCGTGCGCTGTGGGCATCGAGGGGGAAGGGCGGCTGCTCTGGCGCCACCGCTCACGGCGCCTCGCGGTCTGCGCCGCCCGTTTCCGCAGTTCCGTAACGCTCCGGATTTACGACAGCGAATCTGGGGGTCGTATAGACGTGCAGATTCGCGGTCCTCAGAAAGCGGTGTGTCGGAGCGGCCGGAAGCGCGCAGGCCGGGACGCGGTTTGCGACGGAAGACGCGCAAACGGCCGGAGCGCAGCCGCTCCCTTCCCCTCGATGCCAGACAGCGCACGCCACGTCCACAGCCCCGCCCCGAGCGGCGCGCACGAACGCTCAGACGATCGGCACCCGCGCAAGCGCCGCAAGCGTCTCGGCCGAGCGCGCCGCGACGACCGGGGAGCGGGCGGCGACGTCCAACGGCGCGGCGAGCGGCCCGTCGCAGCGCGGGAACGCAACGAACCCGCCGGCCTCCCGCACGATCAGTTGCGCGGCGGCGGCGTCGACGGCGCGGCAGTTGAGCAGCGAGACCATCCCGTCGAGGCGCGCTGCCGCGACTTGGCAGAGCGTCACGGCGATCGCGCCGATCACGCGCAGCCGCCGCGAGATCTCGTGCAACTCGCCGGCGGCCGCGATGTGGCGCGGATCGGCCTGCTCGATCCCCAGCAGCTCGAGCCGGCCGTCGCGCGCGCGTCGCTCCGGCAGCGACGGGTCGAGCGACTCGCCGTCGAGTCGCGCGCCGGCACCGCGCGTCGCGGTCCACTCCTCGCCGGCGCCGAAGTCGTACACGTACGCGAACGCGACGTCAGCCATCGTCGGCCCGTCAGCGATGGCGATCGAGAGGGCGTAGTGGGGCAGCAGGCGCTTGGCGTTGAGCGAGCCGTCGATCGGATCGATCACCACGCGGATGTCGCCGCCGCCGTAGTCGACCTCGCCGCGCTCCTCGCTGACGGCGGTGAAGCGGTGTCCGGCCCTGTGCAGCGCCTCGAGCTGCGAGAACACGACAGTCTCGGCGCCTTCGTCGATCACGAGCGTGCGGTCGCCGCCCTCCCCGCGGTCGCCCGTCTCGATCGCCCGCTGGCGCGTACGCGGATGTGCGCGCAGGACGTCGCGCAGCCCGTCCACGGCGCCACGACAGGCGCCGAGCCAGTCTGCGTCCAACGCTGTGCCGGTGGGAGCCATCGAAGGCATACTTGCAGGGTGCCCGCCGCTCTCGACGGCCTCTCCCCCGCGCAGCACGCCGCGGCAGCGCACGCCGGCGGCCCGCTGCTGATCGTCGGCGGTGCGGGCTCCGGCAAGACGCGCACCCTGCTTGCGCGCTTCGCGTGGCTGGTCGAGCAGGGCGAGGCGCCCGAGGCGATTCTGCTGCTGGCGCGCTCCGAGCGCGCGGCCGACGCGCTGCGGCGCCAGGTCGAGGAGACGATCGCGCGTCCCTACGAGGCGCTCGCCGTCACGACCGTCCATGACCTCTGCGCACGCCTGCTGCGCGAGCACGCGTTGGCGGCTGGCGTCGACCCGTTCGCGGTCGCCGTCGGGCGCGCCGACCGACTCGCGATGCTGCTGGAGCGAATCGACGAGCTGACGATCCGCTCGCACGACTTCCGCGGCAACCCCGCGGCGCTGGTCGCGAGCTTCGTGCGGCGGATCGATCGCTTGAAGGATGAGCTGATCTCGGCGGAGGACTACGCCGCATGGGCGGAGCAGCTTGGCGCAGATCCGGCGGGTGACGACGCCGTGCGCGCCCGCGCCGCCCGCGAGTGCGAGTTCGCGGAGATCTACCGCGCGCACGACCGCATGCTGACGCAGGCTGGCGCGCTCGACGACGGCGACTTGGTGATTCGCGCGCTCGCGTTGCTGCGCGAGCATCCGCACGTGCGCGCGCAGGTCGCCGAGCGCTGGCGCCATGTGCTCGTCGACGACGTGCAGGAGCCGAACTTTGCGCACGGGCTGCTGCTGCGCCTGCTCGCCGCCGAGCACGGGAACCTGTTCGCGGCTGGCGACGACGACCAGGCGATCCAGCGCTTCCGCGCGGCGGCCGCCAAGAACCTGCGCGATTTCCAGGCCGAGCTGCCCGACGCGACGGTCGTGACGCTGGAGCAGAGCTTCCGCTGCCCGCCGCGCGTGCTGCAGGCGGCCGCCGCGGTCGTCGCGCCGCTGGAGGACCGCATCGAGAAGCGGCTCGAGCCCGTGGAGAGCGCCGGCGACGTCGCCTTCTGGCGCGCGGCGAACGAGCGCGCGCAGGCGCAGAGCGTCGCCGCCGATGTCGAGCGGCTGATCGGGCGCGAAGGCGTCGCGCCAGAGCGGATTGCCGTGCTGGTGCGCTCGATCGGGCGCGAGGGGCAGGCGGTCGCGGTCGCGCTCGAGGAGCGCGCGGTCCGCCACCGGCTCGTGGGCGACGCGGCCTTCTTCCAGCGCGCCGAGGTGCGCGACCTGCTCGCCTGGCTGCGGCTGCTGACCGACCCCGGCGACGCGCCGGCGGTCGTGCGCGCGCTCGCGCGGCCGCCGGTCGAGCTGCAGGCGATCGACCTCGCGCGCTGCACGCAGATCGCCCGGCGGCGCAAGCTCGACATGGTCGCCGCGCTCGCCGCCGCGCTCGAGTCGCCGCAGATCCCGCCGGAGACGCGTGACCGCATTCGCACGTTCCTGTCGCTGCACACCTCGGCGCTGAGAGCGCTCGACACGCTGCGGCCGGACGTGTTCGTGCACCGCCTGATCGAGCGGCTCGGGCTGCGCCGCCAGCAGCTGTTCACCGCGCAGGCGGAGGTCGTCGAGCGGCTGCAGGGGCTCGCGCGCTTCGGCGAGATGGCGACCGCGTTCGTCGCCCGCCGGCCACAGGCGACGCCGCGCGAATTCGCGCGTTCGATCGCGGCGGCCGCCGAGGCGGGCCTGCGCGAGGAGGACGACCCGCCGCCCGGCGCGGTGCGCGGCGTGCAGGTGCTCGCGATGCACGCGGCGCAGGGCCTCGAGTTTGACCATGTCTACGTGCTCGGGCTGCACGCGGCGCGCATGCCCGGCGCGCACACGCGCACGCTCGAGCCGATCGCGCCGGTGCTGATGAAGGAGGCGCTGCCACAGGACGACCACGCCGCGCATGTCGCGGAGATGCGGCGGCTGCTGCATGTCGCGATGACGCGCGCGCGGCGGCGGCTCGTGCTCGTGCACCCGCAGGCGAGCGACCGCGGCGCGGCGCAGCCGCCGTCGCCGTTCGCGGAGGAGGCTCGGCTTGCGCTCGGTGCCCAGTGGGAGGAGCGCGCGGAGGAGCTGTTCGGACCGGACGAGTCGCTGCACTCGACCTACCGGATCCTGCGGGACGAGCTGCTGGAGACGATCAAGCGCACCGGCTCCTCGCTCGGCGAGCTGCGCTTCGACACCGACCTCGACGTCTCGCACGCGGTCGTGCGCTACCTGGAGGTGGTGAAGCTGGCGGCGTTGATCGAGCGCGCGAGAGATCAGCAGCTCGGGGAGGCGCTGGACGAGATCAACGCACGCATCGCCCAGGCGATCGCGCCCGAGCAGCGCGAGATCTTCCAGTCCAGCTCGCTGGACGACTACCTGCTCGGCGCCGACCGCGACACGCGCCGCCGCGCGGCCGCGATCGCCGCCCGCGAGGAGCCGTCGCTGGAGCCGTTCCTCCCGCGCCGCGGCGACGGGCTCGTGTTGAGTGCGTCTGACATCGACACCTACCGGACGTGTCCGCTGAAGTACAAGTTCGCCCGCGTCTTCCGCATCCCGCAGGAGCCGACGCTCAACCAGCGCTTCGGGATCGCCGTGCACCAGGTGCTCGAGCGCTTCCACGTCGGCGATGAACCACAGACGGTCGAGGGGATGATGGGGCTGCTCGACGCCGCCTGGCGGCGCGGCGGCTTCGGCGCCTCCGAGCAGGAGATCCAGCTGCGCGGCAAGGCGACCGATGCGCTCGCGCGCTACTGCGAGCGCTTCGCCGCGGAGGAGTCGCAGCCGATGTTCTTCGAGCGCTCGTTCTCGTTCCAGCTCGGCCCGCACGTGCTGCGCGGGCGGGTGGACCGCGTCGACCGGCTGCCGGAGGGCGGCTGGGAGCTGATCGACTACAAGACCGGCCCGCCGAAGTCGCCGGCGCAGTTGGAGCAGGACGTGCAGCTGTCGCTGTACGCGGTCGCGGCATGCGAGGCGTGGGAGTTGCCGGAAGCGCGCGGGGCCTACTACTACGTGCTCGACGACGCGAAGGTGCCGGTGCCGGCAACGACCGGCCGCGACTGGATCGAGGAGGTGGCGACCGAGGTCGCCGAGGGGATCCTCTCGCAGGGCTTCGAGCCGACGCCCTCCTACGCCGCCTGTGCGATGTGCGATTACCGCTTGGTCTGTCCGGCGGCTGAGCGGTAGGCGGCTCCGGCCGCTCAGTCGGCGACAATCGCGTTATGGAGTCCCTGCGCGACTGGATCGCAGAGCATCCGCCGGCCGACGAGCGCTTCGCCCAGACTGTGGCCGGCGTCGCCGAGCGCGTGCGTGGGGGCGAGGACCTGCGCTTCGCGGTGCGCGAGCTGCTCGACGAGTTCGCACTTCGGGGCCGCGACGACCTGCGCGCCGCGGCGTTGGCGGATGAGCCGGCGCGCGTCGATCCGCACGTGGACGCGTATCTCGGTGCACTCGCCGAGCACCTCGCACGCACGTTCGGCCTGTCGGCGCCGGGGTGGGCGCTGTCCGAGTCGCGGACGCTCGACCACATGTGGTTTCCGGGTGTCGCGCCCGGCTTCCGCCCGACGGCGCTGCGCGAGTCCCCCGTTGCATTCCGCCGACGCGGCATCTTCATCGCCCGCGGCGCGCTGAGCCGGGTGTGAGCCGATGCAGCGAGAGCAGATCGTCACGGCTCTCACTGCGCTCGGTGCGCGACTGAGCGAACGGGCCGTCGACGGAGAGGTGTACGTCGTCGGCGGCGCGGCGATCGCGATCGCGTTCGACGCGCGTCGCGCCACGCGCGACATCGATGCCGTATTCGAGCCGAAGCAAGAGATCTACGCGGCCGCCGACGAGGTCGGCGTAGAGCTGGGGTTGCCGCCCGGCTGGCTCAACGACGGCGTGAAGGGCTTCGTCTCCGGACCCGACGACGACGCTGCCACTGCACTGGAGGTGCCGGGACTGCGCGTGCTCGTCGCCTCGCCACGGATCCTGCTCGCGATGAAGGTGCTGGCCCACCGCATCGGCGAGGATGACGACGACGTCCGATTGCTCGCGCGTGAGCTGGGCCTCGCCGATGCCGGGTCCGTTCTCAGAGTCGCCGAAGAGTCTACGGCGATCGTCTCGACGCCGCGGCGCGCTTCTTCGTCGAGGAGCTGTTCGCCTAACCCTCGCCGCGCTGCTTGAGGAAGCGCTGGAACTCGCTGGCGATGCGGTCGCCGGAGGGGAGGTCGCGCGGGTCGAGTGGCTGCTCCTCCTCGTCGGCGGCGCGCTCGAGGCGCTCGACGAACGCCTGCACGTCGGGGTCGCTCTGGACCGCGAGGTTTACCTGGCGCTCGTAGTCCTGCGACGCCTGCTCCAGCTCGCTCGCGTCGACCGTCACGCCGACGAGCCCTTCGAGCTTGCGCACGAGCGCGAGCGCCGCCTTCGGGTTCGGTGCGCTCGCGATGTAGTGCGGCACCGCCGCCCACAGGCTTGCCGCCGGCATCCCGGCCTTCGTGCTCGCCGCCTGCAGCGCGCCGACGATCCCGGTCGGACCCTCGTAGGAGGACGACAGCACGTCGAGACGGTCGACGAGCGTGCGGTCGGAGGCGATCCCCGTGACCGCGATCGGGCGCGTGTGCGCGACGTCTGCCAGCAGCGCGCCGAGCGAGACGAGCAGCTGCGCCCCGAGCGCCTCGCCGAGATCGACGATCAGCTGGCAGAAGGTGCGCCAGCGATAGGACGGCTCATGTCCGACGATCAGCACAAGGTCGCGCGGCGCGCGCGGCACGCGCGCCTCGAAGATCTCGACCGCCGGCCAGGTGATCTCGCGCACGCCTTGCTCGTCGACGCGCACTTGCGGCCGCGTCGACTGGAAGTCGTAGAACTCCTCCGGGTCGATCGACGCGAAGCGCGTCGCGCCGAGCGACGTGCCGACGAACTGAACCGCCGTCGAGGCGGCGTCGCCGGCGTCGTTCCAGCCCTTGAACGCGCAGACGATCGCCGGGGCGCGGAGGCCGTCGGGGCGGCGTTCCCACTGCAATGGCTGCATCCGCCTCACCGTACATCATGGGCCTGTGAATCCACTGCCGACGGTCAGCGCGCTCCGACCCGCCGAGGACGTCGACGGCGTCTTCGCCTGTGTGCGCAAGGACCGTCTGATGAGCAGAGCGGGAACGCCGTATCTCGCGTTGGAGCTGCGCGATCGGACTGGCTCGGTGCAGGCGCGCGCGTTCCGCGACGCGGACCTGCTCGCAGGCCGCTTCGAGCGCGGCGACCTCGTGCGCGTCGCGGGCCGCGTCGAGCGCTTCCGCGACGAGCTGCAGATCGACGTGCGCGCGATCGCGAGAGCCGATGCGGCGCAGGTCGATCCGGCATCGTTCCTGCCGCACGCCTACCGCGACCTCGACGAGCTTGACGGCTTCCTCGAGCACCTGGCGCGGGAGGTCTACGACGCGGGCCTGAGAGCGCTGCTGGCCGACCTGCTGGGCGATGCGGAGCTGCGCGCCGCGTGGCGCCGCGCGCCGTGCACGCGGGGAGGCCATCACGCGTACATGGGCGGGCTGCTGGAGCACACGGTCGCGGTCGCGACGCTCGCGCAGGAGGCGTGTCTGCTGCACGTCAAGCTCGACTCCGACCTGCTGATCGCGGCTGCGCTCGTGCACGACATCGGCAAGACACGCGAGTTCACGTACGGCGCCGAGTTCGGCGTGAGTGAGGAAGGGCGCCTGCTCGGCCACGTGCAGATCGGCCAGCGGATGCTGGAGGAGCGGATGGCGCGGATCCCGCACGACGTGCTGCCGCAGGCGCGGCGGCTCGCGCTGCTGCACTGTGTGCTCTGCCACCACGGGCCGGACAGCGCGCCGGGGCGGCGCTTCGGCTCGGTCGAGGCGTTGGCGCTGGCGCGGTTGAACGCTTTGGATGCGAGCGTGAAAGGCGCCTTGGAGCACGGGCTGGCGCTCTGAGCGCTTCCGCGCTCCGCTCGGGCGGGGCGGTCGCGCGGGCGTGCGCCGATCGCCTCGAGGGGAGGGGAGCGGTTGCGCTCCCGGCGCTCTGCGGCTGCGGTCGCCGGGTCCGCTCAGACCACTGTCCCTTTGAACATCCATTGGATGCCGAAAGGGACAGTGGTCGATCGACCGGGCGGCAACTGCGGCGAGCGACGCGCGGTTTGCGGCAGACCGCGCACGCTTGACCCACAGCTGCTCCCTTCCCCTCGAGGCCAACAGCGGGCGTGATGCGGGCAGCGTGGCTAGAGCGGAACGCTGCTACGAACGACCGGCCCGCAGCGCCAGATACTCCGCCCGCGCCGCGAACGTGTCGCGCATCTGCGCTGTGATCTCGTCGAGGAACTCCTCGCGGTATCTGTCGTCGGTCAGCACCGAGATCGCGTAGTAGAGGCCGGATAGCGCGGCGATTGCGCCCGCGACGCGCAGCAGCTCGGTCGTCGGGCGGAGCGGCACGTCGAGCACGGTCACGCTGAAGAGTGCGTGGCCGGACGTGTCGGGGCCGAGCCACGCTCTCAGCACGGCTGCGTCGATCGCGATCGTCCCGAACGCGACGAAGAAGGCGCCGATTGCGAGCGTCACGACGGCGATCTGCAGGCCGTGGCTGATCAGCAGCACGAGGCCGACGTTCGCGCGCTGGAACCGGCGCAGCGGCGCGGCGTCGTCGCCCGCGTCGCGCTCGAGCCGGTCGATCTCCTGCGGCAGCCGCACGAGCAGGAAGGCGGTCGTGACGAGCGCCAACAGCAGCGCGATCGCGATCAGCGTCGCGCCGTGCTGCTCGGCGAAGACCTGCCACATCTCGGTCGTCAGGAACAGCAGCAGCGAGAAGAACAGCAGCAGCGGGATCGCGCGCGCGAGCAGCAGCAGTGAGCGCGCCAGCTGCCCGCCGAGGCGGCGTGCCGACCACACGACGATCGCGCCCAGTCCGAAGCCGAACGCCAGTGCGACGAACCCGAGCAGCGCGAGGTTGCCGGCCAGCACGACGATCCCCCAGCCGCCGTGCAGCGCGCCGAGCACGGCCGCGGGCACGAGCACGAACAGCGCCAGCTCGACGGTCCCGACGTCCTCCGGGATCGCGAGCGCGCGCCGTCCGCGCGCGCGGTTCACGAGCGCGACGGCCAGCAGCGTCACGGCGAGCGCGCCGAGGAGCGCGGCCGCGTTCGCGAGCGGCGACCAGTCGACGTCGAGCGCCGCGAGCAGCTCCGCCAGCAATACGAGCGCGAGCAGCGGGAACGCGCGGTTGAAGACGTCCGAGCGGGCCGAGAAGTCCTCGCTCAGCAGCGGCAGGCCGGCGCGGCGGAAGCGGCGCTCGTAGGCGGCGAGACGGGCGGCGCGATCGGGTTCCTCCACGGGCGGCATTCCATCCGAGCTGGCGGACGAGCCGGGAAATCCGACTGTCCAGATCGGTCTTAGGACGCCCTAACGAACTTTAGGGTACCCTTACGCGCCGCCATGACCAAAGACCCCGGAGCTCAGATGAATCGCCTCACGCGTGCGGCCGCGCTCGCCGCCTTTGCGCTCGTCGCGTGCCTGTTCACCGCGTGCGGCGACGCGAAGGACGCCGCTTCCACGACCGCCAGCGACAGAGGACGGCTCGCGTTCGAGCTGACCGACGCCGGCTGCTCGCCGTCGAGCGCGACCGTCGCCGCGGGCCCCGTCACGATCGCGGCGACGAACGGCACGGAGGTCGAGGACGAGCTCGAGCTGGTCGACGCTGACAAGACGGTCCTCGGCGAGCGCGAGAACATCGCCCCGGGCGGCTCGGCCGAGCTCACACTCACGCTGCAGCCCGGCAGATACGCCGTCTACTGCGGCTTCCAGAGCGGGCAGAGACCGCCCGGCACGCTCACG
>Ga0207681_10003236_pt1 | contig 10216 bp, 9 predicted proteins | sample KBSS53metaG_FD_184324 | JGI IMG/M metagenome (GOLD analysis project Ga0207681, IMG submission 184324) | Switchgrass rhizosphere microbial communities from Kellogg Biological Station, Michigan, USA - KBS S5-3 metaG (SPAdes) (version 2) | ecosystem: Host-associated > Plants > Roots > Rhizosphere >... | reverse complement strand
GCGGGTCTGCGTCTTTATTGCGTCGCCGCGTCGGCGTCGTCCTTCGCCATCCGCACCTTGGCGCCGTCGGCGAGCGTGTCCGGCGGGTCGACGACAACGGTGTCGCCGGCGACCAGGCCGGACAGCACCTGGCGGTCGTCGCCCATCGCCAGCCCGGTCTTGACCGTGCGCTGCTCGACGGTGTTGTCGTCGTTGAGGGCGAAGGCGACGTCGCGGCCGTCGCGCTGCACGATCGCCGACGCCGGCGCACGCACGCCCGGCGGCTGCTTCGCGGCATCGGGTTTCGCCGCCTCGAGGAAGCTCACGCGCACGCCCATGTCCGGAACGATGCGCGGGTCCTTTTGCTTCAGCGCCACGCGCACCTTGACCGTGGCCTTGCCGCGGTCGGCGGCCGGGATGATCGCGATCACCTCGGCCGGGATCTTCCAGTCCGGATACGCGTTGAGCGTAGCCTCGACCGGCATCTTCGGCTGCACGCGGCCGATGAACGCCTCGCCGACGTCGACTTCGACCTCGAGCGAATCCATGTCGACGATCGTGCCGATGCCGGTGCGGGTGAAACCGCCGCCGGCCGACAACGGCGACACGATTTCGCCCGGCTGCGCGGCCTTCGCGGTGATCACGCCGGCGAACGGCGCGCGCACGACGGTGTTGTCGACGCCGAGGTCGGAGATCGCCAGCGCGCCGGCGGAGACCTTGATGTTGCGCTGCGCGGTGGCGAGGTCGGCGCGCAGCGCGTCGCGGGTCGCGATCGCCTGGTCGTATTGCGACTTCGACACCAGCTGCTGCGCGACCAGCGGTGCGAGCCGCTTGGCCTCGGCCTCGGCCTGGATCAGCCGCGCGCGCGAGCTGTCGGCGGCGGTGCGCGCGGCTTCGAGCTGCGCGGCGGACAGCGCGCGCTGCGCGTCGGCGTCGATCGGATCGAGCGTGGCCATGACCTGGTTCGCCTCGACGCGCTGGCCTTCCTCGATCAGCACCTCGCGGACCTTGCCGGTGATCTTCGCCGACACCGTCGCGGTGCGGCGCGCGACGACGTAGCCAGTCGCGTCGAGCACCGACGACGACGCGCCGCCGTTGCCGATCGCGACCACTGGCGCGGTGCGCACCTCGACGCCGCGGTCGCGGCCGAAGAACAGCCACGCGGCGACCGCGATCCCGATCAGCGCCACGACCACGGCCAGCGCGATCCACAGCCCGCGCCGCGACGGCGGCGGCGCGGCCTTGCGGTCGATGCGGAGTTCCTTCAGCAGGTCGGCGTTGGCATTCATCGAATGATCGGATGCGATTGGGGAGACGGCGCAACGAGGAACACGGGCGGTGCAGTGCGGCCATGCCGGACCGCGCGGCGTGCGCGGCGCCTGCGCCCCCTGGCTGCCGATCCGCGTGGCCGAGCGAAGGTGGCAAGCCTACGCAGTCGCGGCCGGCGCGTCACCTGACGAGTGTCATGGACAGCGGATGATCGCATGGACTGACGTCCGCGCCGCGGACGGGCCACGCTGGGACACCTTCCCGCCGGACGTTTTCCGAATGAGCAACCCGGGCACACCGCAGGCCGTGCTGCGCGGCGCGCGCAAGCGCTACGGCAAGGTCGTCGCGCTCGACGGCGTCGACCTGGCGCTGCACGCGGGGCAGGTGCTGACGCTGCTCGGCGCCAACGGCGCCGGCAAGAGCACCGCGATCGCGCTGCTGCTCGGGCTGCTGCGCGCCGACGACGGCGAGGTCGAACTGTTCGGCCAGGCGCCGCAGGTCCTCGCCGCGCGCCGCCGCATCGGCGTGATGCTGCAGTCGGCCGGCATCGCCGACCAGGCCGTGGTCGGCGAGCTGCTCGACCTGACGCGCAGCTACTACCCGCGCCCGCGCAGCGTCGCCGACTGCATCGCGCTCGCCGGGCTCGACGGCCTGCTCGGCCGGCGCTACGGCCGCCTGTCCGGCGGACAGCAGCGCCGCGTGCAGTTCGCGCTGGCGATCTGCGGCGATCCGGAGTTGCTGTTCCTCGACGAACCGACCACCGGCCTCGACATCGAGGCGCGCACCGGCGTGTGGCGCGCGATCCGCGAACTGGTCGCGCGCGGCTGCGGCGTGCTGCTGACCACGCACTATCTGGAAGAGGCTGAGGCGCTGGCCGACCGCGTCGTCGTGCTCAGCCGCGGGCGCGTGGCCGCCGCCGGTTCGATGCACGAGATCCGCGCGCACGTCGCCCAGCGCCGCATCCGCTGCCTGTCGGCGCTCGATGCCGCCGTCGTCGCCGCCTGGCCCGGCGTGCGCGACGCGCGGCGCGACGAGGCGCGGCTGGAAATCCTCACCGACCGCGCCGAGGACGCGGTGCGCCGCCTGCTCGCCGAGGATGCGGCATTGAGCGAGCTGGAGGTGCAACGCGCCGGTCTGTCCGAGGCCTTCCTCGACCTGACCCGCGATTCCACCGACGACCCACGACGCGAGGCCGCGTGATGCGCATGCTGACGCCATCGATCCCATCTCCCGCACGCCGCCATTCGCCGTGGCGCAGCTACTGGCTGGAGACGAAGTACGAACTGCGGCGCGTGCTGCGAACGCCGTCGTTCGTGCTGCCGTCGCTGCTGTTCCCGAACCTGTTCTATCTGCTGTTCGGCGTCGTGCTCAACCGCGGCAACGGCGACGCCACCCGCTATCTGTTCGCGACCTACGGCGTGTTCGCGGTGATGGGCATCGGCCTGTTCGCGTTCGGCGTGACGGTCGCGCTCGAGCGCGAACGCGGCCTGCTCGCCTACAAGCGCGCGTTGCCGATGCCGCCAGGCGCGTATCTGGCGGCGAAGGTGGCGACCGCGATGATCTTCGCGACGCTGGTGTCGGTGCTGCTGGCGACGGTCGCGGCGACGCTCGGGCACGTGGCGCTGGCGCCGTGGCAGTGGGCGGCGCTGCTCGCGGTCAACGTGCTCGGCGTGGTTCCGTTCTGCGCGCTGGGCCTGCTGGTGGGGCTGCTGATCGGCGCGCAGGGCGCGCCGGCGGTCGTCAACCTGCTGTACCTGCCGATGTCGTTCCTGTCCGGGCTGTGGCTGCCGCTGAGCATGCTGCCGGCGCTGTTCGGCACGCTGGCGCCGGCCTGGCCGTCCTACCATCTCGCGCAGATCGCGTTGCGCGTGATCGGCATGCCCGGCGACGGCGGTTCGCCGTTCGCGCACGCGGCGCTGCTGGCCGGCTTCGCCGCGGTCTGCTGGCTGCTCGCGCGCCGGCGCCTGGCGCGCGCTTGAGCGCGCCGGCCGCGTCGACGATGATGCGGCTCCGACGGAACATCGACGCCATGCTGCGACTGTTCGAACCCCAGGAAAACTCGCTGCTGCGCATCCCGGGCCTGCTGTTCGCGCGCGAGCGCGGCACGAACTGGTATCCGCTGCTGATGCTGGTCTGGTCGATCTGGCTGTTCATCACGCCGCTGTACGAGCCGCAGTATTTCAAGCATTGGCTGTGGCCGACGCTGGCCAGCTACGTGCTGTTCATACCGCTGCATTTCATCGTGTACTACCGCGACCGGCGCTGGGTCACGCCGTGCGCGCTGACGATCGCCGCGCTCGGCTACGCGGTCACGCCGTTCAATCCCGGCGGCCAGAGCTACATGATCTACGCCTGCGCCTACCTTGCGTTCTCGATGCCGCCGCGGCGCGCGCTGCTGACGATGTGCGCGCTGCTCGCGGTTTACGTCGCCGAATGGCTGTATCTGGAGTGGGCGATCCTGTACATGTTCAGCGCGGTCGTGGTCGGCCTCGCAACCGGGCTGATGAACATCAGCTTCATCAAGCGCGCGCAGGCCAACGCCGCGCTCAAGCTCAGTCACGACGAAGTGCGGCGGCTGGCCGCGCTGGCCGAGCGCGAGCGCATCGGCCGCGACCTGCACGACCTGCTCGGGCACACGTTGTCGCTGGTCGCGCTGAAGTCCGATCTCGCCGGCCGCCTGCTGCACCAGGATCCCGACGCCGCGCACCGCGAGATCGCCGAAGTCAGCAGCGTCGCCCGCGACGCGCTGGCGCAGGTACGCGCGGCGGTCACCGGCATCCGCGCCGCCGGCATGTCGGCCGAACTCGCGTCGGCGAAACTGCTGCTGGAATGCGACGGCGTCGTGTTGCGCTATGTCGTCGACGATCGCGGCCCCGACGGACACCTGCTGCCGGTCGGCGTCGAGAACGCGCTGGCGATGACCGTGCGCGAGGCGGCGACCAACATCCAGCGCCACGCGCGCGCGCAACGCGCCGAGATCGCGTTCGCGTACGACGGCGACGAGGCCGTGCTGCGCATCGCTGACGACGGCCGCGGCGGCGCGATCGTGCCCGGCAACGGCCTCGGCGGCATGCGCGAACGCATCGAGGCGCTCGGCGGACGCCTGCGCATCGAATCGGCCGGCGGGCAGGGCACGCGCATCGAAGCGCGGCTGCCGCTGCTCGGTTGAGCGCGCGCGAGGCGACGTCCGCGTCGCGCGCGCCTCGTTCCCGGCAAATACGCTAACGTCGCGCCATGACGACCGCCGCCACCGCGATCCGCATCCTGCTCGCCGAAGACCAGGCGATGGTGCGCGGCGCGCTGTCGGCGCTGCTCAATCTCGAACGCGATCTCGACGTGGTCGGCACCGCCGCCGACGGCGAGAGCGCGTGGCGAGAGCTGCAGCGGCTGAAACCGGACGTGCTCGTCACCGACATCGAGATGCCCGGGCTGACCGGCCTCGAACTCGCGCAGCGCATCCAGCGCCTCGGCCTGCCGACCAAAGTCGTGATCGTGACCACGTTCGCGCGCGGCGGCTTCCTGCGGCGCGCGCTCGACGCCGGCGTGCACGGCTATCTGCTGAAGGACGCGCCGGCCGAGCACCTCGCCGACGCGCTGCGCAAGGTGCATCGCGGCGGCCGCGCGATCGACCCGCAACTCGCGGTGGAAGCGTGGTCGGAGTCCGATCCGCTCAACGACCGCGAACGGCAGGTGCTGCGGCTGGCCGGCGAAGGCCAGTCGGCGAACGAGATCGCGGCGCAGCTGCACCTGTCGCACGGCACCGTGCGCAACTACCTGTCGGAAGCGATCGGCAAGCTCGGCGTCGGCAACCGCATCGAGGCGTATCGTCTCGCGCGGCAGAAGGGCTGGCTGTAGCGCCCGGCATCCTCTTCTTGTTGTTCTTGGTGGAGCGACGACAGTCGCGACGGGCCTTCATGGGAACGCCCGTCGCGACTGTCGTCGCTCCTACCAAAAAAAATCCGCTCCGGAGTTCAGCGATAGCGCGCTTTCAGCATCGCGTACGCCGCACGCAATCCCTGCGCCTCGCCGCCGGTCGGCTTGCCCGGACGGTCGCTGTCGTTCCACGCGTACACGTCCAGATGCGCCCACGGCAGGCCCGCGGGCACGAAGCGTTCGAGATACAGCGCCGCGGTCACGCTGCCGGCCATCCGCGACGGACCGGCGTTGGCGAGATCGGCGACATGGCTGGTCAGATAGCGCAGGTACGGGCGCCACAGCGGCATCCGCCAGACCGGATCGCGCACGCGTTCGCCGGCGTCGAGCCAGGCCTGCGCGAGCGCGTCGTCGTTGCTGTACAGCGCCGGCAGGTCCGGGCCGAGCGCGATCCGCGCCGCGCCCGTGAGCGTGGCGAAGTCGATCAGCAGTTCGGGCGACTGCTCGCCGGCGTAGGTCAGCGCGTCGCCGAGGATCACGCGGCCCTCGGCGTCGGTGTTGTCGATCTCGACGTTCGCGCCAAGGCGCGTGGCGACCACTTCGCCGGGACGGAACGCGTCCGGGCCGATCGCGTTCTCGACTGCCGGCACCAGCACGGTCAGCCGCACCGGCAGCTTGCGCGCCATGATCAGTTCGGCCAGCGCCAGTGCGTGCGCGGCGCCGCCCATGTCCTTCTTCATGTTGCGCATGCCGTCGGCGGGCTTGATGTCGAGCCCGCCGGTGTCGAAGCACACGCCCTTGCCGACGATCGCGACATGCGGCGCGTCGGCCGCGGCCGACGGTCCCGGCCAGCGCAGCGCGATCAGCCGCGGCGCGCGGTGCGAGGCGCGGCCGACGGCGTGGATCGCCGGGAAATTCTGTTTCAGCAGTTCGTCGCCGACGATGCTCTCGCATGCGGCGCCGTGCGCGTGCGCGATCGCGCGCGCGACGTCCTCGAGCTGCTGCGGCCCGAGATCCTCGGTCGGCGTGTTGACCAGATCGCGCACGCGCAGGCATGCCGCGAGCACGTCGCGGACCTCGTCGTCGAGCGTGCCGAGCGCGAGCCGCGCCGGGGTCCGCGTCGGTTGCTTGTAGCGCGCGAAGCGATAGCTGCCCAGGCCCCAGCCGAGCTGCATCGCGTGCAGCGCGTCGCCGTCGAGTTCGGCGGTCGGTTCCCATTCGCCGGCCGGCAGCGCGAACGGCGCATGCGCGTACGAGAACGGATCGAGCGCGTCGCCGATGCCGAGCACGGCGCCGGCCAGTCCGCCTTCGCCGCCCGGCAGCGGCAGATGCGAACCGGGCGCGGCGTCGAACGCGTGCGCGAGCATCCAGTGCACCAGCCCCTGCGGCTGGCGTTCGCGCCACGCGTTCAGGCCGTCGCGGTTGATCAGGTACAGCGGGCGCAACGCGGGTGCGCCGTCCCGGGCGGTGAAACCGGTAGGAAAGTCCATGCCGCGTATCGTACTCGACGGATTTGCCGCGGCGGTGGGCCGGACGTCACGGCTCGGTGTGGCAACGGCGGAGGCGGCGATGCGGTCCCCGGCCCGGCGAAGCCACGCACCGCCGCTGCATGGCTCGATGACCGACACGCCACCGCTGCGCGACTTGGCGACGCCGACCTACCGCCGTCATCCCCGCGCACGCGGGGACCCAGCGACTTCAAAAAACGACCACACATCCAGGCACTGGGTTCCCGCGTTCGCGGGAATGACGAGCTAAACGTCGCTGCGACCGTCCCTAGCGCATCGCCTGCATCACCCGCATCGACCCAACCGGCGAGCGCAACGACCGTCCCTACCGCACCGCTTCCGCTTCGCCCGCGTCGAGCCAGTCGGCGAGCGCGGTCAGCGTGTCGAACTCCAGGTCCGGGCGCAGTTCGGCGTGCGGCCACGCGCGCAGCGCGCCGGCGTCGTCACGGCGGTTGATCCAGCAGCTGCGCAGGCCGGCGCGCGCGGCGCCGAGCACGTCCATCTCGTCGTGGTCGCCGACGTGCAGCACGTCGCCCGGCGCCTGTCCCAGCTGCGCGCACGCGGCGTGGAAGATGCTGGCCTCCGGCTTGGCCGCGCCGTGATCGCGCGAATGGATCTGCGCGGCGAAATGGTGCGCGAGCCCGATCCGGTGCAGGTCGGCGTTGCCGTTGCTCAGCGCGGCCACCGGCACGCGCGCGGCGATGCGCGCGAGCGCGTCGAGGCTGTCCGGGTAGTAGTCCACCTGGTTGCGCGCCTCGTAGAACGCGTCGTAGGCGGCGTCGGCCAGCGCGACGTCCTCGCCGCTCTCGCGCAGCGCACGTTCCATCGTCAGGCGCCGCAGCGCGCTGAGGTCGTGCAGCAGGTGCGGGTTGTCGGCGAACACCCGCTCGCGCAATGCGCGCATCGCCTCGACCGAGAACCGCTCAGCCGTGCGCGGGCTGTGGGTCCGCATCCAGTCGTCGAGCACGCGCTCGATGCGCGCGCCGATCGGCGCGAACGGCCACAGCGTGTCGTCGAGGTCGAGAGTGATCGCGAGGACGGGGAATCGCATGCGGCATTGTAAGGCCACATCGTCTTCGCCTTCGGGGCCGCGTCTCGGTAGCAGCGACGGCAGTCGCGACCTTTCGCGCGACGCGCGCTTGATCCAGCGTTACGAAGGCTGGAAGAGGGCGGTCGCGACTATCGTCGCTCCTACCGAAAAAAAGAAAAAGGAAGGACGGACACCGGCACGTAACTCCAGCAACCGCGGCAGTCTTCGAAGCGTTCCACGCGTGCCAGCCATCTTCACGCACAGAATCGCACCCCGCATTGTAAAGCCGTATCCTCTCCGCTTCTTGGAGCTGCTCTTCGGTAGGAGCGACGGCAGTCGCGACCTTTGCCGCGACGTTCGCTCAACCCACGATTACGAGGGCTGGAACAGGGCGGTCGCGACTTCCGTCGCTCCTACCTGCATTGTTTCGGGTTTCGGCTCGCTCCGACCCGACATCGCAAGGCCGCATCCTCTCCGCCTTCGGAGCTGCTTTTCGGTAGGAGCGACGGCAGTCGCGACCTTTGCCGCGACGTTCGCTCAACCAACGATTACGAGGGGCTGGAACAGGGCGGTCGCGACTTCCGTCGCTCCTACCTGCATTGTTTCGGGTTTCGGCTTGCTCCGGCAACCGCGCCAACCCTCAAAGCCTTCCACGCGTGCCAGCCATCTTCACGCAGAGAAGCGCATGCAGCATTGCAAGGCCGCATCCTCTCCGCTTCTTGGAGCCGCTTTTCGGTAGGAGCGACGGCAGTCGCGACCTTTGCCGCGACGTTCGCTCGACCGACGATTACGAAGGCTGGAACAGGGCGGTCGCGACTTCCGTCGCTCCTACCGAAGAACAAAAGCGCAAGGACGTAGATCGGCACGTCACTCCAGCAGCCGCGCCCAGCCCTCGAAGCCTTCCACGCGCGCCAGTACCATCTTCACGCAGACCAGCAGCGGCACCGCCAGCAGCAGGCCGACGATGCCCCACAGCCAGCCGAACAGCATCAGCGACAGGATCAGCATCAGCGGCGAGATCGCCATGCGCCGGCCGAGCACGATCGGCGTCACGATCTGGCTCTCCAGCGTGTGCAGGCCGAGATAGATCGCCGCCGGCAGCAGCGACGGCCCGACCTCGTTCCACGTGATGAAGCCCATCAGCAGCATCAGCACCACGCCGATCAGCGGGCCGACGTAAGGCGCGAAGTTCAGCAGCGCCGCCATCGTGCCCCACAGCAGCGCTTCCTGCAGTTCCACGCCGAGCCAGTACAGCGCGCCGGCCAGCGCGATGCCGACGAACGAATTGATGATCGTGATCGTCAGCGCGTAGCGCGAGATCTCGCGCTCGATCGCGTGCAGGATGTCGACGGTGAGCTTCTTGCGCTGCCGCGTCGGCAGCAGCGCGATTGCGTTGCGCTGCAGGTTCTCGCCGTAGACCATGAAGAAGAACGTCAGCAGCACGACCGCGAGCACCGACGCCAGCAGCTTCGGCGTCGCGGTCAGCTTCTTCCACGGATCGTCGTCCTGGATGCTGACGACCTGCACCTTGCGCTGCGGCGCGCTGTCGGCGGCGCGCGCGAAGGATTCCGCGGCCTTGTTCGCGCTCTGCATCGGCGCGGTCATCTGCTGCAGCTTCGGCGCCAGCACGCGCAGTTCCTTCGGCACCTGGGTCATCCATTCGCCGGCCGGGATGACCAGCTGGCGGCCGAGCAGCACCGCGCCGGCGATGCCGAGCAGCAGGATCAGCAGCGCGCCGACGAAGCGCGGAATCCACAGCTTGCGCATGCCGCGCAGGATCGGATTGCCGACCAGCGCGAAGAACATCGCCAGCAGCACCGGCAGGATCACGTCCTGCGCCGCCCACAGCGTGAAGCCGACCGCGAGCGTCGCCAGCACGATCAGCGCGGTCGATGCGCGCGGTCGCGGATGCGCCGGCGCGGGCGGCGGCAGTGGCGCGTCCTCGCGCGGCGGCGGGGCGATCGGCGTGCTCATCGGCGGGGCTCGCGCGTTAGCGCTCGGAAAGTTCGGTGGCGGCTTCGGCGGGGCGCGGCGGCGCGTCCCAGACCGGATCGGGGCGCCGGCGGCGGTCCGCGGGCGGCACCGCTTCGGGTTCGGCGGTGACTGCGGTTGCCGCGGGCGGCGCCGCCGCATCCGCGGGCAGGCCGGTGCCTGGATCGCTCACGGCCGCATCGACGCGGACGGCGGTGTCGCCGGCGGTTTCCGCCGCATCCTGCGCGGTGGCCGCGGCGAACGTCGACTGCAACGACGCGAACAGGCCCGACAACGTGCCGATCAACTGGATCCAGTGCGGGCCGCCGAGCTTGCCGATCCGGCGCAGCGCCCGCGTCGGCCGCGAACGCCCGACCAGGAACCCGCTGACCAGTCCGGCGATGACGATGCGCGACGGCGTCCAGCTGTCGCGCCAGGTCGTCTTCAGCGCCGTCGCGTGCGCGCGGGTCTGTTCCAGGCGCCCTTCGACCAGGCGTTCGCTGCGCTCGACGCGGACCTTGAGCTGTTCGAAATTCACCGCGCCTCCGCTGCGGGCGGCGCGTCGCCGTGACGATGAGCGCGCTCG
>Ga0207681_10003235_pt1 | contig 10218 bp, 6 predicted proteins | sample KBSS53metaG_FD_184324 | JGI IMG/M metagenome (GOLD analysis project Ga0207681, IMG submission 184324) | Switchgrass rhizosphere microbial communities from Kellogg Biological Station, Michigan, USA - KBS S5-3 metaG (SPAdes) (version 2) | ecosystem: Host-associated > Plants > Roots > Rhizosphere >... | reverse complement strand
AGCCTGGCACCTGGCTGATCAACGCCAGCCGTGGCCCGGTGGTCGACAATGCCGCCCTGCGCGAGGTGCTGCTGGACCGCGAAGACCTGCAAGCGGTGCTGGATGTGTGGGAGGGCGAGCCGCAGGTGGACGTCGACCTGGCTGACCTGTGCGTATTGGCCACGCCGCATATCGCCGGCTACAGCCTGGACGGCAAGCAGCGCGGCACGGCGCAGATCTATCAGGCGTTCTGCGCGCACCTGGGCCAGGAACCGAGCATTCACTTGAGTGACCTGCTGCCGCCGCCATGGTTGGCCGAGGTGCAGTTGAATGCTTCCACCGACCCCGCGTGGGCACTGGCGACCCTGTGCCGCAGCGTGTACGACCCACGCCGGGATGATGCGGATTTCCGCCGCAGCCTCGTAGGAACGGTGGACGAGCAGCGCAAGGCGTTTGACCTGCTGCGCAAGCACTACCCCGAGCGCCGCGAGATCGATGGTTTGAAGGTGCGCATCCAGGGTGAGTCGGCGGTGTTGTCCAACATCGTGTCCGCGTTGGGCGCAGTAGCGGTTTAGATACCCGATAAAAAACCCGGCCACCAGGGCCGGGTTTTAACGAGCGTGGGCGCTTCAGCCTTGCTGTGCAGGCTTGACCAGTCGCTGTTCCAGTTCGCTGCACGCTTGCTGGATCATCTTTTCGGTGATCTGCACTTCGCGGCCCTGGGCATCGATGTACGAGCAAGGCAACTGCTGCGGCTGGCGGATCACTTCAATCTTGGCATCGCTGCTGTTCTGCAAGGTCATGGCCTGTCTCCTCATCAGGTTGTGTACCTATTCTAAAACCCGCGCGTGACCAGGCTGTTACAACTCCCTGCCAGGTCAGCGGTACGCACTCCCAGTCCACCAGAAACCGATACATATTTCCAGCCGGGGGTTAGACCGATAGCCTCTAGGGATCAGCATCGGCGGGCATAATTAACCTGACTCATTGCTATTCGCCCAAGTTCCCCCCATGTACATATACAGACTCCTTATCGGTGATGCCCTCCATGTTCTCTGTTCGCCAACGCCGTGCCATTCGCCTGGCCAGTCGCTTCATCGCGCCCTACCGCTGGCAGGCGCTTGGCGCCCTGTTGGCGCTGATCGTCACGGCTGGTATCACCTTGTCCATGGGGCAGGGCATCCGCCTGCTGGTGGACCAGGGGTTCATGACGCAGTCACCGCACCTGCTCAACCAGTCCATCGGACTGTTCATGATCCTGGTGCTGGGCCTGGCGGTCGGCACCTTTGCGCGGTTCTACCTGGTGTCGTGGATCGGCGAACGGGTGGTCGCGGATATCCGCCGGCAGGTGTTCAACCACCTGATCTACCTGCATCCGGGCTTCTATGAGAACAACCGCAGTTCGGAAATCCAGTCGCGGCTGACCACTGATACCACGCTGCTGCAATCGGTGATCGGTTCCTCGCTGTCGTTGTTCCTGCGCAATGCCTTGATGGTCATCGGCGGTATCGTGCTGCTGTTTGTCACCAATCCCAAGCTCACCAGCATCGTGGTGGTGGCGCTGCCGCTGGTGCTGGCGCCGATCCTGATCTTCGGCCGTCGCGTGCGCAGTCTGTCGCGTCAGAGCCAGGACCGCATCGCCGATGTGGGCAGCTATGTGTCCGAGACCCTCGGCCAGATCAAGACCGTGCAGGCGTACAACCACCAGGTGCAGGACGAACAGCGCTTCGCCGTCACCGTGGAAGACGCCTTCACCACCGCACGCAAGCGCATCACCCAGCGGGCCTGGCTGATTACCCTGGTGATCATGCTGGTACTCGGTGCCGTGGGCGTGATGTTGTGGGTCGGCGGCATGGACGTGATCAGCGGGCGCATTTCCGGCGGTGAACTGGCGGCGTTTGTGTTCTACAGCCTGATCGTCGGCAGCGCGGTCGGCACCCTCAGCGAGGTGCTGGGCGAACTGCAACGTGCCGCCGGAGCCGCCGAGCGCATTGGCGAGTTGCTGCAGTCGAGCAACGACATCCAGGCGCCGGTCGCCGGTACTGTCCAACTGCCGGCCCGGGTCAGCGGGCGCATGGAACTGCAGGACCTGCGCTTTTCCTACCCTTCACGGCCGGACAGCTACGCCATCGACGGCCTGAACCTGACCATCAATCCTGGTGAAACCCTGGCGTTGGTCGGCCCATCCGGTGCGGGCAAATCGACGATCTTCGACCTGCTGTTGCGCTTCTACGACCCCCAGCAAGGCCGAATCCTGATTGAAGGCCACTCTCTGACCGAACTCGACCCCATGGACCTGCGCCGCCACTTCGCCCTGGTGTCCCAGAGCCCGGCGCTGTTCTTTGGCAGCGTCGAAGAGAACATCCGCTATGGCAACCCGACGGCCACCCAGGAACTGGTCGAAGCGGCGGCGCGCATTGCCCACGCCCACGATTTCATCCTGCAAATGCCCGACGGCTACCAGACCCACCTGGGCGACGGCGGCATGGGCCTCTCCGGCGGTCAACGCCAGCGCCTGGCCATCGCCCGCGCCTTGCTGGTGGACGCACCGATCCTGCTGCTGGACGAAGCCACCAGCGCCCTCGATGCCCAGAGTGAACACCTGATCCAGCAAGCGCTGCCGCAACTGATGCAAGGGCGCACCACCCTCGTGATCGCCCATCGACTGGCCACGGTGAAGAACGCCGACCGCATTGCCGTGATGGACCAGGGCAAGCTGGTGGCAGTGGGGACGCATCAGCAGTTGATTGCGAGCAATGCGTTGTATGCAAGGTTGGCGGCGTTGCAGTTCAATGATGAGGTCGCGAAAAGCGACAGCTAGCGCGGCCTATGTGGTGAATGGGCTTATTGTGATGAACAGGCTTGTTGTGGCGAGCGGGCTTGCCCCGCGTTGGGCTGCGTAGCAGCCCCCAAACGTCGCCTGGATTGGGAGCGCTGCGCACTCCAACGCGGGGCAAGCCCGCTCGCCACAAATGCCCGCTCACTCCTCAGGCGATGGTGTCACTGATCATCGAAATACCGCTCATGCCAATCCACCAGCGGTTGCGGTGAGTTGAGCTTCTGCCCGTAGATCACCGAATAAGACAGCACGTTCTGCACATACTGACGGGTTTCGTCGAACGGGATGCTCTCCACCCACACATCGAAACTCAGGTGATCGGCGCCGCGCAGCCACTGGCGTACGCGACCCGGTCCGGCGTTGTAGGCGGCGGAGGCGAGCACGCGGTTGCCGTTGAACTGGCTGTGCACCTGGCTCAGGTAGGCGGCGCCGAGCTGGATGTTTTTATCCGGGTCCAGCACCTGGGCCGGGGAGGCCAGGGGGATGCTGAACTTGCGTGCGGTTTCCTTGGCGGTGCCGGGCATCAGTTGCATCAGGCCGCTGGCGCCGACGCCGGAGCGGGCGTCGTCCATGAAGGCGCTTTCCTGGCGAGTGATTGCGAACACCCAGCTGGAATGCAGGCCGCGCACCTTGGCTTCACGCACCAGGGTATCGCGGTGGGCCATCGGGAAGCGGATGTCCAGGTCGTCCCAGTACTGCGCCTGGCTGATGGTGCGGATGGCCGGGAAGTACCACTTCATGTCGTAGGCCAGCTTGGCCTGGGCGACCATTTCGTCACGGTTGAAGTGACGGCTGACGTGGTACCACTCACGGCGGCCATCCACCACCTGGCCACGTGCGTAGAACTCCAGTGCACGGCGCACGCCCGGGGTATTGCGCACCTTGTTGACCAGCGCCTGGCTCATCAGCAACGGTTTGTTCTTCAACTGGTACGGCGCCTTGGAGCGATCAGCGGCCAGGAACCCATAGAAGTCACGCTCCTGCGCCAGGTGCTTGTACAGGACCAGCGCTTGCGGGTTCTTCGGCTCGGCCAGTTCCAGGCTGCGGGCCTGCCAGTAGCGCCAGCGGTTGGTGGTGGCCAGGTCTTGTGGCAGTTTGCGGGTCAACTGGTAGGCGTCTTCCCAGCGGGCCAGGCGCAGCAGCAGGCGCAGGCGCCACTCGGACACAGTGTTGTCGCGCAACTCGGGATCGTACTTGGTCATCACCTCCAGCGCGCGCGGGTCATAGCGCTTGGCCAGGGTGAGACCGATTTCCCGGGCGATCGACACTTTTTCGTCACGGGAGAAGTGCATGCTGCTGGCGTAGCCATCGAGCAGGGCCATGGCCTTGTCCGGATCCTGGCGTGCCAGGCGACGCAGGCCCAGGCCCACGGCGTCAGACATGGCCTCGGTGGCCGGCAAGAAGCGCGATGGGTCACTGAGCATGTCCGGCTTTTGCGCCACGTCGACCATCAGGCGGCCTTGAGGGCCCAGCGTGCGCAGGGTTTTTACCAGGCTGTTGGCCAGCGCGTAGTTGCGTGCTTCGGCGGCGAGCTTGGCGCGGTCCCAGATCTTCTGTTCGGTGAGTTGGCCGTCAGCCGCCCATTGGCCAAAGGTGACATCGCAGGCAGCCGGTTGAGACTTGCCGGTCATCCAGAGTTTTTCGGCGGTCTTGTAGCCTTCGGCCTTCAGATTATGGGTGAGCTGGTACTGGCCGTGCAGGCAGTCCAGTTCGACGAAATTGAGCTTGGAGTCGTAGTACTTTTCAAAGGTCTGCCAGTCGCCGCGTTCGGCCAGCCAGCGCAACCAGCGCAGTTTCATCCAGTTGGCCTGGGGCAGGTCGCCGTTTTTGGCGAGGAATTGCTCGATTTCCTGGTTGCTCGCGGTTTTCAGGCGGGCGGTCAGTTCGTCGTAGGCCAGGTAGGGCGTCAGCGGGTAGTCGGCCAAGGCCTGGCTGTATTGCATGTACGGGCCGGTATCGCCCTTGGCCAGGGCGCGTTTGGCTTCATCGTAATATTGACGTTGGGTGGTGAGGTCCACGGCCTGGGCGGATTGGACGGCGGTGGCGGAAAGAAGCAGACAAGATAAAAAGTTGAAAAGGCGACTGCGCATGAGACGTCCGTGCAGAGGAATCTGGACAAGTGCCGGCGCCGCCGACACTGATTGCCCCTAGCTTAGCCTTTTGCCTGACGCCGATGAAAGCTTTCACCGCCGCTTCGTTCAAGTTCCTCGGAAATGTCTCTCAGAGTATGTCGACTGAGAAAATCCCGGCCGCCTCAGCCCCTAACTCAGGTAGAATGCGCGCCCAGTTTTTGGAGAAGCGTATGACCCTGCTCAAATTCAGCGATGTGTCCCTTGCTTTCGGCGCCATGCCGTTGTTGGACAAGGTGTCCTGGCAGATCGCCCGTGGTGAGCGGGTGTGCATCATCGGCCGCAACGGCACAGGCAAATCCAGCATGATGAAGCTGGTCAAGGGCGATCAGAAGCCCGATGACGGCTCCGTATGGCGCGCGCCGGGCCTCAAGATCGGCGAATTGCCGCAAGAATTGCCGGTGGCCGACGGACGGACAGTGTTCGACGTGGTTGCCGAAGGCCTCGACGGCGTTGGCGCACTGCTCGCCGAATACCATCACCTGGCACAGAACTGTGTCACCGAAGATGACCTGAACAAGCTGATGCACGTCCAGCAAGACCTGGAAGCTCGTGATGGCTGGCGCTTGCAGCAGTTGGTCGACAGTACCCTGAGTCGCCTGCAACTGCCGGCGGACAAGACCCTCGCCGAGTTGTCCGGCGGCTGGCGTCGTCGCGTGCTGCTGGCCCAGGCGTTGGTGTCCGAGCCGGACCTGCTGCTGCTCGACGAACCGACCAACCACTTGGACATCGGCGCGATTGCCTGGCTGGAAGAAGCCCTCAAGGAATTCCAGGGCGCCGTGCTGTTCATCACGCACGACCGTTCCTTCCTGCAGAACCTGGCAACGCGCATCCTGGAACTGGACCGTGGCGGCCTGATCGACTGGAACGGCGACTACGCCAGCTTCCTGGTGCACAAGGAAGCCGCGCTGGCCGCCGAAGAAACCGCCAACGCGCTGTTCGACAAGAAACTGGCCCAGGAAGAAGTCTGGATCCGCCAGGGCATCAAGGCCCGCCGCACCCGTAACGAAGGCCGTGTACGCGCCCTTAAAGCCCTGCGTGTTGAGCGCAGCGAGCGTCGCGAGCGTACCGGCAAGGCCAATATCCAGCTGGACACCGCCGACAAGTCGGGCAAACAGGTGATGGTGCTGGAGAACGTCAGCTTCCATCACCCGGACGGCCCGTTCCTGATCAAGGACTTTTCCATGGTCCTGCAGCGCGGTGACCGTATCGGCCTGCTGGGTGCCAACGGCACCGGCAAGACCACCTTGCTCAAGCTGATGCTCAACGGCCTGCAGCCGACCAGCGGTAAAGTGGAGGAGGGCACGCGGATCGACGTGGCCTACTTCGACCAGTTGCGCCATCAGTTGGACCTGGAAAAGACCGTGATCGACAACGTCGCCGAAGGCCGCGACTTTATCGATATCGACGGCCAGAGCCGTCACGTGCTCAGCTACCTGGGCGACTTCCTGTTCAGCCCGCAGCGTGCGCGTACCCCGGTGAAAGCCTTGTCCGGTGGTGAGCGTGCGCGCCTGCTGCTGGCCAAGCTGTTCAGCAAGCCGGCCAACCTGCTGGTCCTCGACGAACCGACCAACGACCTCGACGTGGAAACCCTCGAGCTGTTGGAAGAAGTGCTGCTGACCTTCAACGGCACCGTGCTGATGGTGAGTCACGACCGGGCATTCCTCGACAACGTGGTCACCAGCACCCTGGTCTTCGAAGGTGAGGGCAAGGTGCGTGAATACGTCGGTGGTTACCAGGACTGGCTGCGCCAGGGCGGTTCCCCGCGATTGCTGGGCGTGACCGAGAGCAAGTCCGGCAAAGCCGACTTGACCTCCGCCGTCGTGACCCCGGTGGTCGCTGCTGCTGCACCGGCCCAGGACGCTGCGCCGGCGGCCAAGAAGAAACTCAGCTACAAGCTGCAGCGTGAGCTGGAAGCCTTGCCGGGTGATATCGACGCCAAGGAACAGCAGATTGCCGCGGTAGAAGCGCAAATGGCTGACGCGGGGTTCTACCTGCGTCCGGCGGCGGAAACCGCCGAGGTCATCGCTTCCCTGGAGAAACTGAACCAGGAGCTGGAAGTGTTGGTCGAGCGTTGGGCTGAGTTGGATGCCTGATTGATTCAAATGCATTGAAAAACCCGGTGTTCATTTGGATGAACACCGGGTTTTTCATATGAAATGCGATTCAAAATGTGGGAGGGGGCAAGCCCCCTCCTGGTCTTACGAGCTTTTGAGCAGCTTCACCGCCAGCACATCGCATGGCGCACCATGCAGTACATCGTTGGCCGTGGAGCCTAGCAGCAATGCGAGCCCATGACGGCCATGGCTGCCGACCACGATCAGATCACAACCTTTTTCCTTGGCCAGGTGGTGGATTTCCTGGCGCGGTTGGCCGTATGTCAGGTGGCAGTCTTCCTTTTTCAGGTGCGGGTACTTGAGAATCAAGCGGTCCAGACGCTCCTTGGCCTGGTCGAATTGTTGTTGCTGCAACTGGGAGAGGTCCATCGGAACGTCACCGCCAAAGGCCATGGCCATGGGCTCGACGATATGCACCAGCGACAGCACCGCACCATTGGCCAATGCAGATTCCTGCGCGCGCTTGATCACTGGATCGCACTCTTCGGTCAGATCGACAGCGACCAGAATATGTTGGTAGGGCATGAGGCGTTCCTCCAGGGGGACTGCAATAGATTCAGTATGGCTGCTTTCAAGCGGATGGGGTTGCGTCAGATCAAATCCGCTCATCTGTAAATTCGGGAGTACACATATGACGGTCTGGATAGTGGTGTCAATCCTTGTGGTGCTGCTGAGCCCCCTGGCATGGTTGCGCCCGTCGCGCCACCAGAGCGGGCGCATGGCCCTGCGCATGGAGGCGCGCCGTATCGGCCTGGCCATGCAATTGGCGCCCCAGGAGTGGCCGCACTGGCTCAAGCAGGAGCCGCCGAGCCCTTGCGCGCAGTACTGTCGGCCACGACGCGGCAGCACGCCGGCGATATGGTGTTATTGGCAGTTGGATCCAGGTGTGTGGGTCAATCAATGGCGCGAAGTGTGCGTCGATGAAAAGTTGTTGCCGCATTTTGCGACGCTGCCGGCCAACGTCTACAAGGTCGAGGCAGACAAGCAGATGATCGCCTTGTATTGGGGCGAGAAGGGCGAGGCGAGCGTGTTGAAGGATATCGATGCGCTGCTCAAGGCGTTGGCCTGAATCGCAGGCAATAAAAAGCCCGACAGTCATCATCGGGCTGGAGTTGGCCAGGCAGGCCGGTAAATCGTTGGTTGCGGCTAGCCTAGTCGCATATCTCATTCTGTACAGCCTTTTCCCACATCTTTTCTATTATTGATTTCGTGAATATTCAAATATTGATAATGCGCGGGCGTGGGCGTGAGGTTCTGAACTGACTGGAAAGTCGCGTTTTTCCTAGCCTTTGGAGCGATTGACAATTGCCCGGAATTGGATGAAGGTGGCGTACCCAAATCAAACGGGCGTATGAATTGAGCGTTTGTCTGTCAGACGACTCATACAGAATCCCGACTATCGCATTGGCGGGTGTGCCTGGCGGATTGGCGTGAACATTGACGATTTCATCAATGTCCAACCCATAGGCCAGCGTCCAATGTGTACTGTTCAGCTTCCATATCGTGGAGATCAGTTGATGATTTACGAAGGTAAAGCCATCACGGTTAAGGCTCTTGAAAGTGGCATCGTCGAACTGAAATTCGACCTCAAGGGTGAGTCCGTCAACAAGTTCAACCGTCTAACCCTGAATGAATTGCGTCAGGCCGTAGACACCATCAAAGCAGATGCTTCGGTCAAGGGCGTGATCGTTTCCAGCGGCAAGGACGTGTTCATCGTCGGCGCTGACATCACCGAATTCGTCGACAACTTCAAGCTGCCCGATGCCGAGCTGGTGGCTGGCAACCTCGAAGCCAACAAGATTTTCAGCGATTTCGAAGACCTCAACGTACCGACCGTCGCTGCCATCAACGGCATCGCGTTGGGCGGCGGCCTGGAAATGTGCCTGGCGGCAGACTTCCGCGTCATGTCCGCCACTGCCAAGATCGGCCTGCCCGAAGTCAAGCTGGGCATCTACCCAGGTTTTGGCGGCACCGTACGTTTGCCGCGCCTGATCGGTGCCGACAATGCCATCGAGTGGATCGCCGCCGGTAAGGAAAACAAGGCTGAAGACGCCCTGAAAGTCGGTGCCGTCGACGCAGTTGTCGCTCCGGACAAGCTGGCCGAAGCCGCACTGAACTTGATCAAGGGCGCCATCAGCGGCGAGTTTGACTACAAGGCCAAGCGTCAGCCGAAACTGGAAAAACTCAAGCTCAACGCCATCGAACAGATGATGTCGTTCGAAACCGCCAAGGGTTTCGTGGCTGGCCAGGCCGGCCCGAACTACCCAGCGCCGGTTGAAGCGATCAAGACCATCCAGAAAGCCGCGAACTTCGGGCGCGACAAGGCCCTGGAAGTGGAAGCGGCGGGCTTCGTCAAACTGGCGAAAACCTCGGCGGCCCAGAGCCTGATCGGCCTGTTCCTGAACGATCAGGAACTGAAGAAAAAGGCCAAGGCCTACGACGAAATTGCCCGCGACGTGAAACAGGCTGCCGTACTCGGCGCCGGTATCATGGGCGGCGGTATCGCCTATCAGTCGGCGTCCAAAGGCACGCCGATCCTGATGAAAGACATCAACGAGCACGGTATCGAACAAGGCCTGGCAGAAGCCGCCAAGCTGCTGGTCGGTCGTGTGGACAAAGGTCGTATGACCGCTGCGAAGATGGCTGAGGTACTTAACGGCATTCGTCCTACGCTGTCCTACGGTGATTTCGGCCATGTCGACCTGGTGGTCGAAGCGGTGGTCGAGAACCCGAAGGTCAAGCAAGCCGTACTGGCTGAAGTGGAAGCCCAGGTCAAGGACGACACTATCCTGGCGTCCAACACTTCGACCATTTCCATCTCGCTGCTGGCCAAGGCCCTCAAGCGTCCGGAAAACTTCGTCGGCATGCACTTCTTCAACCCGGTGCACATGATGCCGCTGGTGGAAGTGATCCGTGGCGAGAAGTCCAGCGAGCTGGCCGTGGCCACTACCGTTGCCTACGCCAAGAAAATGGGCAAGAACCCGATCGTAGTCAATGACTGCCCGGGCTTCCTGGTCAACCGCGTGCTGTTCCCGTACTTCGGTGGTTTCGCCAAGTTGGTCAGTGCTGGCGTGGACTTCGTGCGCATCGACAAGGTCATGGAAAAATTCGGCTGGCCGATGGGCCCGGCGTACCTGATGGACGTGGTCGGCAT
>Ga0207681_10003226_pt1 | contig 10229 bp, 6 predicted proteins | sample KBSS53metaG_FD_184324 | JGI IMG/M metagenome (GOLD analysis project Ga0207681, IMG submission 184324) | Switchgrass rhizosphere microbial communities from Kellogg Biological Station, Michigan, USA - KBS S5-3 metaG (SPAdes) (version 2) | ecosystem: Host-associated > Plants > Roots > Rhizosphere >... | reverse complement strand
GCGTGACGGCCAGGAACGCGGCACACGCGACCCAGAGTGCGGTCGCGAGCGTCCGGGAGCGGAACAAGCCGGAAAACGAAGCCCAGGCGGTGTCCGTGGTCTGCTTCGGCAGCGCCTTCCAGACGAACGGGAAGAGCACGCCGAGTCCAACGCCTCCGCCAAACCAGGCGAGGAACTTCTTCGCGTGAAGTCCGAGCCACAGGCTGAGCGCAACGCTCAGCAGCAGGAGCGGGACGAGCGCGACGTAGTCGCGCAGCCTGGGGACGCGAGCTTCCGGCTTGGGCGAAGCCGCTTCGGCGGTACTGGGTGCCTTCTGCTCGTTCGGCCCGGTCTTGGCGGGCGCGTCCATCGTCATCGAGCGCCCCTCGGAGGGTCGCGGTCAACGGTCGCGTAGGAGCGATAGCCTGTCAAGCCGCTGACTCCGCCGCGACGCTAACCCCGTTTTTCTCGACGAGTCTACTGGTTGGCACCGCTTTCGCCGGTCAGGATCGCCGATGACCGCTGCGCCCGTCGGACAGCGGCACTCGACGCACCCCCACCGCGAGGCACCCTATGGGCATTTTCGACAAGCTCAAGGCCAGCATCTTCGGCCAGCAGCATACCGCTTCGGCACCGGCCGCCCGCCCACCCGCGTCCGCCGGCGTCACCGGCGGCAGCTCATCGACCGCTCCGGCCCCAGCGCCTGCGGCCGCCTCGGCGCCGCCCACCACCATGCCAGTCGTCGACGTCGAAGCCATGCTCGAGGCGAAGGCGAAGACGTACTCCCACCCGGTGAACTGGCGGACGTCGATCGTCGACCTCATGGCCATCGTCGGTATCGACAACAGCCTGGCGGAGCGGCGCGCGCTCGCACGCGAGCTCGGCTACACCGGCGACATGAACGACACCGCTCCCATGAATATCTGGCTGCACAAGCAGGTGATGCGAAAGCTCGCCGAGAACGGCGGCAAGGTGCCGGCCGACTTGCTGGACTGATGTGACGGTTCGTCACGTAGCGAAAACCAGCTCGCCCTTCTCTCATCGTGCACGGCGGCGAGTCCGTCGCCGTGCACGCTCTCACGCGTGGTCGGCTCTGGATCGAGCGCGGTCTTCATGGCCGAGCTGGATGAGGACGACCTCCCGGCGATCCGGAAGTGTCGCCTAACGACTGACACGGGGGGGGCGAGGACGGGCCGGCTGGCTGTCCGCTTCCGTGAGCCGAGGGCATACCACTTCGCTTGACACCGGCACGGCACAGCCAGAGCGTTGTGGCAACGCCACCCGCCCTCGCCATGCGAATCGCTCTCCAGCTCACCCTCGCCGCTGCCGCCGTCGCGGCGGTTGCGACTCCACAGACCAGCATCGCCCAGCGCGCCGATTCCGCTGCCTCACGAGGCGGCGCCACGCTGCCGCTCAAGCCTGCGCGGACCGTGAAGTTCACGACCGACGAGGCCACGTGGATGTCGCTCGACGTCTCGCCCGACGGTCGCACGCTCGTGTTCGATCTCACGGGCGACATCTACACGCTGCCCATCACCGGCGGGAAAGCCGCACGCCTCACCGACGGCCTGCCGTTCGACGCGCAACCGCGCTGGTCGCCGGATGGGAAGCAGATCGTGTACGTCACCGACCGCGATGGCTCCGACGACGTCTGGATCATGGACGCCGATGGCAAGAACGCGCGACAGATCACGCGAAGCGACCGCACGCAATTCCTGTCGCCGGAGTTCACGCCCGATGGCAAGTACATCGTCGTGTCGCGCAACGCCGTGCAGTACGGTACGCAGTACAGCCTCTACCTCTACCATAAGGACGGAGGCACGGGCGTCCGCATGACTGGCGCCGCCCCGCCAGCCGGTGGGGCCGCGCCCGCGCCGGGACCGGGAGGCCCGGCGGCCGCGCAGCGCAACTATGTCGGCGCCGCGTTCGGCAAGGACTCGCGTTATGTCTATGCCGCGTCGCGCAACGGCGGCGCCGCTGGCTACAACCAGACCGGCTTCGACTGGACCATCGTCGCGTACGACCGCGAGACGGGCGAGACCACCACCCGCGCCGGTGCCGTCGGCGGAGCGTTCAAGCCCGTGTTGAGCCCCGACGGCAAATGGCTCGTGTACGGCACGCGCCAGGACTCCGTCACATCGCTTCGCATCCGCGACGTGGACTCGGGCGACGAGCGCTGGCTCGTGCAGAACGTGCAGCGCGACGACATGGAATCGCGCTTCACGCGCGACATCCTGCCGAACATGACGTTCACGCCTGACTCGAAGTCGCTCGTGGCCGCGTGGAACGGAAAGATCCGGCGCGTTGACATCGCTACCGGACGCACGACTGAGATCCCCTTCTCCGCCGACGTCGAGCAGCAGCTCGGCGCACTGTCGAAGTTCGACTACCCCATCAACGACTCCACGATCACCGTCGCCCAGATCCGCGGCGCTCGGCCCTCGCCGGACGGCAAACGGCTGGCCTTCACGGCACTCGACAAGCTGTGGGTGATGGATCTGCCGTCAGGTACACCGCGGCGCCTGACGAAGTCGCCGCACGAGACCGGGGAGCATTCGCCCGTCTGGTCACCCGACGGCCGCTATCTCACGTACATCACCTGGGCGAACGAGGGTGGCGACATCTATCGCATCGCTCCAGGCACCGGGAACGCCACACCCGAGCGCCTGACGCGGCAGTCGGCCTTCTACTCGGCGGTCAACTACACGCCTAACGGGCAACGGCTCGTCGCCTACAAGTCACCGAAGCAGCCGCGCCTCGAGGAAGGACTCCAGTACGGGCGCGAGTTGGTCTGGCTGCCGGCCGCCGGTGGCGTCGCAACGTCCGTCGCGCCGGTGCCGGGGAACGCCGGGTTCCCGCATTTCACGAGCGCCGACAACGATCGGATCTATGTAGCGCAAGGCAACACCGGCCTCGTATCGATGCGCTTCGACGGGACCGACCGAAAGACACACATCCGGGTCACCGGCGCCCTCGACTACCGACAGACCACGCCACAGCCCCAAAACGCCAGCGAGATCCTCATCTCGCCGAACGGCGACCGCGTGCTGGCCGAGGTGGATGACAACGTCTACGTGATGGACATCCCGGTCGTCGGCGGGCAGACGCCGACGGTGTCGGTCGCGAACCCCGCGCAGGCCGCGATCCCCGTTAGGCGCCTGACGCGCATTGGCGGCGACTTCATCGGGTGGCAGCCGGACGGCAACCGCGCGTACTTCTCCATTGGACACAGCTACTTCACGTACGATCTCCCGCGTGCGGACTCGCTCGTGCGCGACTCGACCGTTCGTGCGGACTCCGGCCGCCGCGGGGCGGGCGCCGGGCGCGATAGCGCTGCAGCAGCCATCGACACCGCGCGCAGCCGCCCTGCCTACGAGCCGGCGCGCATCGACGTCGCGATCACCGTCCAGAAGGACAAGCCGCGCGGCGAGGTCGTGCTGCGCAACGCGCGCGCGATCACGATGAAGGGCGACGAAGTCATCGAACGTGCGGACATTCTCGTCCGCGACAACCGCATCGTCGCGGTGGGGCCGGCCGGCACGCTGCAGGTGCCCAGCGGCACGCGCGAGATCGACGTCACCGGGAAGACCATCCTTCCGGGGTTCGTCGATACGCACGCGCACATGTGGCCCGACTTCGGCATCCACCGCTCACAGGTGTGGATGTACATGGCGAACCTCGCGTACGGCGTCACGGCCACGCGCGACCCACAGACGTCGACGACGGACGTGTTGTCGTACGGCGACCTCGTCGAGACGGGCGACATCGTCGGGCCGCGCATCTTCTCCACGGGCCCGGGCGTCTTCTGGTATCTCGACATCAAGAACCTGAACGACGCGCGCGACGTCCTGCGCCGCTACTCCGAGTTCTACAAGACGAACACGATCAAGCAGTACATGGTCGGTGACCGCAAAGTGCGGCAGTGGGTGATCATGGCCGCGAAGGAGCTCGGGCTGTCGCCGACGCTCGAGGGCGGGCTCGATCTCAAGAAGAACCTCACCGAAGTGCTCGACGGGTACGCCGGCGTCGAGCACTCGCTGCCGATCGCGCCGCTGTTCAAGGACAACGTGCAGCTGCTCGCCGAGAGCGGCACGGTCTACACGCCGACTCTCATCGTGCTGTACGGCGGGCCGTGGGCCGAGAATTACTGGTACGAGAGCTACGACATCCTGAAGGATGAGAAGCTCGCCCGCTTCACGCCGAAAGCCGAGCTGCTGACGCGCGGGCTCCGTCGCCCGGGCTGGTGGCATCCGAGCCAGTACTCGCACGGACTGTTCGCGGCCCAGGCGAAAAAGATCATGGACGCGGGTGGACGCGTCGGCGTCGGCAGCCACGGCCAGCTCCAGGGACTCGGCTACCACTGGGAGATGTGGAACATCGCGAGCGGTGGCGCGACGCCGATGCAGGTGCTCAAGGCGGCGACGATCCACGGGGCCGATGCCATCGGGCACGGTAAGGATCTCGGTTCGCTCGAGGCCGGGAAGCTCGCGGACCTCGTCGTGCTCGATGCGAATCCACTGGAGAACATCAAGAACACGAACACGGTTCGCTACGTGATGAAGAACGGGCGGCTGTACGACGCGGGCACGTTAGGCGAGGTGTGGCCGCGGCAGCGGACCATGACCAAGCAGTGGTGGATGCTGGACGACGCCCCCTCGGCGCCGTCGGGCGGTTCGCACGATCCGGAGCCTTGAGCTGGCTGCTGGCTGCTGGCTGCTGGCTGCTGGCTGCTGGCTGCTGGCTGCTGATCGGTCGGCTTCGGGACGCGTGTCGGCGAGGGTGTCGCGACTCCGGCGGCTTCCGCGCTTAAACGCCTCGAGCCCGCGGGCACAGGGCTCCGGGCTAGGACGGTGGCGTCTCCCCGCGGTCTCGGGGCTACGCGCTCACGCCGCCTGCGCACGACACCCTCGCCTCCCCACGATGAAGCCGACCGCCAGCAGCTCGCAGCAAGCGCGACCACCCAAGTGACGGGCGACGACGCCACGAGCAGAACGCCGGCTCAGGAGCGCCGAGCCGAGTCGCGATGCTCGCGCGGTGACGAGCAGCGTGCGGTCAGCGTGGGATGCCGTGGGGCGCGGGGGCTCGGCGGAGGAGGCGTACGCGCGTAGCGCGGAGACAGCGGGGCACCGCCACCATCCGCCCACGGGCCCCGGTGCCCGCTGGCTCCGGGCGTGAAGCGCGCGTCAGCCGACGAAGCCGAGTCCCCGCGCCTCGCGCCACGATGAAGTCCGGCCACGCGCCACGATGAGGCCCGGCAACACGCCCGCCGGAGCGATGAGATAAACGCATCGCTTCGCACCAAACAAGCAATCGGGCTAACTTCTCCAGACCAGTACGCTCCCCAAGCCCGGCCACGACAATGAAGCTCAACGCAACCGACTGGATCTGGCGCGACGGCGAGTTCGTCCGCTGGGACGACGCCAACGTCCACGTCCTCTCGCACTCCATGCAATACGGCTCCGCCGTGTTCGAGGGCATCCGCTGCTACGCCACGCCGCGCGGACCCGCGATCTTCCGGCTCGACGCGCACCTCCAACGGATGCTCACGTCGTGCCGCATCTATCGGATGGACGTCGCGTACTCCATCGACGACCTCACCGCCGCGTGCTGTCAGCTCGTCGAGCGGAACGGACTCGAGGAGTGCTACCTGCGGCCCATGGTGATCCGCGGCTACGGCGCCGCCAGCATGGTGCCGTTCGAGAGCCCGGTCCACGTCTACCTCCCCTGCTGGCCGTGGGGAGCGTACCTCGGCGAAGGCGCCCTGGAGAACGGCGTCGACGCCTGCGTCGCCTCATGGCAGCGCGTGGCCCCGAACACCATCCCCGCCATCGCCAAGATCGCCGGCAACTACCTGAGCGGGCAGCTCATCAAGATGGAAGCGCTCGCGAACGGGTTCGCCGAGGCGATCGCGTTAGGCACCGATGGGCTGGTGAGCGAGGGATCGGGGCAGAACACGTTCATCGTCTCGGGCGGCGCCGTCATCACCGCGCCGGTCAACGGAACGCTCCTCGCCGGCATTACCCGCGACAGCATCCTCACGATCGCCGCGGACCTCGGGCTGCCGGTGCGCGAGCAGCCGATTCCGCGCGAGATGCTGTACGCCGCGGACGAGGTGTTTCTGACCGGCACGGCGTCGGAGGTGACGCCGGTCCGCAGCGTCGATCGCATCACCGTCGGTGTTGGGCGTCGCGGTCCGGTGACGGAGCAGATTCAGCGCCGCTTCCTCGACGTCGTCCGCGGACGTGTGGCCGATCGCCACGGGTGGCTGACGTACGTGCGCGACGTCGTGGCTGACGGAGCGCAGGCCACGGCGGGTGCCGGCGCAGCAGACCGTGCGTAGCCCGTCATCCCGAGCGGAGCCGTCAGGCGAGGCGAGGAATCGCCGGGGGATTGTCATTCCGAGCGGAGCGCCGCAAGGCGCGCGGGTGCCTGCAAACAGCGGGCAGAGGAGGAATCACCATCCTCCCGGTAGAGGGTCCAGCCCTTGGTCGGGACGACGGCGATTCCTCGCCTGCGCCGCTGACGCGGCTTCGCTCGGAATGACATGACGACCGCTGCCGCGTCGCCCGCGTCGTTCGCCGGACCCGTCGACCGCGTTCACTTCGCGGAGGAGCAGCGACGCTACCGGCGAAAGAGCTGGCGCTTCTCTCTCCTTGCCTTCGTCGCCGTCCTCACGACCGGCATCCCGGCGTGCATCATCGTCACGCCGCTGATCTACGCGATCACGCTCTTCATCGCGTACATCGTCAACGCGATCTCGCCGCTCTCGCCGTCGACGTGGGCGGCCTTGCAGCGACTGTCCGAGGCAATTCCGCGCGCGGTTGAAGCGATCGGCGACGGAGGGACCGCGCGCGACATCACCCGCGTCGCCATCGGCAGCGCCGTGCTCGTCGTCCCCGGCGCGCTCTCGATGCTCGCGCTCTGGATCGCCGTGCGCGGCCTCGTGGGACGTGTCGGCGTCGGGTGGGCGCTCGACCGCATCGGCGCGCGGGCGCTCAACACGCGCGACGCGGAGGAGCGCCAGCTCGGCAATCTCGTCGAGGAGATCGCCGTCGCGGCGGGCGTGAAGCCGCCGCGCGTCCTGCTCATCGACAGCCCGGAGACGAATGCCGCGATTACCGGGCTCGACCACGACGACTCGACGATTCTCGTCACGCGCGGGCTTCTCGACACCCTGGACCGTGACGAGACACAGAGCGTCATCGCCCACCTCGTCGGGTCCGTCGGCAACGGCGACCTCAAAATCGCATCGATCATCTTCTCGATCTACCAGACGTGGGGCGCGCTCTCGATGCTGCTCAACGCGCCGGTCGAGCGGCGGGCGCGGAAGGCTGTATGGCGCGCGTTCAAGGTGGCGTTCCGGTCGCGCACGCGCGCGGTCGATCAGTGGGAAGCCGAGTTCGTGAGCGAGGAGCTGCTCCGCGGGTCGATCGTGGAGGATGGGGATCCGACCGACGTCGGCGAGCGCGTGTTCTCGTCGTCCGAAGGCAACAACCGCGCGAACGTGTTCGAGAAGGGCTACGTCATGGCGATGCTGCCGATGATCATGGGCTCACTGGTCGTGCGGTTCGCCATCTTCGTGTCGTCGGTCGTCCTCATCGGCCCGATCATCTCGTTCATGTGGCGAACGCGACGTCACTTGGCCGACGCGATGGCCGTTCAGCTCACGCGCTATCCGAACAGCCTCGCCAGCGCGCTCCACAAGCTCGCGGTCTCGCGCGAATCGGTCGTCAAAGGCGCCGAGGGGCTGGGTTTCCTCTTCATCGTCTGGCCTGGCACGATGACGAGCAAGGACGCCGTGGTCGGTCAATTCGCGCGCATGCACCCGAAGCTGCACAAACGCCAGCGCCGTCTCCGCGCACTCGGTGCCACGAACGTGTCGGACGCCCAGGCGTCGGGCGAGCGTTGGACCGCGGGCAAAACCGTCGGCGTCCTCATCCTCACGATCCTGATCGGCCCGTTGTCCGCGGTCGCGCTGGGCCTCTCGGTGGTGGTGATCGGCATGCTGACGATGCTGACGCTCATGATGATGATGGTGCTGATGTTCGCCGTGTGGGGCGGATTGAAGCTGGCGTTCGTCATCATTCCGGCCTGGATCGCGAAGCGGGTAGCGGGTAGCGGGTAGCGGGTAGCGGGTGACGGGAAGCGGGAGACGGGAGACGGGAGACGGGAGACGTACGAACCCTCGGGATGCCTCTCGATGAGTTGAGTGGCATCCCGAGGGTTCGTCGTCTCCCGTCTCCCGTCTCCCGTCTCCCGTCTCCCGGTCAGTTCGCCACAAACCAAAACCACTTCGCCCCAACCCCACTTGTCGGCTCCGAGGCCCGCGGTGAGTCATTCCGCCGAGTCGCCACCATGGAGAGCTGACCCGATGATCCGGGTTTCCAACAACATTTCCGTCCGACGCGCACTCGCGGTCGGCTTCGCTGTTGCCGTGTCCGCCTGTACGAACGGCGAGGCCGCACAGGGCACGCGCGACGTCGCGATGTTCCGCGGCGGCGCGACGCGGAACGGCGTGTATGCGGCGACGCCCGGGTCGGCACTCGCCGGCGTACAGTGGCGCGTCCTGACTGAAGGGGACGTCATCGGATCACCCACGGTGCTCGGGCAGACCGTCTATGTCGGAAGCGGCGACGGTCGCATGTATGCGCTCGATCGCGCGACCGGCACTCGGAAGTGGGTGTTCGACGCCGGCAATCCGATCCCGTCGTCAGCGGCGGTCGGCGGCGGAGCGGTTTACTTCGGTACGCGCGACGGCGCCTTCTTCGCCGTCGATGCCGCGTCCGGAAAGCAGCGATGGAAGTTCGCGACCGGCGCGCTCATGGCCTGGCCGTGGGGGCATGAGAGCGGCGACGTCTACACGTCGTCCCCTGCGTTCGTCGATGGCACGGTGTTCTTCGGCGCTGGCGACGGTCGCGTGTACGCGGTCGACGCCGCCAGCGGCAAGGAGAAGTGGCACGGGCAGACCGGCGGTCGCGTCCGCACATCGCCCGCCGTCGACGCGACGCAGGTATACGCCGGCTCGGGCGACGGTCGCGTGTACGCCTTCGACCGCGCGACGGGCGCGCAGAAATGGAAGTTCGAGACCGAGGGCGTGAAGCTGTTCTCGGGCGACTTCGGCTACGATCGCCGGACCGTCCAGTCGTCCCCCGCCGTTGCCAACGGCACGGTGTTCATCGGTGCTCGCGACGGGTGGATCTACGCGATCGACGCCGCCACAGGGAAGGAGCGATGGCGCTTCGACCACAAGATCTCGTGGATCAACACGTCACCCGCGGTAGTGGATGGAGTGGTCTACGCGGGCAGCTCGGACGCGCAGTTCGTACAGGCCCTGGACGCCGCGTCGGGCAAGGAGCTCTGGCGCACGACAACGGGCACGACCTGGTCGTCTCCAGCGGTCGCCGGCGACGTGATCTATGTCGGCGACGGACAGGGTCGCGTGCACGCGCTCGACCGCAAGTCGGGCAAGCTGCTCTGGTTGTTCCGCACCGGCAGCGCGGTGTTCGCGTCGCCAACTCCGTCCGGCGATCTCGTGCTCGTCGGCAGCACGGACGCCGCGGTCTACGCGCTGCGCGTCACCCAGACGCCCGTCCAGCGCGCCGTCTTCTTCGATTCCGCCTACATCAAGTCGGCGTCGACGCCGGACCCGGCACTCCTGTCACGCTATTTCGCAAACCGTGGCTACCAGGTGGTGGATGAGAAGGCGTTAGGCGACTTCGTGGAGGCACGCATTGCGGACAAGGCGCCGAGCGTGCTGGTGTTCGCGGTCGATCATCTGACGCCGAACGTCGTGGACACGACCGCGTTCGAGCGCTCTGCCCTGCGCCGCTATCTCGACGCGGGCGGAAAGGTCGTGTGGCCGGGCCTCCCGCCGGCACTCTTCCCGCGCGATCCGAAGACGGGCAGTCCGGGCGGGCTGAACGCGCTGAAGTGGGGTAACGCCACGAAGTTGTTAGGCGTGCCGCACGAGGCGGCGATGTTCGACCAGCGTGGCTCTCGCGCGACGGCGGCCGGGAGGCAGTGGGGCCTGCAGACGCGCTGGCGCGCAGGCTGGGGGATCGAGCCCGACAAGTCGGTGACGGTGCTGGGCATGGACGAATTCGGCCTCGCCACGGCGTGGGTCCGCCGCTACGGCGGTCCGGAAGGCACGGGCTTCGTGCGAGTTCCGCCGGATGAGCCGCTGACCGTATTTCTGGCGGCGGAGTACCGGCCGGCTCAGCACGAGTGAACTGCGCTACTTACTACTTGCT
>Ga0207681_10003220_pt1 | contig 10235 bp, 10 predicted proteins | sample KBSS53metaG_FD_184324 | JGI IMG/M metagenome (GOLD analysis project Ga0207681, IMG submission 184324) | Switchgrass rhizosphere microbial communities from Kellogg Biological Station, Michigan, USA - KBS S5-3 metaG (SPAdes) (version 2) | ecosystem: Host-associated > Plants > Roots > Rhizosphere... | reverse complement strand
CGTGCAGCAGCGTCCCGTACACCGCGGCAACCGCGATCGCGTAGAGCGGCGCGCGCAGCCGCGAATCGCCGGCCCAGCCAAGCCGCCCCTCCGCTGGCGAGCAGAGCCCGCACGATGCCGGGTCCGCGGTCGGCGGGACGAGCCCGTGCCACGCCAGCACGAGCGCGAGCAGCGGCAGCGCTGCGAGCCCCAGCAACGCCAGCCCGCCCGCGATCGTGCGCGGCTCGCGCGGGCGACGCAGGACGAGCACCGCGAACGCCAGCAGCCCCAGCCATGCCGCGCTCTGGCGCGTCAGCAGCGCGAGCGCGATCGCCCCGCACGCGGGCGCGAACGCCGCCAGGCCGGCGCCGCGCTCGAACGCCAGCAGCCGCTCGATCGCGATCAGCGTCAACAGCAACCCAAGGTTGTCGGTCACGAGGATGAACGACTGTCCGAACACGTAGGGCGAGCACGCGAACAGCCCCGCGAGCAGGATCGCCGGGCCGCTCGCGAAGGCGGCGTAGCGCCGCAGCAGCCGGTAGAGCATGAGCGCGACGCCGTAGGAGACCAGCACCTCCACCACCCGCAGCCGCCACAGCTCGAGACCGGCGACTCTGCTCCAGGCCGCGACCAGCAGGTGGAACAGCGGCGTCTGCGCCGCCGGGTAGTGGACGAGATCCGGCGTCCACAGCTGCCGCGCGAACTGCTCGATCGTCGGCAGGTGGTAGGTGAGCTCGTCGCCGGCGTGGAACGTCGGCATCACGTGCGTGAGGCCGCGCAGCCCGATCACGCCTGCCAGGAACGGCAGCGCCAGCAGGGCAGCCGCGCGCCGCCCCTCGCCGGAGGGCAGCGCGACGCGACGGCGGACGCTAACCGGGGTCGTCGCCATGCAGGAGCGCCTCCAGCCCTGCCTCGTCCAGCACCGGCACCCCCAGGCGCTCGGCTTTCTCGAGCTTCGAGCCGGCCGCCTCCCCCGCCACCACGTAGTCGGTTCTTCTCGACACCGACGATGTCACGCGCCCGCCGGCAGCGAGGATCCGCTCGGTGGCCTGCTCGCGCGTCAACGTCGGCAGCGTGCCCGTCAGCACGAGCGTCTTGTCCGCCAACGGGCCCTCGCCGGGCGGCGGACCCTCCTCCTCCAGCCGCAGCCCGAGTGCGCGCAGGTCGGCGAGCAGCGCTCGCATCTGCTCGTCCTGCAGCTGCTCGTGGACGAGCTGGCCGACGATCGGCCCGATTCCGGGCGTGTCGGCGATCTGCTCGGCGCTTGCGCTGCTGAGCGCCTCGATCGAGCGGAAACGCTGCGCGAGATTGCGCCCGGTGACCGCGCCGATCCCCTCGATCCCGATCGCGAACAGCACACGCCCGAACGGCCGCTGCTTCGATGCCTCGATCGCGCCAACCGCGTTGTTCGCCGAGACCTCGCCGAAACGCTCCAGCTCCATCAGCTGCTCGGCGGTCAGACGGTAGAAGTCGGCCGCGGTTCTCACCAGGCCTCTGTCCATCAGCATCGAAACCTGCTTCTCGCCGATCCCGTCGATGTCCATCGCGCCGCGCGAGACGAAGTGCGTGAGCAGCTGCCAACGACGGCCGGCGCAGTCCCGGTTGGGGCAGTGCGTGAAGACGCCCTCGGCCGGCTTGACCGTCGGCGTACCGCAGATCGGGCACTCCGACGGCGGTCGCGGCGCCGGCCCGCGGTCGGCGCGCTCGACCACGTGCGGCGCCGGCGAGATCACCTGCGGGATCACGTCGCCGGCGCGCAGCACGATCACGTCGTCGCCGGGGCGCACGTCCTTGCGCTCCAGGTCCTCCTCGTTGTGCAGCGTCGCCTGCTTGACCGTCACGCCGCCGACATGCACCGGCTCCAGCTCGGCGAACGGGTGGAGCGAGCCGAACTTGCCGACGTTCCAGTGGACCGCGACCAGTCTCGTGACGGCCGTCGTCGGCGGGAACTTCCATGCGATCGCCCAGCGCGGGTCGCGGCCGACGACGCCGAGGCGGCGCTGCAGCTCGTAGTCGTTCACCTTCACGACCGCGCCGTCGATCTCGAACGCGAGCCCCCCGCGCTGCTGCTCCCACGCGCGGCAGCGCTCGATCACCTCGGCGTCGCTGGCGAGCTTCGCGACGTCGGGATTGACGCGGAAGCCGTGGCCCTTAAGCCATTCGAGCGCGTCCCAGTGGCTCGAGATGGTCAGCCCCTCGTGCACGCCGACGCCGTAGGCCCACATCGACAGCGGCCGCTCGGCCGACTGTCTCGGGTCGAGCTGGCGGATCGCGCCCGCCGCCGAGTTGCGCGGGTTCATGAACGTGGAAAGCCCCGCCTCGGCACGCTTCAGGTTGACCTGCTCGAAGTCGGCGAGCGAGAGGTAGATCTCGCCGCGCACCTCCACGCGTCTCGGAGCGTCCTCGATGGAGAGCGGGATCGAGCCGACCGTGCGCAGGTTGTGCGTCACGTCCTCGCCGATCTCGCCGTTGCCGCGCGTGGCGCCGCGCACGAGCAGCCCGTCTTCGTACAGCAGCGAGATCGCCAGCCCATCGACCTTTGGCTCCACGATGTACTCGAATCTCGGGTCCTCGATCCCCTCGCGCGCGAGGTGGCCGCGCATGCGCTCGATCCAGGCGCGCAGCTCCTCTTCGCTGCGCGCGTTCGCGAGCGACAGCATCGGCTGCTCGTGCGCGACCTTCTCCAGCTGGGAGACGGGCTCGGCGCCGACGCGCTGCGTCGGCGAGTCGGGCGTCACCAGCTCCGGGTGCTCGGCCTCGATCGCGCGCAGCTCGTCCAGCAGCGCGTCATATCTGTCGTCGCCGATGACGGGGTCGTCGAGGACGTAGTAGCGGTAGCCGTGGAAGGTGAGCTCTCTGCGGAGCTCCTCCACGCGCGCGACCACGTCAGGCGGCGCCCCGCTCACTCCACCTCGCGCGCGGCCGGCGCGATCAGCCGCGCGAGGTCGTGCTGCTCCAGCGCGCCGATCCCATCCCGATGGGTGAGGTCGAAGTGGACTGGGGTGACGGCGATCTTTCCAGCGGCAATTGCAGCGATGTCGGTCCCGGTCTCATCGCCCGTCTGCACCGCATCACCGTAGATGCGGAACAGGCGCCGGTTGGGGTGCTGCTCGTCCTGCAGCTGAAGCACGTCGTCGTAGATCCGCTTCCCGAGGGTCGTGACCTCGACGCCCTCCGGCTCACCGCCGGGGACGTTGACGTTCAGCAGCGTGCCGCTCGCCAGCGGCACCTCGTCGAGCTCGGCGACGAGCCGCGCGGTGAATGCGGCCGCCGTCTCGAAGTCGAACGTGCGCCCGAGGCGGAAGTCGAGCTCGCGCGCGTGCGACTGCTGCGAGACGGCGATCCCGGGCAGCTCCAGCAGCAGCGCCTCGAACGCCGCCGCGACAGTGCCGGAGTAGGTGATGTCGTCGCCGAGGTTGAGCCCGTGGTTGATGCCCGAGACGACCAGCTGCGGCCGGAAGCCGTCGATCAGGCCGAGCTTGGTGAGGCGGACGCAGTCGACCGGCGTGCCGTCGGTCGCGAAGCCGTGCGTGCCGTCCTCGAACTCGACCTGCTCGACCCACAGCGGCCGGCGTGTCGTGATCGAGCGCGCCGTAGCGGAGCGGTTGCCGTCCGGCGCAACGACCGCCAGCTCGATTCCGGGCACGTCCAGCAGCGCACGCCGCAGTGTCTGGAGGCCCTCGGCCTCGAGCCCGTCGTCGTTCGTCAGCAGGACCCGCATCGGCCTCGGATGGTAGTCGGCGGGTCCCCGGCCAGGACCGCCCGTCCGTCGTATCCCACGCCTGCGAGGTACAGCCCCTCGGGCGGCGCCGTCTTCCCGGCCCGCGAGCGCAGCGCGCCGTCGAGCAGCGCGACGAAGTCCTCCACCGCGCGCCGTCCCCCCGCGACCTCGAGCATCGTCCCCACCAGCACGCGGTTCATGTTGCGCATGAACGCGTCGGCCTCGATCCAGAACTCGAGCAGCTCGCCGCGCGCGGTCCAGCACGCCGACCGCACGTCCCGCTCGAAGCGCACGTGCTCCGTCTCCGTCGGCGTGAACGCGGTGAAGTCGTGCGTGCCGACAAGCGCCGCCGCGCATGCGTCGAGGGCATCCCGGTCGAGCGGGTGCGGCCACCACAGCGCCCGCCCGTGCTCGAACGCGCTGCGCTCGCGCCGCGCCAGCACGCGGTAGCAGTAGGCGCGGCTCGTCGCGTCGTGGCGCGCGCTGAAGCCGGGCGCGACCGCCTCGCTCGCCAGCACCGCGACGTCGTCGGGCAGCAGCGCGTTGAGCGACGCCGGCCGCGCCGGCGGGCCGTCGTAGGAGGCGACCTGCTCCCACGCGTGCACGCCCGCATCCGTGCGCCCTGCGACCGTCAGCGGCACCGCCTCACACCGCAGCACGACTGCCAGCGCCCGCTCCAGCTCGGCCTCGACGGTGCGCCGGCCCGGCTGGCGCGCCCAGCCGGCGAAGTCGGTCCCGTCGTACTCCAGAACCAGCTTGGTGACCAGCGGCGCGCCCATCGCGCGCCGCGGTCAGACCAGCTCGAGGAAGACCATCTCGGTCGCGTCGGAGCGACGCGGACCGAGCTTGAGGATGCGTGAATACCCGCCATTACGCTCCGCGTAGCGGGGCGCGATCTCCTCGAACAGCTTGTAGACGCTGAACTTGTCCTGCCCCAGCGCCGACAGCGCCTGACGCCGCGCGTGCAGATCGCCCCGCTTGGCGAGCGTGATCAGTCTCTCCAGCTCGGGCTTGACGGCCTTCGCCTTCGTCTCGGTCGTTCTGATCCGCTCGTGCTCGATGACCTCCTTGCAGAGGTTCGCCAGCAGCGCCTTGCGATGCGAGGCGCTGCGGGAGAGCTGGTAGCGGTTGCGTTGGTGGCGCATGGGCTGGGAGAGGGTACCGGACGCTCAGTCCTGGCGCAGCGAGAGGCCGCGGCCCTCGAGCGTCTCGATCACCTCGTCGATCGACTTCTTGCCGAAGTTCGGGATCGCGTTCAGCTCGTTCTCGGTCTTCGAGATCAGGTCGCCGACCGTCTGGATGCCCGCGCGCTTGAGGCAGTTGTACGAGCGCACCCCAAGTTCCAGCTCCTCGATCAGGATGTCGTCCATCGCGTTCGCGGGACGACCGCCCGGACCGCCGGCGTTGCCGCCGACGCCCGCGCCGCCGACGAGGCCCGGCTCGAGCGCGCCGAGCCCGCCCGTGTCGCGCAGCTCCACGACGCGGTCAGCGTCGGTGAAGATCGCCAGCTGGCTGATGAGGATCTCGGCCGCCTCGCGCAGCGCCGCGTGCGGGTCGATCGAGCCGTCGGTCTCGATGTCGAGCGTGAGCTTGTCGAAGTCCGTCTTCTGGCCGACACGCGCCTGCTCGACGGCGTACGCCACGCGTCGCACCGGCGAGAAGATCGAGTCGATCGGGATCACGCCGATCGGCTGGTCCGCCGACTTGTTCTCCTCGGCCGGACGGTAGCCGCGGCCGCGCCCGATCGTCAGGTAGACCTCGAGCTTCGTTCTTCTCTCGAGCGTCGCGATGTGCGCGTCGGGGTTGAGGATCTCCACGCCCGACGGCAGGTCGATGTCCTTCGCGGTGATCTCGCCCGGGCCCGTGACGACGAGCGGGGCCTCGATCTCGGTCGCGTCGGAGTGCATCCGGCAGACGATGCCCTTGAGGTTGAGGACGATGTCGGTCACGTCCTCCTTGACGCCGGCGATCGTCGAGAACTCGTGCGCAACGCCCTCGATGCGCACGCTCGTGACGGCGGCGCCCGCGAGCGAGCTCAGCAGCACGCGGCGCAGCGAGTTGCCGAACGTGTAGCCGAACCCGCGATCGAGCGGCTCGATCGTGAAGGAACCGCGGTTCTCCTCGACGGTCTCGGTGGTGATTCGGGGGACTTGGAAATCGAGCATCGGGGTCGGTCCTAACGTCGTCGTGTCATGAGCGCCGCCCGGGGGCGGTCATGTGCGCGCGTCGCACGGCGGGCGGCGAGCCTGCCGGCGCGCGCGAGCGGAGCGTTACTTCGAGTAGAGCTCGACGATGAGCTGCTCCAGCACCGGCGCGGCGATCTCGCGCCGCTCGGGCTTGCGCAGCACCTTCGCCGTCAGCGCGTCGTGATCGGCCTGCAACCATGCCGGCACCTGGCCGGTCAGCTCCGTCGCCTCGCGGATCACCTGCGCCGCGCCGCTTGAGGCCTTGACCGCGATCACGTCGCCGTCCCGCAGCTGATAGCTGGGGATGTCGACGCGCTTGCCGTTGATCGTCCAGTGCCCGTGGCGGATCAGCTGGCGGGCCTGGCGGCGCGAGGCGGCGAAGCCGAGGCGCACGAGCACGTTGTCGAAGCGGCACTCGAGCATGCGCAGCAGGTTCTCGCCGGTGATGCCCGGCTGACGGCTGGCCTTCTCGTAGTACGCGCGGAACTGGCGCTCGAGCACGCCGTAGTAGCGGCGCGCCTTCTGCTTCTCGCGCAGCTGGACGCGGTACTCGCTCTGTCTCTGGCGACCACGGCCGTGGTCGCCGGGCGGGTACGCGCGACGCTCGACGCCGCACTTGTCGGTCAGGCAGCGCTCGCCCTTGAGGAAGAGCTTCTGGCCCTCCCGCCGGCACTGCTTGCACTGTGGGCTGGTGTCTCGTGCCATGGCGGCGACTCCCCTAGACGCGCCGCCGCTTGCGCGGCCGGCAGCCGTTGTGGGCCTGCGGGGTCACGTCGCGAACCGCGGTCACCTCGAGGCCGGCGGCCTGGAGCGAGCGGATCGCGGTCTCACGGCCGGAGCCGGGACCCTTGACGAAGACCTCGACCTTCTGCAGGCCGTGCTCGATGCCCTTGCGGGCGGCCGCGTCGGCAGTTACCTGCGCGGCAAAGGGTGTCGACTTGCGCGAGCCCTTGAAACCGGCGCCGCCGGCGGACTCCCACGCAATCACGTTCCCCTCGCGGTCGGTCAGCGAGACGATCGTGTTGTTGAAGCTGGTCTTGATGTGCGCCTGGCCGACCGGGATGTTCTTGCGGACTCTGCGGCGGCCGCGCTGCGGGCGCTTCGGTGCTGGGCTCACTTACTTCTTCCCCGCCTTCTTCTTGCCGGCCACCTGCATGCGCTTCGGGCCCTTGCGCGTGCGCGCGTTTGTCTTCGTGTTCTGGCCGCGCACAGGCAGGCCACGGCGGTGCCGCAGTCCGCGGTAGCAGCCGATCTCCATCAAGCGCTTGACATTCTGCGAGCGCTCGCGGCGCAGATCGCCCTCGACCGTCAGCTCTCTGTCGATCGCGTCGCGCAGCTTGCTGACCTCGTCCTCGGTGAGGTCGCGCACGTAGGTGTCAGGCGCCACGCCGACGTCGGCGAGCAACCTGTTCGACGTCGACCGGCCGATCCCGTAGATGTACGTCAGACCGATCTCGACGCGCTTGTTCAGCGGGATGTTGATGCCTGCTATGCGAGCCATCGCGGGTGCCCTACCCCTGCCGCTGCTTGTGACGGGGGTTGGAGCAGATGACCAGCACGCGCCCGTGGCGGCGGATGATCTTGCACTTCTCGCACATCGGCTTGACCGACGGTCGTACCTTCATGATCCCTTTCGGCTGGTTCCAGTCGCCGCGGCTCTGGCAACCGGGGCGGCTGCCGCTACCACGTCGAGGACTGCACGCACGACAGAGCCAGCGGCTCCAAGCGCGACGAGGAAGAGTAGCAAAGGTTGCGTGCCGGGCGCGGGGTTGCTACGCCGCCGCGCGCTTGCCGTGCTCATGCCATGGCGTCAGCACGCGCGGGCCGTCGGCCGTGATCGCGATCGTGAACTCGAAATGGGCCGCCAGCGAGCCGTCCTGGGTGAAGATCGACCAGTGGTCGTCGGCCATCCGTACCTGGTGCCGACCAGCGGTCACCATCGGCTCGATCGCCAGCACCATCCCCTCCTCCAGGCGCGGCCCGCGGCCGGGCGGGCCGTAGTTGGGGATTTGCGGATCCTCGTGCATGTCGCGGCCGATCCCATGCCCGACGAGCGAGCGGATGATCGAGAAGCCCTCCGCCTCGACGTGCTGCTGGATCGCATGTGAGATGTCGCCGAGGCGATTCCCCGCAGCGCACTGCGGCACGGCCGCGAACAACGCGCCTTCGGTGGTGTCGAGCAGCTTCTGCGCGACCGGCGTGATCGGTCCGACCGGGAACGTGCGCGCGGCGTCGGCGACCCAGCCGTCGAACACGACGCCGACGTCGACCGACAGGATGTCGCCGCGTTCGAGCTTGTACGCACCGGGGATGCCGTGCACGACCATCGCGTTCGGCGAGGCGCAGATCGAGCCGGGGAACCCGCGGTACCCCTTGAACGCCGGCACGGCGCCTTGCGAACGGATGAAGCGCTCGGCCGTCTCGTCGAGCTCCTGCGTCGTGACGCCCGGGCGGACCTTGCCCTCCACCAGGTCGAGCGTGCGGACGAGGATGTCGCCCGCCGCGGCCATCTTGTCGATCTGCTCTGGCGTCTTCTTGACGATCACAGCGTCTCTTCGAGGCGCAGCGTCGCGAGCACCGCGCGGACGTGGTCGTGCACCTCGATGGGGCTGCGGGTCCCGTCGATCCGGCGCAGCAGACCGCGCTCGTCGTAGTAGGAGACGAGCGGCTCGGTCTGCTCGTGATAGACCTCGAGCCGCTCCTTGACGACCTCGGGCTTATCGTCGTCGCGCTGCACGAGCCGCGAGCCGTCGACGTCGCAGCGCCCTTCGTGCTTCGGCGGGTCGCTCTCGACGTGATACACACGGCCCGTCTTGACACTCACGCGGCGGCCGGAGATGCGACTGACCAGCACGTCGTCCGGCACGTCGAACAGCAGCACAGCCGTGATGCGGCGGCCGAGCCTCTCGAACGCCTCGCCGAGCGCGTCGGCCTGCGCGCGCGTACGAGGAAAGCCGTCGAGGATGAAGCCGTCGCGCGCGTCGTCGGCGCCGATGCGGTCGACGACCAGGTCGATCAGGAGCTCGTCCGGCACAAGCGCGCCGCGATCCATGAAGCCCTTCGCTTTCATGCCGAGCTCGCTGCCCTCCTTCACCGCCGCGCGCAGGATGTCGCCCGTCGCGACGTATGGCAGGCGGAAGTCTTCTTGCAGGCGGGCGGCCTGCGTGCCCTTCCCAGCTCCGGGGGGCCCGAACAGGATGAGGTTCAGCTCGCTCACGGAGAGCGAAACGTACTAGACCTGACAGCCGCCCGCCGGGTCGGGCTACTTCAGGAAGCCCTCGTAGTTGCGCATCATCAGCTGGGCCTCCAGCTGCTTCATCGTGTCGAGCGCGACCGCCACGACGATCAGCAGCGAGGTGCCGCCGAAGAAGAAGTTCGCCTGCGTCGAGTTGATCAGCAGCGTCGGGAAGGCGGCGACCGCCGCGAGGAACAGCGCCCCCGGAAACGTCAGACGCGCGAGGATGCGGTCGAGGAACTCAGCCGTCGGCCGCCCCGGACGCACACCGGGGATGAAGCCGCCATAGCGCTTGAGGTTGTCCGCCTGCTCGATCGGGTTGAACGTGACGGCGGTGTAGAAGTAGGTGAAGGCGATGATCAGGACCGTCTCGCCGATCAGGTACGGCGCGTTGCCGGGGTTGAAGAAGTTCGCGACGTCATGGGCCCACGGCTGGTTGATCAGCTGCCCGACCGTCGGCGGGAAGGCCATCAGCGAAGCAGCGAAGATGACCGGGATCACGCCGGCCATGTTCACGCGCAGCGGCAGATATGTCTGGCCGCCCTGCGTCATGCGCTGGCCGATCACGCGCCGTGCGTACTGCACCGGGATGCGCCGCTGCCCCTCCTGCACGAACACCACTGCCGCAATCACGCCGAGTGCGAGGAACGGCATCATCACCTTGAAGACCGGGTCCGGACTCGTCCACCACGCCTGCACGCCGTGCGGGAGGCTGGAGATGATCGACGCGAAGATCATCAGCGAGATGCCGTTGCCGATCCCGCGCTGCGTGATCAGCTCGCCCATCCACATGACGAGCATGCAGCCGGCGGTGAGCGAGACCGCGATCAGGACCAGCTTCGGGGGGCCGAAGTTCTGCACGACCTCCTGGCCGGTCTGGCTCTGCAGCGAGCGGAACAGGAAGACGTACGCTATGGCCTGGGCGCCCGCGAGGCCGACCGTCAGGTAGCGCGTGTACTGCGTGATCCTCTGCGTGCCGACCTCGCCCTCTCTCTGCAGCTGCTCGAGCGATGGGACGACGACCGTCAGCAGCTGCATGATGATGGAGGCCGTGATGTACGGCATGATCCCGAGCGCGAACAGCGCGATCCGGGCCAGGCCTCCGCCGGAGAAG
>Ga0207681_10003215_pt1 | contig 10247 bp, 5 predicted proteins | sample KBSS53metaG_FD_184324 | JGI IMG/M metagenome (GOLD analysis project Ga0207681, IMG submission 184324) | Switchgrass rhizosphere microbial communities from Kellogg Biological Station, Michigan, USA - KBS S5-3 metaG (SPAdes) (version 2) | ecosystem: Host-associated > Plants > Roots > Rhizosphere >... | reverse complement strand
GACCACGCGCACGCCGCCGGTCAAGCGCCACGACTTTGTCACGTACAGGCGCTCGGCGCCTTCGGGCAGAGTCGGATCGCCCAGCCATACGAACGCGTCGCGTAATTCCGCCCGCACCAGCACACCGACCAGGCTCGACAGCCGGCTGATGAGCTGCACGTACCCGCCGTTGTTCAACCGCAAGCCGTACACCCGATGCGCCGGATCGAAGGCGGCGCCCACCTCGCCGTCGGCGCTGCCGCGCAGGTACTCGGCCGCCAGCGACAGGCCTCGCCACGAGATCTGCAGATCCGCGCCCGCGAACCAGATCGGGTGCCGGCTGTCGAGCGCGCGGTCCTGCGCGCCGTAGAGACCGGACACGCCCAGCTCGAGCAGGAACGGAAGGCGAGGCGCGATCGAGACGCGTCCGCTCAGCGTCTTGCCCGCGTTGCTGTCGGTCTCGTCGTAGAAGTGGAACGGCTCGATGACGGACGACCCGTTGGTGGCGGCGCCCGCGATCGTGATCAGATCGTCCGGCCCCAGCCGGCTGCGGACCTTGATTCCGATCGGCGTTCCGGTCGTGTAGCGCGCGATCAGCGACGGCGTGATGCCGAAGCGCTGGTTCGCCTTGCGCGATCGGTATTCGATGCCGATCACGGAGTCGAACTTGCCGAGAAAGATCGACGTCCGGCGTAACGCGCCCACCTGCCATTCCAGCTGAGCGAGGTCGATCTCGAACACGTCGCCCAGACGGAAGTTGGTGCCGGTGCGGGGCATGAAGTCGACGCTCGCGGTGCCGAGGACGGTGGACGCCAGCGCGCCGTTCAGCGTCAGGTTGACCTCGTTGACGATGAAGCTGGGGGCGCCGTTCGAATCGATCAGGTCCTGGCGATCGACGCCGGGCGGATTCCCGAGATCGGCCGGCTCGCCGCGCGAGTTGATGGCCGGCGCCAGGATGTCGCCGAGAAACACCCAGCCGTACTGGTCCGCGTACTGGGGAAAGTAACGCTCGCCGGGCGGCCCGACATCCTGGATGAACCCGCTGCCGTCGCCCTGCGCCGCGAAGAAGCCGACGTCGGCGTAACCGGTCAGCGAATACGACGGCTTGCGTCCCGCCACCACACCGCGCAGCTGGCGAACCTCTTCCTGCAGCGCCTCGTAGCGGTCGTCGTCGACCTGCTGCGTGGTCTCCTCGTCGTCGGTCGCATCCGGCGTGGGCAGCGGGGGTACGGGCGGCGCGGCGTCGGTCGCGTCATCAGAGAATTGCGGTGATAGCGGCGCCGGCTCGTCCTGCGCGTGCGCCAGCACAGGAACCAGGCTGGTCGCCAGCGCCGCGAACGCGATCGTGGTCCGGTTCTTCACGGGTTCACGAACGAAATATCGTCGATGGTCACGGTCAGGTTGCACGTGACCGGAACGCGCCATTCGACGCCGATGATTGACGCGGGTTCGATGAACACGCTGGTAACGAACGGACCACTGGCCATCGGAGGCACGGATCCGCCGCTGAACGCGATCCTGAAAACACCGCTGGACGGGCCAAGCGTCGTCAACGGCGGATCGCAGGACGACGCCGCCGCGCAGAAACCACGCGGATCGTCGGTGCTGGTGGTGCTCGGCCTCGAGGTGACGCCGAATTGAACGTCACAGGGGGGCTCGGGTACGACGTGCGTCATCGTGAACTGGACCCCCGCGAAAGCGCGCGCGTCCACGCAATCGTCGAACCGCAGCCCGAACGTGTACCACGCACCCGACGCGTCGACCGGAACCGAGCGCATTTGGAACAGCACGGTTTTGTTGCCCGGCGTGGTCTGGGCGGACGGCGGGGGGACGCCGGCGGGCGCGCGCGTGAAGGTCCCGCCCGTGATCCCGGGCGGCGTTCCGAACCGGACGGGATCGATTCCGATCGCGTCCCCGAAGTCGGTGATGATCGGTGCTGCGGGCGGCCGACCCGAGCAGATGACTGTCGAAGGCCCGCCGCCGCGCCCGCCTCCCACCGATCCCCCCGCGCCTCCCGTTCCGGATGGTCCGCCCCGTCCCGCCAGCCCGCCCCCACCCATGCCACCGATCGGACCGCCGCCGACGCCGGACGACACGAGGCCCGTTCCGCCGACTCCGGTGTTTCCGGTCGTTCCGGCGCTTCCAATCGTGCCGCCTGCGCCGCCCGCGCCCGTGCACGAACCACCGACGCCGCCGACGCCCGTCGGCGTCCCGACGCCAGCTGGCGCGGCGGTCAGCGTGGCGGGCAACGTATCGCGCGCCGTCAGCGTCTTCAGGAACGCCACCAGATCGCCCGCCTCCCCGTCCGTGAGCATCAGCGGTTTGATCTGCGCGGCGATGTTCTCGGGGCTGACCTGCTCGCCGCCCGCGTTGCGGGCGCCCGTGTTGTAGTGCCAGACGACGTCTTCGAGCGTCGCGTAGCGGCCGTCGTGCATGTACGGCGCGGTCAGCGCGACGTTGCGCAGGCTCGGCGTCCGCCACGCGCCCTTGAGTCTGTCCGCGGGCGCGTTCTTGACGTACGCCGCCCGCGAATCATCGGTGGGGTCGTCGCTCCAACCGCTGGTGCGAAGCCAGCGGTTAAAGGTCGGTGAGGTCGAGTCCGTGTCGCGCAGGCGTCGGAGCCCATCGTACGCGCCCCAGGGCGCGCATTTCAAGGCTGCGTCCGAGACGCAGTCGCACGCCGCGTTCTTGGGCTCCTTGCTCGCCGGACAATCCTCGAGGAGGGGCACCGTCAGTCCGCTCTGCGGCACGCCCACGTTGTGAAACTTCTCGTCGGTGAGCTGGGCCCCGGAGTGGCAATCGATGCAGCCCGCCTTGCCGGCGAACAGGCGCGCGCCCCGCTTGGCCGCCGCCGGAATCGCGGATGAATCGGGACCCTGTTGCACATAGAGATCGAAGTCCGACTCGCGGCTGGTCAGCTTGTACTCGTACGCGGCGATCGCCTTCGCCCAGTTCACCAGGATCCGGTTCACCATCGTCTTCTGGTCGCTCTGCTCGTATTTCCAGCCCGCCCGGAGAAATGGCTCACCATCGCCGACGAGGGTGCCGAACGCGCTCGACTTGCCGTTGCCGTTGGGCGGGAACGTCGCGATGGCAGCCACGTCCAGCGGGCCGAAGTCGTCCGCGAAGACCTGGTTGTAGAGCGGCGCGTACCGATCGGCGATCTGGTGGGCCGTCCGCAGCCGGCTCCCGTTCAGCGTGGTCGCGCTCTCGGCGACCACGACGTTCAGCGCCCACAGCGAATCGGCGCGGCCGTTCCAGAACACAACCGGGCGGTAGGCGCTGTTCACGACGGCCAGCGCGTTGACGTCGGTCCACCCGGCGCCGACCGAGACGTGCCCCGGGATCGACGTGGTGTCGACGCCCGCGCGTCCCAGGTCGTGGCACGTCGCGCACGAGATCCCGAGCGGCTGGCAAGCCGGCGTGCGCGCGGGCGGCGACGGCCGGTTGATGGCGTCGACCTGGGTGGGTAGGCCCGAGAACGCCGGGTCGAAGAAGAACGCCTGGCCCAGCAGCTCGGCCGTCGGATTACCGACGTACTTGTTGGACCGATCGGGCGGCGGCGGCCCCGGATTGGCCAGCGACGCGACGCGCTCCCATTCGCCTTCCGTCCACGCGCAACCCTCTGACGTACAGAAGAGATCGTCGGCGAATTTGCCGCATCCGGACAACGCCAGGACACAAAGGCCGAGGCGTTTGAGAATGGAATTCATCGACGCTGCCAGTGTAAAGAAAAGAACAATGGGTCGCTGCCATTTCGTGCGACGATTCGTCGTCCGCGAGCAAATGGTGCGCCATACGAAATGTCGTCCGACAGGAAACGCACCGGCGCAATCTGTGCGCGCGGCCGAGCGTTCGGACGACAACTCGTCGGACGAACGGACAAGTTGACTGACGTGATCGCCCTCGATCGCACAAAACCGCGCGCGCCGTCGCTGGCACGATGTTGGCTTTTCACCGCGGCATGCTGGAGTCCGTGCGCTCTCTAACGACGCTGTTCGATACGCCGCTGCAGTTGCCGCCGGCAGCGTTCCATCTTCTGATCATGGGGCCCGATCTGTTTCTGGCGCAGGCGCTGCCCAAGAACGGCGCCATGTCGATCGGACGCGCCGACAACGCCGACATCCGCATCACCGATCCGCTCGCCTCACGGCTGCACGCGCGGCTGCACATCACCGAGGGTATGTTCGAGATCGAGGACATCGGTAGCATCAACCGGACGAAGGTCCGCGATGTCGCGCTCGATGCCGGCGAGCGCGTGGCGGTGATGCCGGGCGAGGCGGTGACGATCGGCTCGACGATATTGATGGTGCAGGAGACGCGGCAGGCAGCCCGCAACCGGCGGGTCTGGCCGCACACGCACTTCGAGGCGCGCATCGAGGAAGAGTGCGCGCGTGAGACGCGGATGCCGTTCGCGATCATTCGCCTGGCCGTCGAAAACAACCAGCCGGCGGGTACCATCGCGGACACGATCTCGCCGGCGCTGCGCACCTCCGACATGCTGGCGCTCTACGGCCCCAGCGACTACGAGATCTTCCTGCCCGCGACGTCGCCCGACCTCGGTTCGGCGATCAACAACGACCTGATCGGCCGCCTGCGCGCGCAGAGCATCGTCGCGCGCACCGGGATCGCCTGCCACCCGCGCGACGGACAGACGCCCGAGGCGCTGGTGGCGCGGTCGAGCGAACGCCTGCGCGGCCGGGAGCTGCCCGCGCCCGTCGAGGGCGTCGTCGTCGAGGATCCCCGCATGCGGCGGGTCTACGGCCTGGCGAGCAGCGCCGCGCGGGGCGCCATCAGCGTGATCGTCCTGGGCGAGACCGGGGTCGGCAAGGACGTCATGGCGCAGGAGATCCACCGCATGTCGCCGCGCGCGAAGGCGCCGTTCGTGGCCATCAACTGCGCGGCGGTGTCGGAGGGCCTGCTGGAGAGCGAGCTGTTCGGGCACGAGAAGGGCGCGTTCACGGGCGCCACCGAAGCCAAGGCCGGCTTGCTGGAATCTGCGCCGGGGGGAACCGTGTTCCTCGACGAGATCGGCGACATGCCGCCCAAGCTGCAGGCGACGTTGCTGCGCGTGATCCAGACGCGCCAGGTGCAGCGTGTCGGCAGCGTGAAGACGCGCCCCATCGACGTCCGCTTCATCGCCGCCACGCACCGCGATCTGGAAGCCGAGATCGGTGCTGGGCGCTTCCGGCAGGATCTCTACTACCGGCTGAACGGGATCACGCTGACCATCCCGCCGCTGCGCGAGCGGCGCAGCGAGATCTTGCCGCTGGTCCGATCGTTTCTGACGCAGTTCGCGCGGGAGATGGGTGACAGGCCCGCCCCCGAAGTCTCGCCCGAGGCCGCGCGCCTGCTGGAGGCGTACTCGTGGCGGGGCAACGTCCGCGAGGTGCGCAACGTGGTCGAGCGCGCGCTGCTGCTGTGCGAGGGCTCGGAGATCCTGCCCGAGCACCTCCCCATCGAGAGCATGGCCGCCAACGCGATCTCGTTCGCGAACGTACCGGCGCCCGGGATGACGCCGCCGCCCCCGACGCCGGCCGCCCTTCCGGCCGCGGCGCCCGTGCCCGCCGACTTCGCCCGGCCGACGGCGCCGATGAACGCGGCCGAGGACGAAAAGGAACGCATCCTGCGCGTGCTCGCCGAGTGCGCCGGCAGCCAGACGCGCGCCGCGAAGGTTCTCGGCATCGCGCGCAGCACGCTGATCGCACGCCTCGACGAGTACGGCGTTCCCCGTCCGCGCAAGTAGCGGAGGCGACGTGCGCCGCGCGTTTCCGGCCTTCGTTCTGACCGCCGCCCTCGTCTCGGTAGTGGCGTGCGTGCGGCCCCTGCCGAGTGCGCCCGAGGAAGACTTCGACGCCGCCGCGCAGGGTCCAGACGCCGGCGGATCGACCACCGGCGCGGCCGGTCAAGCCACCAACGCGAGCGGTGGAGGGGGCCACGCTGCGGCCAGCGTCGCGGCCGGCGGCACCGGCGGCACCGCTGGCACCGCTGGATCGACCGGCGGCACCGGCGGCGTTGTCGGCAGCGACGCCGCCGTGCCGACCTGCAGCGACGGCATCAAGAACAGCGACGAGACGGGCGTCGACTGCGGCGGCCACTGCGGGAAGTGCGCCGCAGGTAATGGCTGTCTGGTGGACCGCGACTGCCAGTTCGCGTGCCGCCCTGACAAGACGTGCGGCGCATGCATCGTCGCCGCCGATTGCCCCGGCATCGAGTCGGAGTGTCAGCATCGCACCTGCGCCAATGGCGTGTGCGGGATGACCCGCGAAGCGTTCGGTACGGTGCTGGCGGTGCAGACATCCGGCGATTGCAAGCGCCGCCAATGCGCGTCCGATGGCACCGTCGTGGCCGCCAACGACGACAGCGACGACAGCGACGTTCCGGATGACCGCAATCCCTGCAGCAACGACATCTGCACGTCGGGCACGCCGTCGCACACGATGGTGCCAGCGGGCGCCAACTGCGGCGGCGCCAATTTCTGCAACGCGAGCGCCCGCTGCATCGGCTGCGTGGTCGCCGCCGATTGCCCGGGCACCGACACGGCCTGCCGCATTCGAAGTTGCACGGCGGGCGGGATATGCGGCTTCTCGTTCGTTGCCGCGGGAACGGGGTTAGTCGATCCGACCGCGGGCGACTGCAAGGGGCTCCTGTGCAACGGCGCGGGCGACAAACTGGTGGTCAACAACGACGGCGACCTCCCGATCGACGGCAACCCTTGCTCGACCGACGAATGCTTGGCGGGAACGCCGATGCACCGTCCGGTCGCTTCAGGGACGTCGTGCGGCGCCAACCTGATCTGCGACGGCGCCTCCAGGTGCGTCGAGGATGTGGCGAGATAGCATGCGCGCGCACGTCGCGTTTCTCACGGCCGCGATCCCGATCGCGGCGTGCGTGCCGCCGCTGCCGGATGAAACAAACGGAACAGGCTTCCCGAATTTCATGGTCGCGCTGGTGTCGTCCGCCGGCAGTCCCGCGAATCTGGCCGTCGATTCCCAGTCCGTGTACTGGGCGGATATCAGCAGGCAAGCGGTGATGAAGGTGTCGCCGCGGGGCATCGAGACAGTGGCTCGGACTCCCTTTCGCGGGTACTACCAGGTCGCGGTCGATGCCAGAAGCGTCTACTGGACGTCGGGCCAACAGGACTTTGCGAGAAACGAAATCGTCAAGGTCGACATCGCCGGTGGCCAACCGACGACGATCGTCGCCGATCCGAACGACACGGACGACATCGAGATATTCGCCGTGCGTGGTGGCGCCATCTACTGGACGACCGGCGGCGGAAACGTGAAGAAGGCCAGTCTCGGCGGCGGACCGCCGACGGTGCTGGCGACGGAACAGTGGAGCCACGTCGGCCTTGCCGTGGACGGGACCAGCGCCTACTGGATCCGAAGCGATGGCATCGTGAAGGTTGGGATCTCCGGCGGCGAGCCGGTCCTCATCGCGCCCATGCTGACCGAGTCGTACAGCAATCTGGCGGTCGACGCGACGCACGTCTACTGGAGCGACGCCCTGACGAACAAGCTGCTCAAGGTGCCAATCGGCGGCGGGACACCCGAGGTCGCTTACGCGCCGGGCAGCGAGCCGATGCACGTGGCCGCCGATGGTTCCGGCTTGTACTGGATAGACCAATCTGGTTCGGTATGGGGCCTCGACAGGCCGCAGACGGAAGCGCGCGCCCTCGGCGTGACCGCGCCTGACGGTGTGGGCGACCTCGTCCTCGACGAGACCGGTGTCTTTTGGGTAGCCGGCGACGCCATCTACAGGGCGCCCAAATGATGGGCGTGCTGCGGCGACGTTCGGCATCTTGAAGGCGCCGAAGTGATGTCCGGCGTCCGACAAGTTGTAGGACGCGCGACGAACTGAGCCGACAAGTTGTAGGACGCGGCCCGTCGCCCCGCGAAAAGTCGTGTGATTTCCGCGCGGCACGGTCGTTGCTGACAACCGGCGCGCAACCAGGTGCGGGGCCGTCGGCTCCGCGGCCACACATTCGCCAACCCGCGGAGGGACCTTCTCGATGAACCTACACAAGACGAACTCAATCAAAGTCGGTACGACGCTTGTCGGCCTGACACTCGCCGTGACGCTGGCGGGGCTCGGCTGCGGGGACGGCGGCGGCACGCCGTCGGGCAAGGGCGGCAGCGGGGGCAAGGGCGGCACCACCGGAAGCGCCGGCACCACCGGAAGCGCCGGCACCACCGGGACCGCCGGCACCACGGGCTCCGGCGGCACTGGTGGATCGATCGGCGGCACCACTGGCTCTGGCGGCACCGCCGGGGCCACCGCCGGCACCACGGGCTCCGGCGGGTCAGCCGGCACCGGCGGCTCCACGGGCGGCACGGGCGGCGTGGCCGGCTCTAACACCGCGGGGACCGGCGGCTCGTCCACCGGCGGCGCGGGCGCGACGGGCACGGGCGGCACCGGCGGCGCCGGCGGCACCGGCGGCCTCCCCGCGAACCTGCCTCCGACACTGAACCCGCCGGCGGGCGCGACGCTGAAGCTGCGTGTGCACGCGACCGGCGACCAGATCTACACCTGCATGGGGAGCTCGGCGGGCGCTGGCGGCGGTGCGGGTGCAGGCGGGGCGGGCGGCGCGGCCACCACGACCTACGCGTGGGTGCTGAAGCAGCCGGACGCCAAGCTGTGGGACTGGACCAGCACCACCACGCAGGTCGGCACGCACGGGCTGGGGCCGAACTGGACCTCCACCGACGGCAGCGCAGTCAATGGCGCCAAGGCATATGGGGAGAACGCCACCGGCACGATCCAGTGGCTTCTGCTGCGCGCCACGTCGAACACGGGCACCGGCGTGTTCAGCGACGTCACCTACGTGATTCGCGCAAACACGACCGGAGGTGTCGCGCCCGCCGCAAACAGCTGCGATTCGACGACCACCGCGGACATGCGCGTCCCCTACACGGCTGACTACTACTTCTATAACGGCGGCGGACCCGGCACGGCGTGGATGACGCCGCCCGGAAACCTGCCGACCGGAATCCCGGTCCCGAACGGCGCGACGCTGAAGATCCATGACCACGCGATCGGCGTACAGGTCTACACCTGCACGGCCAGCACGGGAGGCACGAGCGGCGGCGGTACGGGCGGCACGGGCGGCACGAGCTACTCGTGGGTGCTCAAGCAGCCGGACGCGATCCTCTACGACTCGAGCTTCGCGCAGGTCGGCACGCACGGCATGGGGCCGAACTGGACCTCCACCGACGGCAGCATCGTCAACGGAACCAGGATCGCCTCCGCGAACTCGACGATGGCGGGCGCGATCCCGTGGCTGCTGCTGGGAGCGTCGTCGACCGCGGGCACCACGGGCGTGTTCACGGACATCACGTACATCCAGCGGCTGAACACCGCCGGCGGCCCGGCGCCGACCACCACCTGCGACTCGACCTCCGCCGACGTCCGCATCCCGTACTCCGCCGACTACTACTTCTTCACAGGAACGTCGACGGACGGCGGCACCGACTGATCCGGACACTGCCCTGATCGAGGGCGGACGCGGGGAGGTGGCGACAGCCCCTCCCCGCGTTTTTGTTTGTCAGGCGCGGCGGAACGCGATCAGCCAGCTCGCGACGACCACCCCCAGCGCGGCCGCGCCCAGCAGCGCCTGGACGAGCGGGCGCGGCGTTCGCCAGCCGCGACGAAGCTGGGCGAACGCCCAGCCGACGCCGAACAGAGCGCCGAAGCCGAGCCCGAACAGGTGAGCCTTGTAGTCGGCGCCGCGCATCGTGCCGGTCATCGCGAACAGCGCCAGCCCGGCGCCGAGCGGCACCCACCAGTAGCCGGGACGCGTGCGCAAGGTCAGACGCCTGACGGTTTGCAGCCCCGCGATGATCCCCAGCGCCGCGAACGTCGCCGTCGACGCGCCGACCGAATCGTGGTTCGTGCGGTGATAGACGGCCGTCATCAGGTTTCCCGCCGTCGCCGAGAGCAGGATGAGCGTCGCGCCCAGGCCGCCGCCCAGCCAGCGGCCGACCGACGAGACGAAGATCAGCGTGGCGACGACGTTCCCGACCACGTGAAACAGATCCGCGTGCAGCGTCAGCGCGGTCACCGCCCGCCACCAGTCGCCGTGCATGATGCGCTCGGCGGACGCCGAGCCCACGCGGAACCAGATCGATCCCTGATCCCAGGTGCCCGACACCAGCAGCATCGCCGCGAATCCGATCGCGCACAGCAGCCCGAGCGGGCTCCACCCGAGATCGGGCGCGGGCGCCGGCTGCTCGGGCGCGCCCTCGGCGTCGCACGCGTCCAGCGCC
>Ga0207681_10003209_pt1 | contig 10260 bp, 10 predicted proteins | sample KBSS53metaG_FD_184324 | JGI IMG/M metagenome (GOLD analysis project Ga0207681, IMG submission 184324) | Switchgrass rhizosphere microbial communities from Kellogg Biological Station, Michigan, USA - KBS S5-3 metaG (SPAdes) (version 2) | ecosystem: Host-associated > Plants > Roots > Rhizosphere... | reverse complement strand
ACATGCGCGCCCAGAACCTGACGCCGTTCTGGGGCTCGGTGGCGTTCCTGCTCGCCTTGTTCGGATTCGGTGCGAAGGCCGGCATCGTGCCGCTGCACGTGTGGCTTCCCGAGGCCCACCCCGCGGCTCCGTCACCGGTGTCGGCGCTGATGAGCGGGGTGATGCTGAAGACCGCCGTCTACGGGCTGCTGCGCGTCACGTTCGACCTGCTGCCGGCGCAGGTCTGGTGGTGGGGCGTTCTGCTGCTCGCGCTCGGCCTGGCGAGCGCCCTTTTCGGCGTCGTCTTCGCGGCGGTCCAGGTCGACATGAAGCGGCTGCTCGCCTATTCGTCGATCGAGAACATCGGCCTGGTGTTCGCTGCGATCGGGCTGGCGGTGCTCTTTTCCGCCTACGACATGAAGCCGATGGCGGCGCTCGCGTTGACCGCGGCGCTCTATCACGTCGCCAGCCATGCGTTCTTCAAGAGCCTGCTGTTCGTCGGCACCGGCGCCGTGCTGCACGCCACCGGCCAGCGCAGCCTCGGCAAGCTCGGTGGCCTGATCCGCTACATGCCCTGGGTCGCCTGGCTGACCCTGATCGGGACGCTGGCGAGCGCGGGCCTGCCGCCCCTCGGCGGCTTCGTCTCCGAGTGGCTGCTGCTGCAGAGCTTCCTCTTCACGCCGGGGCTGCCCAGCTCGTTCCTCAACATGCTGATCCCGGTCGTCGCGGCGCTGATCGCGCTGGTCGCGGCGCTCTCGGGCTACACGATGGTGAAGTTCTTCGGCGTCATCTTCCTCGGCCAGCCGCGCGAGAACAACCTCGTCCAGGCGCAGCGCGCAGGTCCGTGGGAGCGCGCCGGCATGGTCTGGCTCGCGCTCGGCTGCGTCGCCCTCGGACTGCTGCCGGTCCAGTTCATCCAGCTCATCGATGCCGTCACTCGCCAGCTCGTCGCGGCGGGGCTGGGCAGCACGGTGGCGGCCAGTGGCTGGTTGCTGGTGCCGGTCGATGTCGAGCGCGCGAGCTACGGTCCGGTGGTCTTCCTGCTCGGGCTGGCGGCGAGCTATGGGCTCGCGTTCGCGCTCGTCCGCCGGCTCTACCACGGGCGGCTGCGCCGCGCCGCGCCATGGGACTGCGGCCATCCCTGGCAGACCGCGCGAATGCAGGACACGGCCGAGGGCTTCGGCCAGCCGATCCGGCAGATCTTCGAGCCGTTCTTTCGCATGCAGCGGGAATTGCCTTCGCCGTTCGATCGCGAGCCGCGCTATCGCGTCGTCGTCGGCGACCACTTCTGGCACTGGCTCTATCTGCCGGTGGCCGACCTCGTCGAACGCCTGTCGCGATGGATCGGGCGGCTGCAGCAAGGGCGGATCGCCGTCTACCTGCTCTACAGCTTCCTGACCCTGGTCGCCGTCCTCGTCCTGGTGAAGCGATGAGCGTCCTCGGCAGCCTCTCGCAGCTTCTCGAGATCGTCGTCGCGCTGCTGCTCGCGCCGCTCCTGGCGGGCTGGGTCAACCAGTGGCGCGCCTGGCTGCAGAACAAGTCGGGGCCCGGGCTGCTGCAGCCGTATCGCGTCCTGCACAAGCTGTTCAACAAGGAGTCGGTGCTCGCCGAGCACGCCTCGCCGCTCTTTCGCGCCGCGCCGTACATCGTCTTCAGCTGCATGCTGCTGGCGAGCGCGATCATCCCGACGCTGTCGACCGACCTTCCGCTCGCTCCGGCGGCCGACGCGATCGCCCTGGTCGGCCTGTTCGCGCTCGCGCGCGTGTTCATCTCGCTCGCCGCGATGGACGTCGGCACCGCCTTCGGCACGATGGGAGCGCGGCGCGAGATGCTGATCGGCTTTCTCGCCGAACCGGCGCTGCTGATGGTGCTCTTCTCGGCGTCGCTGATCCCCAAGTCGACCTCGCTCGCCACCATCGTCGAGACGCTGGCGCACCGCGAGCTGGCGATCTATCCGAGCCTGGCCTTCGCCGGCGTCGCGTTCGCGATGATCTCGCTGGCCGAGAACGCCCGCGTCCCGGTCGACAACCCGTCGACGCACCTCGAGCTGACGATGATCCACGAGGCGCTGATCCTCGAGTACTCGGGGCGCCACCTGGCGCTGCTCGAATGGGCCGCGAGCCTGAAGCTGTTCGCGTACTCGTGCCTCGGCGTGGCCCTGTTCGTGCCGTGGGGCGTGGCCGAGGCCCATGCGCCGCTCGAGCTGGTGCTGGCGTTGCCGGTGCTGGTCCTCAAGCTCGCCATCGGCGGCATGCTGCTGGCGGTGATGGAGACGGCCAGCGCCAAGATGCGCATCTTTCGCGTCCCCGAGTTCCTCGGCACCGCCTTCCTGCTCGCGGTGATCGGCGTGCTGGTCCACATCCTCCTCGGTGCCTAGGGACGACCGATGAGCCTGCTCGTCACCCAGCTGATCAACCTGTTCGCCGCGGTGATCCTGATGCTCGCCTTCGCGATGATCTCGCAGCGCCGCATCCTCTCGCTGATCCACCTGTTCACGCTGCAGGGCGCGGCGCTGGTCGCAGCGACCGCGGTGGTCGGCTACGTGACCCACCAGCCGCACCTCTACTTGTCGGCGGCGCTGACCTTGCTGCTCAAGGTGATCCTGATCCCGATGATGCTGCACCGGATCATCAAGCGCCTCGACGTGCGCTGGGACGTCGAGGCGCTGATCAACGTGCCGACGACGATGCTGTTCGGCATCGTCCTGGTCATCTTCGCGTTCAACCTCGCGAAGCCGATCTCGCAGCTGTCGTCGTCGATCGCCGGCGGAACGCTCGGCATCGCGCTCGCGTGCGTGCTGCTCTCGCTGCTGATGATGATCATCCGCTCGAAGGCGGTGCCGCAGGTGATCGGTTTCCTGTCGATGGAGAACGGCCTGTTCTTCGCCGCCACCTCGGCGACCTACGGCATGCCGATGGTGGTCGAGCTCGGCATTGCCCTTGACGTGCTGGTCGGCATCCTGATCATCGGCGTGTTCATGTTCCAGATCCGCGAGCAGTTCGACAGCCTCGACATCCGCCACCTCGAGAAGCTGAAGGAGAACTGACGTGGGAACGCTGCTCTTCGTTCTCGGCATCCCGCTGGTCGGCAGCGTCGTCCTCGCCCTCATCGGGCACAAGGCGTTCGCGCGCGACGTCAACGCAGGCTTCAGCTTCGCGACCTTCGCCGCCGCGTGCGTGCTCACTGCACGCATCGTTTCCTCGGGTCCGCTCGTCGTCGGCGACGAAGAGTTCTTCATCGATCCGCTCAACGTCTTCCTGGTCACGCTGACCGCCTTCGTCGGCCTGACCACGGCGATCTTCTCGCGTCCCTACATGCGCATCGAGCAGGACCACGGCAAGATGACGCCGGCGCGGATGCGCCTCTATCACAGCATGTACCAGCTGTTCAGCTTCACGATGCTCGTGGCGCTGACGACCAACAACATGGGCATCCTGTGGGTGGCGATGGAGGCGGCGACGCTGACGACGGTGCTGCTGGTGAGCGTCTACCGCACCGCGGCCAGCCTCGAGGCGGCGTGGAAGTACTTCATCCTCTGCGGCGTCGGCATCGCGCTCGCCCTGTTCGGCACGGTGCTGCTCTACATGGCCGCCGAGAAGGTCCTCGGCGCCGAGGGAGGCGCGCTGCTCTGGACCCACCTCGACACGGTGAAGACCCGGCTCGACCCGAACATCATCACCCTCGCCTTCGCTTTCCTCTTCATCGGCTACGGCACCAAGGTCGGCCTGGTGCCGCTGCACAACTGGCTGCCCGACGCCCATGCCGAAGGGCCGACGCCGGTGTCGGCGGTGCTCTCGGGCCTGCTCCTGAACGTGGCGATGTACGCCCTGCTGCGCTGCAAGGTGCTCACCGACGGCGCCCTCAACAACGCTCTCGCCGGCCAGCTGCTGATGGGCTTCGGCCTGGCGTCGGTCGTCGTCGCCGCGTTCTTCCTCTCGCGCCAGAAGGACGTCAAGCGCATGTTCGCGTACTCGTCGATCGAGCACATGGGCCTGATCGCGTTCGCCTTCGGCCTCGGCGGGCCGATCGCCAACTTCGCGGGGCTGCTCCACATGACCGTTCATTCGCTCACCAAGTCGGCGATCTTCTTCGCCGTCGGCCATGCGACGCAGAAGGCAGGAACGCAGGTGATGAGCGAGATCCGCGGCCTGATCAAGGTCAGCCCGACCGTCGGCTGGGGGATGATGCTCGGGTCGATCGCGATCCTCGGCATGCCGCCGTTCGGCGTCTTCGCGAGCGAGTTCCTGATCCTCACGACGGCGATGCGCGAACAGCCCTGGGCGACACCGATCCTGCTCCTCGCCCTCGGTGTCGCCTTCGCCTCGGTACTCGGCCGGGTCCTGCCGATGGTCTTCGGCGAAACGTCGGTGCGGCGGCTGCCGCACTCGCCGTCACTGCTGCCGGTGTTCGTCCATCTCGGCCTCGGCCTGATGCTGGGCCTCTATGTCCCGCCCTACCTCGTCGGCTGGTACACCCAGGCGGCGCGGATGCTCGGAGGGTGATGCGGTGCGGATTCCCGGACTCGAGCTCGAATTCGATCGCCTGCCGGCGCCACTGCCGATCTGGCGCGCCCGCGTCGACGCCGACGCCTGGCAGGTCGCGGCGCGCGCCGTCGCCGCCGGCGGCGGTCGGCTCGTCGCGCTCTGGGGCGCGGACACGGGCTGGCGCGAAGCGGGTGGGTTCGTCGTCTGCGCCGCGTATGCGCTCGCCGACGGGCTCGCCTGGCTCGAGCTGCCGCTCGCGGCCGATGCGCCGGCCTATCCCGACCTGTCGGCGCAGTTTCCCTGCGCGGTACGGATGCAGCGTGCCGCCGCCGATCTGCTCGGGATCGTCGCGATCGGCGCGCGCGACACGCGGCCCTGGCTGGACCACGGTGCCTGGCCCGCCGACCGGTTCCCCTTGCATGAGCAGGAGCCCGAGGACGCTGCCGGTGAACGGAGGAAGGTGATCGACTATCCCTTCGTTCGCGTCGCCGGCGACGGTGTCCATGAGATCCCGGTCGGCCCGGTGCACGCCGGCATCATCGAACCGGGGCATTTCCGCTTTTCGGTCGTCGGCGAAAAAGTGCTGCGCCTCGAGCAGCGGCTCGGCTACACCCACAAGGGAATCGAGAAGCGCTTCACCCAGCTGGCACCGCTCGATGCCCATCGCCTCGCCGGGCGCGTGTCGGGTGATTCGACGGTCGCCTACGCGTGGGCCTACTGCATGGCGCTGGAAGCCGCCGCGGGGTGCGCGATCACGCCGCGCGCCGGCTCGCTGCGGGCGCTGCTGCTCGAGCGCGAACGCGTCGCCAACCACCTCGGCGACCTCGGTGCGCTCGGCAACGACGCCGCCTTGACGTTCGGCCTGGCCCAGTTCTCGCGTCTGCGCGAGGATTGGCTGCGCGTGTCGAAGGAGGTCTTCGGCCATCGCCTGATGATGGATAGCGTGGTCCCGGGCGGCACCGCGTGCGACGTCGATGGCGCAGCCGCGCAGCGAATGCGTGACCAGTGCGAAGCCGCGCTGATCGAGGTCAGCGAGCTGCGTTCGATCTACGACGAGCACGCAGGCTTGCAGGATCGCTTCATGGGCACCGGGCACGTGAGCGCCGAGCTGGCGGCCGAGCTCGGCCTCACCGGGCTCGCGGCGCGTGCCAGCGGCCTGGCGATCGACTTGCGGTCGGATCACCCCTGGCCTCCCTACGACACGCTGTCGGTGACCGCCGCGACCCATCGCGCCGGCGACGTCGCGGCGCGCGTCGCCGTGCGCTTCGTCGAGCTGTTCGAATCGTTGCGCCTGATCCGGGACCTCCTCGCCGCGCTGCCGCCAGGCGAGCATCGCAGCGCCGTCAGCCTGCCCGCCGGCGCGACTTTCGGCGCCGGCTGGGTCGAAGGCTGGCGCGGCGAAGTCTTCGTCGCGCTCGAGCTCGACGGCGATGCAGATGGCCACCGCATCCGCCGCTGCCATTGCCACGATCCCTCCTGGCAGAACTGGCCCGTGCTCGAGCATGCGGTGATCGGCAACATCGTTCCCGACTTCCCGCTGATCAACAAGTCGTTCAACCTCAGCTATTCGGGGCACGACCTGTGAGCCGCGGTCGCGAGCGCGAGACCTAGACGCGATGTGGAAGATCCTGCGCCAGATCGGCCGCACCGGCATCCGCAGCGAAGCTGTGCCCGCGTACGACGACGCGCTTCGCGTCGAGGCCGAGCGGATCCAGCGCGACCTGCTCGCCACCCTCGGCCGCGCCCTCGCGATCCGCCACGTCGACGCCGGCTCGTGCAACGGCTGCGAGCTCGAGATCCACGCGCTCGACAACCCGTACTACAACCTCGAGGGGCTCGGCATCCGCTTCGTCGCCAGCCCCCGCCACGCCGACCTGCTGCTGGTGACAGGCCCGGTATCGCGCAACATGGAGCTCGCGCTGGGGCGCACCTACGAAGCGACTCCGGCTCCCAAGCTCGTCGTCGCCGTCGGCGACTGCGGCCGCGACGGCGGCATCTTCGGCACGTGCTACGCCACCTGCGGCGGAGTCGCGAGCGTCCTGCCGGTCGACATCGTCGTCCCGGGTTGCCCACCGGCGCCGATCGAGATCCTGCGCGGCATCCTCACCGCGGTGCGCCGCGGTCGGCCGGCGCAGAGCGCGCCGCAGCACCCGACCTGATCGGTGCGAGCCGCCGGTGCGCGGCGCAGCCGGCGCGCGCAGTTGCGCGCCAGCCGAAATAGTCCACGGATCAGTCCCGCCGCCGCGAGGACCGTGCGATATCCTCGACCACCAGGACGAAAGGCCGGTGGGATACCTCGAAGAACTGAAGCGCCAGGCCGACGCGGCGCTCGCCCAGCAGACCCAGGACATCGGCGCGTTGCAGCGCAATGGCCTGCTCACCGACTCCGCCTGCCAGACGACGTCGCGGTATTTCGGCACGCTGGCGCGCCAGCTCAACGTCCTGCAGCCGGTCTCGAAGGCGGTCTGGCGCTTCGACAACCGCACCTCGTTCAGCCAGCTCCGTTTCAGCGACTTCCGCGCCGACTCGCGCCTCAAGAAGCTGCGCGACGAGGAGGTCTTCGACCACGTCGTGCTCAGCTTCGCCGCCAAGACCGGAACGCGCGTCACGGTTGCCAAGGACTTCCCGCCCGAGATCGAGAAGCTCGAGGCACGCCTGCGCCAGTGCGGCGCGCACTACGACAGCGAAGTGGTCCGCGATCCCGAGAACGGCCGCTTCGTCGAGAAGCGCTTCGAGCTGCTCGCCGACTTCCAGAGCAGCGTGCGCCTGCTGCCCGACCACGACGCCGGCCGCGTCACTTTCCACATCGCGAATCTCGACGGCTTCGAGACGGTGAGCGTCGTCTTCCCGGCGTTCGAGGTCGGCACCGCCCGCCTCGACGAGCTGGCGCGCTGGATCACGGGCGAGCCGCACGGCTTCCTGCGCGACGGCCAGCACCTGCGCCGCGTCGCCGCCTGAAGGGGGTCGGCGCCGGGGCGGCCACCGCGGCCGCTTAGACTCTCTCTTTTCGCCCCCGCCTGCCGCCATGCCCTGGTTCTGGAAGCCCTACAAGTCCGACGTCAGCTCGTTCATCGACGAGCTGAAGGCGAAGAAGCCGACCCTCGAGGACGAGCAGCTGCAGGGCCGGGCGATCTGGTGGGACCGCCGTGTCGACCTCCAGGCCGAGACCGAGTACGAGGACGCGCGCGTCCGCCAGCAGCCGTACGTCTACCAGACCAAGCAGCGCTGAGCGCGGGTCGGGGTCGCGGATGGAAGCGCTCGTGGAGGTCGGGGAAGAGGTCGTCGACAGCATCGCCGTCGCGCGCCTGTACGGCGAGCCGCTGTTCGACCTGCCGCACGACCTCTACATTCCGCCCGATGCGCTCGAGGTCTTCCTCGAAGCCTTCGAGGGGCCGCTCGACTTGCTGCTCTACCTGATCCGGCGCCAGAACTTCAACATCCTCGACATCCCGCTGGCGAGCGTGACGCGCCAGTACCTCGCCTATGTCGAGCAGATCCGCTCGCGCAACCTCGAGCTCGCCGCCGACTACCTGCTGATGGCGGCGATGCTGATCGAGATCAAGTCGCGCATGCTGCTGCCGCCGAAGAAGAGCGCCGACGGCAAGGAGCCCGACGATCCGCGCGCCGAGCTCGTGCGCCGCCTCATCGAGTACGAGCAGATGAAGCTCGCCGCCGCCAAGCTCGACGCGCTGCCGCTGCACGGCCGCGACTTCCTGCGCGCGCACGTCGCCGTCGAAGAGGCGTCGGCGGCGCGGCTGCCGGTCGTCGAGCCGGTCGACCTGCGCGAAGCCTGGCTCGAGATCGTCAAGCGCGCGAAGCTCCACCAGCACCACCAGATCTCGCGCGAGCACCTGAGCGTTCGCGAGCACATGTCGATCGTGCTGCGCGCGCTGCAGGGGCGCCGCTTCGCGCTCTTCGAGGAGCTGTTCGACGCCCGGCGCGGCGCGCCGGTCGTCGTCGTCACCTTCATCGCGCTGCTCGAGCTCGCCCGCGAGCATCTGCTCGAGGTCACGCAGGCCGAGGCGTTCGCGCCGATCTACGTCAGGCTGGCGTACCAGCCGGCGTGACGCGGAGCCGGCCGCATCGCGATCGGGACGGGCTCTGGCGCGACGAGGGTCCTGGCGGCACGTTTGGGCAGTGTCGGCGCTAGGGGGTCATCGGTTCGGCCGTCGTCGGATCGATCACCGCATGCACGCGCGCGATCGTGTTGGCCGGAAATCCGCCCTTGCGTGCGTGCTCGCGAACGGTGTCTGCGTCCGGCGCGAGGTAGACGCAGTAGATCTTGTTGTCGGTGACGAAGCTTTGCACCCACTGGATCTTCGATCCCATCGAGTCGAGCACGCCGTTGGACTTCTGCGAGATCGCCTTCAATTCCTGGGCCGGCAGCTTGCCGGCGCCAGCGATCTCGCGCTCGATGACGAACTTTGGCATACGCATCTCCTTTCGTCGGGGGTGGGCGGATCGCCGCGCCTGAGCGAAGTCTGGGCGACGCGCTCGAGGCTGTCTTGAGGCGAACGTCCCTGGTCCGACGGATGCCCGCGGGGCAACCGGGACAACCGTCCCGCCGCTAGGACAAGCGGCGCAACGCGCCGTCGGCGAGGCCCGCGTCGCGCGCCAGAACGATCGCCTGGTAGCGGTGGGCGACGCCGATCTTGTCGAAGACGCGCGTCACGTGGTTGCGCACCGTCTTCTCCGAGAGCGAGAGCTCGGCGGCGATCTCGGAGTTGTCCAGGCCGCGCGCGATGCCCTCGAGCACCTGGCGCTCGCGCTCGGTCAGCGCAGGGAGCTTGTCCGCGATTCCTTCCGGTGCACGCGGCCTGCGCAGGAATCCGTGCGCTTCCTCCAGGAAACGCCGCCACGCCGGCTCCTCGGGCAGCAGCATGTGGTTTGCGCTGTCGAGCTCGACGAAGCGCGCGCCCGCGATCAGGCTCGCGACCCGACGCCCTTCCTCGATGTGCACCGCCTTGTCCTTGGTCGCATGGACGACGAGCGTCGGGCACTTGACCCGCCGCGCGTCCTCCTGCACGTCGGTGCGAAACGCCGCTTCGAAGAACGCCGCAGCGTTCTCGGCCGAGACCGCCCGGCGCTGCAGTTCGGTCCAGGTGCGCACGTGCTCGAGCCCGCCTCCCGGCTGGAACACGCTGGCCCACACCTGCATGAACTCCTGATCGTCGATCCCCCAGCCGAGCCGCGCCATGTCGACGAACAGCTGCCCCGCAGATGCCTCGCGCGGCCGCTCGGGGCGCATGAAGTTGCCGCGCGCATACGTTCCGTAGAGCAGCAGCTGGCTCACGCGCTCCGGATGGCGCGCGGCGTAGCTGATCGCGATCGGCCCGCCTTGGCAGATGCCCAACAAAGGAAAGCGCTCGAGGCCGGCGCTGTCGACCACGGTGGAGAGATCCCGGGCCCAGGTGTCCGCGGAGGTATTGTCGAAAGAGCGGTCCGAAAGGCCGGTCCCGCGCAGGTCGTAGCGCAGCAGGCGGTATGCACTCGAGAAATGCTCGAGCCAGGGACGCCAGGCGAGGTTCTCCCACTGGTACTCGAGGTGATTGAGCCACGTCCCCGACATGACGAGCGGCGCGCCGCGCCCCGAAAGCGCGTAGGCGATTCGTGCGCCGTCAGGGCAGGTACAAAAATGGATCTCCTGATTCACGGCGCTCGCGGGAACAGTGGGCGACCTGATCGTACGCCCGGGATTTGGAGCGCGACGCCCGCTGGAACGTCGCCGCCATCGCGCCACGTTCGCGCCGATCGACGTCAGGCTCGCGTCCCGGCGTGAGGGTGCACTCGGCAGCTG
>Ga0207681_10003203_pt1 | contig 10268 bp, 15 predicted proteins | sample KBSS53metaG_FD_184324 | JGI IMG/M metagenome (GOLD analysis project Ga0207681, IMG submission 184324) | Switchgrass rhizosphere microbial communities from Kellogg Biological Station, Michigan, USA - KBS S5-3 metaG (SPAdes) (version 2) | ecosystem: Host-associated > Plants > Roots > Rhizosphere... | reverse complement strand
GCTCCCCGGCTCAACTTGAGCCAGATCGTGCAATTCCGTCCGCCTATCCGTTAACGTCCATCGCCACAATCCCGCCAGAACTCGCCAAAAGGGGATAGGAACGTCCAGCCGAAGTATGCCCGATACTCGGGGTATTGGTCCTATCCCATCCCCGCTATGCAACGGTCATGCCAGACCGTGTTCTACTAAAATGTAACACGAAGTACGGAAATGGCACACTTTCCTTTACGGAAGTGCACATCGTTGCACGATTTCACGCTGGCATCGGCCATGCACTCTTAGTCGGCGGCAATTACGCCAGCTTCGAGGTAAAACTTACATGACCAAATTTGTTATCCAGGCGCATACCAACGGCACGAAGATTGCAATCCCCGCTCCGGGCCATACGGCCGAACGTGCCCTGCATAACGTGCGCCGGAACCGCTGGGTCCGCCACGCCGCCGTGCTTACCGTTTTTGAACGCAAAACCGGAAATTTGGTTTTGGCGGTCAACGGTCCGCGCCGCGCGGCTTCCTACTAGCAAAATCCGGGCCAGCCTTCGGGCTGGCCCTTTTCTGCAAGGGATGTACCAATGACGAATAACCAATTTGACATTTACGATACTGCCCTCCTCGAGATGGCATGTGATTTGTATCAGTCTATCGGCCACGACCTCCAGGCCGCGGCCGGTCTTGGCACGGAAGATGCATACGTCGAGGATGAGGAAGTGGCATCCATCTTGCAGGACCGGATGCGCGATTATCTGCTGGAACATGGCACGAATCTTGTTCCGCTCTGGGATGCCCTGTCCGACGACAAGCGCTTTCGCTTGTGCCTGATGGCACTATAGGTTAGAATCCCGCTGGAAGTCGCCAAACGGCGATATCCAGTGGGTTGATTTTAAGCTGCAGACTCGGGGTATCGGGTCCAGGCCATGCGCCGTTCCTGTCTGTGTTCACCCAAGATGTAACACAGGCGCCAGAATTGTACACAGCTCGTGCACGATCTTGCGCGGACCTGCACACTTCTATACGTGGCACGACCCATGCTTATCTATAGGGCATGGCAAACAAGGCATCGACCAAAATCGTAATCACCCAGTATTACAAAATCGGTAACGACATCTATGCTCCGATTCAGTACATCCCGCTTGTGCTGGTCGCTAGCAAGAACTAGGCCAATGGCAAAATACACAATCGTAATGACGCGGTCCGAGTTTAGCAAAAAGCCTGCCAAAAAGCGTATCAAATCTATGCTCAAGGCAGGCGGCGGCGTCCGTGTAATTTTTACTCGGTAAACACGTAACCCTAGCAAAGGATGTGCCATGAAGGATACCATTATTGTAATCATCGTCTTGGCGTGCCTCTGGCTCGCTTCTTGCAGTTCGCCCGTCGCGCCTGCACACATCTGCACGACCCAGCCGAGGGCATATGCCCTACCTGACGGAAGTGTAAGTATGGAGGTGGACACGTATGCAAGTCCCGTGCCGTGTCCTGCTGTGCCCATCCTGTAACACATACGGTAAACCCTTGATACGCAATGGTTTACCGTGCTCCGTTTTGGTAGGCACGGGAACCAAAATGCAACATGGTCCTACACGAAGTAGCACAGGGTTGCACACCTCTACACATGGTACGGATGGTGCAGTAGTCAATGGCATGGCATACGGTAAACAGCATCCTAACCCACGCGTCCCTTACAAGGTTGTAAGTGCGCTCAAGCGCACAAAGGCAGGTAAATAATGACTCTTGGCACCGTTCTTGCTCGTGGTTGGCAGGCTCCCTCCGGTTTGGCCGCATACCCGCAGGTCCCCGTTGGCACGGACATTGCAGCGGCTACCTACCGCTACAATGCCTCCTTGGCACGGTTCCTGCGGCTTACAGAAATGGCAGTGGCACGGCGCAGCAAGATTCGTGCCGCCCATCGCCGCTACCTGCGCCGCATTGGCATGCCTCTTGCTCCCCTGCCCAAGGGTAGCAAGTATCGTGCCAAGGGTCGTAAACCCTAGCACTAGCAAGGGCCGTGCCATCACCTCCGGTGGCACGGCTTATTTCCACGTACTAATTCTGTAATACATATCTGTAAGTACCATCCTGTAATTACAATCCTGTTCTTACAATTTCGTTCGGCGGGTTCCGGGTTTCGCGTCGCTCGTCCATCGCGCATCCCCAATCCCGCTCCCCAAATTGACTTCACCTATTCCCGGAAACCGAAACCCGCCAGCTAAATCACGGAATTCCCAACCCGCCTCCCAAAGCCAACCGGAACAGCCCTTGACATTATTATTCGCGCGGGCGCGAGCGCGTAGCAAGGAACATGCCAAGCACCGTTCACCGTGTAACTCTTACATGGGCTTGCAATCGAAGACGTCTTGTGGTATACTGAATTTTTCCGTAGGGTTGAGCACGCTCCAAGGGTGAATTCGGTGACAAACACCTTCCCTCGAATAGCGGCGATTCTGGTATTCCTTCTGCTTGCGTGGCAGATCTATATCAGTATCTGGGATTGTCGTAACGCTGGCTCACTCGTAGCGTGCAAAGCGATTACGATTGGCAACCACACTTTCGCCGCCGAGTTCACGAGTCGAAGGCACTAGGTATAGGAATGACCAACATTTTTGACGAGCACCTGCCTCCTCTTCCCTCGAAGGAGGAGTCCGCGACGGAGGAACGGTCACGTTCCAACAAGCGAGATGTGGAAGGGGTGGGAGTGCTCGCGCTGCGACGTGGGCAGATCCGGCTGCAAGAACTCAGTGGTGAGGCGTTTGATACTCTGCGGGAAGCTATGAGATTCGCGGAGTATCCGGTGGCTGTATCCGCGGCCAAGGCTGTGCTGGATCGGTCGGGGTTTGGGCCGACATCGACGCTCAAGATTCAGGAAGGCGATCTGGAAGAACTGTCGACTTCGGAGCTTGCCGCTCTGGCGATCAAGCTCGCTTCTCGTTTAGCACCAAATCATCAATCCGAATCGAACGTATCAGTTGAAACGCCGGGACCGACTCTGAAACGAGTCCATTAGGACTTGTCGGTCTAGGACACAACGATACCCTCCTCCTCTGCACTTCTGGCGGACCAGAATCCGCGCGCAGCCGCGCGGCTGGAAGAGTTGCCGCCGGAAGATGCACTGATCTTAATCACAAGAGAACTGGAACGACGGCGATTTTTGGAACGGCCCGACGAGTGGGTACGGGAACGTCTGCGCGAACATATGTGGTCGTTCCAGAAACAAGTTATTCTGGCTGTGCAGCAGCATCGTTTGGTGCTGGTAAAGACTTGTCATGGGGTGGGCAAATCGTGGACGGCGGCTCGGACAGCCGGTCACTGGTTGGATGTTCATCCGCGGGGTAAGGCTTTCGTAGTGACGAGCGCTCCATCTGCGCCGCAGATCAAGGCGATTCTGTGGAGGGAGATCGGGCGGGTTCACGACATTGGAGGGCTAGACGGACGGGTCAATCAGTTGGAGTGGTACATGACGGTTGCGTCGGGGAGGGAGGAACTCGTCGCATTCGGTCGTAAACCTGATGACTATGATCCGGCGGCTTTTCAGGGTATCCATGCACGATTCGTTTTAGTCATCCTCGATGAGGCTAACGGGATTCGAGGAGCTTTGCATGAAGCCGCGTCGTCGCTCATTGCGAACGACTATGGGCGCATGCTCATGATCGGGAATCCGGACGATCCTCAGGGGGAATACTTTGAAGCGTCGAAGCCAGGATCAGGATGGTTCGTCCTCCAAGTCGGGGCATTCGACTCGCCGAACTTTACGGGCGAAGAAATCCCAGCTGAGCTTCGGCATGACCTTATCGGCAGACTCTACGTTGAAGAGAAAAGGCGGAAATGGGCGCCGAAATGGGTCTGGGTTGACAAAGAAGGTCAGCCTTCGAGTCCTGAAGAAGGAGTTAGGGTAGTCCCACCGGCAGACATCAGGCCAGAAGAGATCAATCCGTTCTGGTCGTCAAAAATACTCGGCGAATTCCCAGCCGTCTCCCTCGAGCAGTCCCTCATTCCTCTTTCCTGGATCCTTGCAGCTCAAAAACGGACTCTGATGAGGCGCGGAGGCGGCACCATCGGGTTAGACGTTGGGGCGGGCGGGGATGCATCGTGCGGAGCACACAACGATTCGGGTGTTTGCCGGATTCTTTGGGAGGACAACAACCCTGACACGATGCAGACGTGTGGTAAGGCCGTGGAGGCGTTGCATGAAGTCGGGGCGGAGAAGGTTCATGTAGACGTAATCGGAATCGGTCGGGGAGTGGTGGATCGGGGGAAGGAACTTGGTGAGCCTTTCTTTGAAGTCAACGTTTCTGATGCACCAGATGACCCGAAGCGATTCCTCAACCACCGATCCGAGATTTGGTGGGATGTACGGACTGCTTTTGAGCGTGGTCAGATCGATTTGGACCCTGAAGACGAGGATACTGCGGCGGAACTCGTTGAAATTAGGTATAAGAGGTCCTCCGTTGGCAAAATCCAGATTGAATCAAAGCAGGAGGCCAAAAATCGAGGTGTGAAGTCGCCGAATCGCGCAGAATCTATCATGCTGTCGTATGCGAAGATTCGGAAAAAGTATACTGAAGCAACATGGGGAGCTAAGAACTAATCATGGGATCAGGAATGGAGGCACTCCGTACGTTGGCGTCCATTATTGGCCCACGAGCGGCTCTCTCAGCTGCTTTAGGAAAGACTTTCGGTGGAATGCGGGACCTCGCACGGGTCCTGGGCTACAAATCAAGTCTCGATATCAACGACTATCGCCTATGTGCGCGACGGAATCCTTTGGGCAGTCGCATCATTCGGGCATTCCCTCAAGGGACATGGAGGGGTGGCGGGGAGCTGATCGAGGACGATGAGAAGCAGGATTACACGCCGTTCGAGAAGCAGTGGCACGATCTTGCTGTGCGCCTCAGGTTGTGGCGCGTGTTTTATCGTGCTGATGTCCTTGCTGGCCTGGATCGCTATTCTTGCATTCTCCTCGGAGCACCCGGTGCGCTGAACACTCCGCTACAAGATGCTCGCGGACCTGAAGATTTGGTCTACGCGAAGCCTTACGCGGACGATATCCTCACAATTGAGGAGTTGGAGTCCAATTCCAACGATATTCGGTTCGGCAAGCCGAAAATGTATCGTCTGAAGCCTCCAAAGCTCGATAAAGAAGTCAAAGTCGTGAAATTTCCGACTTTGGAAGACAAGATGGTCCATTGGACCCGCGTAATCCACGTTTGCGACGACTTGGAAGACGATTTATACGGTTCTCCTCGACTGGAATGCGTTTGGAACCGACTGGATGACCTGGATAAGGTCACTGGTGGAGGCGCAGAGGCGTTCTGGTTGAGGGCGAATCAGGGGATTCAGGTTGACGTTGAGAAAGAGATCGATCTCTCCACTGAGGCGGAAAAGAGACTCGATGAAGAGGTCGATCGCTATATCCACGAAATTTCGCGAGTTTTGCGAACTCGTGGCACAACGGTCAACACGTTGGGAAGCGAAGTTGCGGACTTTAAGAACCCGGTAGCCGCGATTATCGCTCAAATTTGCAGCGGAACTGGAATTCCGCAGCGAATTTTGATGGGTTCGGAGCGTGGTGAGCTCGCATCGACTCAGGATCGAGACAATTGGTTCGATCAGATCGGTGATAGGCGCTTACAGTTCGCGGAACCGAATCTTATCAACGTTTTGACCGACCGTTTGATTGAATTTAAGTTCCTCGGAAAGCCCGCACAGTACGAAACTCGCTGGTCGCAGCTGAAAAGTCTGGATGACGGACAAAAAGCCGACTTGGCGATCAAAATCGCGACCGTTAACAAGTATCAGGGCGAAACGGTCGTTACGGCGGACGAAATTCGGGACCGCGTGTTTGGTTATCCGAAGTTGACCGAGGAACAGAAGAAAGAAGAGGCGGCTAAGGCCGCGGCGAAGAAGCCAGCTTTCGGTCAACCTCCAGGACAGCCCGGTTCTCGTAAGAATCCGGCTCTTCCGGAGGATGCAAATCAGGTGCGGGCACAGCAATGATTCATCAATATGTGTCAACGGCGTGTCAGCATGGTTTGCATGCTCGGTGCAGACAGAAGTGCAAATTCTGCGATGTGGACTGTTTGTGTCTCTGTCATCGCAGCAACATCCAGAACTCATTGAATCGTATCGAGGCGGCGCTCACAGCAGTTCAAAAACAAGGAGTCGTAGTCATGCAGGAATTGGATGATCTCAAGGCACAGGTCGAGGAGACGACGACGGTCGAACAGTCGGCGATCGAGCTCCTCAACGGACTCAGTTCACAGATCGAATCACTGAAAACCGATCCCACCGCCTTACAGGGCCTCGCCGATCAGCTCAGGTCGAAATCGGGCGAGCTCGCGGCTGCGGTCGCCGCCAACACGCCGAGCGCGTAGCGCCGGATCGACAATGAGCACGGCTGGGACCATAAAATTTCCGTTCACGACGGATTTTCCAAACAATCCGGCGTACGACATTTCCGCTGATGTCGTCAATGAAGGAACGTTTAAGGTCGCTGGTGGTCCTGACGGGGAAGTGCTCGTTGTCGATTCGACCCATCCGAGCGGATTCGGAACTATCCCACAGCCAATCGGGGAACAGGGAGAACAGGGTATCCAAGGCCCGCAGGGAGAACAGGGTATCCAAGGGATTCAGGGGCCTCAAGGACCAGCTGGAGCGGATGGGGCTGATGGAGCCGATGGAGCGGATGGCGCAACTGGACCTCAAGGCCCACAGGGTCCTCAGGGTGTTCAAGGTCCGCAGGGCATACAGGGAATTCCCGGACCAGTTGCTGACCCACTGACAACGTCAACGCTGATCGGTGGGACGGGAACTACTTCCACTCTTACTCTGAAACCAACGAGTGGAGTTGGCGCTGCCGGTGCGGATATCATTCTGAAGGTCGGCAACAACGGTGCGACCGAAGCGTTACGGCTTCAAAATGACGGTAGCCTGCTTCTCCAGAAAGACGCGTGGATCTACGGACTGCATACGAACGGATCCACACAGCGTCAAGTCATTCGATATTCGAACGATCGCACTGAAATCGGCTCAGCGACTGGACGAGGAGTAACAGGTCCATCCGGTGCTGCGCTGATTGTTGACCGTCTGTACATGGACAATGAAATTCTCCATGGACAGGACAGCTATGGAGGTTTCACCAATCGACTGACATGGCGGGCACCTGCGAATGGTGTCCTGACTTTACTGAATTGGAATGAAACTACTTTTGATCGACTCCAGTTCGGTGGCACGTCCGCTTCGTTCCCAGCGCTGAAACGATCTGGCGCAGATCTTAAGATCCGTTTAGCCGATGATTCTGCTGCCGCTATTCTCTTTGCAAAAGCTCTGCGGATTGATTACAATCAATACATAACCGGTCGCAATTCTACCGATACCGCTGACATCAATATGTTCCGCACCAATTCGAGCAATCGGATTGATGTTGGGGCAGGATTGGATTGCAGCACGATTACAGCCTCTGGTGCGATCACAGGCACACAGTTCAACGGCAGCGTCAGTGCGGCGGCGTCAGGATTTCTCAGCATTGGCACACGCGGCTATTTCGATGCGACGGCTGATGGTGTTTGGCGTCTTCAGAACGCAGCAGGAACAAGTTTTGGCAGACTTGGATTCGGTGGGCTGACTTCATCATTCCCTGCGCTCAAACGCTCTGGTGCAAATCTCCAGGTCCGACTTGGGGATGACACTGGTTTCACTGAAATTGGTGCCTTGGCAGTCGGGGATGCTTCGATCGCCTTCCGTATTCGTACTTCCCTCGGAACGCCGTCCAGTCTGGCGGAGGGCGACGTCTGGGTCGAGGGATCTGGCACCTCGCCTGCGCGGGTTTTAGCAGTGAAAGCGTATGATGGAGGAGCGACGCGAACCATTGCGTCGATCACATACTGATGAAGAGATTCCTCGGCGTCATTTCGGTGGTTCTGCTTGGCACGATCGGGTTGGCGCAAGAACGCCAGATCATGCCACATGGCGATGTTCTTCCAGCGAATTGTGCCGTCGGTGAGATCTTTATCTTGGGTTCCGGCCCTGTAATTGGTCTCCATGAGTGCATCAGTCCGAACGTGTGGCGTCCTGTTCGGACCGATCCAGCGACAATTCCAGGTGCTTCTGCGCCGGTATGGGGCGACATCACTGGAACTGTTGCCAATCAGACCGATCTTCAATCTGCTCTGGACGCAAAGGTCGCGACCAACGATGCACGGTTATCAGATTCTCGTAGTCCAACGGCTCACACTCATCCACAGTCGGATATTACCAATCTCGTCACGGCATTATCAGGTAAAGTTGATACGAGTGATGCGCGACTTACCGATGCGCGAACTCCAGTCGCCCACACCCATCTTCAGCCAGAAATTACTGGACTTTCTGCTACACTTTTAACGAAGTCCAACACTGGTCACACTCATACTCAAGGTGAAATTACAGGACTTGCTGCTGCGCTTTTAACGAAGATAGACACCAATGATGCTCGTCTCACGGATGCACGCACTCCGTTATCACATACCCATGTGGATGCGGATATTCCTAATACCATCACGATTGATTTGGCGGCTACGGCGACGGCTCTAGCGGCTAATCCAGCAGACTGTGCAGCAAATCAGTTTGCGACAGCAATTGGCGCTAATGGCGACTTGACGTGTGTCGCGCTGACCGATGCTGCTATCCCAGACACCATTACGGTCAATAATGCAACTCTAGCGGCCACCGCGACGGCTCTAGCGGCCAACCCGACAGATTGTGCTGCGAATCAGTTTGCGACGACGATTGCGGCTAATGGAAATCTTACCTGTGCTGCAATCACCGACGCAGATGTCCCAGATAACATCACCGTCAGTTTAGCAGCGGCTGCGACTGCACTGGCCGCGAATCCAACAGATTGTGCCGCGAATCAATTCGCAACGACGATTGGCGCTAACGGGAATCTAACCTGCGCCGCGTTGACAGACGCTGATATCCCTGATACGATCACGGTCAATTCCGCTACTACAGCAGCGACAGCGACAGCCTTAGCTTCTGATCCTGCGGATTGTACTGGTGGGCAGTTTGCGGTAGGAATCACTGCAAACGGCACCGCGACGTGTCAGACGCCATCTGCTGGAACAGCACCGACTTTCCTGCGCGTAACAGCTGATGTCAGTAACAGCACGGTCAATTTCTCCAACGTAACCGGACTCACTCTTGCGGTTGGGTCTGGAGTCACAGTAAATTTCAGCTGCAATTTGATCGCATTTGCAGCAGCGACTACGACGGCACCACAGTTCGGCATCAATGGACCTACGGCCTCTGCTATCGATCTTGCAACGACGCAAGCGACGACATCTACTGCTGTTTTCAATTCTGTGGTGACAGCCTACGATACGAATGTGAATCCGGTCTCTGGTATCACAACTCCGGGAGGCCCTGTTCAATTGTATGGCTCGATAGTCACCACAGCTTCGGGCACATTCGCAGTCCGTATTCGTTCTGAAGTTGCGGCCAGTGCAGTCACGGTCAAACGTGGATCGTGGTGTATGGTCAACTTGCAGTAGGCTACGATGGCAGAAAAATTTACGCTTCAAGCGCCGATCGCAACATCTCGCACTTCTTACAGTCTGAACTTCTTGACAATGGACTGGAAGAATGCTGCGGTCCGTGCTGCTGTTGAAGGTGATGATGGCGTCATAGTTCCAATCGAATATGATGGGCCACCTGCAATCGCCGTGATGCAATTTATCAACACTGCTGATTTCAGAACACAGTCGATGCATCGACGAGCTATGCTGCGATTCGCGCAAGACGGCAAACTTCCTGCTGGAACGGTTAGCGGGACTCCGGACTAATGGTCTTCGAAGATCACGTCCGGTTGGAGCTTGGTGAACTTCATTTTCGCATTGCGAAGATTAGGCAAGAAACTGAGCTTTTAGTGGAAGAAAACGCGAAACTCAGGGACGAAAATCGTAAACTGAAGGAAGAGCTTTCAAAGGAGATCAGGCTACCGATTGAGCTGGAGTCGAAGTGACGATTGGCATCTTTGATCCAGCAATTTTTGATCCAGCAATTTTTGACTCTGGGTTACTCCCATTTCCAGAGCCAACTATTATCGATATCAATGGAAGCGCGGCGAATCCAGTTTTTGATATTCTAGTTCGTACAACGGTCTCGATCGCAATCCAGGGTTCATCAAGTAATACGATCGATATCATGGCAGGAGTTGCTCCTCTCGAGTTAGCTGAAGTGTAACGATGGCTACCGAGTTCAACATAACAGACGCGCATCGATTTTTCTTAGGCGAAGATAAGG
>Ga0207681_10003194_pt1 | contig 10281 bp, 13 predicted proteins | sample KBSS53metaG_FD_184324 | JGI IMG/M metagenome (GOLD analysis project Ga0207681, IMG submission 184324) | Switchgrass rhizosphere microbial communities from Kellogg Biological Station, Michigan, USA - KBS S5-3 metaG (SPAdes) (version 2) | ecosystem: Host-associated > Plants > Roots > Rhizosphere... | reverse complement strand
GGCCCCTCGAGCAGCAGGTTGTGCCCGCCCGCAGCGGCGATCTCGAGCGCGCGCAGCGGCAGCTCGTGGCCGTGGACGTCGGCGAGGTCGGGCGCGTCGGGCGCAAGCGCCGCTGACACAGGCGTCGGTGCCGACGGCGGCGGAGGGGGCACGTCGCCGCCGTCGAGCAGCGCCGCGATGCCGCGCAGGTCGTCGACCCCCGCAACTGCCACCTCCTCCACGAGCGCCGCCTCTGCGGCTCGCTCGCGCGGGACGACCAGGCCGGCAACGCCAGCGCGGCGCGCGCCCTCCCCGGCAGCGAGCACCCCCCGGCACGGGCGCAGCACGCCACTCAGCGACAGCTCGCCGAAGACCGCCCAGCGGTCGAGCGCATCAGCCGAGCACTGGCCGCTCGCCGCGAGCAGCCCGACGGCCAGCGCGGCGTCGAAGCCCGGCCCCACCTTGCGCAGGTGCGCCGGCGCGAGGTTCGCGGTGATCCGCCGTGCGGGAAACTCGAAGCCCGAATTGAGGATCGCCGCGTGGACGCGCTCGCGCGCCTCGCGCACGGCGGCGTCCGCGAGGCCAACGATGCGGAAGGCCGGCAGGCCGGGACGGATGTCGACCTCGACCCAGACGGGCCGTGGATCGATGCCGTCGATGGCGAACGTGACGACGCGGGCAAGCACGTCGGGCACGCTAGGCGCGGGCCCACGACGCCATGCGCACGGTTCGCGGCGAGATTGCGGCAGCCGGGTGGAGATGCGGAGAGACGGCCGCGCATCGACGCGAAGCGCGCGTCAAGCGCCGCAGGGCTCGACGTAGCGTCGCCGCCGTGTCCAACGACCTGCGTCACCGCCTCGGCCGCCTCGGAGAGCAGCTCGCCGCCGAGCACCTCGAGCGGCGCGGGCTCGCGATCGTCGCGCGCAACCACCGCACGCGCTGGGGCGAGATCGACGTGATCGCCGCGGACGCACAGCGGATCGTCTTCTGCGAGGTGAAGACGCGGCGCACGGGCACATCCGGGCCGTTCGACGGCCTGCGCGATGCGCAGTGCCGGCGACTGCGGCGGATGGCGGCGGCCTGGTTGCAGGAGCAGGACGACCGCCCGCGCGTACCGGAGCTGCGCTTCGACGCGATCGGCGTCACGATCGACGCGCGTGGGCAGCTCGTGGCGCTCGAGCACCTCGAGGGGGCGTTCTGACGCCGCTCTGTGGCGCTACAGAGTCAGCTGCTGGTAGGCGATGCTCTGGAACGACATGCGATGCAACGGCGAGACGCCGAGCCGCTCGATCGCCGCGCGGTGCTCGGGCGTCGCATAGCCGACATGGCCGGCGAACTCCCAACCGGGGTGGAGCAGGTCAGCGCGCCGCATGTAGCGGTCGCGGGTGACCTTTGCGACCACGGAGGCGGCGGCGATCGCGGCGCTGGTCGCGTCGCCGCCGACGACGGCGCGCTGCCGGTGGCCGACGTCGCCGACGGGAAAACCGTCGCTCAGGCAGATACTGCCTTCGCGTGCCACGCGCGCGAGCGCATCGCGCAATGCCGCGAGATTCGTCTTGTGCAGGCCGCGCCGGTCGATCCCGGGCGCGCAGCGTGAGACGACGGCGACATCGGTCGCCAGGCGCAGGATCACCGGATACAGCTCCTCGCGTCTCTCCTCCGTCTGCTGCTTGGAGTCGTTGAGGGCAGCGAGCGCGCGCACGTCGGCCGGTCGCAGCCGCTCGTAGTCGAACAGCACTGCGGCGGCGACGAGCGGGCCCGCGAGACAGCCGCGGCCGGCCTCGTCCGCACCGGCGACGAAACGCACGCCCAGCGCGCGGTCGAACGCGAACAGCTTGCGGGCCGGCGGCCGCGCTCTCGCGCTGCGTCTCCGCGGAGGGCTGGCGGTCGCGCTCACGAGCGAGTTCTACCGCGTCGCAAGGACGACCTAAAGCAACCCGACATGTCGGCCTCCTCTGAGATGTGGATCGGCGATGCCGGGCAAGGACGCAGGGGTGAAGGAGTACGAACGTACTTCGAACCCCGAGGACGCCGCCCGGCGCGCCGAGACGCGTCTCAGAGGAGGCCGACCTGCTTCGGCGGCCAGTACGACAGGAACGCGTCGCCGATGATCCACTCGCGCGGAACGGGCCCCCAGTAGCGACTGTCGTCTGAGGCTCCGCGGTTGTCGCCCATCATGAAGTAGTGGCCTGTCGGCACGGTGATCGTGCCGAGGTTGCAGTCGGGACCGCCGCCGCAGGCGCGGATGAAGGGTTCTCTCTGTTCGACGCCATTGCGCACGACATGCCCGTCGCGGATGGAGATGCGGTCGCCGGGACCCCCGACCACGCGCTTGATGAAGTTCTGGTTCGAGCGCGTGGCGGTTGGTCTCGCGCATGGCAGGCGGCTCTTCGGACCCTCGTAGAACGGGCCCTCGCCGGGATCGCCGCATGCGTTCACATTCGAGTCCGCGCCATGCGGCGGGTGGAACACGACGATGTCGCCGACGCTCGGATTGGCGAAGCGGGTGCCGATGCGGTTGACGATCACGCGCTCTCCCACCGCAAGCGTCGGCTCCATCGAGCCGCTCGGAATGCGGTAGGGCTTGACGACGAAGGCTTGGACGACGAGGGCGATTCCGAGTGCGACGGCGACGACGAGCACGAGCTCCAGCAATGAGCCGGCGCCCGATCTGCCTCTCACTCGTCGCTGGCGTCGGATGCCTCGGCCGAGTCCGCCGACTCGGCGGGCGCCTCGGTCGCTGCGTCGGCGGCGAGCGCCTCGGCCTCCGGCAGCTCGCCCTCGGGCGCGTCGGCCTCGGGCTCGTCCGGGACGGCGCCGTGCAGCAGCTCGCGCTCGATGACCTCCTCCGGCCCGATCGAGCGGCGCTCGCGGACGCGGGCGCGCTTGCCGACGCGGCCACGCAGGTAGTAGAGCTTCGCGCGCCGCACCTCGCCGCGAGCCGCCACCTCGATCTTCTCGATCTTCGGCGAGTGCAGCGGGAACGTGCGCTCGACGCCAACGCCGAACGACTGCTTGCGGACGGTGAACGTCTCGCGCACGCCGTGGCCCTGACGCTTGATCACGACGCCCTCGAAGACCTGCGTGCGGCGACGCGTGCCCTCGATCACCTGGAAGTGCACGCGCACGCGATCCCCCGCGTCGAACGACGGGAGGCGGCGCAGCTGCGCGCGCTCGAGGCTCTCGATGACCGTGCTCATGGCGTAGAAGTGGCGGCCTTGTGGCCGCCGGCTGCGCAATGGTAGCGGAAGGGCTCAGGCGGGGTGGTCGCGACGCTCGGCAGCGCCACGCAGCCGGCTCTGCTCGCGGCGCCACTGCTCGATGCGCGCATGGTGGCCCGACAGCAGCACCTCCGGCACCCCCCACCCGCGCCACTCCGCCGGCCGCGTGTAGTGCGGATACTCGGGCGCACCCTCGAGCGCCGCGCTGTAGGACTCCTCCAGCGCCGACTCCTCGTGCCCGAGCGCGCCCGGCAGCTTGCGCAGGACCGCGTCGGCCAGCACCATCGCCGCCAGCTCGCCGCCCGCGAGCACGTAGCGGCCGATCGAAACGGGCTCGCTCGCGAAGTGCTCGACGATCCGCTCGTCGAAGCCCTCGTAGCGACCACACAGCAGCGTCAGCGCCGGCTCGGCCGCCAGCTCGTCGACGAGCGCGTCGTCGAGCAGGCGCCCGTTCGGTGCCAGCGCGATCACGCGGCGATGGGTGCGCAGCGTCACCGGGTCGGTGTCGTAGCGGGCGCGCAGGGCCGCCTCCACGACGTCGATGCGCAGCACCATGCCGGCGCCGCCGCCGAACGGCATGTCGTCGACCTGGCCGCCCGTGAGCGGCGTCGTGTCGCGGTAATTGACGCAGTCCAGCGCGTGCCCGCTTGCGAGCGCGTTCGTCACGTGGCGCTGCGAGCGGAACCACTCGAACGCCTCGGGGAAGAGCGTGAAGACGTCGATCTGCAATCAGTCCTCCCCCAGGAACGCGAGGTCGATCTCGATCCGTCTGGCCTCGACGTCGACGGCGCGCACGGCGTCGTGGATCAACGGAACGAGCAGCTCGTCGCGGCCCTCCCGCGCCACGTGCAGCACCTCACACGAGGGCAGCGCGCGCAGCTCGCGCACGACGCCGATCTCACGCTCGCCGTCGTGGACGGCGCAGCCTTCGAGCTGCTCCGGCCACCACTCGTCCTCCTCCAGCTCCGGCGCCCGCTCGGCCGGCACCAGCAGGTCTTTGCCGCGCAACGCCTCCGCCTGCGTGCGCGTGGTGCAGCTCGCGAGGCGGACGATCGGTCTCGCGTCGGTCCCGGCGCGCCGGACGATCTCCTCCTCGCGATCGCCGACGAGCAGCGTGCTTCCGGCGTCGAGCAGCGCGATGCGCGCCTGCGTGATGTAGAAGCTCCCGTCGAGCCCGTGCGGTCTGCCGACACGGCCCGCGTGCAGGTGACGTGTCAGTGGTTCCGGAGGAACCACTCTCAATCGACGATGTCGATGAGCACGCGGCGGTCCTCCTTCACCGCCGCGGCCTTCACGACGAGGCGCAGCGCGTTGGCCGTGCGCCCGCCGCGGCCGATCACCTTGCCGTAGTCGTCGTCAGCGACGGTCAGCTCGAGCACGAGCGTGCCGTCGTCCTCTTCGAACTCCTCGACCTCGACCTTGTCCGGCTCGTCGACGAGCTCGCGGGCGAGGTACTCGAGCAGCTCGCGCATCGGAGGGCCTGGCGAGGGCTAGCTGCCGGCCGGGCCGCTGATGCCCTGCGTCTTGAGCAGCTTGGCGACGGTCTCCGAGGGCTTGGCTCCGCGCTCCAGCCAGTGGCGCACGCGCTCCTCGTCGAGCACGATCGTCGACGGCTGCGTCTGGGCGTTGTAGTGCCCGATCGTCTCGAGCACGCGACCGTCGCGCTTGGAGCGCTGATCGGCGGCCACGACGCGCCAGATCGGGTTCTTGCGCCCGCCGACGCGGGTCAGACGAAGTCGTACTGCCACGGTTTCCTTTCGAAATTGGGTGAAGACCGACGAGGGAGAGTACCGACTACGGGTGCCGGAGGTGGCCACGTGGCCACCGGAGGCGGGTCCCGCGACTGACTACCGTGCCTGGCGCATGAGTGCCCCGATGTCGGGCGCCTTCCCCTGCGACATCGTCTTCATCAGCTTCTGCATCTGGCCGAACTGTCTGATCAGCGCCTTCACGGCCTGCACGTTCGTGCCGGAGCCTCTTGCGATGCGGATGCGCCGCGAGCCCTTGATCAGCTCCGGCTTGCGCCGCTCCTCCGGCGTCATCGACAGGATGATCGCCTGGATGCGGTCGAACTCGCGCTCGTCGACCTTCATCTTCGAGAGCTGGTGACCGCCCAGGCCGGGCAGCATCCCGAGCAGGTTCTGCAGCGGCCCAAGCCTGCGGATCTGCTTCATCTGGTCGAGGAAGTCATCGAGCCCGAACTCCGACTTGCGGATCTTGCGCTCGAGCTCCTTCGCCTGGTCCTCGTCGAACTGACGCTCGGCCTTCTCGATCAGCGTCATGACGTCGCCCATCCCGAGGATGCGCTGCGCCATGCGGTCGGGATGGAAGCGCTCGAACTGGTCGAGCTTCTCGCCGGTGGAGGCGAACAGGATCGGCTTGCCGGTGACGGCCTTCACGGACAGCGCCGCGCCGCCGCGCGCGTCGCCGTCGAGCTTGCTCATCACGACGCCGTCGAACTGCGCCGTCTCGGCGAACTGCTCCGCGACGTTGACGGCGTCCTGGCCGGTCATCGCGTCGACCACGAGCAGCACGTTCGTCGGCTTCGTGACGCGCTTGATCTCGGCGAGCTCTTTCATCAGCTCCTCGTCGATGTGCAGGCGGCCGCTCGTGTCGACGATCAGCACGTCCTTGCCCTCGCGCTCGGCCCGCTCGCGCGCCCACGCGGCGATCTCAACCGGATCGGCGTCCGTGCCTCTCTCGTAGACGTCCGCACCGACCTGGCCGGCGACCTTGATCAGCTGGTCGACGGCGGCCGGGCGGTAGACGTCGCAGGCGGCGACGGCAACGGACGCGCCGTGCTCGTTTCTCAGGTAGCGGGCGAGCTTGCCGGTGGCGGTCGTCTTGCCGGAGCCCTGCAAGCCGGCCATCAGGATCACCGTCGGCGGGCTCGAGGCGAATGCCAGCTCGCGCGCGGCGCCGCCCATCAGCTCGGACAGCTCCTCGTTGACGATCTTGACGACCTGCTGGCCGGGGTTGAGCTGGCCGATCACGTCGGCGCCGAGCGCGCGCTCCTTGACGGCGGACGTGAACGACTTGACGACTCTGAAGTTGACGTCGGCCTCGAGCAGCGCGAGGCGGATCTCGCGCATCGCGGCATTGACGTCGTCCTCGGTCAGCGTGCCGCGCCCGCGGACGTCCGCGAGCGTGGCCTGCAGCTTCTCGGCCAGAGAGTCGAACATGTGCGAGTGAGGCTACCGGGCGAGCGGCGGCGGCTCGTCCGGCGCGACTCTTCTGCCGAACGCCTCGCCGATCGAGCCGAGCGCGCGCGTCAGCTCGGCTGGGATCACGTAGACCGTCGCCCCCTCCCCTTGTGCGAGCTTCGGCAGTGCCTGCAGGTACTGGTAGCTCAGCAGCTCGGCGTCCGGACGGCCCTCGTGGATCGCGCTGAAGACGGTCTGGATCGCCTTCGCCTCGCCCTCGGCTCTGAGGATCGCCGCCTGCCGCTCGCCGGTTGCGCGCAGCACGGCCGCCTGCTGCTCACCCTCGGCGGTGAGGATCTGCGACTGCTTGAAGCCCTCGGCGGTGAGGATCGCGGCGCGCCGGTCGCGCTCGGCGCGCATCTGCTTCTCCATCGCCTCCTGGATCGTCCCGGGCGGGTCGATCGACTTCAGCTCGACGCGGTTGATGCGGATCCCCCATCGGCCGGTCGCCTCGTCGAGCACGACGCGCAGCTGCGAGTTGATGCTGTCGCGGCTCGTGAGCGCCTGCTCGAGCGTCATGCCGCCGATCACGTTGCGCAGCGTCGTGACGGTCAGCTGCTCGATCGCCTGGAGCGGGTTCGCGACCTCGTACGTGACGGACTTCGGCTCCGTGATCGTGTAGTAGAGGACCGTGTCGATCTGCACGACGAGGTTGTCCTCGGTGATGACCGGCTGAGGCTGGAAGGCGACGACCTGCTCGCGCAGGTCGACGAGCGGCCGCACGCGGTCGATGAACGGCACGACGATCGTCAGACCGGGTGTGAGCGTGCGGCTGTAGCGGCCCAGCCGCTCGACAACGCCCGCGCGCGCCTGCGGGATGATGCGGACGGTGCGGATCGCGACGACCAGCACGAAGAACGCGACGACGACCAGCACGATCAGTGCGGCCATGTGGGGGCTCCCTCTACTCGCTCACGAGCGCCGTGGCGCCCCGGATCTCGATGACCTGCACCGGCGTGCCCGCCTCGATGACGCGGTCCTCCTCGTAGGCGCGCGCGGTCCACACCTCGCCGTCGATCTTCACGCAGCCGACGCCCTCGTCGTTCGCGATCCGTTCGAGCACGATCGCACGGCGTCCCACCAGCGCCGCCGTGCCGGTGCGCAGCTGCGCCGGCGTTCTCATGTGCGCTCGCGCGATCGGACGCACGACCCACAGCAGCAGCAGCGAGACGACGATGAAGACGGCCCACGAGACGACAGCACCGCCGCCGATCGCGGCGATCAGCGCCGCGACGAGCGCCCCGCCGCTGAAGGGGGCCAGCACGAACGTGGTTGTGGCCAGCTCGCCGATCCCGAACGCGACCGCAACGAGGATCCAGATCACCCAGGCGTCCATCTTCGCCCGCGAGAATACTCCGGCGAGCGAGGGATTCGAGGCGGATCAGCCGAGCAGCGCGCGCGCGAAGTCGTCCGCGTCGAACGGGCGCAGGTCCTCGAGCTGCTCGCCGATCCCGATCAGCTTGACCGGAATCCCCAGCTCGCGCGCGATCGCGAGCGCGATGCCGCCCTTGGCGGTGCCGTCCAGCTTCGTCAGCACGATGCCGGAGACGTCGACCGCCTCAGCGAACAGCTGCGCTTGGCGCAAGCCGTTCTGGCCGGTCGTGGCGTCGACTGTGAGCAGGATCTCGTGTGGCGCCTCAGGCAGCTGCTTGGCGATCACGCGGCGGATCTTCGTCAGCTCCGCCATCAGGTGGTCCTGTGTGTGCAGACGACCGGCCGTATCGACGAGCACCACGTCGGCGCCGTCGCGCATGCCCTGCTGGACGGCGTCGTAGGCGACCGAGCCGGGATCGGCGTCGGGAGCGCCCTGCACGAACGCGACGTCGGCGCGCTGGGCCCACTGCTCCAGCTGCTCGACGGCAGCGGCGCGGAACGTGTCGGCAGCGCCGAGCACAACGGTCTGGCCCAGCTCTTGGCGCAGGTGCCAGGCGAGCTTGCCGAGCGAGGTGGTCTTGCCGGTGCCGTTGACGCCCGCAACGAGGATCACGGTCGGCTTGGCGCTGAGGTCGATCCTGTCGTCGTCGGTGCGGGCGGCGTCCGCCAACAGCTCGACGAGGCGGGCCGACAGCTGCTCGCCGCCGGTCAGGTCGCCGGCCTGCGCCTCCTGTTCGAGCTGCTCGACGATCTCAGCCGTCGTGCGCGCGCCGACGTCGGCCATGATGAGCGCCTCCTCCAGGCGCTCCCACGTCTCCTCGTCGAGGTTCTCGAACAGCGTCGCCTGCAGCTCGCTCGTGAGCGCCTCGCGCGTCTTGCGCATGTTCTCGCGCAGGCGACGGAAGAAGCCGCGGCGCTGCTCCTGCTGCTCGGGCGCGTCGCTCTCGGCCGTTGCCACGCCGCCCTCGCCGAGGATGAAGAGGTCCTGCCAGTCACGTGCCATGGAGATCGGCGACGATATCAGCGTGTCGTCGCCCTCCAGCGTGATCCGCCGGGTCAGCGCCGATGCGCCGGAGGCGGCGCGGCTGCTGGCCGACTACGAGGCCGAGCTGCTCGCACGCGGCCGGCCGTTCTCGCCGCTCGACCCGCCGGCGGGCAGCGGCGGCAGGCGCGTCGAGGTGCATGAGATGGAACCGCCCGGCGGGACGTTCCTCGTCGCGTCGGAGGACGACGTGCCGGTCGCATGCGGCGGGCTGCGCACGCTGGCGCCCGGACTTGGCGAGATCAAGCGGATGTACGTCGCGCCCGGTGCGCGGCGTCGCGGCCACGCGCGGCGGCTGCTGGCGGAGCTGGAGGCGTGCGCGCGCGAGCTGGACCACGCGCGGCTGCGGCTCGACACGAACGCCGCGCAGCCGGAGGCGTTGGAGCTCTACGAGGCGACCGGCTACGTGGAGATCGCGGACTACAACGGGTCGCCGACGGCGACGCATTGGTTTGAGAAGCGGCTCGACTAAGCGGCCGTCGCCGGCTCTTCGAGCGGCTGCGCCGGCGGGAGCTTGCGCGAGATGACCTTCGAGATGCCGTCGCCGCCCATTGAGACGCCGTAGAGGCTGTCGGCCGCCTCCATCGTGCGCTTCTGGTGGGTGACGACGATGAACTGCGCGCGCTGGGCGTAGGTGCGCAGCAATCTCAGGAAGCGGTCGATGTTGAGGTCGTCGAGCGCGGCCTCGACCTCGTCGAGGATGTAGAACGGGCACGGCCGCGCGAGGAAGACCGAGAACAGGAACGCGAGCGCGGTCATCGACTTCTCGCCGCCCGACAGCAACGAGAGGCGCTTCATCGCCTTGCCGGCCGGCGTGATCTCGATCTCGACGCCGAGCAGGTCGTCCTCCTCCTGCTCCTCCGCGTCCGCCGCGGCGTCAACGTCGTCGCCGCTGGCCGCTGCATCGGGGTCGCCGTCGAGTCTCTCGCCGCCGAGCACCGGGCGTGGGCCGGCGTCCTCGCGCACGAGCCGCAGGCGTCCGCGGCCTCCCGGGAACAGCTGCTCGGCCAGCTCCTCGAAGTTCTTCGCGGCGGCGTTGAAGGTCGCCTCGAACGTCTCGCGGATCTGACGGTCGGTGTCCTTGATGAGGGTGTTGAGCTCGCGCAGCGCCGCTTCCAGGTCCGCGCGCTGGCGCTCGAGCTCCTCGACGTGGGCGACCGCCTCCTCATACTCGTCCTTCGCGAGCGGGTTGACCGGGCCGAGCTGCTCGCGGCGGCGCTGCAGGCGCCCGATGCGGTCGGTGAGCTGGGCGCGCTCCTCCTCGGGCAGCGCCTCGGCGGCCGGCTCCGGCTCCAGCCCGAGCGGCTCCGCAAGCGCTCTCAGCTCGGCGTCAGCCTCGGCCATGCGGTCGCGCGCCTGTTGCGCCCGCACCTCGGCACCGGTGACGGCCTCGCCGTCGCGCTTGAGCCGGCCCTGCAGCTCGGCCTCCTCGCGCGCGCACGCGCGCAATTCCACGGCGACA